>Ga0315296_10001309_pt1 | contig 21724 bp, 15 predicted proteins | sample YL17G14_18_MG_FD_203921 | JGI IMG/M metagenome (GOLD analysis project Ga0315296, IMG submission 203921) | Sediment microbial communities from Yellowstone Lake, YNP, Wyoming, USA - YL17G14_18 | ecosystem: Environmental > Aquatic > Freshwater > Lake > Sediment | place: USA: Wyoming | collected...
AAGGCGTCCCGCCACTTGTAGAACTGCGTCGCCGAAAGCCCGTTCTCCCGGCAAAGCTCGGCTACCGACTCCCCCCGGAGCACCCGGAGAACCAACTCGAACTTCTTCTCTTGTGACCACTTGCTGGTATGCATTCCTGAACCTCCTTTGTGGCTATTATACCACAACTTTCCTCAGGTCCAGTCCTAACGGGGGCCGAAACGGTCCTTGCTTTTTTCAGGGGGATTTGCTATGATAGCGGAGACCCAGGAGAAGCGGATAGAGCATGAAACCAGAGATCATTGACGTCCAGGCCGGGAACGTGGAGGAGACCGGGTTCTTCTGCTACATGAGCAAGCGGAAGACCGAGGGCTGGCGGAGGAAGCTCCTCTGGCTCAAAAAGCGCTTCGCCGAGGGGCTGAGGATCAAGATGCTCAAGCTCCCGGAGCGGGGGTTCATCGAGTACGTCCCCGGGGAGTACGCCTGGCGGGCCATCCACGCCAAGGGTTACATGGTCGTCCACTGCCTGTGGGTCGTGGGTCGGAGCAAGGGCAAGGGCCTGGCTTCGGCCCTGCTCGAGGCCTGCATCGAGGACACCAGGCGGGCCGGGATGAAGGGAGTGGCCATGCTCGCAAGCGAGGGGAGCTACTTGAAGTGGAAGAGGTTCCTCGCGGAGCACGGATTCGTGACCGTGGATACGGCCCCGCCCTACTTCGAGCTGATGGCCAAGAAGTTCGGCAAGGCCCGATCCCCCTCGTTCGCCAAAGACTTGGGGGGAAAAGCCCGTGTTTTCGGCAAAGGCCTGACCATCCTGCGCACGGAGCAGTGCCCCTATTTTGAGGACGCGACCCAGGCCCTGCTGGATACAGCCAAGAAGAAGGGCATCCCGAGCCGGGTCATCGACCTCTCCACCGCCAAGGAGGTCCGGGACCTCGCCCCCTCGCCCTACGGGGTCATGAGCGTCGTCCTGGATGGGCGGGTCATCCCCTCCCATTACCAGGCCAGGGAAGCACTGCTCAAACACCCCGGTGGGAAAAGCCGATAACGGAACTGGCTAAGACAGACTCATGGCAAGGAAAACCAACGGAATCGACTGGTCGAAAGAACATCTGAAGGAGCACCTGACCGATCCCCGCAGGTTCATGTGGCTTCCGGACACGGTGGCCAAGCTGGCGGCCTGGATGGGCCTGGAACAAGGCATGACGGCCGTAGACGCGGGCTGCGGGCTGGGCTATCTGGGATACACCTACTGGCCCTATTTCGGGAAAGGCGGACGCTATTACGGAGTGGACCTGTCGCCTAAACTGGCGCGGGAAGCCTCGGAGAACTCTGCAGAGTGGGCGGAGGGAGGGCGGGCTTATTTTACAGCCGGGGACGCCAATTACCTTCCCTTCCCGGACGTCTTCGCGGACCTCGTGATGTGCCAGACCCTGCTGATGTACCAGCAAGACCCCTCCAAGACCCTCAGGGAGATGATCCGGGTCGCTAAGCTCGGAGGGCTTGTAATGTGCAAGGAGCGCGACAATCTCTCCCAATCCCTGGCCGTGCCCCGCGACTCCCTTCCGGATTTGGATATCGAAGAGCAGTTATTATGCAACAAAGTCGCAATCCTGGTCTACCGGGGGCGGATCCAGATGGGCCGGGGGGATTACGGGATCGGGCCCCAGATCCCCTGGGTGATGCAGCAACTCGGTCTGGTGGACATCGACATCCGGCTCAACGACCGGGTCGACTTCCTGCAGCCGCCTTACGAGGGCGAGATCCAGCAACACCGGCTGAGGGCAGCCAGGAAGGCTCTGGAAAACGAGGAGAACGAGAAGTTCTGGATGGAGAGAATCCAGGAGGAGTTCCTGGCCGGAGGCGGCACCCCAGAAGAGTTCGAGGGGTACCAGAGGATCTACGAAAAATATACGCCGATCCATAAAAAGCAACTGGAGGAGGGAACTTATCGGAGCTGCGGCGGATGGTTTTCCTATGTGATCAAGGGGATGAAGGAGAAGTAAAAAGAGCATTGCAAATTTAGCATTGATCACTTAGCATTTTAAATCGCAAACACGAAAGCCCTAAGAAGCAAGAAGATAGACTGGTCGAAACGGCCCTTGAAGCAGATGCTCGTGGAGCAGAGGAAATTTCTGTGGCCGAAGGACACCGTGGCCAAGCTGGCGGCCTGGATGGGCCTCAGGCCAGGCCTGACCGCTGTGGACGTGGGCTGCGGGCTGGGCTATCTGGGCTACACCTACTGGCCTTATTTCGGAAGGGGAGGAAGATACTTCGGGGTGGATACCTCCCCCCAGCTGCTCAGGGATGCGGAGAGGTCCGCCCAAGCATGGGGCGATCAAAGGGAAAGCTGCTTTCCTCAGCGGGAACGTCTACAAGCTTCCGTTCCCCAATGACTTCGCTGACGTCGTGATGTGCCAGACCCTGCTGATGCATTTGAAGGAACCCGAGAAGGCCCTGGCCGAGATGGTCCGGGTGGCCAAGCCCGGAGGGCTCGTGATGTGCCAGGAGCCGGACAACCTCTCGTCCGCTCTGACCAAAGGGTATTCCTCCCTTCCGGAATGGACGGTTAAGGAACGGCTGTTCCTTAATAAAATATCCCTGCACTGGCACCAGGGGCGGATCAACCTAGGAAGGGGGGACTCCAACATCGGACCCAAGGTCCCGAGCATGATGAAAGCAGTAGGGCTCAAGGACATCGACATCCGAATGAGCGACAAGGTCTACCTCCTCCAGCCGCCCTACCAAGGCCTGCTCCAGAAGCATTGGTACCAGATGAGCCTCAAGGGCCTGGTGGATAAAACCCGCCGCCGCTACTGGCTCCACCGCAACCGACATGAGATCCTGGCCGGAGGCGCCACCCCCGAGGAGTATCGGAGGTACAAGAGGATGGTCGACTACATTGAGCCCATCGCCCTGCGACAGCTCAAGCATAAGACCTACTCCGCCTGCGGGGGCTCGCTGTTCTATGTCGTCAAGGGGAGGAAGGCCACAGGATAACGACCCGTTCAAGAAGCGCCATCCTTGACTTTTCCCCGGTTTTGGCTTACAATGCATACGACTACTTATGAATAAATGTCATTAACCACAGTTACTTCATGAGCTTCTTCAACAAGCTTTTTCCCAGGAAGGCGCCGCGGAACCCCCGGCTGGAGAAGGCCATGCGGGAGCTGGTCAAGGGAGAGGACCCGGCGAAGCGCCGGGAGGTGTATCAGGAACTGCTCAAGAGCACGCTGATCCTCTCCACGCCCCAGCCCTTGGAGGGCAAGGCGAACCAGCATAAGTCCGAGGAGAAGCTCGCCCTTCAGTTCCATTCCCTCCAGAACGCCCGGAAGAAATCCGCGATGTTGGCCTTCACCAGCGAGGAGGCCCTGCTGAAGTGGAAGAAGGAGGGTACACCCTACATCGCGCTAGGAGCCAAGGACATCTTTTCGCTCGCGCTCCAGTCGGAGATGGACTCCATCATCATCAACCCCGCGGGCCCGACTGGCGGCGAATTGACGCTTCCCGAGATCCACATCCTCGCCGAGGGGGCCATCCCCCAGGCCGCAGCCCAGGAGGGAGCCACGGACCTTGAAGTCAAGGCCGGGACCGAGGTCTTGGTCGGCGCGCCGGCCAAGCCCCCCTCGGAGAAGCTGCTCGCTGCCCTGCGGGAAAGCCTGGCCGGCTACCCCGAGGTCCAGGCCGCCTATTTCATCCAGATCGCCATCGGTGGCGGGAACCCCCACTGGGCGGTGGGGCTCGTGATCCAGGGCGACCAGGCCAAAGCCCAGGCCGTCTTCCAGGCCACGGGGCCCGTGGCCGGAAAACACCTCGCCCCCAACGAGTTTCTGGACTTCGCCAGGCTCGAGCCGGGACCGATGTTCGCGGAAGTCAACAAGGTCGTTCAGCCCTTTTACCAGAAGAAGTAGAGAAAGAACAGGGCCAAGGGTTCAAGTGGGAAAACCAAAATTGTTGCTCCATATCTGCTGTGCGCCGGACGCCACGGTAGCCATCGAACGCCTGTCTCGGGACTACGCGGTAGAGGCCTTCTTTTATAACCCCAACATTCACCCCAAAGAAGAGTACGACCAGCGCCTGGCCGAGATGCGCAAGGTGGCCGAGCGCAATGCGATATCTCTGCACGAAGGCGCCTATGACGACAGCCGGTGGTTCGACCTCGCCAAGGACCTCATGGACGAACCGGAACGGGGAAGGCGCTGCGAGGTCTGCTTCCGGATGCGCCTGGAGGCGACGGCCACCTTCGCCAAGGAGCACGGCTTCCAAGCGTTCGCCACCATCCTCACGGTCAGCCCGCACAAGGATGCGAACCTGGTCAACCGGTTGGGCAAGGAGGCCGGCGAGCGCTTCCGCATCACCTATCTTCCCACCGACCTCAAGAAGAAGGACGGGTTCAAACGCAGCCTGGAACTCTCCCGGGAGTTCCGGCTTTACCGCCAGGATTACTGCGGCTGCCTTCCCAGCCTCGGCGGAAGGGAGAGGCAAAAGGCAGGCACGGCTTGTGAAAAGGGGGACAAATAGCCCATTTTTATCGTTTTTAAAAAAAGGGGGTTGACATTATCGCCCAATAAGGGTATTATTTAAAGTGGAATTAAAGGAGAAGGATAGCCAACCTCTCCGAGAAGGCATCCATGAAAAAGACTATTCTATTCGGATTCGTCCTGGGCTTCGTCCTTCTGGGCAGGGCTGCTGCTCAGGGGACATTCGACCATTCAGCGTACGACCAGCTCCTGGGGAAATACGTTCGCGGGGGAATCGTGGATTATGCCACCTGGAAGGTCAAGGACCAGCAGCCCCTGGTCCTGTACCTCAACCGGGTAGCGGCCGCGAACGTGGAAAAGTTCAAGACCCGGGAGGAGAAGCTCGCCTTCTACCTGAACGCCTACAACGCCATCGTCATCGCCCAGGTCATCGAGAACCTGCCGATGAAAAGCCCCAAGGACGTCAAGGGTTTCAACGACCGCCTTAAACACCTGGTCGGAAGCAAGCCCTACACCCTGGACGAGTTGCTCAAGAAGATCCGCACCGACTTCCCCGACCCGCGGGTGATCTTCGCCCTGAACAGCGGGGCCCTGGGGGACCCTCCGATGTCGAGACACGCCTTTCGCGGGGACAGCCTAGACGCCCAGGTTCAGGCCGCAACCGCCTCCTTCCTCGCCAGCCCAAAAAACGTCCGCTTGGACAAGAAAGCCAAGATTCTCTACGTCTCCCGGATCTTCGACTGGAATGAGAAGGACTTTGAGGCATCCACGGGTTCGGTGCGGAACTTCCTCAAGCTCAATATGCCCGAGGAATTCCGTCTGGCGCTGGAGGCCGAGTCGTACGAGTTGAAGTATCTGCCCTTCGACTGGAGCCTGAACGGGACCTCCGGCTCTTGACGTTCGATTCGCGATCGGATACGATGAAAGCTCCGAATCCTTCGGAGCTTTCATCGTTTTGGTCATAGCAAAGGCAGAGTAGTTTTTTTATTCCAACCCGTTTCAATAAAAAAGGTTAGGGTTGTTTAACCCCTGTTTAACTTCGGGAAATATACTATCTCATCCTTGTTCGCCATGAAACCCCTTTGCTTTACGGGAGGTCCTTTGTCGCCTAAACGTTTCTACAGTCGTTTCCCGTTTGTCTTCCTGCTTTCCCTCGGGCTCCTAACCGGGCAGATCCTGGCTCAAGAAGGGGGTGGCTCCCAATCCGCTTCCGGGAGTGCCGCGGTCGTACAAACCACCTCTTTCCTTTCCGTAAAGGCAGCACAGCCGGGAATGGATTTCATGGCGGCCGTGGTCCTGGACATCGAAGAGCCCTGGCACGTCAATGCGAACAACCCTAAGTCTGATTTCCTGATCGGCACAGAGCTGGTGCTCTCTCCACTGCAGGGCCTGGAGGTCCTCGGAATCAAATACCCTCCTGCCCGGCGCATCAAACCCGACTTCTCCCAGGACACCCTGGACGTGTATCAGGGAAAGGCTCCGATTATCATCTCCCTGAAAGCGGCGCCGCACCTCGCCCCCGGCAATCTGGTCCTGAAGGGCGAGCTGACCGTCCAGGCCTGCGACAACACCAAATGCATCGCCCCGAGGACGATCGATATCGAGATCCCCATCGAGGTCGTGGGCAAGGATGTGCCCGTCGTTCCGGCTAATACCGAGTTGTTCTCGGGTGCCCAGGTCAGCTCCGTCCCCACGGCCGCGACGACCGGGCCGAAGAAAGGCGGGACGGATATCGCCACCGTGTTCCAGACCCGGGGCACGCTCTTCGCCTTCCTGGGGATCTTCCTGATGGGACTGGCCCTGAACCTGACCCCCTGCGTGTACCCCATGCTCTCGGTCACGGTCTCGGTGTTCGGCGGGCAGACGGACACGAACCCTATCCGGGTGTTCCTGAAGGCCGTGGTCTACGTCCTGGGCATGGCTACCATGTACAGCATCCTGGGCGTGGTGGCGGCCCTGTCCGGAGGCCTGTTCGGAGGGCTTATGCAGAACCCCTGGGTCCTGGGAGCGATCGGGCTTTTGCTTCTGGGGCTGGCCCTCTCCATGTTCGGGCTCTACGAGATCCAGCCGCCCTACTGGCTGACCAGCAAACTGGGCGGCCGGCAGGCCACCGGCATCGTGGGCGTCTATCTCTCCGGACTGGTCGTCGGGGTGTTCGCCGCGCCCTGCATCGGCCCTCCGATCATCGCCCTCCTGGCCCTGGTCGCCGCCAAGGGTAATGCCCTGTTCGGGTTCTGGACCTTCTTCACGCTCTCCATGGGCCTGGGTTTCCCCTTCCTGATCCTGGGCACCTTCTCCGGGCTCTTACGCAAGATCCCCAAGTCCGGGGTCTGGATGGTCTGGGTGCAAAGAGTGTTCGGCGTCGTCCTGACCGGGGTGGGACTCTTCTACCTCGGGCTGGCCGTCCTGCCCAATCTGGCCGACTACGCCATCCCGCTGACCCTGCTCTTGGGCGGCATCTACCTGGGGTTCGTGGACCGCTCAGGAAAGGGGAACAAGACGCTGCGCGTCATCCAGTGGGTGGTCGGGCTGGCCGGGATAGCGGCCTCGGTATACTTCTTCCAGATCCTCACCAAGCCGGGGATGCACTGGGAGCACTTCTCAGCGCAAAAAATGGAGGAGGCCCGGGCCGCGAACAAACCGGTTATCCTTGATTTCACCGCCTCCTGGTGCGTTCCCTGCAAGGAGTTGGACCGCATGACCTTCACCTCCCCGGCGGTCATCAAGGCTGCAAAGCCGTTCGTGACGCTGAAGGTGGACCTGACCCACTTCAACTCCCCGGAGGCCGAAGCCCTGCGTAAGCAGTTCGGCATCGCCGGGGTGCCCACCGTGATCTTCCTCGACCCGTACGGCCAGGAGGTTCCGGACACCCGGATCATCGGGTTCCTGCCTCCGGAGGAGTTCCTGGCCCGGATGAAGAAGGTGCCGGGCGCGAGATAAGCCGGACCTACCCAAGGGCTCCCTCCAAAGGGAGCCCTTTTCTTTACCCCGGCCTTGACTCGATCCCATCCCGTATGGTATTATAATTGAACAACTGTTCAATTGTAGGAACATCCATCGTCCACGGGTTGTTGGATCCAGAGGAGAGATGCCCATGCCTGTTTCAACCGAGGAACTCGACCGCCGGGAAAGCGACATCTGCGACGTATCTTACGTGGACCGGGCCCGGGTCCAGCGGGTGGCCAGGGCGATGCCCTCCCCGGAGGCTGTGGAGCGGCTGGCCGAATCCTTCCGGATCCTGGGCGACCCCACCCGGACGAAGATGCTCTTCGCCCTGTCCAAGGAGGAGCTCTGCGTCTGCGACCTAGCCCACTTGCTGGGATTGTCGGAGTCCGCGGCCAGCCATCAGCTCCGCCTGCTCAGGGCCCTGCGCCTGGTGAAATACCGCAAGGCCGGTAAGATGGCCTACTATTCCCTGGACGACGAGCACATTGCGGACCTCATCCGCCAGGGCCTCCGGCATGTCGAAGAATAGCCCCGCGACCCTCACCCTCGGGGTCACGGGGATGGACTGCGCCACCTGTGCGGGAAAGATCGAGAAGACCCTCCGAATCCTGCCCGGAGTCCGGGAGGCCAACGTGAACTTCGGGGCCGAAAAGGTGCTGGTTGCCTATGACCCGGACAAGGTGAATGAGCCCAGGATACGTTCCACCATCACCAGCCTGGGTTACGGAATCCGAGAGATCAAGCGACGCCCCAAGCCCAGAAGCCACGCTCACGAGTTCATCCGGATGGGGATCACGCTCGCGCTCATCATCCTCTCCTATTTTCTATTTCCCATTCGCTATTTCCAATACCTGGGCGTGGACTGGGTCGCGCTCCTGGCCCTGCTCTTCGCCGGCTGGCCCCTGGCCCGGACCGCGGTGCGCTCGCTGCTTTCCCGAAACGTGGATGCCGACGTCTTCATGGCTCTGGGCGTGGCCGCGGCTGCGGCTACGGGTGAGTTCCGGGCCGCAGCCGTAATCGCCTTCTTCATGCTCATCGCCGAGTTCCTGGAGACCTTCACGGCCGACCGCGCCCGCCGGGCCATCCGCGAGCTGGTGGAGTCCGCGCCCCAAACCGCGAGGGTGAGAAGGGATGGGGAGCTGTTTGAAATCCCAGTGGAAGACATCATGCACAACGACGTCGTCCTGGTGCGCGCCGGGGAGAAGATCCCGGTGGACGGCAAGGTCTTCTCGGGCCAGAGCGCCGTGAATCAGGCTCAAATCACCGGCGAGCCATTTCCCGTGGAGAAGAACGAGGACGATGACGTCTTCGCCGGCACGGTCAATGAATCCGGCCTTCTTGAGATCAGAGTCTCCCGCGTGGGACGCGATACGACGCTGGGACACATCATCCGGCTGGTCGAGGAGGCCCAGGCCCAGAAAGCCCCGGTCCAGAGAGTGGCTGACAAGTTCGCGGCCTGGTTCACCCCGGTCATCCTTGCGGTCAGCCTCCTCACCTACCTCCTCTCCCACAACTTCATCTCCGCGCTCACGGTCATCGTCATCGCCTGTCCCTGCGCCGTAGCCCTGGCCACGCCTTTAGCGGTCGTCGCCGGAATCGGGAGGGCCTCCAGACATGGGATTTTAATCAAGGGAGGAAGGCACCTGGAGACCCTGGGACGGATCCGGTCCGTGGTCCTGGACAAGACCGGGACCCTGACCCTGGGCCAACCCAAGGTCGTCGCGGTCAGGGGCTTCGGCGACCATGACGAACATGAGATCCTCTCCCGGGCGGCCAGCGTGGAGAAGCACTCCGAGCACCCCCTGGCTAAGGCCATCTTGGAGGAGGCCCGGGCGCGAAAGGTTCCGGATATCGAGCCCGCATCCTTCGAGGTGCTCAAGGGTCTGGGGGTGAAAGCGCAGGTGGACGGAACGAGGGTAACCTTTGGGAGCCGCGCCCTGTTGACCTCGCAGGAGATATCCATCTCGGATGAGGTCGAGGCCTATCTCCGGGAGGCGGAATCCAAGGGGCAGACCGGCCTGCTTCTGTCGCACGACCATCATGTCTGCGGAGCGGTGCTCATCGCGGATGCGATCCGGCCGGAGAGCCGAAACGCGCTACTCGCCTTGAGGAAGCTGGGCATCAAGCACATCGCCATGCTCACCGGGGACAACGTCCGGACCGCTCAAGCCATCGCTCAGGAAGCCGGGATAGAGGAAGTGCACGCCGGGATGCTGCCCGAGGGCAAGGCCGCAAAAGTCCGGGAGCTGAAGCAGAGGCACGGGGCCCTGGCCATGGTCGGGGACGGGGTCAACGACGCCCCGGCCCTGGCCGCTTCTTCGGTGGGCATCGCCATGGCCGCTGCCGGCTCGGACGCCGCAATCGAGGCCGCGGACGTGGCTTTGCTGACCGACGACCTCACGAAGCTCTCCGAGGCCGTGCTCCTAGGCCGCAAGACCTTCCGGACCATCAAGCAGAACCTGGCCGTCGGCATCCTGTTCAACGTGATCGGCGTATCCCTGGCCGCGACCGGCTTCCTCACCCCCATGGCCGCAGCCATGGCCCACATCCTGCCCGACGTCTTGGTCTTCGCCAACTCCGCAAGGCTGTTCAGGAGATAGCGTATCTTAGGGGTACTGAAGGAGTTTTGAAGAGGATGGTAATGGTTAAACAAAGTTAAGCGATTGATTTTCAGAAGCTTGCCTGTCTACTTACAATTTCAATCCCGCCTCCAGACACCAGCTTTTTAACCATAACTCACAGTAAACCAAGGCACTAAACGCATACCTCCCGAGGTGTTCCCGCCATGTTCCCACTATGTTCCCACTATGTTCTCGCTATGTTCTCGCTATGTTCCCGCTATGTTCCCGCTATCTTCTCGCTATCTTCCCGCCCTTTTCCCGCTATCTGCGGGAGCGGGGAACTACGGAGAGGGGGAGCACGGGCGCAAGGGAGCCCCGATAAACGGATCGGGATTTCGCAAGGCTCAACAGGGGAGAAAAAACAACAAAAAAGACCCAAAAAAACAAATGATTGCTTGACAAAAACGGGAGGGTTGCCGTATGATATAAGGGCTGTTCAACCCCATAAGTACGGAAAGGAGGAAGCGATGAAAACGTTACGTTTCGTCATAATCCCGGCCGTGCTGTTTTTATTGCCCGGAATCGGGCAGGCTGGCTGGTTCTGGCAGAACCCGTTGCCCACGGGCAACAGGCTTTGGTCGGTTTGCTTTATCGACCAAACCACCGGCTACGCCTCGGGAGATCAGGGTACTCTCTTGAAAACCACCGACGGCGGGTCGAGCTGGATAACCCAGACCACGAACTCCTTCAGAAGACTTTTCTCTCTTAGCTTCCCGGTGAATGCTCAAACAGGATACGCCGTGGGTGAACTCGGTTGCATCCTGAAAACCACGGACGGGGGATTGAACTGGATAAACCAAACCGCCTGCAATCCGGATTGGATTTACTCGGTCCATTTCCCCTTGGACGACCAGACCGGGTATGCCGCGGGGCTTAACGGCACCATTCAGAAGACCACGGACGGGGGGACGAGCTGGGTCAGACAGGCCTCGGGCACCACCGGTGAGCTTTGGTCAGTTCATTTTCCCCAGAATGCCCTGACCGGGTACGCCGTAGGACAATCGGGCACCATCCTGAAAACCACGGACGGCGGGGCGAACTGGACCAGCCAGAACTCGGGAGTCCCAAATTGGCTTCAGTCTGTCCACTTTCCCGTGGATGCCCAGACCGGATACGTCGTGGGGCCTCCCGACATCATCTTGAAGACTTCGGATGGGGGCGCAACCTGGGTGAGGCAGAGCTCAGGGATAACCAATTACCTTTGGTCCGTCCATTTTCCTCTTGATGCGCAGACCGGGTATGCGGTGGGAGGGTGGGGCACCATCGTGAAGACCACGGACGGAGGGGCTAACTGGTTTGCTCAAGCGTCAGGAACGACGAACCGCCTCTGGTCCGTCCACTTTCCGAGGGATGCCCAGACCGGCTTTACTGTGGGTGATTACGGCACCATATTTAAGACCACGGACGGAGGGGCAAACTGGGCAAGCCGATCCTCAGCCGCCACAACGTATTGGCTTTCCACGATCCATTTCCCCGCGGACGCCCAGACGGGGTATGCCGTAGGAGGGGGCGGCACCATCCTGAAGACGACCGATGGCGGGGGGAACTGGGCGAGCCAGACATCGGGCATATTGGATGTCATCAACTCGGTCCATTTCCCGACGGATGCCCAGACCGGATATGCAGTGGGAGGTGCCGGCACCATCCTGAAGACGACCAACGGCGGGGCGAACTGGTTCAGCCAAACCTCGGGCACAACGAATTACCTTTATTCGGTCCATTTTCCGGCGGACGCGCAGACGGGATACACAGCGGGAGATTACGGCACCATGCTGAAGACTACGAATGGAGGCGCTAACTGGGTACCTCAGTCCACGGGAACAGGGACTTTGCTGCGTTCCGTCTATTTCCCGGTAAACGCCCAGACGGGGTTTGTTGTGGGAAGCGCTGACACCATCTTGAGGACTACCAACGGCGGTTTGAACTGGGTCGCTCAGGCATCGGGCGCCGGGGTTGACCTTTACTCGATCCATTTCCCGGTGGACGCTCAGACCGGCTATGCGGCGGGAGACGTCGGCGTCATCGTAAAAACCACGGACGGGGGGACGTCCTGGACCCCACAGAACACTATGACATTGTATTCCCTTCGCTCCGTCCACTTTCCCCAAAACTCCCAGACCGGATATGCTGTAGGGGCTACGGGGTTCATTCTGAAGACCACGGACGGCGGGGCACTCTGGGATTGGGACAGGAACAACTGGATCACGACCAATTACCTTTCGTCAGTTTATTTTCCTCAAGATGCCCAGACGGGATACGCCGTAGGCGATTGGGGCACCATCTTGAAGACCACGGACGGGGGAGGCATGTGGGTGGAAGAAAGCAGGGCCCAAGGGTTCGAGAGTTCGAGGGTTCGAGGGTTCAGGACCATCCCTAATCCGTTCGTCTCGTTCGCCCGAATCCCCGGCCACGCCTCCGAGAGCTTCTCCCTCTACGACATCTCCGGCCGCAGGGTGGGGACCTACAGAGGCGACAGGATCGGGGAGGGGCTGGCGCCGGGGGTGTACTTCCTCAGGGCGATGGAGGGGAAATCTGCTATCGCCAGGATTGTGAAGGTCAGGTAGGACCCTTTGAGGGGCACAGCATGCTGTGCCCCTACGATCAGGTTTGAATAGGCAGGCCATTATTTGAAGCACGGCATGCCGTGCCCCTACAGGCCGTGCCAATAGGCGGCCCTGCAAACGGATCATAAATACCGTATGCCCGATAACCCCAACCCCCATGACCGCCAATCCATCCGCCTGCCGGGATTCGATTACGCCCAGGGAGGGGCGTATTTCGTCACGATCTGCGCGTGGAACCGAAAATGCCTGTTCGGCAGGATTGTTGTAGGGGCACAGCATGCTGTGCCCCTACTGACACCGCTGGGGCACATCGCACAGCAATGCTGGGCCGAGATTCCGGCGCATTTCCCCGATTTTGAATTGGATGCGTTCGTGGTCATGCCCAACCACGTTCAATTGACCTTTCCCGGCATGTTGAGCGGTTCGGGAGGCCTATCCCCAGATCCCTTTCCACCCTTGTTCGTTCCTACAAATCCGCTGTTACTCTTCGTCTCCGCGAAGGCCGCCGGACCTTGAGAGGAGTCAGGGCCAAGGCAGACAGGAGCACGGCGTGCCGTGCCCCTACGGTCTGGCAACGTAATTATTATGAACGCGTCATCCGCAACGAAGAGGAATTGAACCGCATCCGCCAATACATCGTGGACAACCCGCTGCAATGGGAAAGGGATCGGGAAAACCCCAAGGCACAGGTCCAAGAACCCGAGGAACCCTGGCAGGTGTGATCGACCCCGATATCATCACGCCACTTGATATGGGGCGCGGCATGCCGTGCCCCTACGTTATTGAACTCTCCGTCTGTTTCGGAGTATAATACAAAGGCGGTTCACACAAAACCCAAGGAAAACGACCTCACCATGAACAAGGGAATCACGAAGACCTTCAGGGCTGAACGGCCCAAGAAGGGACACGGCATGCCGTGTCCCTACATCCTCGTCCTCCTGGCCCTCTGGGCGGCCTCGGCCCAGGCCGCCACGCTCACCAAGCTCTGGACCTACCCCATCGGGGCCATCATTACCATGGAGGACTACGCCGCGGTCTCGGAGGACGGCCAGACCGTGGTCGCCCTGTGTGCCTTCAAGGCCACGATGAACTGCTTCGACGCCCAGGGGACGATGAAGTGGAACTATATCCCCCCGAAGTACTCCAGCTGGTCGCACATCACCCCGGTGGGCTTCGCGGCCAACGGGGACTGCTCGAGGATCTACTTCGCGGACGAACACCTAGAGGAGGTCCTCGCGGTCAACGGGCAGGGGGAGGAGGTCCTGAAGCACAAGCTGGACGAGCGCCCCACGGGGATGGCCCTTTCCGGGGACGGGAGCAAGCTTTTCGTCGGGTACTGGAAAGGCCGGGTGGAATGCTACCAGACCGGAGAGAGGCTCACCAAGCTCTGGACCTACGAGGCGGAAGTGGCCCAGGATCCGGCCGCACGGAGCGACGTCCAGAAAATCGCCTCCTCGCGGGACGGCGGGGTCTGCGCCGCGGTCCTCGGATACCGCAACCTCGTGTTCCTGGACGCCTCCGGGAAGGTCAGCTTTTCCTATCCGGTGACCGGGAACGTGATGTCCGTAGCCGTGTCCGGGGACGGAAGCACGGCTGCAATTGGGACCGGAAACATCAACCCCCACGAGATGATCCTGCTGCCGGCCCGGCTCCAGCCCGGCAAGGCGATCAGCCCGATTCTCCGCCGGAGGTTCGAGAGCCGGGTCAGCTCCCTGGCTCTGACCGAGGACGCCTCGCTGGTGTTCATCGGGCTGGACGTCCTCTCGGCCATCTCGTTCGTCCTGCTGGACGGGAAAGGGGCCGAGCTCATCTCCCAGAACCTGGGCGCGGCCGTGGAGCGCCTGGCGATCAGCAAAGACGGCAGGTACCTCGCCGTGGTGGACGACATCGGGGGGGAGAACGTCTCCTATTACGAGGTCTCCTCGGGAGGGGGCATAAGCAAGCTCCTGGGGACCGCTAAGACGCCCAAGGGAACCCTGCCCGGGGAGCCGCGAAGGGCCGCCGACCCGGTATCCGTCCTGGCTGGATTGTTCCGGATCTCCGCGATCCTGTTCTTCGTCCTGAATGTCCTCACCACTTTGAGCCTGTTGGTGAAGAAGCGCAAGACTTCTTTCGCCCGGGTCCCCCTGCTGAGCATCGTCTTCCTCCTCGTCGGGGCCACGGCCCTGGCCCTTTCCCTGGGCCTGCCGGCAATGAAGAAGGAGTCCCTGGCGGGCGCGGCGGACGCCCTGCTCCTGGGCGGCGTTCTCTACCTCGTCCAGGGCATCGGGCTCTGGGTCTTTGCCTTTCTTTACCGCCGTGCCTTCAAAGGGGATCTCTTGAAAGAGAGGCTTCTGGGGGTAGTGGAATCCCGCGGCAAGGTGAGCCTGGACTGGCTGGCCTCGGAGCTGGGGCTGGATCGGAAAGCCCTGGAGGAGATGATCTACCAACTGGTCGCCGAAAAGCAGTTCCGGGGCTACATCGACTGGAAGGCCGGGGACCTTTACGCGGCCCAGGCCCGGGAGATCAAGGAGAACCACTGCCCGCACTGCGGGGCCGAGGTCGAGATGGTCGGAAAGGGCGTGGTCAAGTGCCCCTACTGCGGGGCGGAGACGTTCCTGTAAGGCAGATCCAAGGGTAGGGAAAGGAGGAGGACGAAAATGAAAAAGATTTGGATTGCAATCCTCATCATGGGATGGGTTGTTGTCTCTTCTGCCTATCCCATCTCCAGCAAGGTGGGCAAGGAGCTTATGGGCCGGCCCCGGACCCAGATGAAAAGCCACAAGGTCAACCCCATGTGGCTCAGCATCACGAATTACGGGTTTTTAGGCAGCGATGACAACTACACCCTTCCCTCCCTGGAATTCCCCGGCGGGGACAGCACCGAATACCTCTTCTGGGGAGGACTGTGGATAGGAGGGCTGAAACCGGACCGAGGGCAGCCGGGCAAGGTGGACACCTGCGTCTCGGTCGGCGTCGAGGGCTGGGCCGGTTGGCAATACGAATTATGGCCGGGATGCGAGGATAAAGACACGATCATCGAGGAGAGAGTGGTTTCCGACCAAGACTACATCGCCTTTTACGCCGATACGGTCACGGATTCCTCCTTGGTGGGTACGACCCACACCCCCATGGGATTCAAGATCACCCAGAGGACCTATGCCTGGAACAGGCCCCCGGTTCAGGATTTAATCATGGGGGATTTCAAGATCAAAAACATCGGGGCGGACACGATCCGGGACGTCTACGTCGGATTCTACGTGGATGCGGATTGCGGTGGATCGGGAAGCCAACATAGAAATAAGGCAAGCGATGACATCTGCGGCTACTGGAGATGGAGGAATCCGGCGGATACCCTGTGGCCAGCGAGGACCTACGACCGATCCGGAAATGAAATCACGGGCAGGCCCAAATACCAGGCCCCCCTGGAATACATCCGGCAGGCCTGGATCGCCAATGCGACCAAAAGGGGGAGGACGGATATCTGGCCTACGCCCGATGTCACCGGAATCCGATTCGTGGGCACATCCCGCTGCGATTTACCCAAGCATTTTCAGTGGTGGTATTCAAGTGCCGACCCTTCAAAGGACTGGGGGCCACACGATCCGAGCGACCCCCTCGACCCGCGAGGAACACCCAATACGGACCCGGAGAAATACCGGCTTCTGTCCCTCGCGACCTGGAAGCCGAGCTATGCCGTTGATCCTGACCAGCTTGACCCCGTGAACGGCCAATACGCAACCTACGGGGATACGAGGTACCTCATTTCCTACGGACCTTTTCCAATCCTATATCCTGGAGATAGCGTACGGATTGCTATTGGTTTTGTGGGAGGGAGAGGATTTCAAAAGCAGGATGATGCCTACGGCTGGCCCTACGATTCTTATTACGACTTCACCGGATTGGCCAATGAATCCTCGTTGGCTTATCAACTCTACGATCCACCGGGAGTGGACACGGACGGGGACGGCTATCGAGGGGAATGGGTCATCACCAACGGGGATACGGTTTGGATAACGGGCGATTGCGTCCCTGACTACGTGGTTCCACCGGTCGGCGTTCAGGAGAAAGAAACGGGAGAGAAAAACGTCCCGCTCCCCTTAAAGGTTGAGTTCACAAAAAGCGGAGTGAGGTTCTTAGGGCAACCCGAAATGCAGATCTTCTTTTATGATCTCTTGGGCAGAAAGATAAAGGAGTTGGTCTTGACCGGAGGAAAGGGAGAGATCAGCGGACTAACCAGCGGGGTCTATTTCTACCGGACGACCTTCGGAGGACGCACCTTTGCAAGAAAGGTAGTCTATATCAAGTAACTTCGTTCTGCCTTTTATGAAAAGAAAGTAGGGGCACGGCATGCCGTGCCCCTACGACCTTGAAATCGCCTCCAGCACTTCCTTTACCCCTTTGGCCTCCTGGCCGGAGGGCAGCTTCACCCGTACCCCGCTCTCCTTGGCCGTGGACACGAACTCCAGGGGCAGTTTAACCCGCTCCACGATGAGCTTGGTCATGTCCCGGGTGAGGCCGTCCCGGAAGATGAGGGAAAGCCCGTTCCCCCGGAGGGAGATCTTCTCCAGGCCCGCCACCTGACCCAGCAGCCGGAGCTCCACGATGGAGAGCAGGGAGACCCCGGCCTCCGGGACCGGACCGAAACGGTCCACCAGCTCCGCCCGCAGCTCGTCCAGCTCCGCAAGGCTCCGCATCGCGGCCAGCCTGCGGTACAAAGCCACCCGCTCCTCGGAGTCCGGCACGTAGTCCTCGGCCAGATAGGCATCCCAGTCCACCTGGACCGCAGTCTCCAGAGCCTCCTCGCGGGGCGGAAGACCCTTCGTCTCCCGGACCGTCTCCTCGAGAAGCTTGCAGTAAAGGTCGAAGCCCACGGCCAGCATGTGCCCGTGTTGCTGGGCCCCGAGCAGGTTTCCCGCGCCCCTGAACTCCAGGTCCCTTAATGCCAGGCGGAACCCGCTGCCCAGCTCCGACAGCTCCTCGATCACCGCCAGCCGCTTCCTCGCCTCAGCCGTCACCTTGCCACCGGCCGGGATCAGGAGATAGCAGTAGGCCCGGCGCGAGGAGCGCCCCACCCGGCCGCGCAGCTGATACAATTGCGCCAGGCCGAACTTGTCCGCCCGGTTCACGACCATCGTGTTCACGTTGGGCATGTCCAGGCCGGACTCGATGATGGTCGTGGCCAGGAGGAGGTCGTGCCTCCGGTTCACGAAGTCCGACATCGTCTTCTCCAGGGTCCGCTCCTCCATCTGGCCGTGGGCCACCGCGATCCGGATGCCCGGCAGGATGCGGGCGAGGTAGGCCCGCATCGCCTCGATGGACTCCACCCGGTTGTGCAGGAAGAAGACCTGCCCTCCCCGGTCCGCCTCCTTGAGGACCGCCTCCACGATCAGGCGCTCGTCCCAGGGCGCGACCCGGGTCACCACCGAAAGACGGTCGCGGGGCGGGTCCTCGATGATGGAGAGGTCCCGGGCCCCGGCCAGCGAGAAGTGCAGGGTGCGGGGGATGGGCGTGGCCGTCATCGTCAGCACGTCCACCGGCGTGCCCGCCGACCAGTTCCCCTCATTTTGAGTCAGGCCTTTCAAGCGCTCCTTCGCCAGCACCCCGAAACGCTGCTCCTCGTCCACGACCAGGAGCCCGAGGTCCTTGAACCGGATGTCCCGGGAGAGCAGGCGATGAGTCCCGATGACCACGTCCACCTGCCCGGCCCCCAGGGCCTTGGCGACCTGCTTCTGGGCCCCGGGCTCGCGGAACCGGGAGAGCATCTCCACCCGGACCGGAAACTCCTTGAACCGTTCCCGGAAGGTGTGGAAATGCTGCTCGGCCAGGACCGTGGTCGGGACCAGGATGGCGACCTGCTTCCCGTCCATCACGGCCTTGAACGCGGCCCTTATCGCGACCTCGGTCTTGCCGAAGCCCACGTCCCCGCAGAGCAGCCGGTCCATCGGCCTTTCGCTCTCCATGTCGGCCTTGATGGCGCCCGTGCTCTCCAACTGGTCTTCGGTCTCCTCGTAGGGGAAGGAAGCCTCGAGGGCCTTCTGCCAGGGCGTGTCGGAGGAATATTTGAAGCCCTGCATCGCCTGGCGGGAGGCGTAAAGCGCCAGCAGCTCCCTGGCCATGGCCTGGACCGCCTTCCTGGCCCGGGACTTGACCTGCTCCCAGCCGGTCCCGCCCAGCTTGGACAGGACCGGGACGTGTCCCTCCTTGGCCAGGTAGCGCTCCACCTGCTTCATCTCCTCCAGGGGCACGTAGAGCTTGTCCCCGTCGCGGTAGACCACCTGCAGGCAGTCCCGCTCCCTGTCGTCCACGGCGAGGCGCGTGAGGCCCTGGTAGCGCCCGATGCCGAACCGGATGTGGACCACGCAGTCGCCCGGGGTGAGCGAGAGGTAATCCCGGATCGGGGTGCCCCGGGCGAACCGCCGGTAGCTCCTGCGGAAGCGCTGCCGGCCGAAGACCTCGTGGTCGGTGAAGACCGCGACCCTGGCCTGGGGGAAGATGAAGCCCTGGGAGAGCGAGCCGACCAGGAGGGAAACGTGAGGCCTAACAACCGTTTCCACAGGTTCCTCGGATCCCACCCCCTGAAGGATCTCCTCCAGGCGCTCTCTCTGGCCTTCGTTTTCGCAAAGGATGAAGGCGCGGTAGTCCTCCCCGTCCAGGGCCGCGAGCTCCCTCCGCAGAAGGTTCAACGCCCCGCCTAACTGCTCCTGGCTCCGGGAGCCGAAAGAAATAAAGTTTTGGATTTTTGATTTGGGATTTTGGATTATCGCCGCCGAATCCCCCGGCCTTACCAGACGGACGATTTGTCTTGTCTCTAACTTAGAGCCTGTTTCTTCCGCCTCTTCCTGGCGGAAATCCTGAAACACGATGGTCTCGAGAGGCAGGTGGTCCAGGAGCGTGGCTGTGGACGGGGTCTCCCAGCGCGGCAGGAGCGTGACCTCCCCGAGGCTGGTCACGGAGCGCTGGGTGATGGGGTCGAACTCCCGCAGGGAGACGATCTCATCCCCCAGGAACTCGATCCGCACCGGGTTCTCCCGTCCGTGCGGGAACACATCCACGATCCCGCCCCGGACGGAAAGCTCCCCCAGGTCGGCGACCAGGGGCAGGCGCTCGTAGCCCGAGGCTACCAGCCGCTCCACGAGCTCCTCGAGGTCCATGGTCTCACCCGCCTTGAGGGTCGTGATCGAGGCCTGGAGCCATTCCCGGCCCGCGGTCGGCTGGAGCATCGCCCCCGGCGTGGTCACGACCACGCATCCGGTTTCGCCCGAAGCCAAACCGGCCAGGGCAGCGAGGCGGTCCCCGGCGACCTCATCCGTTGGCCAGCGCTGCCCCTCAAGGGCATCGCTTTCCGGGAACCAGAACACGGAGCCCCCCGGCCCCCTGCCGAGAAGCCCTTCCAGGTCCTCCTTGACATTCTGTCCGGACTCCTCGTCCGGAGAGAGGAAAAGCAGGGGCCTTTCCGGAAAGGACTCCCTCACGGCCGCTGTTAGGAGGGCGCCCAGGGAGCCGGCCACCCCGGACAGGGACACCTCCCGTTCCCCGGAGCGAAGCCTGGAAAGCAGGCTCCTGACGGCTTCCGTCTCCCGGATGAGGGGAAAAATGCTCTCCAGGCTCACAGGGATAAGGGGTAAGGGGTAAGGGATAAGGATGTAGATTTTTTCGACATTAGCTTCATCTAACCTTGAACCAGCTTCCTGCCATTTCTCCTCCTCCTTTGCCTGGGTTTGTTGGCTAAGTTGATGATTTAAAAAGACTTAGGCGCAATCCAAACCCACCTCTGTGCGCTCCAGACAGACCTCTGTATGCTCCAGACAGACGTCTGTACGCTCCAGACAGACCTCTGTATGCTTCAGACAGACCTCTGTCTGTCGCAGCGAGAGGTCTGTCCGCCGCAGTTAGAGATCTGTCTGCCCCAGCCGCCAGGGTCTCTGCCGCAGTCACACCAACGCTAAAACCCCTCTCCCCAAAAAGGGGGGAGGGTCTTGCTCGAGCTCCTCAGGCGACAGCCGCTACGGGACTCCCTCGGGGCTTGACCGGTGTCGCTTGCTCCCCTGGTTGGCCAGCAGGAAGGACAATCCCTCCATCTCCACGGCCATGTTCACATACCGCAGGTGGATCCCCTCCGGGACCACCACCCGGCGCATCGGAAAGGAGAGGATCGCCCGGACCCCGGCCGTGACCAGCGCATCCACCGCGGACTGGGCCGCCTCCCCGGGCACGGCCACGATGCCGATCCCGATTCCCTTCTCTTGGACGACCTCCTTCAGGCGCTCCGGGGCGTAGATCTCGGCGTCTCCGATGCGGCCCCCCTGCTTGGCCGGGTCGTTGTCGAACACGGCCGCGATGTTGAACCCCTGCTTGCGGAACTCCTTGTAGTGAAACAGCGCCGCGCCCACCTTGCCCAGGCCGACCAGGGCCACGTTCCAGCCCCGGCCCACGCCCAGGATTTTGGCGATCGCCTCCTTCAGGTCCTTCACCGTGTAGCCCTGGCCCCGCCGGCCGAATTTCCCGAACAGGGAAAAGTCCTTGCGCACCTGGGCCGGCGTGACCCCGTTGCGGGTGGCCAGCTCCTTGGACGAAGCGATCTCGATGCCCTCCTCCTCCATCTCGGAGAGCCGGCGGTAATAGGCCGAGAGCCGGCGCACCGTGGAGTCCGATACCGCTTTAACCGTCCCCGCGTCTTTCATGATCTCTCATCACCCCCGTTTTCTCCTTCCGCGGACCGTTTAAGAGGACATCTTATAGGGTTATGAAAATGAAAGAACTATCACTTAACCGTTTCTCGGGCCTTTGCGGAAGGGACGCGGTCCCTCCTTTCCGCCGAGCTCCCGGACCTTCTCCTTGGCGATCCGCATCCGGAAAGGGGGCTCGTGCCCGGCTCGGGCCATCTCAAGGTAGCGGACGTAAAGATTCTTGGCCTTCTCCGGGTGCCCCATTTTCTCTTCGGTCTTGGCCCAGGCGAACATCGCGAAGGCATACTTCGGGTCCGCTTTCAGGGCCTTTTTCAGGAACCGGCTCGCCTTCTCCGCGTTTCCAGCCTGGAGGGCCTGCTCGGCCCGGCTCGTCATCTCGTAGGCCTCAGGGGAGGACGTCGGTTTGGCTTCCACGGCCTTGAGCTCCTCGGGCTTCAAGACCACGCCGTGGGCCGAGAGGATGTCCG
>Ga0315296_10001310_pt1 | contig 21709 bp, 13 predicted proteins | sample YL17G14_18_MG_FD_203921 | JGI IMG/M metagenome (GOLD analysis project Ga0315296, IMG submission 203921) | Sediment microbial communities from Yellowstone Lake, YNP, Wyoming, USA - YL17G14_18 | ecosystem: Environmental > Aquatic > Freshwater > Lake > Sediment | place: USA: Wyoming | collected...
ATCGACTTCTTCCCAAGTTCCAACACCCAGTTGGAAGACGGGGCATCGCATTCAATGGTAAAATAGGTGCAGCGCGTCATTTTAAATTTCCCATATCTTTTGATATCATCAACGACCACAGGCACGTCAAACGTCACACCTTTGGCCTGCGCCTCATGGGAAAGGATATTCACATCTTTTCTCATAAAACCCTATCCTCTTTCTAAGACGGATAACCGTTTATACCCTCTTGGCATCCTTTGTCAAAGAGGCAAGATGTTTTCCCTTTTCCACCAACAACCTTGGTGATAAGAAATTCCTGAAGAATACACTAGGGGACTATCTCCAAATGTCCTTTCTTTTTCTTTAGGAACTGGTTTCGCCAGGAAAGTCACCGCTACAAACATTGTCAAAAAATGTGGGCCCGTGCCCGATGACTCCCGATTACTTTAGGGCGCCGTAAGAATATTTAATCGAACAGAGACTTCAGATTCGTTGCGAGGATTGCGAACCCCTGGTCGTTCTCCGTTCGTTGCAACAGATCATTGATTTCAATGTTGGCATAGCGATCGTGGCTGTCCTTCACCTCTGATCGCTTGCCAAGAATGGCGTCAGCCTCATCAAAGAAAAGGATGGCCTCACTTTGTTCGGCGGCATCCAATAAACGATGCAGGTTTTTTTCAGTCTCGCCGATATACTTGCCGACTACAGCCGAAAGCAACAGCTTCGGGGTCAGGCATCGGTAATAAGGTATTCTTGTGAGCTTAAAAAAGAATCACATATCATAATTCGAGACCCGACCCTGGAAACATAAAGTTCTATATAGAAAAACTACGCAGCCTGGGTTAAACGAATCTGATAGATCCGTGCGTCGTTACCATGGATAACGCCGAGTTGTGCACTCGGTTCTGTAACGACAACGCCGCTTTCAGCGAGTGGATAAGTACAATTCTCAATCCACGCGCCCACATCCATCAAAAGCATTGGCCTCTCCCTAATTGGCCTACAGAGAATCAGAGAGGCCTTGTGGGTATGGCCCATCGTCACCACTCTCACATACTGGCCTGGCAGGTCCTTCTCTTTCGCAATGGCGATCGATCGATAAAGCTTTTGAAAATAGGGATTGGCCGTGTCGTCGGGCGAAGGTATCTCTTGACAAACAAAAGGGGGGAGCGACTTCTCAGGGCTGACCTGAATCGCCCCACCATGAGCTTCAAGATTGTGATCAGGGTCTGTGATCGCCTTTCCAAGGTTCCCTATTGACTTGTTAATTCCCGCCGTCTTTCTGCTCCATTCCATGATGGGGTACTTATTCGGTTCGACGAAGGTGCCGATGAAGTATACCGCAAATTCCTCGACAGCGTCGGGAAGGGTAGTTTCGAGGGTGTCAAAGGCGTCGCCGTGGGTGCCAAAGAGGAAGGGCTTTTCGTCTTGTGGCCTGCTGAAAAACTTATAACGAAAAGGAATCTCTTTCAAAGGGTCACTTCTTTTCGTATCATGGTTTCCCAATAGCATAGTCGCTTTGAGGCATGGCCCTCCCCGGTCAACCCCCCGATAGAGGATGTCCCGCAGGTCGCCGTAGGCATCATCGGGTATCTCTGCTGGCTTTGCGGATCCAGAAAATTCCCTCCAGAGGTCAAAGAAATCTCCGAGTTGAACAGTGACAAGTTTCCTGTTTCGACTCGTCTCCCAGGAGTTTCTCAAGGTAGCAATTCTTTCCAGCAGTCCCGCGAGCAGCCGGGACTCGTTGTGATTGAAGCCGTACTTGAACCGCTGTCGCCTCTTCGGTGACAGTATATGGAGATCTGGGATGAGAAAGAAAACTTCCCTCTCCGAGGGATTTCCAATGACGGGATCACTGACGCGGCCAAGGAGCCTGATTTCTCCTCTTAGAGGGCCAAGGATCTCGAGCAATGAAGAGACTATTTCATCGTGGGGATTGATCGGCATCTGCAATCTCCTACTGGGGTTTCTTGGCTGGGAAATCCTGAGCTTTTCTCCTTTCGGGAACCACGACTAACCGCGAATAGTGGTCATTGCGCGGAAGCTGATAAAGGATGAACCAGAACTTTTCGAAGCGAAAGGCGAGCACGTCTGCAAAGGCACGGAGGCGGTAACGGGAATCCATCACATCATCAGCAAAAACAACGTTCAGACTGGACAATCGACGAACAACCTGAGCCCTTCCTCCAGACAAGTGTTCTCCTGACCCGAGAAAGTCCAGCACAGATGCATAGGCAATTTGGACAGATTTAGTATCTCCCATAGTTTCACCAGGCTGTACACCTACTTGTGCATAGGGTCCTTCTGCGAGGAAATCGATGAGGTCCTCACGATCGCTCCGTCCGTCCTTGACTGGGACGCTTGAAAGGGGAAGAGATACCCCGCTGAATAGGGGAACGACATTTGCGGCGGGAAGGGTATCGGTACTGCTACTATTCTCTGCGTACTGGGCGCTCGGGAAATATTCGGAACCAGACGGCCTATAGACCTCATCGCCAAGTACCCTGGTGACCGTTTCCGCCGATCCTGTGGTTGCTGTCATTAGGATCTCCCGCGTCCTGTTGTGGTCATACCTGTCATAAGGCGATCCCATATGCACGACGACCGTCGAACAGCCCACAACCAAAATCAGGACGATTGAAACAGCAGCAAAGAGTGAGTTCCTCATCCGATCGATATGATTTACCATGGTCAACCTCACTCACCTCCGAATTCTTCCATCTTTAACTCGTTTCTCTTGATCTTCCCACTTAGGCTGCTAAGGCCTTTAAACTTAAAACAAGTTTTTGTAATTTCTTATCCGAAAATATTTCTTCTTTCAACCTGTCAGATGCCTTATCCACATCAATAAAATCTTCTGTCATATTTCAAGGCCAGGCTCCTTTGGGGCCCCTAACTTCAGACGCCCGACCATGTTTCGGTGAGCTGTCCCGTGTCAAGGGCTGACCCCATATCTACTGACAACGCCTTCGTGCACCTAGCATGTCGACAAAGAGGACTGCCTTCATGGTTCGATCTCCGGCGAAGCAAGCTAACGCAAAAATCAGCCACGAGTGTAACGAGCTGGCTGCATTGCCATGTTGAGCAATGATTTATACCCCTCCAGTTGTCCGCCGTCAAGAGTGACTCCGCAAACCCTTCTCATCCAGTCATTGACGAAGGCCACTATATAAGACGAACACGGCCCAATAATAAGGATCGACATACCGCCTTCTCATCGCAACCCTACTCAACTGCAAGGCTTTGGCTTTCCCGTGTCCCTTTTTGAGGTACCGATAAAACATTTCCATGTACGCAAGCGCGGCCTTCGATGGGAGCTCCCACAGCGAGAGAACTACAGTCTCGGCACCAGCAAACTGGAAAGCGCTAGCCAGACTTGCGATACCGTCCCCTTCAAAAACATCTCCGCGTCCAGTGTCGCAAGCCGAGAGGACCACAAGCTCTGACCTAAGTTCGAATTCCATAATCTCTCTCATGGTCAGCAGCCCGTCCTGATGGACATCATTCTGGACCTGCCCCAGGACAAGAAATGGCTCATCGACGTAACCCGGTTCGCCCAGTGCGGCGTGGGTGGCAAAGTGTATGAACCGGTACGCACCGAGGTCGACCTTGCGTAGCGTTGCTTCATTAGCGGCATTCCCAGTCAGCACGTCCGGCTCCCGTGGTGCGGTTCCCATGATCGACGCCAAGGTTTCGACCTCGACCTGCGTTTCTGGGAGTCTGCGGTATGAGTGGAAGTGGCTCACGCGGCGACTCGATGCAGAGAGGCTACTATTTTCACCAACTTTCTGTGTGTTAGTATTCTCCGAGGCGCCTTGTCCTTGCAGTTTTGTGTATCTGGGATCCGCCGAACTGAAGATTGGGTCCGCAAGTGCAAAAAAAGGTTTTTCTGCTCGCCTACTAGTGGAATTGCGTGCAAGCGCCATGATGGAAGTCGATTGCACGTAGCTTACGCGATGCTGAGCCCCGAGAAACGTGGGGGGGCTATTATCCACTCCATGCGCCATAACCAGTGCCTCGAAGGGGAGCAGTCCGAGGATCCCATCAGGCACTACGATCAAGGCGCTTTTTGGCTTCAGATGTGGAAGGGCGTCGCCAAGCAATTTTTTGAACAGGTCGTTGCCGAAACTGGCCGAGAAGCGCTTTGCAATGATCAGATCACGGAAGGCTCTTACCTGGGCCTCGAGATCGCCAATCGACACAGGCAATCTGATCACACGTAGGCCCTGCCCTTGTTTGATCACAAACAAGAAAACACTATTCAAGCCAACTGCGTACTCGAGTACCACCTCGTCTTCAGACAGAGGTAAATGTTCGAGGGAAATCACGCTGGGCGAAAAGAATAACGCATACTGTGGGTATTCTTTCTTTATCAGGGCAAGATGTGCTTTTAATTCGTCTTGCAGCTTAGCAAACCTCTTGACTTGCTCCGGAGTGATCTCTTCCTTGCGATCCTTCCTGCTCGCCATTTCAGCGTTAAGCTCCATCAACTCCGTGCTCAGGCGAGCCTCCTTTTCCTGAAGCGACTCTGGCATCTTCCTGCGCATCTCTTTGTATCCGGAGAATGCAAGCTTCTCCCCAAGGTAACGCCCACGCATCATCTCTGCATAATGAAGAGCTGCAGCTGTCAGATCATAAGTCTTATTGCCAATTTGTACCGTTCCCTCAACACCGGACAGCCCAAGGTTGGCGAGTGCCTCGATCATCCCACGATACGGACGAGCTCTGCCGCCATAGCTACCCGCGTCGAAGAAGCCAAGACTCTTTCCGAACAGATGTTGCGCTTTCATCTCTTCGGCATGGCTCACGCCCTGACCGAAGTCCGCAACGGACTCTTGTGTCAACCCGAGGCCGAGGTTTGCGATGCCACGCTGCGTGTAATACTGCAGCCGATATACAGGACTCGCCCCGTCCAGCAACTCAGGCGTTACACGAGACAACTCTTCCTTCGCCTCTTGGAAGCGCCGAGTAGCGAGGTAAACCTCCACCAGACCTTCGTTTATGACCTCAAACGACTTTGCCTCGATTTCCTTCGCGGCATCCCGAAACGCACGTTCGGCATGATCGAAATTCCCTTGGTGCAGGTAGATGAGGCCTTGAGCTTTCATTGCTCTCTTAGAAACCGCGGCAAATCCATACTTTTGGCTCAGTTCAAATGCCCCTTGAGCATAGACCATGGCTTGGTCATAATTCTTTAGATGGCGGTGGATATTTGAAATCGACAAAAGCGTTTCGAGTTGCAGTCGCGGTGCCTGCAGTGTGTCAACGATTTTTATCACTTCGCTGAAACGGTCGAGAGCGTCGTAGTAATGCCCCATAGCGACATAGATATTGGCTAGATTTCCGAGGGTACTGGCTGTCCCCATAGAATCCTGAAGCTCCCGGCAAATTCGTAGTGTTTCGAGCAGGTGCGATTCCGCGGTGGTGTCCCGGCCCGATGCGGCGTAAGCCGCTGCGAGGCCCTCATGGGCGGATGCGACTCCGGGCGCATCCTTTTCCGCCTCGGCCTTTTTCAGCTCCCGGTCGAAAATCTCTATCGCCTTCTCATACTTGCCCAGATCAATTAGTGAAATGCCGAGATTGTGTGAATCTTTGATTGAAGGTTCCGTCTTGCTGCGGTCTCGCTGCGCCAGATCTTCTGCTGCAGCTGCTGCAGCCGCTGCAGCCGCTGCGCCGAGTGGGTCACCCTGGGCGTGAAAGATCGTTCCAAGAATATGCCCCGCGCTGGTTCTCTCCCTGACGAGGCCCTCCTCATTCACAATCTTGAATACTTCCTCCAGCAAGGTGAAACCCTCCTTAAAGCGCCCAAGGTCACGGTAAATCGCGGCCATATTCGTCAGTGCTGTAGCTAGATTGCGTTTCGTGCCTATCTTCCTGGTGAGCACAAGGCTTTCCTCAATGCACTTCGCAGCCTGCGGGATATCCCCTAGGCTCTGATAAAGCAGCGCCAGATCATTGAGACTCTGCGCAACGGCAGTCGCATCTCTGAGTGTGCGACTCACGGTCACGGCTTCTTTCTGTAAGGGTAAGGCCTGCGAGTACCGACCGCTGTGCCTCAAGGTCTCAGCGGTTTTGTCCAAGACCTTCGAGAGGAAATCCTGATTTCCGGTCCTGCGATAGATGGCGATAGCTTTTTCATAGTCGTCAATCGCACCTTCAACATCCCGTTCTAGTTCCTTACAGTGACCTAGACCGACCCATGTACTTGCGATGCCATCCTGATTGTCGACCTTCTGATAAACCTGCTGAAGTTGCAAGAGAACGTTACGCATCAGTTCTGCATCGCCCGGCAGCACCAAAACATCGAGGACCTGTGATAGCATGTCAGCCTGGGCCTTGAAGTCCTCGAGAAGTGCATAGATTTTCGCGGATTCATACAGATAGCTGATCTCCATCTGGCGAATGCCATGATTGTGGCTGACAGTAACAGCTATCTTGAGTGTAAATAGCAGCTCATCAACATCACCCATTTGTTTTAACACGGTAATCGCTGCATCAAAGGCATCATGGCCAGCATCTACATTGCCTTTATTTATATATGCGAGGCCAAGCCAACGGTAGGTGATGGCAACGAGGTACCCGTCCTTCGATTCCCATGCGAGCGGGAGCGCTTTCTTCATTTCGCTGATTCCTTTGTCAATCTCCTTTCGTTTGATTAGGTCACCGCCCGAGATGATCAACTCCTTTGCCTCTTCATAAGGCGAATCCCCGGCCGTCGAGAGCATCGGCAGGAGGATTAGGGCCGATACAACACAGGAAACGAGCACGAGTAAACGCCGTGGGTCGCCAAAAGATTCGAGCCAGGTGGCCATGATGTCTCCCTTTATTCTCGCGTCCTTATTTTAGCCTCAAAGAGAGCTCCAACATCAGCATGAGCGCTTCGTACATCGTCGAAGGCACGTGCGAATACCGCAATGTTTTTACGTAGACTGAGCATGAGCTGCTGGATCGCACGTGCGTCCCAATACCGGGGGTTCCGCGCCTGAGCAATGAATTCCTTGACCCATAGGAAGGCGAGATCCGCAGGGACTCCCGAAAGGTCCTGCAACAACAATCTCTTGTTATCAACCGTCGTCCCTACTGAAAGGGGTGTGGCATAAGATACGATGTAAGGCCTCGCACTATCCAGATCGCCAGCCACGTTCAAAATGATCTGTGCACGGGCGTAGTCGTAATGATCCAGTAGCCAGCCCACGGACGGATTCTCCGGAGGCGTTTCTCTCACGGGCAGGTAGGTGATATTGAGATCTTTTCGTTCGGCACCAGCCCCCTCCAAGCGCCTGATCTCCTGAATCGCAAGGTAAGCGCTCAGCACGGCCTCGTAGAGATCGCGATTGCCTGCACTGACAGGCTGGCCGAATAGCACGTAACTGTAAAGTCCATATCCACGACCTTCGGGCTCGCCCGTCTTGAGAAAATCCCGGCCCGTAAGCCGGTGGCCACCGCGTATCGGCTCTTCTTCGGGAATTATCATCTTTCCACAACTACTGCCGAGAATAGAAAGAACGGTTGCGCAAAGGATAATCCACTTATTCAGCTGACTCATTTACTTTTCTCCCCTCCACCGCTCTTGCGGCGCTTTAGGAGACCCTGGAACGCAAGAATAAGCCCGGTCCATATGAACACGATCAAAGCGGTTTCCTTGGGTTTCAGGGGAGCGTCCGGAAAAGCGTAGTACACGATCGCCCAAGTTATCGTCGATAATACCAGCACTATGGGAACCGCACCAAGAATCGTTCTTAGCCCTCGCACAAGCCATCACCTCCCAACCCGTCATTCATCAACGCATGGAGATAGAGTTCTGTAGCTCGATTCACAGGCCCAATGTCTTTGTCTATGTCAAGATCTGGCTCCTCTAATGGGGGTCAGGTCTATTTTCTTAGCGTTCACCTTTTCCACCAAATTCTAGCACCATTGAAGACCTGATCCTGCATTCTTGACTAAACTTTAATTGTGTCCTCCCAAAGAAGTAAGAATTCAAGGATAAAGAATTGATCCTATTCTTTGATGAGCGAGATGCCTTATGGCTGTACCACGATTTCCCGCACACCCTTGACAGCACGCAATCGGTCGTAGACCTCTTTCGTGATCGGCGTAGATGCACTCCCCTGCAACGTTACGCGACCGTCCTTCACGCTGAAGAGGACTTTTTGCTTGCTAAGATCAGGATCGGCGCGGATGATATCGGCGAGTCGGGCTGCGAGGATTGTGTCCGGGCTGATCTGGACATAGATGGGTCGCGTCTCGGACGGGAGGGCGAGGGAGAAGCTCTTCCCTGGGGTGGTTGGGGCCGGGGCCTTGGGGGCAATCCTGGGTGACCCGGGATCGAGGACGACCTGCTCGGTCACCACCGCCTTGAGCTTCTCGACGCGGACGAGGTCGGCGGCGCCCACGAGGGACTTGACTTGATCTACCGCAATGAGGAACGCCCGCTGGCTATGCTGCTGTGCGATGCGAGCATGTCCCAAGTCCGCCATCCTGAGGGACAAATCCGAGAGTGCCTTGAAGCGCTGCCGAGCCACGAAGTCGCTGGGAAGTCCAGATAGCGGGACACCGAACATCCAAGCGTGGGTGCCATCCTCGCGAAAGGCGTATTGGATATTATTCGGATCGAACGCTTCCTGCGCTCTGGCGCTGATGAGCCGACGAGTCCTGATCACCTGCGCGAGGCCAGAAAAAAGGGCGGACTCGCCGGGGGGCAATTGCACAATCTCCTGAATGGCTGCGTCGAGCATCTGCCCCGCGCGTTCGATCTGGTCCGTGTCAAGGTAGGCTAGCGTCGCCTGCAGCCGGGTGGTCCGCGCCTTATCCTTCTGCCCGAGGGCCTGATACCCAGCGGCCAGTTGAGAGTGAAGATCAGGCAACGGCTGGTATAGCCCGGTGTTTCGCTCAATTTGCTTGGTGGTGCTGAGGGCGTGCTCGAGCTGGAAGATCCCGTTCATGTAGGGCGGGGACGACGTCCACGTGCCACGCTCGGCGTAGATCATGCCGAGGATCATGTGGTGCCGCTGGATTGCCTCCAGATCTTGCACGTCGTAGGCCTGGGCCTTGCCGGCAAAGAGGGAGTTTACAAGGTTACGGAACTTGCTTCCTCCCCGGTCGAGTTCTGGATATTTCGAGTAGAGTGAGGCAAGTTCCGTCTGCAAGTCGACACGAACCACGCGCTGGTTCCGCAGCATTCCGAACACGTACTGCTCGTACTCAGGGGCGATTTGAATCCCGGTCTGCCATCGGGCTTCAGCCCCAGCCTGATCCCCAGCGGCGGAGCGTTCGGCACCGAGGGCAAGTGCCACCTGAGCCAACGCGTGCCGCCTATTCGGGCTGTCCATCCACCAAGATGTGTAGGGCCGCCGCTCCGGCGCAACGAGATAGCGCTGGAGGTCCCCGCGGGCGGGGATGATCCATGCTGAGGGCAGACGCTCCAGCGCTTCGGGAGACAGCCAGCGATGCCGTGCGCCAAGTTCTACCCAACGAAGCAGGTGCTGCTCGGCCATGCGCGGGTCAGAAGAGAACGTCCGAATGATGATTTGACGGTAGCCAAGCTCGGCAACGACGGGAAAACGGGTGCTCCATTCGTCCAGGAGACGCGACAGCTCGGATAGCCGCGCAGTGGGCATGCGCTCATACAGCTCCACAATGCGCCGCCTAGGGAGTTCAGCGTCTAGGCCCCGTTCCTCGGCCAGGTGATATGCTGCGAGGGCTTCTGTCAGGCGGCCCTCATTCCGTTCGAGGTCGCCGAGAAGCAGAGCAAACACACCGGCTCGGTCCGGCTCTACCTTCAGGGCTTGCTCCAGCAATTGACGGCCACGTGCGTGCTGGCCCAGCCTGATGTAGATACCAATCAGGTTCGCGACTGTGGCGGGGTGGCCTGGCGCCGTCTTGAGGACCTCCTCGTAATATCCTATGGCCTCGGCAAGCCGTTGCTGGGCATTCTCACCGCGCACTGCCACCTGACGCTCGGCCAAGTAGCCAAGCGAGAAGGTCACAAAGAGCCGACAGGGTTGAGCGTCTAGACCTTCGCACTGGGTAAGCTGACCCGTGAGGAGTGCGAATGCTTCCTGGGCTTTCCCCTCCTGCTGGAGCTTCTGGGCCCTGGCTACGGCCTGGCGCGCTTGGTCGTACTGCTGGGCGCTGGCATCGTACGGTGCGCATATGAACAAGGCGAAGGTGATACCGATATACGCCATTTGCAGCACCTGGTTGCGCCTCATGGCCTACCTCCCGGCCGGCGGAAATCCTGATTATCTGGCGCCAATGGGTCGCCACTCACCCCGGTCCCACATGGTCCCAGGGATATATATTCAAGGACATAAACCGCCCTCACCTCCACCATCTCCGGTCTGACGCCTGCTAAGTCGTTCAAACCCTCCTGTTGTGGACTGGCCTCACTGAAGAGGAATCCCCGATAATTCTCGATGGACGTCGGCCCTGGCGGTTGAAAGGAGCCTGCCGCGCGCGCCCGAAACGAACGAATGATGGGTCCAGCGCCCGACGGCACTGCGTTCTCGATCCAGAGCACGCTGTTCACCTCCATGCACAGGTCCGCTTGCCGGTGAGGCACAATCCAGCCCAACGGTTGCGTCCACATCTGGCCCGTGCGAGCAATAGGAATACCGCTCAGGACCTCCCGGATAAGAGTCGTGTAGTCGGCATCCCCGATCCGGAGCTCAATCTCACGCAGGAGTGCTGCCGGGTTGCCCACGGCGTCGCGATAGCGCTCTTGCGGCCGAAACAACCAGTAGACCCGCTTCGAACTCCCGCCACCTCCGTGACCTGACAGCTCAATGTGTAAGCCCACTTCCTTGAGGAGGGTGGAAGGCCCCTGGTCCCTGGCACCGAGTTTGAAGGTTAGCAACGGCCCCGTCACGGCTTCGCCACGCAAAGGCTGAAACTTCGCAAAGCCGATGCGGGTCTGCAGCAACTTGGCGATGCGAGCGGAAGCCTCAGCCTCGAGATTCAGAATTTCCTGGTCTGAGAATTCCCGGCGGTAGGCAAGTTCCTGGAGTAATAGCTTCACCTCCACTACCGGGCGCTCCAGGGCGATGGCTGGCCATGCCGGCATCGTAAGAGCCGCAGCGAGAGCAAGAACCAGGAGACGCAATCCCAGACCTTTCATGGCGAACCCTCTGTCTCGAACACCTCTTCAAGGCCGATGTCGATAAGGCTGTCATTACCCAAGGACATCTCGGCCGATGCCACACGCTTGTTGGCTCGGCTTCGAACCTCGGCAAGAATCATCATTCCGGGCTCGAGTGTAGTCAGTGGACGCAGCACCTTTGGACGGCTCCAACCCATGATGGACTGGGCAATGCCCCGCTCGTCGGACCCGGCCGCCTGCAGCTCCATACGCCATATGCCGTAGCTTGATGGGGGAATGGAGTGAGCGCGACCCACTAAGAAGGCACTGCGGGGCTCCGTGTCCGTGGCGAGTGTCTCCCCATCGTTACCGATCCGGCGGATGACGACCAGCTTGCCACCGTTCTTGAGCGATGCGACAGCCACGGGCGGCAGCCGCAAGAGAAGTGACGGTGAGCGCCTCAACTCTTTCCCAGCCCGGACCTTGAGACCCACGAAGGGATACACATCAAGCGTCTCGGGTGCATACCCCTCGAGCTCAATTCGGAATGGCCGGCCGAAGGGGCTAGTTACTACCCGAAAGCGGCGCACGCCCTCTTTTGGATCAAGAGTCTCTATGTGCTTCCGGTCCAGCCTGTCGGCCGGAGTGATACTAATGGAAGCGGAGGGGTCGTTGGAATCCGGTATCACCATGACCGAGGAATACACAAGCCCGAGTCCGAAGGCAAGGAGGAAGAGTACAACCAAGACTTGCATGGAGAGCGCCGCCCTCAGTTTGTCTCGGGCAGTCCGCAGGATCGACTGACGTTCTGGGTCTTCGAGCAGCTTGTCGACCCAGGCCGCGACCCCGGCGAGGATAGCGGTTGGGACACTCAGCCAACCGAGGTTCCCCGGCGCGATGCCCAAATGATGATTGGCCCATAAGAAGATGCCCGTCAGGAGCAGGATCAGTGCCACGACGCGAGCGAACAGATGAGGGTTCATCATTCCATCACCTCCGCCCAAAATGATAGGATCTCGCTTTTGCTTGGGCTCAATATACCGAAAACAAAGTCGTATGTCAATTAAACAAGACTAATGAACGCTCTAACTGTATTCCTTTCCACCCTTATTTCAAATGTACAATAATTTCGTTTTTTATAGAAGAAACCTAAAACAACTATCCCTGCCAATCATGCAGACTAAAGCCCTTGAACGTTAAATTAGAAATTAGCAAGCTCCATCATCTCATAAGCGGGGCTAAGTTTCTCTATGGTCAGCCGCTGATGGGCTTTCACCGACTCCTGAAATTGAAACCAGTTGCTCGTCTTGTAGTTCTCTTTCCATGAGTAAATCCATTTGAAAAGGCCTATCTTCCTATCAACTATCTCTTTGAACCAACTATCTTTATCGTACTCGACAAAATTAACTCCAATGAGTGCCCTGTAACGACCTATCCGATTTTCACTCAATTGGTTTGTATCATCGCGTTCTCCTATGGCTTTGTCTAACTCTTTAACAAGGCTTTCCACGTCCTGAGCTGACGAAGTTCTGCCCAAGGAACCACAGTATTCTTTAAAGAGACTTACGGCTGCCTCAAGAAAACGGTTTTTGTTCTCGATCTCAGAATGACTTGGAATAAGACGCTTGTCCTCCCAAGACAAAGCTGGCCAATCAGGACCATATTTTGCATCAGCATGTCCAATATTGGGAATCACTTTCTCAACAGCCCCCCTTATCGAATTAAACGAATCATTACAACCGATGAAGTTCTGGTGTGCGAACGTATCAGAATACACGTGACTGGCTATTCCGATCCGGTACAGGTTCTTAGAACTCAAGGCCTCTTTAAGCAGTAAACAGGCGTTTTGGTTTTTCGGAATGGTGTTCAATAGATGGAGTTTCCCGTCGCTGCGGCGGCCAGAATCAACAAAAACCTCATCTTTTGTTCCGGGCATAAAATGGAAAACGGGGTGGATTCGAAGAAGCTCATTTGCAGGTTTTAAAATGTTTAATGTTTGACTGATACCTGAAAAAAGCGTGAAAATGGTATTTTCTTTACCACCAGCAAAGCAGATTTACCTTTAAATCCTTATGGAGGCGCTATATAATCGTGATAAAACTCCTCCGGCAGAACATTCCCTAAAAGGGAACATTGTGCCCGATGCCAAAAGGACTGAGAATTTCACACACCTCCCTTGGAGACCGCAACCTGACTCACTTTGGGAGCATCTTACTTATTGATCAGTTCAGTTAAAAACGCAAAATAATTTTGCATTTGTTAAAAAGTTCTTTCATCGGTTTTTAATTTATTATTTTTTGATAGAGCTTATCAAGCAATTACCCATATTTTGACTACTGGCATTCAGATTATCAGGATATTTGAGGTAAATACCTGATAAGAATATAATCAATTTGCTAAATATCTTGGAAATTAGAAGCCCAAATTCCTTGTGTTTTTAAGGTTTCAATATTTTAGTAGAATATCTTCACGCTTTTTTCAGGTGATATAATTGTGGTATTTGTCGGAAGTGCCTTCGCTGACCTCATATCGCTTGTTGTTATCGTCTGTGTACTGAGACGAATAGGCGATCAGATAAGCGTCATGGGGATTATACCCCACCCTCAATGCAACGATATATGTGATGTAATAATGAAACTCAATATCCATAACAATTCACCTCCCTCTGTTAAAAGTTTACACTAATAAATCCAAATTGATGACAGCTCAACATTAATCCCCGGCCTTGAGTCCAGTTTTTTAGCATCCACCTTTTCCACCAAATCCGCTGACCTTGAAGATCTGATCCTAGATTTCACACGTTTAAGACAAAATGTATATTTTAATTTTGACCTCAAACTTCTTTCCTCAAAAAAACCTGCTTTTGAAGCGGTTGAGGACCTACTTCGTAAGTCCCGATAGGCCAGCGATTATGAAGGATGCCAGGACATAGCCCATCATTATTTGAAAGTAGAAGTAGTATCTTGCCCAACCCTTGAGGTCAATTTCGTAATGTTTTTGGCGTAACTTTATGATGGGTAGCAGCATGTCTATACTGTATGCGATACCGTATGGCATCCCGTTGGCAGGCCCCTGTTTGGAGAATCTAAGGACGATCATGCCAAGCAAGACGAAGCCAAGAATCCAAAAGACAGCGTAATACATACGATACTTGTAACCAATAAAATACTTGTGAAAACGGAGAAACAGCCGATGAAACTGATCTGTTGCCTCACGTAACTCCCTGTTTTTACCTTCGTAGAGCAGATCTTCTGCTGCATCCTTCAACCCTTGCTTTTGAAAGACAGCGGCAAGCTGTTCATAAGGCTGCGGGTAATACTGTTTATGCTTCTCTAACCATCCTAGAAACTGGGAGACATTTCTCTTGGTAGCGTTAATATCAGTTCCCGGAACATTTTCTAGGCTCGTGTAGACGAAGCCGTCCAATTCCAGATTGTCTGGCCAAGCGCTGCCAGGATCTGGCAAGACACCCACTTCGGTATTCCGAAGTGTCAGTTTTGCTTCCCGCGACCAAAGTGTTGGGGGCGGACCGAAGATAAATGTCCCCCTGACGTGAGTCCCCGTTAAGTCGACCGAATTGAATGTGCTACCCGTAAGATCCAGATTGCGGCCTATCTTAGCAAAGGTCAAAATCAGGCGCTCTTTAAAGGTGGCCCCATTTGTCATGAAGAGATTATTTCCCACTTGTAGACCATCCATGTCCAGTGTGCCGGCAAAGGTGGATCGATCCATAGTTAGGTCGCCCTCAATCTTGGCACCCCGGAGACCCACCTGTGCAAACTTGGCTCCACCCCGCATGGAGAGATCATTTCTCACCCGTAGACCGTCCATGTTCAGTGTGCGGGAATAGGCACCACCCTTGATGGAAAGATTATTTCCAACCTGTAGACCAGTCATGTCGAGTCTCTCGGCAAAGGTGGATTCCTCCATATACAGGGTGCGCCCAATCTTAGCGTTGAAGAGGGTGAGGGACGCCTTTGCAGACATCACCCCATGCGTCATGGAGAGATCATTTTCTACCTGTAGACCAGTCATGTCGAATTCGTTGGCAAAGGTGGATTCCTCCATATACAGGTTGCCCCCAATCTTGGCACCGCGGAGACTCACCTCTGCAAACTTCGCTTCACCCAGTATGGAGAGGTTCTTTCCCACCTGTAGATCACCCATGTCCAGTCTGTTTTCAAAAGTGGATCGACTAATAGTTAGGTCGTCCCCAATCTTGGCACCGCGGATTCTCACCTTCGCAAACTTCGTTCCACGCTCCACGTAGAGACTCTGTCCTACCTGTAGACCATCCATGTCCAGTGTGCCGGCAAAGGTGGATCGATCCATAGTTAGGTCGCCCTCAATCTTGGCACCGCGGAGATCAACGCGGGAAAACTCGGCGCTTCGAATAGAGAAATCCCTCTCTGTCTTCAGGCGGACAAGGGAAAGTGTTTCTTTGAATTTAGAATTATTCAGGGATATGATGTTACAGGTTTTTAGATAACCTAGGTTAACGGTCGATTCAAAACGGCAACTTTCCAACACTAATTCGTGAGTAACAGTTGAACCTGAAAGATCGAGAGGCTCTTTAAACCAAGCACCAACAATGTGTATCCCATGGCGTGTCAAAGCTCCTTGGTAAGGCTCACGTAGAAGTATCGTCCTAAGAAAGGCAGGGCTAATTACCCGGTTCGTCGGCCATTCTATATCTTTTTTCTTCGGATCAAGGCGACCGTCGTAACCTTCAGCCGTATTGAAGTCAGCGGTTTTCCCACAGCAAACCTGATTCCACACCCATTTCTCTTGGGGTGTCCAGTTCTTTGCCGGGCCTATCTGACAGTCCTCTTCTGGCAAAGCCGGCTTTTCCTTGACAGGCGGCCATTGCGCACACAATGCAGAGGTACTCACCGTCACAAATAAAAGGACGAACGAGATGTGAAGCCAGGGAATCCTATGATGGGGCAAACCAAACATTGTGATTCCTCCTCTTAACTCTCTAAAAGCCTTGGTGAGGTAGCAATCGACAACCTCACATGAAAGGCCGGGGGCTACTACTCGCTATTGAAAGGTGGAACCTAAATTCGAAAACATTTTCACATAACAGGGTCTATTTTCTTACCGTTCACCTTTTCCACCAAATTCCTCCATCGTTGAAGACCGATCGCGCATCCGCTCCACACTTCACCAAATCCTTCTGTCAAATTTCAAGGCCAGGCACCATTTACGTTAGCTGTCATGTTTGAACTTGCTATCTTCTAGAGACTCCCTGAGTACACGCATATCCTCCCTCCCCTATTCTGTCTTTTTGATGGCGATGGTGATGTCGACCGGTCCTCCTTCAGCAATGGACGTATCCCGTAATGGAGTCTGGCTGATCACCTTCCCAACCATACCTTCATCTTTGGCATCTTCTTCAGATACTTTCCCCAATCTCAAGTTAGCAGCTTTCAAGATCCCCTCTGCTTCTTCCTTTGTTTTGTGTTGCAGATCAGGCACTCTTACTTCAGGAGTCACCTTGAAAACTCTCTTAACCTGGGCATCTAACCATATGAAGACTTCTCGGGAACCGTACCCTGCAAGAACACCAATGGCAAACATGGAGAGCGTCTGCCGGATATTAGGAGTCTCTGCCTGGAAATCTCCACCCAAAATCGCAAGCCCACTTCGGATTAAGGCAAACGCAAAGAGGGCCAGGGTAGTGCCAATCCAAGGAGCAGTGATATACTTCCAAATGAATCGCCGGCCGAAAGCAGACCGTTCGCTGTGCCACCCTATAAGACTTCGAATTCCATTAATAATACCTCCCAGGCCGCCGCCGATAAACGCGTAGGCAGCGAGACGAAAAAGGGGATTCATCAGACGTTCAATATCCTTATAACCAATCCATTGGACTAACCAGCATTTTCCACTCCAGAGGTCAAGAAGTTGCCAGAAAAAGAAGGCGAGCATAGACAAGAGATAAAGGATACTTACCACTGCAAGAATTGTGTCTGTCCACTCCTCAGGGTGAAGTTCATAAACTATACCCGTTGCCTCATCACAATGATATTGCTTCTCGTCTTTCTTCTCCATGAGTTCCTCCTTAGTTAAGTTTAAGTGGAGCCCCATAGGCAAAGCCCATGGCACCCTACTTTATGCCCCAGTGGGGCGACATCTCCCGACTTCCGTCGGGAGGCATTCATCCACGGCCAAAGAGCGTGCCTTCGGCACGAGGGCTTTCATCCCCGCCCTTACAGGCGAGGGATTTCGCCCTGATTTCATAAAGCACAGATGCCACGACCGCTCTTGAGCTTGTCTTCTTAGTCACCAAAAGAAAATAATCATTCAAGATCTGACCCACTTGATCTCATCTATATTCGCCTTGTTTAAAACACCGCCTTCTCGACCTCGCAAGTTCTTATCAATGTTTTGACTAAGAATCGGCCAGGGTTCAGATTCCGAAATGATCAGGGTAATCCCCGGATCCGAAATAACTTGGAGGCTCTATCGAAATCTAACGCTAAGATTGTCTTTTTCTCATCTATAAACACCCCCCTACTGTTAAGCGCAGAGAGGATTCCACTTTCAGATTCCAATAGATTCTTAACCTTCGAAGTCGCTTGCCTTTCGTTCTCCTCGAAACTCATCTGATTTGGATTCGTCACATTTAAGGCTGGCCAGTTTTCCCCGTCAGTTGACCAGGAGAGGAAAAACTGCTTGCAACCCTTGTCCCTTTCTTGCGGGTCAGGGATTGCATAAAGGACCAGACGAGATTTGAGTATTCTGGAAACAGCATTCCTCAGCGCGGAAATTAGCAAAGCTGCCTCTATGGAATCCAACTGCTTGGCATCCAATAGTTGAACGGGGCTCCTAATTCGCTGCATACTTTCATCGCCCTCATGAGTTGGGGGCCAAGGTTTTGAGTAAGGATGGATGTTTAAGCGGTTAAGACCGTGGAAGAGATCTGAATAGCAACTCTTGAACCAATGGCGAGAAGATTCAGAAGGATGGCCTCCCCCATCGGTTTCTTTGAGAAACTCTCTTGCTCGTTTCTTGATCGCTTCGTCAGGATTGAGTGACCAAGCGGATAACGTAGCCAGGAGAAATGTTAATGGAACTTCTTTGTTTGTGGGATCCTTGAGATTCCAACAGAAATAATTCTTGGAAATCACTTCAATAATTTTAGTGTCTAATCTGATAGCCTTATTCGTATCCCAATCTATGATATCGCAACGTACCCTCAAATCAGTATTGACATCATCTTGTGTAAATTCGAAAAACGGATCTATCTCCACACTTTTCTCCTCTTTAACCCTCACTGTAAATGTATAATCCTTATTGGTTGCCTTGGCGATTTCACTATTAATGACCTCAAATTTGATCTTAACGTTTAAAGGATAACCACAATTATTCTTACCCTTTAATTTGGCCCAGTAGATTTCTTGGTCCCGTTGTCTTAACGTGTTTAACAGAAAGTAAGGGACTTTTGGAAAGGTCACTACTTCTAAGGTGTGACACGGGCCTGACCTCTTAAAGAGACCTGAAAAAAAATTATACCCTTTTTCCACCTTGTCAATATTTGTAATCAGAAAGACCAGGACAGGCACGACTACCCCAACGATACCTATTTTAAACCATTTCTTCAAAACGGATTTGTCTTTGATTTTCTCTTTTTTCTTTGGCATTGCAAGACTCCTTGGAGCCTTATGTTGGCTACCTGACTCTACTGGAAGCTACGAACCTCATTTGGACTTTCTCCCCCTTGCTCTTTTCAATTGGCTTGGTAGATTCTTGCAGACTGAGCAATCCAGGATGCGGCAAGCACACTACGCACGAAGGGTCCTACGTCTTGGTGGCGTGCTGTTTCGGCCATAAATTCATAGTCATTTGCTCTCCCTATCCTCTTCCATTTTTCAACCCATTCTCTCACAGCAGGGGCTCCTGAAATGTGGGCCATGAGCGCCAATAACGGGTCCCCTCTTAGCTTTCTAAGCAACTCCTCCTTGAAGTAGCGAGCTCCCAAGTAAATACTTAACTCGGGGTCAAGAATGAAATCCTCCATAGAACTTTTGTGGTACTCCTCTAAAAATCTCCACTGCTTGTTCAATTCCCAAAAGGTACCTTGGGTGAACTGAAACAGTCCCAGGGCTCCTGCCCAGGACAGGGCCTCCGGATGAAAACCACTTTCATATCGAATCACGCCATATATTAATTCCGCTGGCAATTTATACCTGCTGCTGTATTTTTCAATCTCTCCTTTGAAAACCACCGAATATGTCGTTGACAGATAACGGGGGTCGCGTTGGGTAGCCGCTCTGACATCATAGGGTTTACCGATAGCCTCGGTCACATAAAAGAGGAGAGGCCAATCTTTTGCGAATTCTCTAATAGCCATGGCTACTTCTAAGCGGTTCGCGGATTCGGACGGCAAATCTACAGCCGCCAAGGCGTCTTGGCGTAAAGCCAGCAGAATCGTTACATAGATTAGCATGTTCTTCTCATCTAACTTTTCTAATGGCACAGTTTCCAACCGCTGAGGTGGCTTTAACGCCCTCTGGTGGCCATTAAACGCATCAAGTACTGCCAAGTAGCCCCGGGAGTCCAGGAATTGCCTGAGGCGAAGATGGTAAGGTGAGACGCCAGAAAATTTGTCAGGGATTGATACAGCATTCTTGCTGTCATGATAAGCTTTTTGCAACTCATCCCTCGTTCTTGAATCAATCAAGAGTTCCTTACTTGCCTGATTGCCTAGAGACAGATGCATCCGGGCACGAATGGCATAATAATCATAAGGTTTTTCCTGAATAATCTGCTTAAAATAGCGCTCCGATGTTGCCCCATCCCCTGATTCGGCTGCCATGCGGCCAAGCCAAAATAGGGCGGCGAGATGCAAGGGACCAGAGGGGCGCTCCTTTTCCAATTGCAGTAGAAGTGAAGACGCTCTTTGGATATCGCCAGGTCTTCCCCTGGCGTAGAGAGCTATGGCAGGTCTAAACATAGAGGAGTCCAGGAAATCGTTCGGACCTTTGAAGTTCCGCAGCTGCTCAAAGTAGCCAAGAGCTTCCTCAAGAGCCTTATCGTTGCCATGCCGCCAATAAAGTTCCAATTGATACACGGCGAGATTAATCAATGCGTCGTCTGCGCGTTGCCCGAGCGGAAAATGCTCGATCAGTTCATTAAGATCTCTTTCGAATCGCTGGAAATTCTTTGTGCACCCTTCGCGAACAGAAATGATCCCGCGGGTAAAAAGGGCCTCTTGGACAACCTCCGGATTGGCTGCATCTTCAATTGCGACGGCAAGTAACTCAAGCACACCAGGGGTGGCACACTTTTCACCTTTAATGCGTCGTAAGAGAGCAAGATATAAGCTCGCCTCTGCTTTTACTTGCATGTTCCCGCTTTCCCTGGCCTGATTAAGCCAATGGAGGGCACCCTCATAATTCCCTAATCTCTCCAACCGCTTGCCGACAAACAGAGCCACTTGCCCAAGGGAGAGCATCCCTGAGGATACCGATTCTTCAAGCAAGGTCTTTTCAAGGGGGCTAAGCTCCGCCGTCCTAGAAACTGACAGGTACTCTATGAAAAGACGTCGAGCTTCCTCTTTCTCACCTATTGACCACGCAAGAGACGTCAGACGACGCAGAATGTCCTCCTCTAGCTGCGGTAATGCACATAACATCGCAAGGGGTTCAAACATCCCTTGTACCATCCGGGTATTCCAGAGCTTCGAAACACTCTCTAATAGCTCCTTTCCTTCTTCGGGATTGGGGTTAGGAGTTCTTTCGATGATCTGTAGCCATCTCCACAAAGCCATGGGTACCATCCCGCTTACTCCCCACCCGTCTGCGTAGGGGTCGGTGGCCGCCCATTGGACTAACCCCTTATAAAGTTTTTTCGCCTGAGCAGTATCTCCTCGCAGTCTATAGACTTCTCCAAGCAAGAGACTATAGATAGGCCAATCTGGCAAAAGGGGTTTGGGTATCTTCTTGGGATCCTGATATTTAAATTGATTGAGGTCCAGGGATGCAGCAGCTTCAGTGCTACGCGCGGCCTCCAAAAGCTTTTTGAAGTCGATCCCCTCATTAAGAACAGACCGAGACCCATCATCGCAGCGACAAACAGCAATCACCCAGCAGCCTAATACGAAAAAAATTACAAATCGCTTGAAATGATCGCTCATGAGAGATTCTACCAGATGTTTATTCATGATCTACTCCTTAGACTAAACTTTTCTGGATAAGCAATCCTTTTTTATCCCACCGGTTTGCTCCCTGAAATAATATACCGCTGCCTACATATGGTGGCTTTTTCTACGCCACACACTATTGGTTTCTCCATTTAAATTAGATTCCGAATTCAAGCCTACCGATTTGTAAGAATAAAGTCAAACTCATTCGCTTTCTTGTTTCTGATGGATCAAACGGGGCCCGACCTTCCCTTCCCCTTTTTCATAGAATAGAACGTAACTCAGATTGATGATCGTCTTGAACTTGTAACGATAAACGACCTGCTCTTCATAGAATTGGGTTCCTCCCTCTTGATAAGAGGGAACCATGACTCGCTTGGTAAATCGTCGCCAGGGCTCAATAAATTTTCTCCATGTTCCAGTATTCAGGTGTTTATTCCCCTTCTTTAAGTCTTTAATCAATGGATCGTGTGTATGGCCGAAAATGATATATTTTCCCG
>Ga0315296_10001311_pt1 | contig 21691 bp, 16 predicted proteins | sample YL17G14_18_MG_FD_203921 | JGI IMG/M metagenome (GOLD analysis project Ga0315296, IMG submission 203921) | Sediment microbial communities from Yellowstone Lake, YNP, Wyoming, USA - YL17G14_18 | ecosystem: Environmental > Aquatic > Freshwater > Lake > Sediment | place: USA: Wyoming | collected...
ATGTCGGCTCGTCGCATCCTGGGGCTGAAGCAGGTCCCAAGGGTCCGGCTGTTCGCCGGTTAAAGCGGCACGCGAGCTGGGTTCAGACCGTCGTGAGACAGGTCGGTCTCTATCCGTCGTGGGCGTTCGGAGATTTGAGGGGGGCTCTCTCTAGTACGAGAGGATTGAGAGGGACAGACCTATGGTGTACCAGTTGTCCCGCCAGGGGCATCGCTGGGTAGCTATGTCTGGTGAGGATAAGCGCTGAAAGCATCTAAGTGCGAAGCCAGCCCCAAGATAATATCTCCCATCCTTCCCTTCGGGGAAGGAGTAAGACCACAGGTAGACTACCTGTTTGATAGGCCGCAGGTGTAAGCGCAGTAATGCGTTCAGCTAAGCGGTACTAATGGTCGAGGGCTTGACCTGCTTCAGAGTTGGTATTAGCTAGATTTATAAGAGGGGTTAAATGCCCCTCTTTTTGTTTTATTTGATTTGGATATTTTGAGGCTCAAAATTACTAGTTCTAGTTTTGGGGAGACAATTTGAGGCTGACTAGCTTTGGGGAATTGTTTTTAGCGTTATGTAAAGGGGGTAATTTTTAGAGGGGCAAAAGCTCCCTCTTTTTTTGTTATCTCCCCGCCTCCCGCCACTTCCCCTGTGCGTCTTTTTCCCACCCGCCCGCCCTCAGGGCGTCTGCGGCTTATTCCGCAGGTGAAGGGAGGCAGTATTGACATAAACCCTGACAAGGTCTAGTATTGTTTTGAATGCACCTTTGTAGCTTGATGCGAGGAGGTGGGTATGCCGGAGATAGCAGTTTCGGATTTAGTGGGAAAATGTGTCAAAGGGGATTATCAGATTCCGGAGTTCCAGCGAGAATTCCTTTGGAACTCCCGCCAAGTCGGTGCGTTTGCCGACTCATTATCACAGGGTTTTCCAGTAGGGTGTTTAACCATTTGGCCGCAGGTCACAAAGGAAGGGAAAGCAACCGTTTACGTGGTTGATGGACAGCAAAGACTTACGGCACTTTGTGTTATGTTTGGAAGACGCCCCGACTGGAAAGATGATAAAAAATGGCAAGCGATCAGTGATACGCGTGGACAATATTTGAATGTGTCGCCAGATGGAGAGTCTTCTTTCGGGGGCAAAAGGGGCGGGTGGATCTCATTGCCGATAAGTGAGATACTAGCAAAGGGGTCTGAGGAGGACGTGAATGACCTTGTTAGGGAGACTTTAGATGCTACCAAAATTGTGAGAGAGCCAGCCACGGTTACTCTCTTGGAAAAAGCAAGACGAGTCTGGAACTTGCGACTCAACGTTCTTCCTATTGTTGAGGTTACTAGCCAAGATCCGATGGAAGTGGCGGAAATGTACAAAAGGTTAAACTTATTAGGCACCAAGATTAGGGAAACGGACATACTACTAGCATTCATCGCAGTTAAAAATGAGGGTTGGGTTAAGGGTGTGTTCCGCGCCTTTATAGAGGACTTAAAAAGCAATACTAATAAAAGGTGGTCTCTTAGGCCAGAGGACCTTTTGCGTTGTATGACGATACTGGATTCGGAAACCCCGCGTGTCGGAGACCTTAAAGACCCAGAGAAATTCTGGAAATTGGGATGTATAGACTCATTTGAGAAGGTGAAGGATGCAATAAAAGACATTCTTCCACGACTGGAAAGATATGGTGTCTACGCTATTGATGACGTTCCGTCGAACTATGCGCTTATCTCTTTGTTTTCATTTCACGCTCGCTTTTCAAAAGAAAAAAATTATGACTTTGGTGCTGTGTTCAGGTGGTTTCTTTCCGTCAATGTTGTCGGTAGATACACCGGTGCGCCTTTACAGCATCTGACCGAAGACGCACAAAAATTTATGAAGAGCGACAGTCCAAACGAGGCGCTAAAAGCTTTGGAGATGGAGATACCCAAACAAGACATTGTTCGGGCATTGGACGAAGAATTTGCGGAGCCTTTCAAGAAAGGAACGCCGAGGGCGTTACTGCTCAAAGTGCTTCTGTGGGATAAAGGCATCGACTGGCGAAAGGGCGGAAAGTTATCACAGTACCCGCCTCTTGAGTGGCATCACATCATTCCTCCTAAAGTCCTTAAGAACATGTATGCTGAAGACTCTGCTAATCACATCACAAATATGACTTTACTAAGTCAAGACGCAAACAAAGAGTTCAAAGATCAACCACCTTGGATATACGCTCCTAGCCGTATAGGAGATTCGGCAAGACTTGAGAGCCATTTCATTCCGAATTCTTATGCTAAAGCTTTCACTGTCGGCAAAGCGATAAACAAGCCAGATGAGTTGGCTAAGTTCCTTGCCGAGCGCCTAAAGCTGATACAAAAGGATACAAAGCAATTACTCGGTCTTTAAAGGGGGAGTAAGCTGAAAAAGACAATCGATAACGAGTGTCCAAGAGGGGCGGAAGCCCCTCTTTCTATTTAATTCCCCCTTCCCCTCAGGGGAAGGGGGATAAAGGGGGATGGGGTTCCCTTTCTTTATAATATGGTACGAAATGCCTATTTATGCCCCTTTGTTTTGTTTTAGAAAATGTGCTAAAATAGAGACTGCCTTCTGGTGGTTAGAGCGGGGTGGAACCACCCGTTCCCATCCCGAACACGGAAGTGAAACGCCCTAGCGCAGACGATACTGAGGGGGCAGCCCTTTGTGGAAAATATGCCACTGCCAGGAGGCTTTTGACCTTTACCCTTAGTTGCCTTATAATAGATTGTGAAATAGGAGCAATCCTAGGGAGAAGGTATGGCCAGCCGATTTGAGAAATTCTCAGAAAGAGCGCGTAGGGTTCTGACTTTAGCTCAGGAAGAAGCCGCCCACTTTAACCACACCTATATTGGCACCGAGCATGTCCTGCTTGGTTTGCTGCGGGAGGAGGAGGGGGTAGGAGCTAAGGTTCTGGCAAATTTAGGCGTGAGCTTGAATAAGGCGCGCTCTGCCGTGGAGTTCATTATCGGGCGGGGCGAGAAGCCAAGCACCGGTGAAATCGGGCTTACCCCCAGAGCGAAGAGAGTCATTGAACTGGCGATAGACGAGGCACGCCACCTCGGTCATAACTATATCGGCACCGAGCACCTCCTGCTGGGACTATTGCGGGAGGGGGAGGGGGTAGCCGCTGATGTTTTGGACAGCTTCGGCATCACCCTGGAGCGAGTGCGTGCCGAAACCCTTCGTGTGCTTGGTGAAGGTGCCGCTAGAGCCAGACCTACCCGCACCGCAAGTCGCACACCGATTCTGGACCAGCTGGGTATTGACCTGACCGCGGCGGCCCGTGCCGGGAAACTTGACCCGGTTATCGGGCGGAATAAGGAGATTGAGCGGGTGACTCAGATTCTGAGTCGCCGCACCAAGAATAACCCGGCTCTTATTGGCGAGCCCGGGGTAGGAAAAACGGCAATTGTTGAGGGCTTGGCTCACCGCATTATCGCCGGCGATGTCCCGGAGACTTTGGAGGGGAAGAGGATACTTACCTTGGATATAGGAGCGCTGGTGGCGGGGACAAAGTACCGGGGCGAGTTTGAAGAGCGGCTGAAGAAGGTCATTGATGAGATAAAGGCTGCGGGAAACTGTGTCCTCTTTATTGACGAATTCCATACTATGGTGGGTGCCGGGGCGGCTGAGGGTGCCGTTGATGCGGCTAATATCCTCAAACCATCGCTGGCACGGGGGGAACTGCAGTGCATCGGCGCCACTACCCTTGATGATTACCGCAAGTATGTCGAGCGGGATGCCGCGCTGGAGCGCCGCTTCCAACCGGTTTTGGTTGAGGAACCTTCGGTAGATGAAACATTGGAGATTCTGCGTGGGGTTAAGGGACGCTACGAGGAGCATCACCAGCTAACAATAAGTGATAAGGCGCTCAGTGCTGCAGCAACACTATCATCTAGGTATATCCCCGACCGCTTTCTGCCCGATAAGGCTATTGACCTGATTGATGAGGCATCGTCGCGGGTGAGGATTAAACGACGGACGATACCAATTACATTGAAAGAGGCGAGGCGGGCACAGGAGAGTGTGCGTAAGGACAAAGAAGCTTCCCTGGCGGCCCAGCAGTATGAGTATGCCGCGGAACTGCGCCAGCGTGAGCTTCAGATTGGAGAGAAAATAAAGCAAATGGAACAGGAGTGGCAGGCGGAGCAGGAACAGGAAGAGCCGGTAGTAACGGAAGAGGATATCGCTCAAGTAGTCAGTATGTGGACCGGGATTCCGGTGGTGCAGCTGGCGAGCGAGGAGACCAGCCGCCTACTTCAAATGGAGGAGGCACTACATAAGCGCATTGTCGGTCAGGATGAGGCGATTAACAGCATTGCTCGGGCAGTAAGGCGAGCCCGCGCCGGGCTCAAGGACCCGAGACACCCGATAGGCAACTTCATCTTTCTCGGTCCTACTGGCGTCGGTAAGACGGAGTTAGTCCGAGCCCTGGCTGAGTTCATGTTTGGCAGTGAGGACGCCCTAATCAGGCTTGATATGTCTGAGTTTATGGAGAGACATACTGTCGCCCGTCTGGTCGGGGCACCGCCGGGATATGTTGGCTATGAGGAAGGGGGACAACTTACTGAGGCGGTAAGGCGTAAGTCCTACTGCGCCATACTCCTTGATGAGATTGAGAAGGCTCACCCCGATGTTTTCAATATACTACTTCAGATATTTGATGATGGTCACCTGACCGATGCTAAGGGTCGGCGGGTTGACTTCCGCAACAGCATTATTATTATGACCAGCAATATTGGTGCTGAGCTAATCAGGAAGGGCACTACTATTGGTTTTACCTCGCGCAGCGATGAGGCTAAGACTCAGCAGATGGACTATGAGAAAATGAAGGAGAAGCTGCTTGGCGAACTGAAGAAGACCTTCCGCCCTGAGTTTCTCAATCGTGTTGACGGCGTGGTGGTATTTCATTCTCTGACCAAGGAACACATCCGCAAGATAGTTGACCTGATGCTGGCTCAAGTTTCCAAGCAGCTTGCAGAGAAGGGGGTAAAGCTGGAGGTAACCGATGCGGCTAAAGACTTTATTGGGGAAAAGGGCTACGACGAGGTCTTTGGGGCCAGGCCGCTACGCCGGGTAATTCAGGATAGGGTTGAAGATAAACTTTCTGAGGACTTGCTCCGGGGCAAATTCCATCCCGGGGATACGGCGGTAGTTGACGTGGAGGAGGGAGAGATTGTGGTGCATCCCGCCGCCGTGGGAGCATTAGTAGGAGAGGATAAACATTAGGTTTCTATGTTAATAGGCTGAATTTTTACATAAAAGGGCGGGACAGGGAATAGTTTAACCGCCCTTTTAATTCGCCCAAAATTGGCGGTAGATTTGGCTTTTCCTTGTCTTTATGGTGAAGAAAAGAAAGGAGAGTGGAAATTGGCGCAGGAGAATATCGAGGTCCCGATAACGGGCAAGATAACCAGCGTGAATGTTAAAGCGGGGGATGTGGTTAAGGAGGGGGATGTTCTCTGTATCATAGAGGCAATGAAGATGGAGAACCCGATACTGGCTCCGGCTGGTGGCACAGTTACCAAGGTAGGCATTGCCGCCGGACAGGTGGTCGAGACTGGTGATTTGGTCGCCATCATTGAATATTGAAAGGTAGATTTGTGGAGCCTATCCAGGTTATTGCTCTTGTCGTCTTCTTGGTTACCGTCGGCGTAATTATTTGGGGAAAGCTAGATAGGGCGGTGGTTGGTTTGATTGGGGTGGCTTTAATGGTGCTGCTGGGGGTAATGAATGAGAGCGAAGCCTTCCTTTTTGTCGACTGGAATGTCATTGCCATACTCTTCAGTGTCTGGATAATCGCCACCTACTTTGGCAAAACCGGCATTCCCGAGTATCTGGCGGCAACGGCTTTGCGGTTCTCCCGAAACAATATAGCCGTTTTTGTGACCTTAATCGGCATTATCTCCGGGTTTATCTCCATGTTTGTGGATAATGTCGTCGTCATTCTGATGATGGCGCCGGTGGTCTTTCACGTAACCAGGAAGATGAAGCTTGCTTCCTTCCCTTTTATAATGATGGTGGGGCTGGGTGCCAACTTCATGGGCACCGCCATGCTACTGGGCGATTTGCCTCCACAAATGCTTCATTCTGTTTCCGGGATAGAATTTGGCGGGTTTATCTGGAGCATGGGTAGACCATCGTCCTTCATCTTACTGACCATAACCTTCTTGCTTACCATGCTGTTTATGTACCAGTTTAAGCTCAAGAAATTGTATTCTGGCTTTGCGCCTGACAGTGCGGCTGTTGCTGAAATAGTAGGGGTGGGGGCGGGGGAGCATATCAAGAATAAAAAATTCGCCGCCATCTCTGTAGGCATGTTTCTGGCTACCATTCTGGCAATGTCACTTCGTCAGCTAACTGGTTTGCATCTGGGATTTATCGCTCTGATAGGAATGATGGCTCTCGTTCTTATCAGCGAAATTTTTTCCAGGCAGCTAGAGGGGCCAAGCTTTGAAGATGTCCTTGGTGACCTGGACTGGCGGGCGTTGATATTTTATATCGTGCTCTTTATCCTCGTCGGTGGCATCAACCATGTTGGCATCATCAGCATGGTTGCCAATGCTCTGTCGGTGTATTTCCAGAAAAACCTCATCCTGGGCTCAACCTTGCTTTACTGGGTCACCGCGCCCATAGTTGGCATAGTAGAACATGATGCTTATATTCTTGCCTTTTTATATCTAATCAAGGATATAGCTGCCTCGGCTAGCATCTCGCCCTGGCCTTTGTGGTGGGCTTTACTATGGGCAGGGACTCTCGGTAGCAATTTGACTATCGCTGGTGCTCCGGCCCTTTTTGTCGCTCAAAGCATCTGCGAAAAAGAAGACAGCTGCCGAGTTCAATTAGGAGAGTTCTTTGCCTATTCAGTACCTTTTGTCGTGGTTAGCCTGGTGATTCAGTATGTTCTTCTATTGATTTTTTGGGTCATACCTTCTACGATGTAACAATGTTGGTAGTATGGGGTGAAGTATGAAAGATTGGGTTTTTGGCTTGACGATGACTATAGCCGGGATGGGAGTCACCTTTATCACCCTCTATATCCTGACCTTGGTAATTCGGCTTCTGGATAAGCTCTTCCCTTACAAGGAGGAGAAGAAGGAAAAGGGTAAGTGAGGAGTTTATATGTCGTGGACTGATGTTTTGGCTGCCTTGGTCTCAGGTTTTACCAATCTTACCTGGCAAAGCGCCTTCCTGATATTGCTGGGGTGCGTCCTCATTTATCTGGCGATAGCCAAAGGCTTTGAGCCACTGCTTCTCATTCCTATCGGCTTTGGGGTAATCTTGGGCAATCTTCCCCTCGCCGGGCTTGCGGCAAGCGACGAAGGCGGCGTAATCAATATTATATATAAAGCGGGCATCCTCACTGAGATATTTCCCTGCCTTATCTTCGTTGGGCTGGGGGCAATGATAGACTTTGGCCCGTTGTTAGCCAACCCTAGTGTGCTTATCTTCGGGGCGGCAGGGCAGTTCGGGATTTTTCTTACCCTATTGCTTGCCCTGGCACTGGGCTTTGGTCGGCAGGAAGCGGTATCAATCGCGGTAATCGGTGCCTGCGATGGTCCTACCGCTATTTATGTTACCACCAAATACGCTCGCCACCTGCTTCCCGCAGTATCCATTGCCGCTTACTCATATATGTCTCTGGTGCCCATCATCCAGCCACCAATTATGAGAGCACTCACGACCAAGGCAGAACGTCAGGTAGTGATGGCTTCCGGAGAGAAGAAGGTCTCCAAGCGGGTAAAGGTTCTTTTTCCCATTGTGGCGGGCTTAATAACCATGTTGATTGCGCCGATGGGTGCCCCTCTTATGGGCATGTTGATGCTGGGGAACCTGCTCAAGGAATCGGGGGTAGTTGGCCGGTTAGCCGACGTCTCTTCTGGTGCCTTAGTCAATATAGTGACCCTTCTCCTCGGACTCTGCATTGGCTCCGCCATGCTCGCCGGTAATTTCCTGCAGTGGCAGACTATCCTTGTCTTCATACTGGGGTTAGTAGCTATTTCTCTGGATACTGTAGCCGGCGTCTTGCTCGGCAAACTAATGCGCGTGCTCACCAAGGGCAAGATAAATCCTCTGATTGGTGCCGCCGGTACCTCGGCATTTCCGATGTCAGCCCGAGTGGTACAGAAAGAGGGGCAGAAGGCAAACCCGAGGAGTTTCCTGCTGTGGCATGCTATCGGCGCTAATACTGGTGGGCAGATTGGCTCGGTGATGGCAGCGTCAGTGATGCTGGCGATTCTGGCGGGAATGGGCATAACCCCACTTTGATAGAGTTAGGTGACTATCTTTACTGGAGTTTTTGGAGAGGGGCGAAGCCCCTCTCTTACTTTTACTCCCCCCTTCCCTTTATCTCGGCTCAATCCAATTTTCGTAATCGCGGCGCAAATAATAAAAATACTATGCCGACTAGGGTTAGACCGATAGCCATACCTCCAACTGCCCACTGCACTCCTGTAGCCTCCGCCATTATTCCGGTCAGGAAAGTACCAAAACTAGCTAGACCTCCAGCCATTGTTACGAAGCTCTGCATGCGCGCTCGGTAATCGGGATCTGCGTAAGATTGGACCAGAGTGGCTGACAGCGTCGCATGGATAGAGGGAGCAAACCCGATAAAAGGCATCATGGCTAAAGATATATACCAGGAGCGGGTGAAAGAAAAGACGATGATGGGCAAGCCCATAGCCAGGGCGCTTAGTATCAGCAACATCCCCCGTTTCCGGCTAGGCGCTGAAGCAAGAATGAGAGAGCCCAGCAGGGCGCCTATGCCGGCGACGCTTATCAGTAACCCCATCTTGCTGGCGCTTACCTTCAATATGCTGTCGGTAAAGACCGGCAGCAATACGTTAAAAGGCTGCCCGAATATTACGTGACTGACGAAAAAAATCACAATAAGCAATATGATGGTTTCACGGCCAATGTACCTTATCCCCTGTACCATATCTGTCAGGGGACTACCCCCACGGACTGCCCTTACGCTGGTACGCGGTAAAAAGCCGGTGAAGATAGTAGCAATGATGTAAATGCCGAACATGAGAAAGTAAACAGCAACGAAGTCATAGGTGTCAATAAGATAGCCAGCCAGCGCCGGGCCTACCAGCCGAAAGATGTTTTGCCCCATAGTGCTCAGGGAGATAGCATTCATCAGCCGCTCCCGGCTGACTATCTCAGGAATGATGGACATATTGGTCGGATATACAAAGCCGTTTAAAATCCCTTCGAGTGCGGCACCAGCCATAAGTACCCACCACGAGCCTTGGTTCTGAGGACTCAAATAGCCTGAGGCGAGAGCGAAGGCAATGCCCAGCGCAACCATAGATAGGCCTATCCGGCTGGCCAGCAAAATGTATTTCTTTTGCGCCCGGTCAGCAATGGCACCGCCCAGCAGCGATACCAGGAGTGTAGGTATAGCATTGGCTAAGGCAAGACTGCCCACAATAGCCACTGAACCGGTGAGACGGTAAATGAGCAGCGAGCGAACTACCATTTGCATGCTCATGGCAAACCAGTTGCCCACCATTGAACCATAATAAATGCGGTAGCCCGGCGTCCTGAAGGACTCGAATGTCTTCAGGTTGGCCAGGGGGTTCCGGCTAGTACTGCCCTCAGCTTTTCCCAATTTCGCGCCTATGCCTTTTATCTGTTTCTATTTATTATTTAAGATATACAGCTTTGGGAAAGTATAGGGAAAATTCAATCTGATTATTTTACTCTACTTTGATAATTGTTGCTAGTGCAAGCATCCCTCATTTTACCGGGGTAATCTTCCAATTCTGACCAATATTCACCGCCTTTACCTATTGCCTTGCTCCTCAAAATGAAGTAAAGTTAGCTTGTGGGCAAATCAGATAAATCCCGCATCATTTTCGTCTGTCAGCAGTGCGGCAAGGAGAGCCCGAAGTGGCTGGGGCGCTGCCCTAACTGCCAGGAGTGGAACAGCTTTGTCGAAACCACAACTGTGACTACCCCTTCCCGCATTTCCGCCGTAGAAACTCCGCCCCAGGAGCTATCTCAGGTGGTAACCAGTATCTCTGACCGCTTCCCTCTTCCTCTGGCTGAGCTTAACCGGGTGCTGGGGGGAGGGCTGGTATCCGGCTCGCTGGTGCTTATCGGTGGCGACCCCGGTATTGGCAAATCTACCCTTCTGCTTCAGGTCTCAGCCGGGGTGGCACAGGCTGGTGGTAAGGTGGCTTATGTTTCCGGGGAGGAAACGCTGCGTCAGATCAAGCTCAGGGCGGAGCGTCTGGGGGTAACGGGGGAGAGGCTCTACCTCCTGGCTGAGACTGACCTTGATGTTATCCTGAGCCAGCTGGAAAAGTTAGCCCCGTCTCTGGCAGTCATTGATTCCATCCAGGCGGTTTACTTTCCTGAGCTGGATACGGCGGCGGGGAGTATAACTCAGGTGCGGGAGTGCACCTTGAGGCTGATGCACTGGGCAAAGCAGAGCGCTGTGCCCGTTTTCATCGCCGGGCATGTGACCAAGGACGGCGCTATTGCCGGTCCAAGAGTCCTGGAGCATATTGTTGATGTGGTGCTATATCTTGAAGGCGAGCAGTTTAGCGCCTACCGGCTTCTCCGCGGGGTGAAAAATCGCTTTGGCTCGACTAACGAGGTGGGCGTCTTTGAAATGAAAGAGCAGGGGCTGGTGGAGGTAGATAATCCCTCGCTGGCTTTCCTATCACAGCGGGGGAGTGAAGGGATAGGCTCAACGGTGGTGTCCACCCTTGAGGGCACCCGACCCCTGCTGGTGGAGATTCAAGCCCTGACCACCCCCACCGCCTTTGGCTTGCCCCGGCGCACCGCTAACGGCGTTGACTTTAACCGATTGCTCCTGATTACCGCAGTGCTGACCAAGCGGGTCGGCTTAAAGCTGGGCAATCAGGATATTATAACCAATGTTACCGGGGGGCTTAAAATAGAAGAGCCGGCGGCTGATTTGGGCATTGCCCTGGCGATTGCCTCCAGCTTCCGTGATGTCGGGGTTGACCCGGAGCTGGTAGTGGTGGGGGAGGTGGGGTTGAGTGGGGAACTAAGGGCTGTTTCCCAGCTAGAACGGCGAGTGGCTGAAGCGGCACGGCTGGGGTTTAAGCGCTGTCTGGTGCCTAAAGTCAGCGGTAGGATTTCAAAGCCTAAAGACATTGAGCTTATCCCGGTCAGCACCTTGAGGGAGGCGGTAAGGGTGGGTTTAGTAAAGGAGAGTCTAAGAGAGGCGTAGCCTCTCTTCTAAGTCCCTCCCCCTCTCCTTTGAAGGAGAGGGGGACACAGGGGGTGAGGTAAATAAGTAATCCTCAAGTCGGCACCATAATTGCGGCGGCGGGCTCAAGCCGGCGGATGGGTGGTGTAGATAAGGTCTTCGCCCCACTGGGGGGAAAGCCGGTTTTAGCCCGGGTAATTGCTGCCTTTGACCGCTGTGAACAAGTTAATCAAATAGTGGTAGTGGTGAGCCGGAAGAACCTGGAGAAGTGCCGAGAGCTGATAGCAGATGAAGGGTGGTCTAAGCCGATTGAGGTCTGTGCCGGGGGGAGACGGCGGCAGGACTCGGTGGCGGCGGGGCTTAGTCGACTTAATTGTGATTGGGTGGTAATCCATGACGGCGCCCGCCCGCTGGTAACTGCGGACTTGATTGAGCGCGGGCTTAAGGCAGCTAAAGAAACTGGTGCCGCTGTAGCTGCTGTTCCCGTCACCGATACCATTAAGCTGGCGGAAAGTGATAGAATAGTGCACCAGACGCCACCACGTCAAAATCTATGGGCAGTTCAGACACCGCAGGTGTTTCGCTATGGCTTAATATCTGAAGCCTACCGTAAGACGAAAGAGGAAGTTACCGATGATGCTTCGCTGGTAGAGAGATTAGGTTATAAGGTTAAGCTGTATATGGGTGCTTATGATAATATAAAGATAACTACCCCCGATGACCTGGCTTTAGCTGAGCTTTTGTTAAAGAAGCATGGAAAGTAAGATTCGAGTTGGCATTGGCTATGATACTCACCCTCTAGTCAAGGGAAGAAAGCTCGTTATTGGGGGTGTGGAGATACCCTTTAAGAAAGGGCTTAGCGGCTGGAGTGACGCCGATGTGCTCACCCACGCCATTATTGATGCCCTGCTCGGGGCGGCGGCTCTGGGAGATAGGGGTAGCCTTTTCCCGCCCGGTGAACCGCAGTATAAGGATATTTCCAGCCTGACCTTGCTTAAAGAAGTGGGGGACAAGCTCGCGGCAAAAGGCTGGCGTATAAGCAATATTGATGCCACGGTTATCGCGGAGGAGCCGAGGCTCGCCGAATTCATTAGCCAGATGGAGCTCAAGCTCAGCCAGACCCTCGGTATTGAGGCGGGCCAGGTAAGCGTGAAGGCGAGCACCGCAAACAGCCTTGGCTGTGTCGGTAAGGGGAGGGGGATAGAGGCTCAAGCCGTAGCTTTGGTGCAGAGGAGCAAAGATGAAAGTATTTAACACCCTCTCCGGACAAAAAGAAGAATTTTTGCCCCAGGGTGACGAGGTCAAGATGTATGTCTGCGGGGTGACACCGTATGATAACTGCCACATCGGTCATGCTATGAGCTACATCATCTTTGATGTTATCAGGCGCTACCTTCGCTTTCGAGGCTATAAGGTCAAATATGTGCAGAACGTCACCGACATCGACGATAAGATTATTGACCGGGCGAACAAGCTCGGCATCTCTCCCGCCGAGCTGGCGCAGAAATACACCGATAGCTACTTTGAGGATATGGACGCCCTGAATGTTGAGCGGGCGGATATCTATCCCCGGGCTACCGAAGAGATACCAAAAATCATTGAGGTGATACAGGGCTTGATAGATAAGGGCTATGCCTATCCAGTGGAAGGCAGCGTCTATTTCAGGGTAAGGAATGTGGCTGACTATGGCAAGCTGGCGCACCGCAGTCTGGATTCGATGATTGCTGGGGTCCGCATTGAGCCGGGGGAGGGGAAGGAGCACCCCATGGATTTTGCCCTGTGGAAGGCGTCAAAGCCGGGTGAGCCGTGGTGGCAAAGCCCGTGGGGGAAGGGGAGACCGGGGTGGCATATCGAGTGCAGTGCCATGTCGCTGAAATACCTGGGCAATACCCTTGACATTCATGGGGGTGGGCAGGACCTAATCTTTCCCCACCATGAGAATGAGATTGCCCAGTCGGAGAGTTTTACCGGCAAAAAGCCGTTTGCCAAATACTGGATGCACAACGGGCTGCTGCAGTTCGGTGAGGAGAAGATGAGCAAGTCACTGGGCAACCTGATAACAATTAAGCAGGCGCTGGAGAAGTACAGCCCCGATGCCATCCGCATCTTTGTCTTAAGCTCCCACTACCGCAGCCCGCTGACTTACTCAGAGGAAACGCTGGTGGGGGCGGAGGGTGGGGCGGAGAGGTTAGTGCGGGTAATTTCAAGGGATGATACAAGCGATGGCAAGGAAGAAGCCCTTGACGCCGAGTCTTACCGGCAAAGATTCATTGAGGCAATGGACGATGATTTTAATGCTGCCCAGGCGCTTGGGGTTCTTTTTGATTTAGCCCGAGCAATAAATCAGGCGGCGGACTCGGGAAATGGCTTTACCGAGGCTAAGGAAATTCTTTCGGGACTGGCGCAAGACGTCCTGGGGTTAACCCTCAGACCGGTTGATTTTATTGAACCTCAAGATTCAATCATTCAGCTTATTGAAGAGCGCGAGAGGCTCCGCAAAGCAAAGAAGTGGCAGGAAGCCGATGAAATACGAGCCAAGCTAGATGAGATGGGCGTAACCCTTGAGGACACCCCTGAAGGCACAGTTTGGAAGCGAAAACGGTAATCAACGGTTATTTATAATCCATCCCCCTCAGCACCCTGAAAAATCCTTGATTTTTCAGGGAACCCGCTTTAGCTTTATGTGGTGACCTATCCCCCTGACCCCCTTCCCTTGTTAAGGGAAGGGGGAAATATTTTTTTAGAGAGGGACTTCGTCCCTCTAGAACTCCCTAAAATATATCCAGTCTAGAGGCTTTTTGCCCCGTATTTGATTTGCTTCTCTTTAACTCTCTTACTTTTGGGGGCGTCTAAGAGGGGCGAAAGTCCTATTCAAAATCCCTCTCAATCTCCCTTTACGAAAGGGAGAAGCTTAGAGGAAGGGCTATTTTGATAATCCGTGAGAAGGGAGTAGCTTGCAAAGAGGGGCGATAGCCCCTCTTTTATAATAAATTCCCCTTCCCCTTAACAAGGGGAAGGGGATAAAGGGGATGGGGTTAATAAACAATCCTACCGCCGGGTCGCCCATGACCAGAGGGAGCTTAGGAACTTCAGCTTGACCGGCCCAACCGGTAGCTGTAACTGGAGCCTCTCCACCACCGGGGAGGCATTTATCTCGTCTATATCTCGTTTTAACAGGTACAACCTCTCCAAATCACCCCGGGATAACAGACCATCAATGCGATTCGCCATCTCCCAGGCCGTCTTGATGCGTTGCTCCCCGACATCAGCCATCTGGAGGGAGATAATGCCGTATTTTGCCTTCAAGCGGTTGAGGCGCAGTATCGCCTCGTAAGAAGTGTCCACAATCTGCTGGCGTGTCATCCACTCTGTTTCGTAATTCAGGGAATACTTCCAACTCGGTGCCACTAGCGCCTGGCGGTGCTCCTCCAGCGTCCGGAACAGGATACGGTAGCCGTAGCGCTCCGGCTGCTCAAAGCCGAGACTGCCCGGGTCGAGGAAGGGGGAAATGGGGGCAATAAATAGGGAAAGCCGCTTATCCCCTCTAAACTTTTGGAATAAGAAATCGCAGTAGTCAATGGTATCCATCACCGACTTTGGCGTTTGCTGGGGCAAGCCAATCATAAAGAATATGTCCAGCCGCCCGCAGCCGACATCAAGGGCATCGCTCATCGTTTGCTCCAGAGCTTGATTGGAAAAGTTTCTGCCGGAGGCTCTTCTTACCTCGGGGTCATGGGACTCGGGGGAAATCTCCAGGCAGAAATTGGGACAGGCCCGGCTCATCCGGCGAAGAAGGTCGGCAGGAGCCGGGGAGAAGAGCTCAAGGATGAACTGATTCTTCACCCCCTCCTTCTCCAGCCGGCGCAGAACCTCATCGGCGTAGTCCTCCCCCGCCTGGCGCAGGTCGCCGAGGATGAAGATAGGGCCATTGCTAAAGCGCCCAATCTGCTTTACATCTTGAGCCACCGCTTCCGGCGAGCGAAAGACAGCCTTCTCCCGGTGGTAAAAGTTTCTGAAGGCGGCGGCGGAGCCGCCGCAGATAACGCAGTTCTCGGTACAGCCGTGGCAGGTGAGCACCGCCGTAATGGGATAATCCACCCAGCCCTTAAACGGGGCATAGCTAGCCAGGTCGCGGTATCTGATAACCGAGCGCACGGTGTTGGCATAGTGGCTGACCATGACCGGGCTCAGGTCAGCGGGGATATAAGAGAAGGGGTTCTCCTGCACCTTGCCCTGCCCATCCCGCCAGACCAGATTGGGCACATCCTCCGGCTCACGCTTATCCCTGATACAATCCATAAGCCGGCGGAGCGGTTCCTCGGTGGAGTCACCCCTCATCACATAATCAATCTCCGGGTACTGCATTAGCTCCTGATAGAAATAAGATGAGGAAAGCCCGCCCAATATCACCTTGGCCTCAGGGTGGCACCTCTTTACTATTTTTGCGACCTCAATCGCACCATGAGAGCTCACCAGCCAGTGCAAATCAATACCAAATACCGGTGCCTCAAGACGCTTTATCATCGCCTCGGCATCAAATTTCTTATCGCTCAGCATACGCACCGCCAGGTTGACAATGCGCACCTGATACCCGGCGTTTTCAAGGTATTCCGCAATGCTGGTAAAGCCGATGGGATACATCTCAAACATAAACGACGATGGAATCAGGTCGCTGACCGGGCCATAAAGGATTGTTTTCTCACGGAAGTCATAAACGCTGGGGGGATGAAGCAAAACCAGGTCAACCGGCATTATAAAACCCCTGCCAGAATATAGCCGATGCCCAGAAGGAGTTGAGTTAAGAGAACAACCAGAACATTATTAGCCATAGCTGGCACCAGCTTGTCCATCTGTTGCGGCTTAAGGGCACCTTGAATCGCCTTTATGGCAAAGGGAAGGGTTAATAAGGGCATTAGCAGAAATAGCTGAAATGGGTCTCTTTTCATAACTGCTGTGCTGATTGCCATGCCGATTATCCACAAATAGACTATCATGGTCAGGGCTGAATAGACCAGCCATGCTTTTGCCTTTCCCATAACGATGGGCAGTGTTTTCCTGCCTGCTTTCCCATCGGCGTCTACGTCAGGGAATTCATTTAGCAAGAGAAGGTTATGCACCAGGATACCGGAGGGTATGCAGGCAATAATGGCGGGGAGGGTATAAGCGGTGGTCTGAACGAAGTAAGTTCCCAGTACTGGCAAAGCTCCCAGCCCCACCCCGGTAGCCAGCTCAGGCCACCCTACCTTGGTTAGAAAGGGGGTATAAAGAAATGCGCACGCCGTGCCGACTATAAGTAGGGGCAGAAGGAGCCAGCCCCTGTCTATAACAAAATAAACACCTATGGGCACTGCCAGCAGGAAGGAGACCAGTCCAAGCCAGAAGACCTGTTTCGGTTTAAGTAGAGCCGCAGGAAGGATACCACTGCCGCCGCTGAACGGCGTCCGCCTAACCTCAAGGTCGAGCCCGCTTCTATAGTCGAAGTAGTCGTTAAGCACATTGACACCGATGTGGCAGAGGAGAAGCCCGAAGAAAGCCAGCAGGGCATAGCCGAGATGGAAGTAACCGTCATACCAGGCAATAGAGGTACCAAGGAACGCCAATACCACGGAAAGAAGTAAGAATTGCGGTCTGGTCTCCAGAAACCAAACTTTCAGCTTCATCGGTTTACTTCTTTTCCTTATGAGCCATCGCTACATGCTTCTGCCAGCATTTCTCATGGACGTAAATAGCACATCGGGCGCAGTAATAGATATGGGCTCGGACATCCTTGTTACAAACCGGGCACTTCATAGTTATCTCCAGGTATCTATTGCCGCTAGTTACCAGCTAATTCTGAGAGCTAATATAGAGATAATAATGAATAGAATTACCAAGACGATGGTCAGTTGAAACAGCGTTTTTTCTACCCCCCGTTTCGTCCGGTAGACGGTGTCAGCCTGACCGAAGATACCCCCTAGCCCCCCACCTTTAATCTGAAACAGAACGGCTAATATCAAGGCTGAAGATAATATAATCTGAGCCAGGTTGAAATAGAGTTGCATCTTATCCTTCCTTTAAATTCTTCTCCAGTAATTCGTTTACCAGCGTTGGGTTGGCACGACCTTTGGTGGCTCTCATTACCTGCCCCACGAGGAATTTTAAGGATTGTTTCTTCCCCGCCTTATAATCGGCTACTGCCTGGGCATTGCTTTTTATTGCCGCAATGACCTCTTTCTCAATCACCTCGGTATCACTGATTTGGCTCAGTACTTGCTGCTGAATAATAGCAAGAGCTGTCTTACCAGTCTTGAACATCTCCTCAAGCACCAATTTCGCAATAGTAACGTTAATACGACTGTGAGAATACACTATCAATTCCCTAAATTGTTCAGGGCTAACCCTTTTACTAAATTCTGCTACGTCAATATTATTAGCATTCATTATGCCACTGGCTGGACCCAAAAGCCAGTTGCTTATCTCTTTTGGCTTGACGTCTTTACTAATTTTGACGCTATCTTCAAAATAATTTGCCATGTCTTTAGAGGTGGTCAGCAAATCGGCATCGTAGAGGGGCAAGCCATGTTCAGCGACAAAGCGGTCGCGTCTGGCTTCAGGCAGCTCGGGCAGTTCTGACCTTATTTTCTCCACCCACTCCCGGTTCAACACCAGTGGCGGCAGGTCAGGCTCAGGGAAGTAGCGGTAGTCGTGGGCATACTCCTTGCTGCGCTGGGCAACCGTTACCCCCTTTTCCTCTACCCACCCCCTGGTCTCCTGGGTGAGCTTTTTGCCCTCCGCAGCTACCTTTCTCTGTCTTTTAGCTTCATACTCCATGGCCAGATAGACTGCCTTGAAGCTATTCATATTCTTGACCTCGACCTTAGCCAGAAAATCGGTGCTATTCTCCGGGCGAATACTGATATTAGCATCGCACCGGAAGCTTCCCTCTTCCATATTCCCGGTAGATACCCCCAGGTACTGGAGTATGCTCCGCAGCTTTATCAGGTATTGCCGGGCTTCCTCCGGGGAGCGGATATCAGGCTCACCGACAATCTCCATGAGCGGTACCCCACCCCGATTGACATCCACCAGGCTATAGGACTGCCCATCCGGGGAGGTGCGGTGTAATAATTTAGCCACATCCTCTTCCAGATGGACGCGGGTTATACCCACCTTCTTCTTTTTGCCGTCGGCCTCAATGGTGAGCCAGCCAGAGCGACCAAAGGGGGCATCATACTGGGAAATCTGATAGCCCTTCATCAGGTCGGGATAGGGATAGTTCTTACGGTCAAACTTGGTGTAATCGGAGATAGTGCAGTTGAGGGCTAAAGCCGTCATTACGGTATATTCTACTGCCTGCTGATTAATGGTCGGCAGAACTCCGGGCATCCCGAGGCAAACCGGGCAGACATGGGTATTGGGTGGAGCACTGGCATAGTCGGCGCTACAGCGGCAGAACATCTTGCTCTTGGTCAGAAGCTGGGCATGAACCTCTAGCCCGATAATGGTTTCGTAGTTCATAACAGATTTTAGTATAGCAATAAAGGTGGTGACTGACAAGGAAGGTATTTTGTTGACCTCACCCCCTTTTTTACCCCACGAAATCAGGATTTCGTGGGGACCCCTTTATGCACCCTAAAAAATCTGTGATTTTTCAGGGAACCCGAATCTCATATGGTAACCTCACCCCCTTGGTCCCCCTCTCCTGCTAGGAGAGGGGGAGGGAGATTAAAAAGAGGGGTTGGCACCCCTCTTAGACGCCCCCAAAAGTAGGAGAGTTAAGGAGAGGCGAAGCCCCTCTAAGATAAATAATTCCCCCTTCCCTTATTAAGTGGGAAGGGGGCAGGGGGATGGGTTAATAAATAATCTCTTATATGCTATAATTTCACTACAGGTGGGGATATAGCTCAATAGGGAGAGCGCCGCGTTCGCATCGCGGAGGTCGGGGGTTCGAATCCCCCTATCTCCACCAAAAGGGGACGATACCTAGAACTCGTCATCTCCTACAGAATCAACTTCCACCAGCCAAAGTCTTCTCGCTAACCTTTCCATGGTTTGTCCAAAAGCGTAAAGTACGCTAAATGACGATTTATCATAATTAACAACACTATTACTGATGTGCTATTATGCATACATAAGTATTGGAGAAGGTTGCCTTTACTATGCCTGCAGTTGAAGTTAATCATATAGTCAAGTCCTACGCAGATAAGGCTGTGGTTAATGATCTATCCTTTTCTGTCGCTCAGGGTGAGATATTCGGTCTAATTGGTCCTAATGGCGCGGGCAAGACCACCACTATAAGGGTGATGATGGACATCATCAAACCAGACTCGGGCGACATGACAATCCTCGGCGAGAAGTTGAGTGAAGCCAGCAAGAATAAGCTTGGCTACATGCCTGAGGAACGAGGACTGTATAGAAAGCTAAGTGTCATTGACTCTATCATCTATCTTGCCTCGCTGAAGGGTATGGACAGGCACTCAGCCGAGGAGAAAGCTGACGAACTACTCAATCAGACAGGTATGCTTGCCAACAAGAGAAAGAAGATTGAGGAGTTGAGCCGGGGCATGGGGCAGATTATCCAGTTCATCGTTACTATTATCCATGACCCTGAACTGGTTATTCTGGACGAACCTTTTGGCGGTCTCGATCCGGTTAACATTGAGTTATTGAAAAGGATGTTCCTTGACTTGAGAAATCAAGGTAAAGCCGTAATTCTGAGCACACATCAGATGAATCAAGTGGAGGAACTTTGCGACCGCATACTAATGATAAACAATGGGAACACAGTTCTTTATGGGAATCTAACCGAGATCAAGTCAAGGTATAGAAGTCATTCGGTTATTCTCGATTTTGAAGGTGAACTGGCGCAAATACAGGGAGTCACCTTCAAGCGCACTCACAAAGGCTATGTTGAGCTGGTGCTTGATGGGAATACAACTCCTAAACAAGTCCTGGAACGATTGGTGAGTACCGGCATAGTAATCAATCGCTTTGAAGTAGCCACTCCTTCACTGAATGAAATATTCCTCGAGGTGGTGGGGAAGAATTATGGATAAGGCGCTTTTGATATTCAGGCATGAATTCCTACACACGATAAAGAGGACCGGATTTATTATCCTGACCCTCGCCCTACCGGTGCTGGCCCTTCTGGGCATAGGAGTTTTCCATATCATATCAGGAGTTGCCAGACCTCCGGTGGAAGTAACACGAATCGGATATGTTGATGAAGTTGTAGGTTTTGACCAGTTTACCACACAGGGGAACATAACCTTCGTTCGCTTTGATACTCGGGAAGCCGCTACCCAGGCTTTGCTTAAAAAGAATATTACCGAATACTTCGTCATTCCGCCGGATTTTATCTCGACGGGGATAATCAAACGTTATATTATACAGAAAGAGGTTACGCCACCCCCCGCCACCACAATCGCGATTAAGAATTACCTTTCAAGTAATCTGCTGGTGGGGAAGGTACCTGCGAGCACTATAGACAGGATAGAAGCACCCTTGAACCTGGTTACTATCACGCTTACTTCAACCGGTGCCGTGGCGCCACAGCAGGGGGGCTTCGCGAATTTCATCATTCCGGGTGTCTTTAGCCTGCTGCTAATGTTCGCCCTCATTTTCAGTTCTATTTACGTATTGCAAAGTCTTAGCGAGGAGAAAGAAAATCGGCTAATGGAGATATTGTTGTCCTCGGTCTCGACCCGGCAATTACTCACCGGCAAGGTTTTGGGACTCGGGGCTGCCGGACTGGCACAGATAATCATCTGGGTGATTTCATTCCCACTCCTGCTAAAACTGGCTTCCTCATCTATCGGGGGCTTTATCAGCACTATCCAACTACCCGCCAACTTCCTGGCTCTGGGTGTAGTGTACTTTATCCTGGGTTACTCGGTATTTGCCGTCCTGTCGGCTAGTGTCGCTGCCATTAGTCCCACCGTTCAAGAGGCACAAGGATATTCTTCGATTTATACGCTTTTCGCCATTGCACCATTTTGGTGTTTCTCCTTGCTGTTACTCTTCCCGAATAATCCGGTTTGGATTGTTTTTAGTATTTTCCCATTCACTGCGCCCGTGTTAGTGATGCTGCGGCTTGGCTTGACTGGTGTCCCCGTATGGCAATTGGCCGTCAGCATAACTGCGCTAGTTTTATGCATCATTGGGGGGCTGTTGCTGGCAAGCAAGCTTCTGAGGACTTATATACTGATGTATGGTAAAAGACCAAACCTGGGGGAGATTATTCGGAACCTCAGGAGCGGATAGACTATGTAGGCTGAAAACCAGCTCAAAAGTTCTGACTATTGATACCTTAGCCCACCATTTATAAGCCCCCTTGCTCTTTATAGCGCTTAACCAATCTAGCATAGTCTTGAGAGGCTTCTTTTAGCCAAAACGATTGTTGTGGTGAGAGCTGTCCTTTGATTTTTCCCGGAACGCCGACGACAAATGAGTTGTCGGGAATCTTCATCCCCTCGCTGACCAGGCAGCTAGCTCCGATTATACAGAAGTTGCCGATTTCAGCATCATGGAGGA
>Ga0315296_10001312_pt1 | contig 21683 bp, 18 predicted proteins | sample YL17G14_18_MG_FD_203921 | JGI IMG/M metagenome (GOLD analysis project Ga0315296, IMG submission 203921) | Sediment microbial communities from Yellowstone Lake, YNP, Wyoming, USA - YL17G14_18 | ecosystem: Environmental > Aquatic > Freshwater > Lake > Sediment | place: USA: Wyoming | collected...
TTCCCGAACCCGCTTTGGCATCGCGGATTTCGCTGGTGTTCATCAAGTATTGGTGCGGGCTGTCGGTGCTGATGAAGCGAACATACCCGACGTTGACGATCATCCAGCCCCGGCAGTAGCCGGGACCGGAGACGCCCTCCACGGCGCGGTGAACATGCCGCACCAGGAATTTCTTGCCGGCGGGAAGGGAAGCGGCGGTGAGAGCGGGCGCCGCGGGCGCTTGCGTTTGAGCGAGCCATACCGGGGTCCCCGCAAGCTCTCCGGCGACGACTTCCGCCGGCCCCTCCAGGTCCTCGTAACCCTGCCGCGTGGCGCGCAGGCGATGCTTGCCCGGCTTGAGCGGCGCGATGTCGAGGAGCCCATCCTGCGCGTCCGTTTCGCCTTTGAGCTCGCCATCCACGTAAATCGCCACGCCGCGGGGGCGGGATTGAATTCTCAGCCCTGTTAGCGCTTGTCCTGAGGCCGCCGGTGGCTTGGAGGGCGTCGGCGAGACGGCAGGTGGGGTCTCCTCAGCCTGTGCTGCCGCCGCTTCCTGCCCTTTTTGGTTTTCCGGAGCGTTCGTGGCGGCCATCAGGGAAGTCCCGGAGGGCGCCGGGGCTTGCCCCTTCCGAATGGCGACAATGAGCGTCGGGTCCGCGCCGGCATCCTGGAAGGCCTTCTCCAAGCGGGGAGTCAGTTTGAAGTCCACGCCGTGGTCGAGAACCAGGTAGGTGACCCTGGGAACCGCCACACCGCCGGAAAGCAGGTCCATGATGTTTTCAACCGTGAGTTTCTTCTTTTCCGGAGGGGCTGCGGCCAGCACGGTCGCGGCAATCAGATAAAGGAAGGTAAGAATTGCCACATAAAAGGCCCGATGGAATCTCTTTCCTTGCCGAAGTGTTCGAGCTCCCACGTTCGACTCTCGCTTTCCGTTCCCGCCGGCGAGCCTGCATGGACGATCGTGGTGGGAACAAAGGTAGATTTTGATTTCGAAAGACCATATAGCACGACGCTTGATGAGAGTCAACCCGAACAAGCCGCGGGGTGATGTAAGTTTTCGTGTGTAAAAGGGAGGAGGGTGTAAGCCAACACTCCCCTTTTCAGATCTCGACCGACCGATAACATACGCCTGACTGCCTCTGGATGCAATCGTACGGGCGGGTTTTCGGTGTCGAGCGCCTCAGCAACCACACAAGGCTCTCGTCCTACCTCTTCGGACGGTTCCAAAGCCCTAAACTGCCGCCTTTCCAACCCATAACTCCGACACCTGTCTGACCAGGCCTACCTCGCCGCCGAGTTCCGCCTCCGGCCAGCACTTTCGCCTACCCCGATGGCGATGGTAGCGCCGCTATCCTGAACAGCATGGCCCCAAAGAGCCGTCGTGTCAGATGGCTCTCCGCCAAAAGCAGCCAATAATGCGGGTTCACCACTATCTCAGAGAAATTGCCGCCGGAGACGGTCGTCGCCACTCTGAACGAGCATTTGAACATGATGGTATCCGTCATCTTCCAACACCAGGGCACGCTCGACAAGTTTGTTGGGGATTGCGTGATGGCCTTCTGGGGAGCCCCATTGCCGCAGCCCAATCATGCGGAACTTGCTGCGCGCGCGGCGCTCGACATGATCGAGGGACTGGAAAAACTGAATCAAAAGTGGCAAAGTGAGGGGCGGCCGACGCTTCAGATTGGCGTCGGCATCAACACGGGCGAAATGCTTTTCGGCAACATCGGCTCCGATTTGCGCGGCCATCTGTTAGCGGGACGAACCCGCGAGGCTGGCTATCCTTCTCATCCGGTGAAGGCGTGAACAAGATTTTTCCTGGTGCTGAAGCTGCCATCTTCGATGTGGCGGATGGCGCTACCATCATGGTGGGCGGCTTCGGCCTGTGCGGCATCCCGGAAGACCTGATTGAGGCGGTGCGGGCGAAGGGCGTCAAGAACCTCACCGTCATCAGCAACAATGCGGGCGTGGAAGGCTTCGGCGTGGGCCGCTGGCTGGAAAACCGCCAGATCAGAAAAATCATCGGCACCTACATCGGCGACAACAAGCTGTACGAGGATTTGGTACTCAGGGGCGAACTTGAAGCTGAACTGATCCCGCAGGGAACCTTTGCGGAGCGCATTCGCGCGGGTGGGGCCGGCATCCCCGCTTTCTACACGCCCACGGGCGCGGGAACCGTCATTGCCCAGGGCAAGGAAGTCCGCGAATTCAACGGGCGAGCCTACCTTCTCGAACGCGACCTGAAAGCGGATTTCGCCTTCGTGAAGGCCTGGAAAGGCGACCGCTGGGGGAATCTTGTTTACCGCAAGACGGCGCGAAACTTTAATCCCATGATGGCCACCGCCGCGCGGGTCACTATCGCGGAGGTGGAAGAGGTGGTCGAACTGGGGGCGCTGGACCCGAACGGCATCGTCACCCCGGGCATCTACGTGCAGCGCGTGGTTCAGGCCAGTGGCTACCCGAAGCGCATTGAGAGAAGAACGGTGAGGAAGCGAGCCTGATGGACAAGCGAGAGCAAATCGTGCGCCGGGTGGCGCAGGAGCTGAAAGACGGCTACTACGTGAACCTCGGCATCGGCATGCCCACGCTCGTGGCGAACCATATCCCGCCGGGCATGGAGGTGGTGCTGCAATCGGAAAACGGCATGCTGGGCGTGGGGCCGTATCCCCTCGAGGGCGAGGAAGACGCCGACCTCGTCAACGCGGGCAAGGAGACGGTGACAGAGCTTCCCGGCTGCGCCTATTTCTCCAGCGCCGAATCCTTCGCCATGATCCGCGGCGGGCAGATCGACCTCACCGTGCTCGGCGCCATGGAGGTGGATGAGCAAGGGAGTCTGGCCAACTGGATGATTCCGGGCAAGATGGTGAAAGGGATCGGCGGCGCGATGGACCTGGTGGCGAGCGCCAAGCGCGTTATCGTGGCCATGGAACACACCACGCGCGAGGGTAAGCCGAAGATTCTGAAGAAATGCACGCTCCCGCTCACCGGGGTGGGAGTGGTGGATACGATTATCACTGAGCTGGCCGTCATGGATGTGGCGCCGCAAGGTCTGCTACTGAAGGAACTCGGCCCCGGCGCTACCGTCGAGACCGTGCAGAAAGTCACCGAGCCGAGGCTTCTCATCGACCCGCACCTCCGCGTTTATCAGGTGTGACGACATGCCCACCCAAGCCCAGCTTGGCCCGCTGGTTTCAGACCTTGTTCCCAGGGAGGCTTCATGGAATCCGCAGTTATCGTGAGCGGAGCGCGCACAGCAATCGGCAGTTTCGGCGGTGCGCTCAAGGACGTCTCGCCCATCGCCCTGGGCAGTCACGTCATCGCGGAGGCGATGCGCCGGGCGGGCGTGGAGAAGAACGAGGTCGAGGAAGTGATTTTCGGCAACATCCTGCAGGCGGGCCTGGGGCAGAACCCGGCGCGCCAGGCAGCCATGCACGCCGGAATCCCCCCCACGGTTCCCGCGCATACGGTTAACAAGGTCTGCGGGTCAGGGTTGAAGGCCGTAGCGCTGGCGGCCCAGGCTGTCGCTTGCGGCGATGCGGAAGTCATCGTGGCCGGGGGCACGGAGTCGATGAGCCAAGCGCCGTACGTGCTGAAGGGCGCGCGCTGGGGCTGCCGGCTGGGCCATGCGGAAATGCTCGACGTGATGATCTCCGACGGGCTCAGTTGCGTGTTGAGCGACGGTATCCACATGGGACTGACGGCGGAGAATATTGTGGAGCGCTACCACATCAGCCGCGAAGACCAGGACCGCTTCGCGCTCGCAAGCCAGCAGCGCACCGAGGCCGCAATCAAGGCGGGCAGGTTCCAGGACGAGATCGTTCCCTTTCCCGTGCCGCAGAAGAAAGGCGAACCGGTGATGTTTGCCCAGGACGAGTTTCCGCGCTTCGGAACTACTTACGAGGCGTTGGCGAAGCTCAGGCCCGCGTTCAAGAAAGACGGCACGGTGACGGCGGGCAATGCCAGTGGCATCAACGACGGCGCCGCAGCGCTGGTGGTGATGTCCGAGTCGCGGTCGCGGGCCAAGGGGCTGGAACCACTGGCGCGCATTCGGGCGTACGCCTGGGCGGGCGTCGAGCCTCGGGTGATGGGCTTAGGCCCCATTCCGGCGATTCAGAAGGCGCTCGCGAGGGCCAACTTGAAGCTCGACGAGATAGAGTTGATCGAACTGAACGAAGCCTTTGCCGCGCAGTCGCTCGCCGTGGTCCGGGAGCTCGGTCTCGATCCGGCGCGGACCAACGTGAACGGCGGCGCCATTGCTTTAGGCCATCCCATTGGCGCAAGCGGGGCGCGCATCCTGGTGACGTTGCTTTATGAGATGCGCCGGCGTAGTCTTCACTTGGGTCTGGCAGCCCTGTGCATCGGCGGCGGGCAGGGCATTGCCATGGTCGTCGAACGTTAGTTTCGCCCGTGTGGCAGACTGTTTCGTGCTGCCCCGTCCGAAACGGTGCCATGGAAACGCAAGGTGGAACGTGGAGATCAACAGCGTCGTCATTGTGAGCTTGACTGCGCCCAAGGAGAAGATCTGGGGGCAACTGCTCTCCCTCGGTGCCGCCGGGGTTACCGTGCGGGGGATCGACCTCAACTCTTTTGACGATTTCCTGCGGCAGATTATGCATCAGGAAGAGGCCACCGTCGGGATGACGACGGTCTTCTATCCGGTCCACCGCGTGGAGCGGATTGCTTTGGACGAACCGAGCGGCACCCTGCCTTCGCTCTCCGACCGCTTTCGGCAGAAAGTGGGCCTGACGATTCAGGAGTACCTCGGAATTGAGCTCCCACGCGCCTGAGAGCGTGCGGGAGGCTGGCCCAACCTACTTGTTGCCCTCCAGACCGGAAGCCCGCTGAACCACTTGCCTCGTGCCTGCCCCACCCGCGCAACGTTGTCATTCTGAGTCCGTCATCTGACGGAAAGAATCCCCGTATTGAGAGAATGAAATGCCGAGACCCTTCGCTGCGCCTGCCTGCTGCAAGCGGGCTCAGGGTGACAGGTTCGGGGCGCTCCGAGTGGCAAGCGGGGGCCTTTCGCAGACATCACACCACGATGTCTGCGCCACCCGCGGCAGGCGGCGCGTTGACTTAGCCGCAAACGCGGCCTAAGATGGCCACCAAAGGCGGCACCCTCGCCATGATTGGCAAGACGGTTTCCCACTACCGCATCCTCGAGAAGCTCGGTGGCGGTGGTATGGGCGTGGTCTACAAGGCCGAGGACACCAAGCTCGGGCGCACCGTGGCGCTCAAAGTCCTGCCCCCGGAACGAGTGGCTGATCCCAATCGCAAGCGGCGTTTCGTTCAGGAAGCCCGAGCAGCTTCGGCGCTGAATCATCCCAACATCATCACCATCTACGACATCGATGAGGCAGAGGGCGTCCACTACATTGCCATGGAGTGCGTCGAGGGCAAGACGCTCGAGCGGTTGATCGCGCGCCACGGGCTGCGAGTGAACGAGGCGCTCAAGTACGCCGTGCAGATGGCCGCGGCGCTCGCCAAGGCCCACTCCGCCGGCATCGTGCATCGCGACTTGAAACCTACCAACGTGATGGTGACGGACGATGGTTTGGTCAAGGTCCTGGACTTCGGCCTGGCCAAGCTCACGGAAGCTGCGCCAGCGAGCGACGCGGAGACGGCCGTGATGCTGGAGCCGACGACGGAGGAAGGCACGATTGTCGGCACGGTGGGCTACATGTCGCCGGAACAGGCCGAGGGCAAGGCCGTGGATGCGCGCTCCGACATTTTCAGTTTCGGCTCCGTGTTGTACGAAATGCTCACCGGCCAGCGAGCCTTCCAGGGCGAGACGAAAGTCTCGACCATCGCGGCCATCCTGCGCGAAGAACCCAAGCCATTGAGCCAGGTGGTCGAAGGCCTGCCGCGCGAGGTCGAGCGGCTCGTCAGGCGCTGCCTGCGGAAGGACCCCGCGCACCGCTTCCAGCACATGGACGATTTGAAGGTGGCGCTGGAAGAATTGAAAGAAGAGTCGGATTCCGGCGAGCTGGCAGAGGCTGTAGCGGCGGGTTTACCTCGCCAGGTCGAGCGTGGCGGCGTAAAGCCGCCTCTACGTCGCTGGCTGGCGATTGCTGTGGCCGGCGTGGTACTGCTGGCTGTCGCGACGGTGGTGGCCTACATACTGTGGCCGCGTCCCCAAGCACCCGCGCAGCGAACGCTCACCCGCCTGACGTTCGACCCGGGTTTGCAGAGCGATCCCACGTTTTCGCCCGACGGGCAAATGTTCGCGTACAGCTCCGACCACAGCGGCAATTTCGACATCTGGGTGCAGCAGATCAGCGGAGGCAATCCTGTACAGGTCACGAACAACCCCGCGCACGATTGGCAACCTGACTGGTCACCCGATGGCAAACAGATCGTCTTCCGCTCCGAGCGGGACGGGGGCGGGCTCTACGTGGTTCCCGCACTCGGAGGGCACGAAACGAAGGTGTCGTCGTTCGGCTATCGCCCCCGCTGGTCGCCCGATGGCTCCCGGATTCTGTTTCGGTCAACGATCTTGCGGGGCGTGTCCGAACCGCTCCGTGTGTACATCGTGGGTCTCGATGGAAATCCGCCCCACGAAGTGCTAGCGGGAACTCTCACTGCTGCCGCCTCGGAGACGAGCGTTGCCTGGAACCCTGACGGTCAGCGAGTTTCCATTAGGCTCGGACAACCGGGCGAACCCCAAGGCGGATTCTGGACGGTGCCGGTCGCGGGCGGGGCGCCGGTCAAGTCCCAACTCGCCACCCAAGTTGAGGATCAACTCAAGGCGGCATCTGTGTTTCTCGGGGACTTCGTATGGGCACCCGCGGGTAAGGCCCTCTATTTTGAGGGAACCTCTCGGGACGTGCGGAATCTTTGGAAGGTCACAGTGGAGCCGGACACGTTGCGATGGGTGGCAGGCCCTGAGCGCCTGACAACCGGCCCGGGGCAGGACACGACCCTCGCGGTTTCCATGGATGGCAAAAAGCTGGCCTTCGTCACCCGCACGGGGAGCGTCCGAATCTGGTCCATTCCCTTCGATGCGGCGAAGGGCCGGACCACAGGGGAGGGCCAGCCCGTAACCGCCGCAGGAATGGACGCAGATCTTCCCGATCTGACACGCGACGGTGGCAAGCTTGTCTTCGAGGGGATACGCGCGGGTAAAGTGAGCCTATGGGAAAAATCCTTGCCCGACGGCCGCGAGACACTGCTGTTCGCCGATAGCTCCGAACGCGCTTTCCCGCGCTGGTCCCGCGACGGTACGCGGCTGGCATATCGTCGTCGTCGGCCGGGCACGCCCGCTTCCACCTCAATCGCCGTGTTACCAGCAGGAGGCGGCAGCGAGGAGCCCCTCCTCTCTCCTTTCACCAACATGTGCCACAATCCCTGGGATTGGTCTGCTGACGGAAAGTGGATGCTGGCCGGATGTCGCCGCCCGCCGGGCCGGGCGGCGCTCTGGCTGCTGCCATTGTCCGGCGGTCCCCATGCCGAAACCGAAGCGCGCGTGGTGGCTTCCAATCCGGAGTACAACCTGTGGCAAGGGCGATTCTCTCCTGATGACCGCTGGATCTGCTTTAACGCTGTGAGGGCCACGGGCATCGCGGGGTCAGCCATTAATGTCGTGCCTGCCGCGGGCGGCGACTGGATTCCCATCACGGACGGAAAACACCACGATGACAAGCCGCGCTGGTCTCCGGACGGCAAGATCATTTACTTCGTTTCTTCGCGCGGCGGATTCATGAACGTGTGGGGAAGGCGCTTCGATCCGACGCTGGGCAAGCCCGTTGGGGAGCCATTCCAGGTTACCAGATTCGAAAGCCCTGGTCGGATGCCTTCGGACTACATTGCATACGCGGAGTTAGGCGTCGCCGCAAACCGCCTCGTCCTGCCCATTATGGAGGTCTCCGGCAGCATCTGGATGCTGGAGAACGTGGACCAGTGAAGCTGGGGGCTAGGGCCTGGGGACTGGGGGCTGGGGAAAAGAAATCTTGTAGCGCGGGGTTCGCTTTCTAACCCCGCGCCTTTGCCTGTAGCGGCGGTCTATGACCGCCGAAATGTAGAGACGCCCCGGCGGGGCGTCTTGCCCAAGGAGACGTTCCGCGGGAACGTCTCTACCGTGACGCCGCATGAATTTCCCGCCGTAGCGCCCACCTTCAGGGTTGCATAGCCTGGCAGGCGTCCCCACGGGGGCGGATCAGGAAAAGTGCCTCAAGATTTGTCACTCCTCACGCATTTCGTAGACGACGTTCCGCTGTTGCAGGTACTCGAATACGGCGGCAAGGCACCCTTCTTCTTTGCCGACATATTCCGGCGGGGAGATGCCTTTCCGGACAAAGCGCTTTTCAAGCACGAGGCGCGCCACGGCGGTGCAGACGTAGCCCGTGGTCCGCGCCATGGAGGTGAAGCCGTTGGTTCGGTCGTAAACGTCGAAGAGGTTATAGGTGATTTTTCTCGGGCGGCCGTCTTCCTCGCCCACAATCACGATGCGCCCGACGGTGAATTCCTCCTCCCCTTCGCGCAGCTTCCAACTATTGATAAGCAGGCGGGCCGTAACCTCGAAGGGAACGACGCGTTGGCCGTTTACGTCGAGAGGCGTCTGCGCCAAAAACCCGGCGTCGCGCAGCGTGCGAATGAGGTCGATATGGCCGGGATATCGTAGTGTCTTCTCCCTCATGTTCGGCACGCGCATCGTGTCCAGAAGCGTCCGCAGGCCGTCGGTGTTGAACGCTTCGAGGGTGCCGACCTTATCGAACTCCACGAACTCGGGATCGGAAAGCGCGGGTTTGACCACCACCTGGCCGTTCTCCACGTAGCGTGCGGGTCGCGTATAGAGTTCGAGGACATCCACGAGCGAAAACGGCGCCTTGTATTCGAAAGGCTTCCGGCGCACGAACGGCAGCCCGCCGACCAGGCACTTGTAACTGGTCACCTTCCAACGCTCGACCCAGTAGCCCAGGATTAAGTTACCCATCCCGGGGACGACGCCGCAGTCCACCACCGCCGTCACGCCGCGTCGCTTGGCCAGTTCCTCCAGCAGGAATGCGTCTTCAGGAAAGAAGGAGATGTCCACAACGTTCTTGCCCGCGTCAATCACAGCTTCGACAGTCTTGAAACCTAAGAACCCCGGCACTGCGCCGATCACCAGGTCCGCATCGCGGACTACCTGCCGGACGGTCCCCGGATCCGCCAGGTCAGCTTGGGTGGTCTTGACAGGATGGCGGGCGCGCAGACGCTCGAGCGCCGCGGCATCCACGTCCACGGCGGTCACTTCGAAATCCGAGCAGAGGTCGGCGGCCATGGCCTTCCCCACCAAACCTGCTCCCAGCAGCGTGATTTTCTTCATGAGCGGCCTCCTCCCTCCACCAGGCAATCTGCCAAGGACAAGCATTCTACTGTAGCTAGCAACCTGGAGGGCATCAAGTGGCGAGAGGGATCGTGCACACGGCCCTCTTCGCCTCCGTCCCCAAAAACCTTAGCGACTAGCAAACGCTCTTGGTGAAGCTACGGCGCCGCGGCCCGCTCTCCGCCGCGTGGCGTTTGACAGGCGCGCGCCCTGCTGGCTATAGTGGCTTTGAGATTATGCCGTCGCGCATCCTGTCACCTGCGAATCAGATTACCATCCTGCGGCTGGTGTTCGTGCCGGTGTTTGCCATCCTGGTGGTGGAGCGAAATTACCGCTGGGCGCTGGTGATCTTGGCGGCCGCCGCCGTCTCTGACGTCGTTGACGGCACCGTGGCGAGGATCCTTCACCAGGAATCGGCGCTGGGCATGGCGCTCGACCCTATCGCCGACAAAATCCTGATGACCACAGCTTACCTGGTGCTGGCGTTTCGCGAGGCGCTTCCCTGGTGGCTGACTATTTTGGTTCTGAGCCGGGATGTGGCCATTGTCCTGATTGCGCTCCTCATCATCCTGGTGGTGGGATACCGACCGTTTCGCCCGAGCATCCCGGGAAAGATCTCGACCGTGGTCCAAGTGATTACGATCTTCGCGGCCGTGAGCTTTCAGGCTCACGTTCCCCTGGCCACGGCGACGGCGCTGCGCATCTGCACCTACCTCACCGCAACGTTTACGCTAGCGTCCGGCGTTCACTATTTGGTTGTCGTGCGCCAACGTTACGCCCGCCAACCGGCGGAACAAGAACCCGCGGCCTCCTCGACGCCCAAGGCGGAATGATCCCCATCGCGCCTTCTCCGACAGCGGTCTCAGGCCACTGGCTTGCGCGCCGCGCTCCGCTGGGTTCGTGGGCGTGGACGGCGCCCGTCGCCCGCTTGAAGATCGATACCGCATCGCGAGTACGTCCGCGCGGCGTGGTGCAGACTTCTTGCCGGACAGCGAGAAGCAGGTTAAGCTAGGATTTATCCTGAATCTCCTCATGGCTGGCGATTCAGGCCGCCTGAGATTCTGCCCGGCGAGTTCAAGACCAGAATGAAGCTTTGCTTTGGAACGGGACAAGCGATGCTTACCCGGAAGGGATTGTGCGGCGCCCTGCAACTTGCGCTGGTGGTGGTTGGCCTGGGCGTTCTGCTCCTTCCCGTTTCCCGGGCGGCGGATGATGCTCCCCCTCCACCCTTCACCGCGATTCCGCAGGTGGACCGGCCGTTGACGCTGCAAGAGCTGGTGAGCGGTGACGCAGGCAGCCGCGCGGCGGTGGTGGCGGATTTCGTGCAACACGACCCGCGCGAAGGCGAGGCAGCCAGCCAACAGACGACCGCTTACCTGGCCTACGACCACAAGAACCTTTATGTGGGTTTCGTTTGCTTGGACAGCGATCCCCAGAAGATCCGCGCGCACGTCACCCGGCGCGATGCCATCGGGGGTGATGACCACGTCGGGGTGATCATCGATACCTATTACGACCACCGGCGCGGGTATGCTTTTGCGGTGAATGCCCTCGGCATCCAGGAAGACTCCTTGGTGGACGAACTGCGCGGCGAGGACGGGAGCTTCGACACCCTGTGGCGCTCTGAGGGGCAGTTGACCCCTCGCGGCTACGCCGCCCTGATGACCATCCCCTTCAAGAGTCTGCGGTTCTCCCCGGGCCAGCAGCAGACCTGGGGCTTGGTGCTCACCCGGTCGATTCCCCGCTACGAGGAATTCAGCACGTGGCCGGCTATTTCCCGTAGCATTAACGGCTGGCTCATTCAGGAAGCGGAGCTCCACGGCCTCCAGGACATTTCACCGGGCAAGAACGTCCAGCTTACGCCCTACGGGTTCTTCTCTTCGCGACGCTATCTGGACAAGGACACGCGGCAGTTCCAGCGCGATAAGCTGGACGAGCGCCTGGGGCTGGATGCCAAGTGGGTGTTGGCGTCGAATCTTACCCTGGACGCCACAGTGAATCCGGACTTCAGCCAGGTGGAATCGGATGAGCCGCAGATCACGGTAAACCGGCGCTTCGAGGTCTTCTTTCCGGAGAAGCGGCCCTTCTTCCTGGAAAACAGCAACTACTTCGATACGCCCATCCAGGTGATGTTCACGCGGCGCGTAGCGGATCCGCAGTTGGGGGTGAAGTTGACCGGCAAGACCGGCCCTTACACGCTGGCCATGCTGGCCGCCGACGACCGGGGGCCGGGCGAATCGGTGACCCCGGATGATCCCTCCTTCGGGCACCGCGCGCTGTTCGACGTCTTGCGGTTCAGCCGGGACATTCGCCGGGAGTCCACCGTGGGGATGATCTGGAGCGATTGGGAATTCCGAAACGCCCATAATCGGGTGTTCGGCGCGGACGGGCGGTGGAAAATCTCGCAGACCACCGGCTTGAGCTTCCAGGCGCTCAAATCCTACAGCCGGGACTTGGAGGGAACCACCAAGCAGGGGAAGGCCCTGCATTTCGGGCTGGACCATTTCACCCGGCATTGGAATTCCTTTCTGGGATACAACGAACGCTCGCCCGACTTCGAAGTGGCTTCCGGGTTTATTCCCCGTGTTGACTACCGCGCGCTGGGCGGCTTTGTAGGTTATGCGTTCCGCCCGCAGGGCCCCCGGGTTGTGGCTTGGCAGCCATATCTCAGCGGCAACGTGCTGCTGGACCACCGCAACGTCCGTCAGGACTATAACCTGCGCCCGGGCTTCTGGGTCGAGTTTGCCCAGGCCACGCAAGCCGGCGGACTCTACCGTTACAGGCGGGAACGTTACGAAGGGACAGACTTCCTGGAGCGGGGGTACGAGTTCCACGCCTATACCCGGCGCAGCCGATGGTTCAGCGCCGGGCTGTCCTACGAGTGGGCCCAACAGATCAATTTTTCACCCCCCGAGGGAGCAAACTCATTTCTCGGCCAAGGGGAGGAGTTCTCGTTCCACATGACCGTGCGCCCCACCACGCGGCTGGCGGTGGAGAACATGGTGCTCGAGAATCGTTTCCTCACCCTCCACCAGAACCGGAACATCTTCAACAACAACATATTTCGGTCCAAGTGGAACTATCAGTTCACCCCGCGGCTTTCGTTGCGGGTGATTGGGCAGTACTCCAATGTCCTGCCTTCGGCGCAGCTCTCGTCTCTCGAGTACGCCAAGACCTTGGCCGGCGACATTCTCCTGACCTACCTGCTGCATCCGGGGACCGCACTTTATGTGGGTTACAGTAATATGCTGGAGAATTACAATCGTCTGGCGCTCGAGCAGGCGGCGAGGCTGGAGCGGTCGCCCGCCGGTCTGATGTCGACCGCGGCGGGCCTGTTCGTGAAGTTCTCCTATCTGTATCGTTTCTGAAGGTTGGGTCTAAGGATTCGTAGTCGAACGCCTCGTCTCGTCCACATCTCGCAGGCTGACTGGATCGCAGGAGGCTGCAGCCCCATGTGCCGAAAAAAGTTGAGGCCGGCTTTAGTGCTGTTAGCGCTTGTCGTCTTGCTGGGCCTTTTGGTCGTGCTGACGGGCGCTTGCCAGAAGGAAACCAAGCCTGTTGCGGATCTCACGCCTTACCCGCTGCAAATCCCTCTTGGGCTGGGCAAGGATTACGCCAAGTGGATTCCCGCTGATAATCCGTTGACCACCGCCAAGGTCGAACTAGGCAAGAAGCTTTACTTTGATCCGCGGCTCTCGGCCGATGGCTCGGTTTCTTGCGCCCGTTGTCATAAGCCCGAACACGGATTCGCAGACGACACGCCATTTTCCGATGGCGTCAAGGGACAGCTAGGTGATCGAAATTCCCCCACTGTCTTGAACCGCCTTTACAGCAAGGCCCAGTTCTGGGACGGGCGTGCTGCTTCGCTGGAGGAGCAGGCCCTGGGGCCCGTCCAGAATCCCGTCGAGATGGCCAGCTCGCTGCCCCTGATGGTTTCAAGCCTCGACAAGATTGCCGGCTACAAGCCGGAGTTTGAGAAAGCCTTCGGGTCCGCCGAGATCACGGCGGACCGCGTGGCGAAGGCCATCGCTTCCTTCGAGCGCACCGTGCTCTCCGGCAACTCTGCCTTTGACCGCTTCCAAGCGGGCGACACCAACGCCATCTCCGAATCCGCCAAGCGTGGATTCGCGGTATTCATGGCCAAGGGCAACTGCGCCCAGTGTCACCCGTTGCCGAACTTTACCGACGAGGAATACCACAATCTCGGCGTGGGTATGAACAAGCCTAACCCGGACCTCGGCCGCTACAAGGTGACCAAGAACGAGGAAGACAAAGGCGCCTTCAAGACCCCCACCCTACGCGACATTGCCAACACCTATCCCTACCTGCACGACGGGAGTGAGAAGACGCTGTTAGCCGTGCTGGAATTCTACGACCGGGGCGGCATACGCAATCCCCACCTCGATGAGAAAATGAAACCGCTCAAGCTGACGAAGAAGGAGCAAGCGGATTTGGTGGAGTTCCTCAAGACTCTGACCGGCGAGCCGCTCAAGGTGACTGAGCCGGCCTTGCCCAAATAGAACCACCCGCAGGGTGCGCGTCTTTCTCGGCACCGGGGCGCTTCTTGACCGGCTGCAAGGCTTGTGTTACGGTCAGCCTCGCGCCCCGGGTACCCCTTTGCCCGGCGATTCCATGGCGGAAATCCTCAAGATCGAGCCGGCCCGGCTGGAGTTCATTCTCGACTATGCGACGCGGATGATCCTGGCCGGCAAAGTCGTGGCCGTCCCCACCGACACGTTGTATGGTCTGGCGGCTGACCCCTTCAACCTGGCGGCGGTGAGCGAGGTGAATCGTATCAAGCGCCGCATGGCCGAGCGGCCGCTGCCTTTGCTGGTAGCTTCCGTGGATCAGGCGGCGGACTTGGCTCATGATCCGCCTCGCCGCTTTTTCCAGCTCGCGGAGAAATTCTGGCCGGGGCCCCTGACGCTGGTGGTGGCCGCCTCGCGGCAGCTTCCCCTGAAGATCACCGGGAACACGGGCAAGGTGGGCCTGCGGTGGCCCCAGGCTCCCGTGGTGGTCGGGCTCATCGCTGCGTGCGCTCGCCCTCTTATCGGCACGAGCGCGAATCTGACCGAACAGCCACCCTGCACCTCGGCCGAAGAAGTAAATCGGCAAATCGGCGACGCTGTGCCGCTCATCCTCGATGGGGGGCCCACCCCTGCCCACGTCCCCTCCACGGTGGTGGAACTTGCCGGCGAGCATGCGCGTATCATTCGGCCCGGGGGCGTCCCTGAGTCCGAACTCAAGGAGTATCTCAGCTGACCTTCCCGCGCCTCCGTCACGCGATTCTTCTGGGCTTGCTGCTGCTTCTCGCAGCCGCCGCGCTGACCGAGCGTGCGCTTTACCAGGCGGTTCGGCAGCAGGCCGCGCGCGACGAAGCTCAGCCCGCCGACGCCATTGTGGTTTTCGGGGCCGCGCAATATAACGGCGCCCCCTCGCCCGTCTTCAAAGCGCGTCTGGACCACGCCTTTGATCTTGAGGAACGCGGCCTGGCGCCCCTCCTCATTACTACCGGAGGAAGCGGGGGCGACCCGAAGTTCACCGAAGGGGGCGTAGGGCGGGATTACCTGATTCAGAGGGGCGTGGCGGCCGAGACAATCCTGGCGGAGGACAAGAGCGAGACAACCTATCAGAATGTGCAGGCGGTGGCCCGGCTCCTGCGGAAGCGGGGAGCGAAGAGCCTGATAGCCGTCAGCGACGGGTTTCACCTTTATCGGATCAGGTTAATGTGTTCCTCTGAGGGCCTGACGGTGTTTGCCTCGCCTGCCCCCGCCAGCCCCATCGAAGCCGATCCCGTCAAGCGCACCCTCCATTCCTTACGGGAGGCATTCATTTCCAGTCTGTGGTACGTGGGCTTCCGTGGGTAGGGGAGTCCGCGGCAGCGGACTCCCGCCGGCCCTGCACCGTACGGTGCGAAGGCGGGAGGGCGAAGCCCTCCGCTACCACGGCCGCACGAGCTTGCCGAGGACTACGGCTCGGCGGGCGCCGGTGACGCTGGGAAGGTTTCCGGGAAGACCATTCAGTGTGCGGTCGGCGAGCACGGCGAAGGCGATGGCTTCCTTGGCGTCCACCGGCAGCCCGTAGTTGTCGGAAAGTTCCACAGAGAGACTGGGCAGCAACTTCCGGAGTCGGGCGATGAGCAGCCGGTTGTGGGCTCCACCGCCGGAGACAATCAGGCGATGGACCTTGACGCGTGGGAACACGAAGCGCTCGAGCGCGTCGGCAATGGTTCGCGCCGTCAATTCGGTAGCAGTACGCAGCAAGTCTTGGGGCGGGGCGCCGCGCCGACGCAGGAAATGACGCCTGACATGCTCTCCCCCGAATTGCTCGCGCCCGGCACTCTTGGGTGGCCGCTGCCGGAAGAAGGGCAGGCGGAGGAGTGTAGCCAGCAGGGGCTCAATTACTCTGCCCCGTGCCGCCAGGCCGCCGCCCGCATCGTATGCCTTCTTTCCGCGCGTGAAGTGCCGGACCAGGGCGTCGATCACCATGTTGCCAGGCCCCGTGTCAAAGCCAAAGACTTCTTCCGGCCGCGCGTCAGCAGGAATCACCGTGATGTTTGCGATTCCTCCGATGTTGAGCGCCACGCGCCCCTCACGGTCATCACGCAGCAGCAAATAATCCACCATCGGGACAAGCGGCGCGCCCTGGCCCCCTGCCGCCATATCCGCCGTGCGGAAATCCGCCACCACCGGCACGCCCGTTCTCTCGGCGATGACGGCGGGTTCCGCGATCTGGAGGGTGCTCGAGATGCGCCGCCCCGCCTCCAGCGTTCGTGCCCCCTGGTGGTAGATGGTTTGTCCATGCGAGCCGATGACTGCCAGACGCCCGGGGGAAATGCCCGCGCGGCGGCAGGCCCGGAGCGCCGCTTCCGCAAACAATTCACCCAGCAGGAAGTTAAGCTGACTGATAGCGCCGGCGGTGGTTGGCTCGCCAGTTGCGACGTGCAGGAGCCGCTCACGCACAGCTTGCGGGTAGGGATTCGACACACACGCGAGGAGTCGAAGGCACGGCTGCTGGGCTGGCCCGCGCAGCTCCACGAGCGCCGCATCGATGCCGTCCATCGAGGTCCCGGACATTAGCCCCACGGCCAGGCGCTTTCCGGGCTTCTCCGTCGTCATCGCGATGAGTTTAGTCATCAGAGTCTTTAAGCCACTCCTTCAGTTCATCGGCAAGCTGCTGCACGGCGCGCGGGTCAACTGTCGCCCCGGCACGTGCGAGTTCCGGCAGACTGGCCACGGCGACAGCCTGATAACCGAGTTTTGTGCGCAGCAGGCGCTCAAGACTGGGGCTCCACTCGGCTTCCGTCAGTTGCAGAATGAACAGTTGCCCCAGTGCGGTGGGTGAAAGGGTACTCATGGCTTGATTTGCTTTTTCAGCTCGGCGAGAAGATTGAGGGCCTCGAGGGGCTTCAGATTATCCAGGTCGGTCTCTTCGATGGCCCGCACGATTTCGGCGTTCAAGGGCGTGAAGATGGTCAACTGTAGGGCTTCCCGCTCGGGCGAGCCGGGCGGGGCGGCCAGGCGCTCGCTCAGGGTACGTTCGCTTTGCTCGTGGCGCGCCAGGATCTCGCGCGCCCGCGCCACAACGCTGGACGGAAGGCCCGCCAGGCGCGCCACCTCAATGCCGTAACTCTTGTCGGCGCTGCCGGGTTCGACCTTGCGGAGAAAGACGATATGGGAGCCGGATTCCTTGACGGAGACGTGGTAATTGCGCACGCCCGGCAGCAGGTCCGCCAGCTCCGTCAGCTCGTGGTAGTGCGTGGCAAACAGCGTCCGGGCCTGCGAGTGCGTTTGCAGATGCTCGACCACGGCCCAGGCGATGGCCAGCCCGTCAAAGGTGGCCGTGCCGCGCCCGACTTCGTCCAACAGCACCAGGCTGCGCGGCGTGGCCGTGTTGAGGATGCTGGCAGCTTCCGTCATCTCCACCATGAAGGTGGACCGGCCGCGCGCCAGGTTGTCAGAAGCTCCGATGCGCGTGAAGATGCGATCGAAAATCGGCAGCTTGGCGCGCTCGGCCGGCACGAAGCTGCCCATCTGCGCCATCAAGGCGATGAGGGCGGCCTGACGCAAGTAGGTCGATTTTCCGCCCATGTTCGGGCCGGTAATGATAAGGATGCGGTCCGAGGTCGGGTTCAGAAAGAGGTCGTTAGGAATGAACCGGCCGCCCTCTTCGGCCTCGCAGATGCGTTCGATGACCGGATGGCGTCCTTGCACGATGAGGAATTCTCCATCGTCGGAGAATTCCGGCCGGTGATAGTTGCGCTCCGCCGCCAGCCAGGCAAAACAGGCCAGCACGTCCAGCTCGGCCAGCACCTGGGCGGTCTGGCGGATGCGCCGGGCGTCCGCGGCCACTCGCCGGCGGATTTCCACGAACAGCTCGCGTTCCAGAATCTGCATTCTTTCTTCGGCGTCCAGGATCTGGACCTCCAGATCCTTGAGCTCCGGCGTGGTAAACCGCTCGGCATTGACCAGAGTTTGTTTGCGCTCGTAGTCAGCGGGCACCAGCGGCAGGTTGGGTTTGGTGACCTCGATGTAATAGCCGAAGACATTGTTGAACCGCACCTTGAGCGAAGCGATGCGCGTACGTTCGCGCTCGCGGGATTCGATCTGGGCAAGCAACTGCTTGCTGTTGTGGCTCAGATTGCGGAGTGCATCGAGTTCAGCATGGTAGCCGGGCCGGATGAGGTTGCCCTCGGTCAGCAGGACCGGCGGTTCGGGATGGATCGATCTCTCGAGCTCGCCGTGCACGTCGCTCAGCTCATCCAGGCGCTCATGGAGTTCGACCAGCCGCGGGGCCTGGAGGCGGCGCACGTACTGGCGGACCAGCGGCAGGTGGTAGAGCGACTGTTTGAGGGCCAGCAGGTCACGGGCGTTGGCGGTCTCGAGCCGCACCTTGCTGAGCAGGCGCTCCAGGTCCTGGATGTGTGCGAGCACGCGGCGCAATTCATCCCGGGCGATGGTGTTGGCGGCGAGTTCTCCCACCGCTTCCCAGCGGGCTTCAATCTCCGGGCGGTGGAGCGAGGGACGCAGCAACCAGTTCTTGAGCAGCCGCGCGCCCAGCGAGGTGATGCAGTGGTCGAGGGTGGCCAGCAGGGTCGCGTCCCGGGGGCCGCCGAACGCCGGTTCCAGCAGTTCCAGATTGCGCAGAGTGGACAGGTCGAGGAGCAACGAGTCCTGCTGCTCGTAGTATCGGATGCCATCGAAATGGGAAAGCGAGCCGCGCTGCGTCTCGCGGACGTAGTGCAGGATGGCGCCCGCGGCGGCCACGGCCAGGAGATGATTCTCCAACCCATAGCCGGCCAGCGTGGCCACGCCGAAGTGGTCGCGGAGCTGGCGCTCGCCATACTCCGCGTGGAAGACCCAATCCTCCAGGCGGGTTTCAGTGGCTTTTGAAATCTCAGATTTCAAATCTGAGATCTTGGAGGAAGGGACCCAGGACGAAGCCTCGGGCCGGGTGGCACTGGGCAGGAGCAGCTCGCGCGGCCGCATGCGGTCGAGTTCTTCCTGAAAGCACGCGCGGGCCTCAAGCCCGGAAAATTCCGTGGCGCGGAAATCGCCCGTCGAAAGGTCGGCGAATGCCAGCCCCACCGCGTCGTCCCGCTCCACGGCGGCGGCCAGGTAATTGTTCTCCCGGGGCTCCAGGAGCTGCGCATCCACCGCAGTACCCGGCGTCACCACGCGGGTGACCTCACGCTTCACCAGCTTCTTGGCGAAGCGCGGGTCTTCCATCTGGTCGCAGATGGCCACGCGGAAGCCGCGGCGGATCAGCTTGGCGATGTAGCCCTCCGCGGCATGGTAGGGAACGCCGCACATGGGCACGGCCTGACCCTTCTCCTTGTTGCGGGAGGTCAAGGTGATCTGGAGTTCCTTGGCCGCGACAATCGCATCCTCGAAAAAGAGCTCGTAGAAATCGCCTAAGCGAAAAAACAGCAGAGCGTTCGGATGACGCTGTTTGATAGCGCTGTACTGGCGCATCAAGGGGGTTGAGAACTCACTCATGGGCGTGGCGAGTACGCGGAGTCATTATGGTGTGTGGACGTGGGCTTTGTAAAGCAGCTATCAGCGATCAGCGTAGCGCTGCCCTTCAGGGCAGCAAATGCTCAACGTGGCGCTGCCCGTCAGGGCGACTCCATGTAGCGCTGCCCTTCAGGGCAGCAATGCTCAGACAATTGCTGGGCTGAAGCCCAGCGCTACGTCGCACGCCAGATCCGCACGTCTGGCAGATTGCGGTACTGCTGGCTGTAATCCAGCCCATAACCCACCACGAAAACGTCGGGGATGGTGAAACCTACGTAATCGGCCTCGACCGGCCGGACGCGCCGTGAGGACTTGTCGAGCAAGGTGACGACCTTAAGGCTTTTCGGTTTGTGCGCTTCCAGCACCCCGCGCAGGTATTCGAACGTGTGGCCCGTATCGAGAATGTCTTCCACCACCAGAACGTCGAGCCCTTCGATGCTCTGGTCGAGGTCCTTCGTGATTCGCACCGCGCCGGAAGACACGGAGGCCCCACCGTAACTGGCGATGCTGAGAAAATCCACCGTGACCTTGAGGTCCAGGTGGCGGACCAGGTCCGCCAGGAATACCCAGGCGCCTTTCAACATGCCAATGAGATGCAGCGGCCGACCGCGATAGTCGGCGGAAATCTGCGCGGCCAATTCTTTCACCCGAGACGCAATCTGCTCCGCGCTCAGGAGAACTTGCAGGTCATTTCGCGGAACTCGGCGGCTCATGGGCATTCACCGTTGACGGTTCGGCGGGCATTTGTTAAATTGAAAGGTTGTATTTTGAGCAAAAGGAGAATCTGTGGCAAGTCATAAGTCGGCCCTAAAGCGCATCAAGCAGACCCGCAAGCGCACGGCGCTCAATCGTGTGCACCGCACCTTACTCCGGCACCAGCTTCGCCGGCTGCGCACCGCCCTCGCGGCCAAGGACAAGGCTGCGGCGCAGGCCTTGCTGAAGCCCACCTTGGCGGTGATCGACCACTCGATCCATAAAGGAATTCTCCATCCCAATACGGCCGCGCGTTACAAGTCGCGGTTGACCGTCCACCTAAACGCGCTCTCCTAAGCTGTCAGCCGTCAGCGATCAGCTTTGAGGGTAGGGGAGCCCGTCAGCTGACGGGCTCCCGAAGCACGTGAGCCGAAGCGGGAGGGCAGAGCCCTCCCCTACCTCACGCCTCCGCTGGTTGCGGAGGCACCTCTTGGGCAAGTTGCCCCAGGCTCTCCGAACTATTCCCGGCGACGATCTGCCAGATCAGAAACTCAAGCAGGATTCTCGAATCCTTCCAAGAAGATTTGATTCCCAGGTCAGCGCGGCGAACCAAGCGCAGAGCCTGGGCTAACTCCTGGCGGGAATACTTGCGCACGGCACGTGGGGCGATTTCCTGCGTGGAAAAAGGATTGGCCAAGCGGCCCCAACCGCCTCGCCCGTAAGGCGCCTGGGAGCCGGCTTTCAGCGCCTGCCGGAAAAGGTCGCCGATACACCACAGGATCAGGGTTTCCGGCTCCTTGCTGGCGAGTAAGGTGCGAAGCTGAGCGAGGGCCTCCGGGAATTCCCGGTCAGCGAGGGCGGCGAGCAGCTTGCCGATTTCATGCTCCTCACGGAAGGCGACCATCACGTCGAGGTCCTCCCGCCCCAGACGCTTCACGCCGGCTCGGGCCGTCAGGAGCTTCTCGATCTCGGTACGCAGCCAGAGGAGGTTGACGCCGGCCCTCTTCGCTCCGCCCGGGGACTCAGGGCTGCTGGTGAATTTGGCCGCGATCTCTGCGGCGAGTTCGACGTCGATCTCGACGCCTGCCTTCTGGAGGTGGCCCTTCAGCCAGGCAGCCGCCTCGCGTCCGGCCAGCGGGAGCATCTCCACCACCTGCGTCTTCTTCTCCAGCAATTGGATGAATCGCCGGCGCCGGTCGGGCTCGACTGCCATAAACACCACGGTGGTGAAAGGTGAAGGGCGCGCCAGATAGGCCTGGAGCGCTTCGTAATCCGTGTCGGAGGCCTGCTTGAAATCCTCCGGGTCGGAAAACACCAGGTAGCTGTGCCCGCCCAGCATGGGCATCTGGCTGGCACCTTCCAGCTCGCGGGCCAGCCGGCCAGGTTGATATTCGACCTCCGCCAGGCACCACTCCCGCGCCCCGGGCGGCAAGGAGGCAACAATCGCGGCGCGACACTCCTCGTGCAGGAAACGGTCGGGCCCGAGAAGGAGATACGCGGCCTCCGGCCGGCCCTTACGTAATTGCGCCATGAATTCTGTAGGACGCATATGGTGCGCGGCACTTGGCGGCCCCGGTTAGTCAGGGCAACTGTCCGCCTACCCTGCGGGAGTTTACTTCGGATCGGCCAGTTTTGTAATCACAGAATGCCGCGGCGACCGGCCGTGCGCGCGCCGAGCCTAAAAGTTCTCC
>Ga0315296_10001313_pt1 | contig 21680 bp, 15 predicted proteins | sample YL17G14_18_MG_FD_203921 | JGI IMG/M metagenome (GOLD analysis project Ga0315296, IMG submission 203921) | Sediment microbial communities from Yellowstone Lake, YNP, Wyoming, USA - YL17G14_18 | ecosystem: Environmental > Aquatic > Freshwater > Lake > Sediment | place: USA: Wyoming | collected...
TCCGTACGGCGGGCCATGAAGTCTTCCAGGGTGAGGGCCATCTCCTCCTCGACAGCATAGATGGCCTCGGCGGCGAGGACGGGCACGTCGGGCGCCAGAGGCTGCAGGAGGTCGGGGCTGTGGCGGGCGTACGTCAGGACCTTCAGGTACTCGGTGCCGTAGGTGTCCAGCAGGTGATAGGCCGCCGGGCGTGGGACGCCCCAGCTCTCCTCCAGGGGCGTCGCCGCGGCCGCCCGGTAACGCTCGAAGCGGTCCAGGTCACCGCCGGGCAGGGCGGTGGAGGCGGTGCGACAGGGTGGTTTGGCGCCGCCCAGGTGTCCGGCCTCCTGCTGCACGACCCTGTCAACTAGGTCCTCGGCTATGGCCCGGTAGGTGGTGAGCTTGCCCCCGGCGATGGTCATGAAGCCCTCAGGACCTACCTGGATGTCATAGTCCCTGCCCACCTCCGAAGGGCTGCCCTCCTCGTAGACCAGGGGCCGGACGCCGGCCCACGTGGAGAGCACGTCGTCCGGGGATAGATCCCCCGTGAAGGCTGAGTTGGCGGCTTCGATGGTGTATTCCACGTCGTCGGCCTCGGCGAGGACCTGGCCGGGGTCACCGGTGAAGTCGGTGTCCGTGGTGCCGATGTACGTATAGTCGCGGTAGGGGACGGCGAACATCATCCGGTCGCGAAACGCGAAGGCGACAGCGTTGGAGAGGGGCAGCCGAGCGTGCCCCACGACCACGTGTATGCCCTTGGTGGGGCGCAACATGGGCGGCACGCCCGCCAGAGCCCGCACGCGGTCTGTCCAGGGGCCGGCAGCGGCCACCACCACGTGGGCGCGCAGGGTGCCGGTGCTACCGCTTAGCTTATCGGTGAAGCGGACGCCGGTGACGCGTCCTCCTTCGCTGAGGACCTCTGTCGCCTCCACGTAGCTGGCGACCGCGGCGTGGTCGCGAGCGGCGGAGCGGACGGTGGCCAGAGTAAGGCGGGCGTCGTTCACCAGGCAGTCGAAGTAGCGGAAGCCGCCCTGGAGCCCGTCGCTGCGGACGGTGGGTTCGGTGCGCTCCAGGGCTTCCCGCGATAGGCTCCGGTGCCGCTGGAGCCTGCGCCGGCCCGCCAGGAGGTCGTAGGCGGTGAGGCCGACGCGCAGGGCAAAACGGCTGTTGGCGCCCCCTTCATACACCGGCAGGAGGTAGGGCACCGGGTGCACCAGGTGGGGAGCCAGCCGCAGCAACACCCCACGCTCGACCAGGGACTCCCGCACCAGGTGGACGTGCCGCTGGGCGAGGTAGCGGAGGCCCCCGTGGATCATGCGGGACGACTTGCTGCTGGTGCCGCTGGCGAAGTCGCCCTTCTCCAGCAGGGCGACGGCGAGGCCGCGCTGGGCGGCGTCGCGGGCGATGCCGGCCCCCGTGATGCCGCCGCCGATGATGGCGATGTCGAAGGTATCGGCCTGGAAGCGGGCCAGGGCCTCGGCACGCGTTCGGGCCGAAAAGCCTCCGGCTGGCGGTGCTTGTCTCCTAGTCAAATGTTGCCTCCTCAGGCGCAACCAGCAGCTTGCCCGGGTTCATGATACCGCGGGGGTCAAAGGCCTGCTTGAGGGCGGCCAGCGCGCGCACGCCGCCCGCGCCCAAGTAGGCTGCCATCCAGGGGCGGTGGTCGCTGCCGATGCCGTGGTGGTGGCTGAGAGCGCCGCCGTGCTCCACGATGGCCTGGGTAGCCGCCGACTTCACCCGCTGCCACTGACCCAGCTCGTTGCCGCGCTCCTGGGGCGCCAGGAAGGTGTAATAGATGGACCCGCCGTCGCTATAAGAGTGCGACAGGTGGGCCATGACCTGCCCGCGCTCGCCCAGGGCGGCGGCCATGGCCTCCCGCACCGCCCGGTAGAGGTCTAGGTAGTGGCCCCAGGTGGTGGCAGTCTCCAGGGTATCGGCCATGATGGCGTGGTCGAGGAGGAGGTCCCGCAGGTAGGGGGCGTCGTAGCGGGAGCGGTCCCAGGCCTCGCCGGGCCCCCGGCCCAGCGACTGGCCCCCATGACGGCTCAGCACCGATTCCGCCTGCTCCCAGCCCCAGCTCACCTCCTGCTCGATTCCCTCGAAGCCCAGGATGAGGAGGGCGGCGCGCACCGCCGCTGACGGGGCGCGCATCGCTATGGTCGTCTCCGTCTCCGGCTCGTCGGAGAGGCGGAGGACGGCTGGTCGCAGCTCACAGCGCACGAGCTGCCGGCAGGCCTCTAGCCCCTCGTGGAAACTCTGGAAGAGGTAGCCACGGAAGTCATGGTGTTCCGGCAGGGGGGCGAGGCGCATGGTGGCTCGCGTGATGACCCCCAGAACGCCCTCGGAGCCGGCGACCGCCTGGTTCAGGTCGGGGCCGGCAGCGGCAGCCGGCACTTCAGGCGTGCTCAGGTCGCCGCCGGGATAGACCAGGCGCAGGCTGTGGAGGCGCTTCTCGATCTTGCCGTAGAGCGTGGACTTCTGGCCTGCCGACCGCGTGGCGATCCAGCCGCCCAGGCTGGAATACTGGAAGGACTGGGGGAAGTGGCCCAGCGTAAAGCCGCGGGCGTTCAGTTGTTGCTCCAGGGACGGCCCCAGGATGCCGGCCTCAGCGGTGACGGTGTCGGCCACGGTGTCCACCGCCAGGATGCGGTGCAGCCGCCCGAGGTGGAGGGTGATGCAGGGCCTGTCCGGGGCTGGTTGCAGCCCGCCCACCACAGAGGTGCCGCCGCCGAAGGGGATGACGGCGATGCCTCGCCCCGCCGCCAGGTCGAGGATGGCCGCTACCTGCTCCTCTGTCTCCGGCCAGACAACGGCGTCGGTGGGGTTGGATACCTCGCCCCGGCGCAGGCGCACCACGTCGCAGTAGCCTTTGCCGAAGCTGTGCACGGCCCGCACGGCCGCGTCCGTAACCACAGCGCTCTCGCCGGCGGCGCGACGCAGGGCCTCCAGGTCGCGACCCTCCAGGCGCGACGGCCGCACGTCCACCGCCTCCAGGGAGTCGATGCGCGGCGACTCGCCCGTCTCACCGAGACGCTCGCGCACGTAGGTCCAGAAGCCTTCGGGATCGGGCAGGGGGAAGGTCTCCCCCTCTTCCCCCCATCCCCACCACTTCATCGGCATGGCAGGTTCATGGCCTCCTTCCGGTGAATTGTACCACCCAAAGGCATTAGCATCCTGCTGGACGCCTGCGAGATACTGGGTGAAGGGCGCCCTGACTCAGCGCCCCGTGAACCGGGGCTCGCGCTTCTCTAGGTAGGCCTGGACCCCTTCCACGGCATCCTCGCTCTGGAGGGCCAGCCGGCGCAGGGCCTCCCCCATGCGCACCGCCTCAGCGAAGGGCATGTCGAGGCTGCGCACCGCCACCTCCTTGGTACAGCGTACGGCCAGGGGACCGTTGCGACAGAGGCGCTGGGCCAGGCTCTCCGCCTCCGCCTTCACCCGCTCGTGGGGCACCACGCGGTGAACCAGCCCCATCTCGAGGGCGCGCCGGGCGTCGATACGGTCGCCGGTGAGAAGGAGTTCCAGGGCGTTACCCAGACCGACCACCCGCGGCGCGCGCACGGCGCCGACGATGGTGGGCATGCCCAGGGTGACCTCCGGGAAGCCAAAGCTTGCCCGCTCGGAGGCGATGCGGAAGTCGCAGGCCAGGATAAAGGTCATGCCCTCGCCCAGGCAATAGCCGTTGATGGCGGCCACGATGGGCTTCCACACCTCCAGGCCCTCCTGGAGGTCGCTGCCGAACCAGGTCTCCCAGAAGCTACGCCGGACGTCCTGGGCTCGGCGTTCTCCGATCTCCTTGACGTCTTGCCCGGCCGAGAAGGCGCGGTCGCCGGCACCGGTGACGAGTGCTACCCAGGCGTCGTCGTCCTCGCGGAAGTCCATCCATATTTGGCGCAGGGCTTGGTGCATGGCGCGGTTGAAGGCGTTAAGGACCTCGGGGCGGTTGAGGGTAATGTAGGCCACGTGGTCGCGCTTCTCGTAGAGGACGGGCACGGCTTCCTCCTGGGGCAAAGGCTGCATTGCCGGCGGGCGATCCAGCCCTTGTGCGCCAGCTTCTGCCTCCATCTCCAGTAGCCTACTTGCACTCCTTCGTCGACTCGAAGCTCACGGGCTCGCCGAACGCCTTCCACACGCCGCCCTCTACGCGGGCATAGATCTCAATCTGGTAGGGCCGGTGGTCGGTGGGGCTCAGGCTGACGGGCACGAGACAGATCGAGCAGGTGAAGTCGCAGATCCTTTCTGCCCCCTCAGCGAAGCTCTCCCGGGTCAGGTCCGGCCCCGCGTTCTTCAGTGCCTCCACCGTCAACTCGGCCACGCTTGCGCCGAGCACGGTAATGTTGCTGGGAGGGATGTCGGGCTGGTACTTCTTCATGATCTCGATGTGCTCGGCGACACCCGGGTAGTCAGTCTCGTAGATCTGGTGGCCGAAGACGACGCTCACCACGCCCTCGGCATTTTGGGGCCCCGCCAGCGCGATGGTGATGTCGGTGGCGGCGACGCCGGTGATGACGATGGGAACGTCCCAGGCCAGGACCTCCCGTGCCACCTTTATGGAGTTGGCGGCCGTGGTGGGCACAGCGTAGACGGCCACCACCTCGGCGCCGGCGTTCTTGGCCCTCTGCATCTGGGGCGTCAGGTCCGTCGCGGAGGACTCGAACTTCTCGACGGCGACGATCTGGACGTTGCTGCCCTCAATACCCGCCCGAAGGCCCTTGGTGCCGTCCTCGCCGAGGTCATCGTTCTGGCCCACAATGCCCAGCTTCTTGCCGTCGTAGTTCTCGGCGATGTACTTGCCCAGGATCTTCCCCTCGGTCTCGTAGTCAGGGTTGCCCTCGAAGCGCGTCTTCACGATGGGGTCCGTCCACTTGGTGGCGCCGGAGAGGACCCACATGTCGGGGACGCCCCGTTCCTCCAGGTACTTCCAGGCGGCGCCGTGGGCCGCCGAGCCCAGACCGCCAATGAGGGCGAAGATGCCGTCCTGTTCCACCAGCTTGCGCACGCACTCTGCCGCGTCGGGCGGGTTGTAGTGGTCGTCGCAGATGATGAACCTGATCTTGCGGCCGTATACGCCTCCCTCGGTGTCGTTGATGTAGTCGAAGTAGGCCTGCATTGCATTGCCGAGGGGAGCATAGGCAGCCGCAGGGGTCTGGCTCAGGGGGAGGTGGGTCGCCAGCAGGATCTCGGTGTCGGTGACGCCTGGGACCTTCTCGGCCGCGGGTCGTGTAGCTGCGGGCGAGGCGCCGGGGGTCTCTGCCGTCTCCTTTTCCTCCTCACCACAAGCCGCAGCCGTCAGCGCCACCGTCGCCATCAGGACCCCGAGTAGCAGGAGCCATCGGTGGCCGAAGATGCGCACTGTCTGTCACCCCCCTTCCGTGGGCGTTCCCGAAGGTGTTTCCGCGACCTTGGGCGGAATCAGTCGACCGGCATCACTCCCCTTCGTCGGCGTAGACGGGCTCGCCCATGCCCTTGCAGCCGACGACCTTGCCCGGCGTAGATTCGTAACTGATCGGATCGCCGAACGGTTCCCAGTTGCCGTTGTGCATCTTGATGTAGAACTCCATCTCCATGGGACGGTGGTCAGTGGGGCTCATGTTCACGGGCACCATGCAGGCGGTGCAACACCAGTCGCGAATGGCCTCGAGGCCCTCGATCAAGCTCTCCCGGGTCAGGTTGGGGCCCGCGTTCTCCAGACCCTTCACCATGATCTCGGCCATGGCCTGTCCGTAGAGGGTGAAGTTGCTCGCGGGAACGCCCTGGCCGAAGTCCTTCATGATCTGGAGGTGGAGTTGAATCGCGGGGTCGTCCGTCTGGTAAAGCTGCTTGCCAAAGACCACGCTGACCGCGCCCTCCGCGTTCTGGGCGCCGGCGAGCTGCGCGAAGACGTCGCTGGCGTTCACGCCGCTGATCACGAAGGGCACGTCCCAGTTCAGGGTCTCCCGGGCCGTCTTGACCAGGCTGGCGGCGGGCGGGGGGATAGAATAGGCGGCGACGACATCCGGGTTGGCGTTCTTCAACCGCTGCGTCTGGGCGGTAACGTCCCACTGGGTCGTCTCGTGGGTCTCGCGGGCCACGATCTGGACGTCGCTGCCCTCCAGGCCGTCGCGGAGGCCCTTCTCGCCGTCCACCCCGATCTCGTCGTTCTGGAGCAGCAGGCCCAGCTTTTTCCCGGCGTAGTGCTGGGCGATGTACTGGCCCAGCATCTTTCCCTCGGTATAGTAGTCGGGGTTGCCGCCGAAGCGGGTGTGCGCCACCGGCTGCGTCCACTTGACGATGCCGCTGGACTGGAAGAGGTCAGGGATGCCCTCCTCCTCCAGGTACTTCCAGACGGTGGTGTGGGTGGACTCGCCCAGGCAGCCGATCATGGCGAAGACGCCGTCCTGCTCCACCAGCTTCCGCACCACTTCTAGGGTGTCCGCGGGGTTGTAGTGGTCATCGCCTATCAGGAGCTTGATCTTGCGGCCGTAGACACCGCCCTGGGAGTTGACGTAGTCGAAGTAGGCGCGCATGCCGTCCATGATTGGCGCGTAGGCGGTCGCCGGCGACTGGCTCAGAGCAAAGTGGCTGCCGAGCAGGATCTCGGTGTCCGTGACGCCGGGCACCTCCTCGGTGCTCGGGGTGCCACCGCCCGACTGCGTCGCTACCGGCGATGCGCCGGCGGTCTTTTCCGGCTCCTCTTTGTCCTCTCCACAAGCCAGAGCCATCAGTAGCGCTGTCGCTGCCAGAACCCCCAGTAACAGGAACCGTAGGCGATTAGAGATTCTCACTCTCTCACCCTCCTTCCGTGGGCGCTTCCGAAGGCGCCATGTGTGACCCTGGGCTGAAGTAGCCGAGCAGCGTCACTCTCCTTCACTGGCATAGATGGGCTCATCCGGGCCCTTGCAGCCGATGGCCTTGCCTGGTGTGGACTCGAAGATCACCGGCTCGCCGAAGGTCACCCACTTCCCATTCTCCACCTTGTTGTACACTTCCATCTCACAGGGACGGTGGTCGGTGGGGCTCATGTTCACGGGCAGCGGGCATGTCAAGCAGCACCAATCACGGATGGACTCGGCGCCATCTATCAGGCTGTCCCGGGTCAGGTTTGGCCCCGCGTTCTCCAGCGCCTTCACCATCATCTCGGCTATGAAGATGCCGTAGAGGGTGAAGTTGCTCGGCTCCACGCCGTGGCCGAAGTCCTTCATGATCTGGAAGTTCCGCTGTACTCCAGGGTCATCCGTTTGGTAGATCTGCTTGCCGAAGACCACGCTGACCACACCCTCCGCGTTCTGCGCACCCGCCAACTGGATGAATATGTCGGTGACGACTACGCCCGTGACCACGATGGGCACGTCCCAGTGCAGGGTCTCCCGGGCCGCCTTGACCAGACTGGCGGCCGGCGGTGGAACGGCGTAGGCGAGGATAACGTCGGGGTTGGCCGCCTTCAACCGCTGCGTCTGGGCGGTGACGTCCCACTGGGTGGTCTCGTACCTCTCCTCCGCCACGACCTTGATGTCGCTGTCCTTTATGCCCTCGAGGACTGCTTTCTTGCCGTTCTCTCCGAACTCGTCGTTCTCCAGCAGCAGGCCCAGCTTCTTCCCGTTGTAGTTCTCGACGAGGTACTTGGCGAGCATCCTCCCCTCGGTACCGTAGTTCGGGTTGCCCTGGAAACGGGTCCTCGCCAGCGGCTCCGTCCACTTGTCGAGGCCACCGGATATGAACATGTCAGGGACGCCGTTCTCCTCCAGGTACTTGTAGACGGCGGCGTGGGGTGCGTCACCCAGGCCGCCCACCAGGGCGAAGATGCCGTCCTGCTCCACCAGCTTGCGCACCACCTCCACCGCGTCCGCCGGGTTGAAGTGGTCATCGCCCACGATGAACTTTATCTTGCGGCCGTAGACGCCCCCCTGGGAGTTGACGTATTCGAAGTAGGCCCGCATGCCGTCGGCGATCGGCGCATAGGCCGCCGCCGGGTTCTGGCTCAGGGGGAAGTGGGTCCCCAGCACGATCTCGGTGTCGGTCACTCCCGGCACCTTCTCGGCGCCTGGGGTGCTGGTGCCCGCTGGCTGGGTCGTCACAGGCGTCTCGGCGGTCTTCTCCCCCCCACCGCAGCTCAGCAGTACCAGACCACCAATGAGTATGGCTGCGAGAAGGAATGCGCGCGGGAATCTTCGCAGCATTGCTACACCCCCCCTTGCCTGCATCGCCCGGACGGCTACCCGTTCGTTCCGCGCGGTAGCCAGCCTAGTGCCGTGTCTCGTCTTCTGGGTCTTGACGCTCCTCAACGGCGGCCTCAGCGTCGGGCTCTGCACGCCGGCGAGTCAGTTTGAAAGTGCTCGCCCAGCCTGTCACCCTTGACCTACCTTTCTGCCACCAGGTCGGCGCTGCATCGCCCACTTGGTGGATGAGGCCGGCCACACCGCCCGGCGCGAAGATGATGAAGATCATCAACGGGATGCTATAGACGGCTCCCCTGAGCTTCTCGAAGTCGTTCGCGGTGGTGGGTAGGTAGCCTTCTAGGATGCTCAAGGAGGGAATCTGGCGAATGAGGCGAGACAGGGCGTCCACTATCTCGTTTTGGAAGGCCATGAAAAGGGCCGCGAAGACCGTCCCCATGATGGAGGCCAGGCCGCCCAGCACGATCGCCACCACCATGGTGATGGACTTGATGATCTCGAAGCTATCCGGGCTTATGAACGCCTCGTTGTAGGCGAAGAGACCGCCACCGACGCCGGCGAAGAGGCCGCTGAGGGCGAAGGCCGTCATCTTGTAGAGGGCCATGTTGACACCCATGTGCTCGGCCGCCACCTCCGCGTCGCGGATGGCGACGAAGGCCCTCCCGATGCGGCTGCGGGTCAGGTTCCACGCCATGGCTGCCATGATGACGGCCGGCACCATCACCTCGTAGTAGAGCCACTGACGTTCAGTTACCAGGTCCTTTAGGGACTCCGGGGGTTTGGGCCTGTCCAGCAGGAGGCCCTGCACCCCGCCCGTCCAGCGGGCAATGTTGACATTGATTTCCTGGCCGGCGAAAGAGATACTTTCCAGCTTCAATATCTGGGGTAGGGCGATGATCATAGCGAAGGTGGCGATGGCCAGGTAGGGGCCGCTCAGTCGCAGGGCCGGTGCCCCCAAGGCGAATCCCAGGGCCCCCGTGAAAAGGCCGGCGGCCAGCACCGCGACCGCTATGGGCACGTCGTGACCCATGAAGCCCTGGCTCATGAGCACGGCGGCTACGTAGGCCCCCACCGCCACCAGGGCAGCGTGGCCGAGTGAGATCTGGCCGCTGTAGCCGGTCAGCAGGTTGAGGCCCAGGAGGATGATCAGCCAGAGGCCAAAGCGCGTCACCTGGAAGGTGCGGAACGGGTCCAGGAAAGAGCTGAAGAAGGGCCAGGTGTACAGGTAGGGGAAGATCGCCACCACCGCCAGCAGCAGGATCAGACCCAAGACGCTCGGTCGCGGTAGTGTGCGGGTCACTCTAGACCCTCCGTACCACCCGGCGACCGAGCAGGCCGGTCGGGCGCACCAGTAGAACCAGCACGATGACGACGAAGGCAGCCGTGATGTCGACTTCAGAGCCGATGTAGGTTCCGGCCATGTTCTGAATGATCCCCAGGAGCAGTCCCCCTAAGATGGCGCCAGGCAGGCTCTGTAGGCCCCCCAAGACGGCGGCCGCGAAAGCGAAGATCAGGGTGGCGAACATCATGTTGGGTGACAGAAAAACGATGGGAGCCACCAGCATCCCAGCCATTGCTCCCACCGCCGCTGCGAAGGCCCACCCCAGGGTCAGCATCCGACTGGCCGGGATACCAACCATGCGGCAGGCCACCCGGTTCTCGGCGGCAGCGCGCATGGCCAGCCCTAGTTTCGTGTAGTTGAGGAATAGGTAAAGGAGACCCATGATGAGCACCGACATGCAGAACACGCCGATGTTCAGCCGGCTGATAACGACGGGTCCCGCGCTTAGCGCTGACCCCTGGAAGAAGGTGGGCGACGGGAACGGCTTAGCGATGCCGCCGTATCGCCAGATGGCCACGGCGTTAAACAGGGTGAAGAGCCCCAGGGTGACGATAACGGAGTTGAGAACCGGCGCCTCCTCCACCGGTCGCAGTACCACCCTCTCCACGGCGGCGCCGATGAAGGCGGCTATCACCACGGCCAGAAGGAAGGGCAGCCAGTAGTTCATGTTCAGGGGGAAGGACCAGGCGCCGAAGTAGACAATCATGGACCAACCGATGAAGGTGCTAAACATCGCCATCTCCCCCTGGGCGAAGTTCATCACCCCTGTGGACCGATAGATGAGGACGATGGCCAGAGCGACGACGGCATACACGCTGCCCATGGAAAGACCCGTCGCCACCGTCTGGATGAACTGAGACATGGGTCTCTGGTAGCCCCCGCCGAGAAGAATGCAGGAAGGCGATTCTGGATGCCCGGTCGGCTACGGGGTTATCGAGTGGTGCCCGTCAACGAGGGTGAGGGTCGATGATCTCTTTTGACCCCACCACACGGATTGCCCCGCCTGAACCTGGCACCATCTGCCGCGCTCGCCACAGCGCAACACACGCAGGGTAGCGCTTCTCGTCCCTGTGGGCAAGCCTTCTCGCGCTCGAATTCTCAATGGCCGCCCACGGGCCCGCCGGTCAGTAATACTACCACAAGGCGGCGATATCTTCCTGCGCCGCCTCTTGACGAGCGCCCCTGAGGCGGGGAGTCTTGGCATCGAGGGTGGTGTCGTCTGGGGCCGTGATCTGAGGGCGGGTCCAGCCCTGCCGGGGTGCATCGGCGGGGACCTGCTTTCGCTTGGCCGGCAAATGATAGACTATTCAGGGGGCGTGGTGAGGCTGGGCCGCAGGGGTGACTCTCAGGCTGGGAGGCTACTGACGTGAAGCAGGAAGAATATGACGTGATCGTTATCGGCTCCGGAATGGGAGGCCTGACCTCGGCGGCTCTCATGTCCAGGGCGGGGCTCCGCACGCTGGTGCTGGAGCATCACTTTGTTGCCGGCGGCAACACGCAGTCCTTCCGCCGCAAGAAGATGTTCGATTTCGATGTCGGGCTTCACTACATCGGCGATTGCGGGCCGGGAGGACTCTTCCCGGTGGTGATGGGACAACTCGGCCTGACCGACAAGGTGGAGTTCCTCCCCATGGACCAGGACGGCTTCGATACCCTCATCTACCGCGACCTCAAGTTTCGTGTGCCGGCCGGCTGGGAGAACTATGAGAGCCGGCTGAAGGAGACGTTCCCCGAAGAGGCGCGGGCCATCGAGCGCTTCGTAGCCTTCATGAAGGCCCTTGGTCGGCGCACCTTCGGCGCTCCGAGCCCTGAGCTTGATGCTCTCGAACGCCGGCTCAAGAAGTCGTGGGACGCCTGCACGCTGGGCGAGGTGTTCGACAGCCTGGAGTGCAGCCTGCGCCTGCGCAGCGTGCTCAGCGCCGAGTCCGCGACCTACGGCGCCCCGCCCTCGCGGGCCACGGCGGCCGTGCACGCCTCCATTCTCGATCACTACATGAAAGGCGCCTACTACGTGCGCGGCGGCGCCCGCGCTCTCGTCGACGCTCTTGTCGGGGCGATCGAGGAGTCGGGCGGCCAGGTCCGCCTGCGCTCCCGGGTGAGCCGGATACTGGTGGAAAACGGCCGGGCCGCCGGCGTGGAGCTGGCCAAGGGCGAGGTGTTCCGCGCCCGCCACATCGTCTCCAACGCCGACGCCAAGCGCACCTTGCTGGAGATGGTCGGCGAGGAGCAGATCAGCGCTGGCCTGCGGGAGCGCCTGGGCACCTATCGCATGGCGCTTCCCTTCTTCATCATTTACCTGGCGCTCCAGGTGGACCCGCGAGACCTGGGTCTGCGGAACAGCAACTACTCCCTGTTCCCTACGTATGACCCGGAAGAGCAGTACACCGCCTGCTACGCGGGTGAGATCCCGGAGAGACCTGCCTCCTTCATCTCTATCGCCTCTCTCAAGGACCCGGAGAGCCGCAACATCGCCCCCGAGGGCTACACGAACCTCCAGATCATGAGCATCGCCCCTGCCCAGCTCAGCTCTTGGGGCGTTGACAAGGGCCCGGCCTCGGGCGGCCGCTATCGCCACACGATGCCGTACACGGTCGCCAAGCGCGCTCTGGAGGAGCGGCTTCTCCAGGTTACGGAGGAGATGATGCCGGGTCTCCTGAAGAACGTCGTCTGGCGTGAATCGGCCACACCTCTCACCCAGGAGCGCTTCACGCTCTCCACCGGCGGCACCAGCTATGGCTTTGAGCACGCGCCGGACCAGTTCGGCGAGCGCCGGCTGGCCACGCAGACAGAGATACCGGGCCTCTACCTGGCCGGGGCCAACACCCTCTTCGGCCACGGCATAGGAGGGGCCATGGTCAGCGGCGTCGGCGCCGGCAACGCCGTCATCGCCGCTGCTTCATAGGAGGGCCGTCGTGGATCGCCTGGCGCTGCTCAATGCCCGCCTCATCACCGCCGACGCCGTTGTCGAGGGCGGCCTGTTGGTGGAGGAGGGGCGCATCGCCGCCGCGGGCCGCGGCGTTGAGGCGCCCGCCGACGCCGAGGTCCTGGATTTGGGCGGCCGCTACCTGGCCCCCGGCTTCGTCGAGCTGCATACCCACGGCGGCGGCGACCACTCCCTCCTCACCGAGGACCCCGCCGAGGTAGAGGCCTACGCCCGCTGGGTCGCCTCTTGGGGCGTCACTTCCTTCCTTATCGGCGTCGCCGGCGGTGAGCACGAGCGTACCCTTCGCGCTCTCCACCGCAGCGCCGCCTTCTTCGAGAGGCCATCGGCGGGCGCTCAGGCCCTCGGCTACTTCCTGGAGGGCCCTTTCCTCAACCCCCGTCGCAAGGGCGCTTTCCTCGAAGCCTGGCTGCGGCCCCCCGACGTGGACCAGTTCCGCCAGTACGTGGAGGCGACAGGGAGCCGGCTGCGCCTCATCACCCTGGCGCCGGAGCTGCCCGGCGCCGACGCCCTCATCGCTGCCGCCCTGGAGGCGGAGGCTGTCCCCAGCATGGGCCACAGCGACGCCACCTACGAAGAGGCCCTTCACTCCTTTGAGGTCGGGGTCCGCCACGTCACCCACTGCTTCAACGGCATGCGACCCCTGGCCCACCGCGACCCAGGCTGCCTGGGGGCGGCCCTCACCTCGCCCTCTGTCACCTGCGAGCTCATCCTGGACGGCTCTCACGTCCATCCGGCGGCGGCGGCGCTGCTCGTGCGGGCCAAGGGCGTGGACGGCACGGTGCTGATCACCGACGCCATACCTCCAGCGGGCACGGGCCGGGAGACGGTGGAGTGGGAGGGGATGAAGGCGAAGGTGGTGGGGAGTGCGGCCGTCCGCGACGATGGCACCCTTACCGGCAGCCTGGCGACCATGGAGGACCTTGTGCGCCACGCCGTCGCCTGGCTGCCCGTGACCCTGCCCGAGGCGGTGCGAATGGTCACCCGCAACCCGGCCCGCGTCCTCGGACTGGAGAAGCGCAAGGGGTCGCTGCGCCCCGGCGCCGACGCCGACCTGGTGGTCCTGGACGATGAGCTGGGGGTGGTGATGACCGTGGTCAGGGGGCGGGTCGCCTACCGCCGCGCCGGTGGCCCCTAGCTAGCTGTTCGGCTGAGCCTTCAGCCGGGGCTCACGCCGAAGCCCTGCTGCCTCCAGCGCCACCAGTGCTGCTCCATAGAGCTGCGCATCCTCCCCCAGGGCCGAGGCCACGATCTCCGGCCTCACGGGAACGATGCGGTAGACTACCTCCCGTACCCGGCTCAGCAGTGCCTCGCCCTCGCGGCTGAGGCCTCCCCCGAAGACGATGATCTCCGGGTCCAGCACCGTCACGACGTTCGCCACAGCGATGCCGATCAGGGTGGCTGTCTCCTCGCAGAGGGCGATGGCCTCCGCGTCACCGGCCCGCGCCATTTCGAAGACGTCGTGGGCCGTGGCATCGGCGGGGAGCCGCTCACCCAGCCTCTGGCGGGCCCGCCGCAGGAGGCCGGGGCCGGAGGCGAGGGCCTCCAGGCGGCCCAGGAGGCCGTAATCCGTCTCCAGGTGCTCCGGCCCAGGGCAGCTATAGCCGATCTCGCCCGCGAAGTGGTGGGCACCCCGATGCAGCCTGCCGTCGATGATGACGCCGCCCCCGATGCCGGTGCCCGGCGCCACGAAGAGGAGGTGCCGGCGGCCGCGGCCGGCGCCCCGCCACATCTCGCCGAGGGCGGCCAGGTTCACGTCGTTCTCGACCTGCACGGGCACAGGCAAGCGGCGACGCAGCATCTCGGCGACAGGCACGTCTATCCAGCCCGCCAGGTTCGCGGCCGCGCCGACGGTGCCCGTCTCCGAGTCCACCAGCCCCGGTACGGCCAGCGCCACCGCCCGCAGGTCCGCTGGCGAGCAGTGCAGTTCCTTCAGCAGCTTCTCCACGGCATCGGCGATCATACCCAGGATGCGTTCGGGGCCTTCGTCGCCCCGGATTGGGGAGGCCGCGCGCGCCACGAACTGGCCTCGCTGATCGGCCAGGACGGAAGAGAAGTGGCTACCGCCCAGGTCTATGGCCGCCACCAGCGGCCCGGACCGGGTGACGCTTCGTGTCACGGGATTGTGCCTCCGATTCCCCTGTCGCTGGCCACTCCCTAGACGCGGTACCAGCTCACGTCGATCTGTTTGAGGACATCCGTGTAGACGGGCAAGGGCCCGCCGGCCTCCGCCAGGACGCGGCGGTGCAGCTCTTCTACCAGCGCCGGCTCTTCGGTCGAGAGGTCATGGTGCTGGAGGGGGTCGGCCTGCATGTCGAAGAGCTGGGGATGGGTGCCGTCATTGCGGTTGATGTAGACATAACGCTCGTCCCTGTACCAGGCATAGTTGTTGAAGCCCGAGGTGACGTAGTCCCGCGGCGCCATGCGGCCCGCCGCCAGCTCGAGGAGGTCGACGCCGTCCAAGGGGGCGGCCGGCTGGACGCCCAGCGCCTTGAGCACGGTGGGCGCGATGTCGTGGTGCTGAGCGAAGGCATCCACGCGAGTGCCGGCCCCGGCGCCGTCCGGCAGCCGGAGGAACAGGGGAACGTCCATGAGCTCGTACCACAGCCCCCAGGAGACCTTTCCCGTGAGGCCGTGCTCCCCGATCTGGTGGCCGTGGTCAGAGGTGACGATGAGGAGGGTGTCCTTCAGCATGCCCAGCTCGCGAGCGCGTTTCAGGAAGAGGCCCAGCCAGCGGTCCACCATAGTCACCTCGCCGGCATAGAGGGCGCGCATGTGTCTCAGCTCCGCCTCCGACAGGTAATCGCTGGGCCCATAGCGGGGCGTGATGACCTCGCGGCCGCTGTAGCCGGGGTCGTAGAGGTCCACGTACTCCTGGGGCGGGTCCCAGGGCTCGTGGGGGTCGAAGCTATCCACGAGGAGGAAGAACGGCTCCACGTCGCGGTTCTCCTCCAGCCACTGCATGGCCGTTCGGAAGACGCGGGGTGCCTGGCAGTCCTCCTCGCCGCGGCGCTGGCGCTGGTTGGCCAGATGCTGGGTGACCAGGGCGCGCAGGAGCTCCTCGGCCGGGCCCGAGAGGCTGTCGGGCATGACCGCCTGCGCCTCCTCTTTTCCCACCAGGGCCCTGGAGCCGTACAAGTCCAGCTCCTGGCCCCGCACCCAGCGCCACTGGCGGAAGCCGCGGTGGAAATTCATGGACGGCTTGAACTGATGATAGGCGTCGGTGATGAAGGCGGTGTGGTACCCCTCATGCTCCACGGTCTCCGGGAGGGTAATCTGGTCTTCGGGGATGCGCTGCCAGCCATAGGCCCGCACGATGTCGCCCCGTTGAGGGAGCCAGTCGCGGAAGGGCCAGGTGCGGCGCCCGGTGTGCAGGGCGCGGCGCATAGGTATGGTCGGCAGCGACTCCGGGAAGGCGCGAGTGAAGGTGATGCTTTCGCGGTCCAGGGCATCCAGGGTGGGTGTCTTGATCCAGTCGTTGCCGTAGCAGCCAACGTGGTCGGCGCGCAGGCTATCGAGCACGACGATGATGGCGTTCACGGTGATTTCTTCCCTCTCTGCCGTGTTTTCCTGGGGCTTCTGTTCTGTTGGCCGCCCCTGCCGGAAAGTGCGAGAGCGGCGGAGGAGCCGCCGCCCTCGCGGCATGCGTCTTCGGCGCTGGTTCTCCGACCTCAGTACTGGTCGATGATCTGGCGGGCGGCAGCGAGGCCCAGGACCTCGTTGCAGCCGTCCTCGATCATGGAGGCGCGGGCGTCTCTGAGGAGCTTCTCTACCAGCAGGTCCTTGCTGAGGCCGTAGCCACCGAAGATCTGGACGGCGTCGTTGGCTACCTCGAAGGCGGTCTGGGTGCAGAAGACCTTGGCGGCGATGGAATAGCGGACGGCCGGGGGCATCGTCGTGGAGTTGTAGAGGCTGGCTGCCCTCGATATGGCCCTGGCCGCCTCCACCTTCATGAACATGTCGAAGAGCTTGTACTGGATGAGCTGGTGCTCGGCGATGGGCTTGCCGCCCTGGACGCGCTGCTTGGCATAGGCGAGGGCCTCCTCGAAGGCGGCGCGGGCCACGCCGGTAAAGCAGGTCCCCATGAAGGCGTTAGCCTGGGATAGGATCCAATCGATGGTCATGGGGTAGAGGGCGGGCTCCACCAACATGTAGCGCCGTGGGATGTGCACGTCGTCGAAGAAGATCTCACCCTGGTTGAGGGCGCGCTGCCCCAGTTTGTTCAGGGCCCGGCCCTTGGAGACGCCGGGCAGGTTCAGGGGAACGACGGCGACGCCGCTGCCGGCCTGGCCCGCCGAACGGTCCAGGGTCACGAAGGTGAGAGCGTGAGTGGCGATAGTGCCGTTGGAAACCCAGGAGGACTTCTGGCCGCTGAGCACCCAGTCGTCGCCGTCCGGGCGGGCGGTCATGTCATAGGCGGCCTTGGGGTCGCTGAACTGGTCGGTGCCGATGAGCAGGCCATCGGAACCGTGCTGGGGCTCGGTGATGGCCCAGCAGCCGATGTACTTGGCCTCCCGGTCCCGGGCGAAGGGGAGGACGATCTCCTCCATCAGCTCCTGGTTGCCGGTCAGCTTGCACACCGCGGACGTGAACGCGAAGGGGAAGGGAGCGCAGCCGAGGGCGATGGCGAAGTCGGCGCTGCCCCAGCCCATCTCCTCGGTGACGATGTGCTGGTCCAGGGGGCCCAGGTTGGCGCCGCCCATCGACTCGTCAAACCCGCGAATGTGAAAGCCTTGATTGTAGGCCTTCTTAAAGACGTCCCAGAAGAGAGAGCCCTCTTTGATGGTCTCTTCAGGATCGGCGATCTTGTCCAGCTCCATGCTGGCCGGCCGCAGCACTTCGGCGGCAAATCGATGGGTTTCTTCCTTGAGGGTGACCTGGGTCGGCGTTAGGTCCTTGTTGAGGTCAAGGTAAAGGCTCATTGGGGCTCCTCCACTGGTGGTGCTGGCGGCCCTGCGATGGCCCGTGGCTGGCTGGATTGCTGCGAATGAACATACGAGTGCCGTGGGCGGCTGAAAAGGGCCGATCGGCCCAAATTCGGGAAGCCGCTGGCGTGTGGCTGAAGGCGGCTCGGGGTCCTCCGGGTCGGCCGGAGGGACCCGAGCATGTGGACACAGTTCTAGGCCGTCCTGCTCCTAGGCGGGCCGGCCCTGGAACTGGGGGTCGCTGGTATCCAGCCAGACGTTGGCGAACCAGTAGGCGACACCGAACCAGGGCCAGTTGCGGGCGTTCTTGACGTAGGGGCGGCCCAGGGTGCGCCCGATCTCGTTGAAGTAGCGGTAGCCGGGCAGGATCTCCAGGGCCAGCCGGTCCTGGATCTTGAAGCCGATCTGCCGCCGCTTCTCGTAGTCAAACTCCTCCCGCTGCTCCTCCAGCCACTGGTCGAGCAGGCTGTCGGAGAGGCCAAAGGAGTTGAGCCCGCCCTTCGTGTGGTGGTACTGGTAGTTCCAGTCGTCCAGGTCGGTGAAGCCGTTGTCGAAGCTCCAGGTGAACATGCAGCCCTCCGCCGGGGCGCCGGCCATGGCGCGCGAGAGGCAGGAGATGATCTCCGTGTAGCCGGTGCGGTCCACCTCGGCCTGGACCTCGGCGCCCAGGTTCTGCTCCAACTGGCGCACCACCTGGGGCAGGACCTTCTGCGGGATGGTGGGCGGAATGGAGGAGAAGAGAATACGGATGGGACCCACACCCTCGCGGCCGCCGGCGGCCTCGAAGAGCTTGCGGGCGTCGGCGATGTCTGCCTCCCTCTCGCCGGGGCCGTAGCGGTAGCCGGGGAAGGTGGCGAGCTTGTCCTGAGGCGTCGCCCAGCGCACGATGGGCCAGGCGATGGCGTCACTGAGCAGGAAGCGGGGGTGGCCGGGGGCAGCCGGGTACATCTGCTCGCCCAGGGCCTTGCGGTCCTGGGCCTGGTTAATGGCTTGGCGCAGGCGAAAGTCCTGGAAGGGCGGCCGGTCGATGAGCAGGGCGGTGGCCAGGCCGCCGGTGGTGCCGATCTCGGCGAGGCGCAGGCCCGGCACCTCCTCGAGTACCCGGTAGACGTTCCCCTGGTCGGTGAAGCTGGTGGCGTCCACCTGCTTCGTCTTGAAGGCCGTCTCCACCACGCTGTCACTCTCCGGTGGATAGGAGATCTCTACGGCGTCCAGGAAGGGGCGACCCGTCCCCATGTTCTCTGGGTTGTCATCGGCGGCGAACCAGTTGGGGTTGCGGACCACCCGCAGCATCCGCAGCGCCTCTAACTTGTCGAGGATGAAGGGGCCGGAGCCGACCATCTTGCTGTCGTCGTTCATGTCGTCGGTGTTGGGGTCCACCAGTTCGCGAGGGACGATGAAGGCGTTGCGGTCGGCCAGGAAGTGGATGAAGGGGGAGCAGGGCCTCTTGGTGGTGATGCGCAGGGTGTGGTCGTCCGCCACCTCTATCTTGTCGATGGTCTCCCACTGGTAGCGCCGGTAGTAGAGGGCGCGCTTGGGGCTTTCGGGGTTGAGCTGGCGCTCTATGCTGAACTTGACGTCCTCGGCGGTCAGGGGCCGGCCGGCGGTGTCGGGCCAGTCCTGACGGATCTTGGGGGTATCGTGGAAGCGGGCGGTGGGACGGAGGCGGATGACGTAGGTGAGGTTGTCCACCTGTTCGGGCATGGCAGGGTTGCCCTGCGCGTCGCAGGAGAGATCAGGCCACATGATCTGCTCGATCTCGTCGAAGTAGTTGAGGACCTTGCTGAAGATGTAGGACTGGATATTGTACATGGGGCCGAGGCGGGTCTGGTGGGGGTCGCGGGTGTCCAGGACCAGGGAGTCGTAGTTGAAGCCGCGGTAGGTGCCGCCCCGGCTGCCCACGGTAGTGAGGGGCGGTTGACCACCCGCTGCCGCCGTAGGTGAGGCGGTCGCTGGGCCCTCTTCGCCGCCCCCGCAGCCGGCGGCGGCCAGCCCGGCGGCACCGGCGCCGGCGGCCACCGCCCCCGCCAGCAGGCGTCGGCGGCTGAACCTCTGAGCCCGCAGTCTCGTCCAGTAGCTGGCCTCTCTCACGGGACTACCGTCTCCTTTCCCACCGTACAGTCCATGTGTAGCCTCGGAAGCCCATACCCTCTCATGTGCGCAGCCTGGGGTCCAGAATGTCCCGGAGGGCGTCTCCGGCCAGGTTGAAGGCCAGCACCGCCAGGGTGATGGCCAGGCCGCTGAAGACCGCCTGCCAGGGCGACGTACGGATGAAGTTACGGCCCTCGTTGAGCATCTGGCCCCAGGAGATCCCCGGCGGGGCCAGGCCCAGGAAGGAGAGGCCGGCCTCGGCGATGATGACCGAGCCAAGCCCGATGGTGAAGACGACGATGATCGGTGCCGCCGTGTTGGGCAGGATGTGGTGGACCATGGTGCGAAGGTCCGAGGCCCCCAGGACGCGCGCCGCCTCGACGTAAGGCATTTCGCGCAGGCTCAGCACCGTCCCCCGCACGATGCGCGACACCTGGCTGATGCCCACGATGCCGAGAGCCAGGATCAGGTTGCGGATGTTGGCCTCCATGTAGGTGGCGATGAGGATCAGGAGGAGAAGGGCAGGGAAGACCTGAAGGGCGTCCATGAGGCGCTGCAACAGCATGTCCACCCGGCCCCCGAAGTAGGCGGATACGACCCCCACCAGAGTCCCTGTGGCTATTGAGATGGCCAGGGCGCCGACACCGATGCCCAGGGAGCGCCGGGCGCCCCAGATAACCCATGACCAGGTGTCACGGCCCGAGCTGTCCGTTCCGAACCAGTGGGCCGTGGAGGGTTCCGCCGTCCTGTCCAGCATGGTGGGGCCCAGGGCCTGCGGGTTGAAGACTCCGGGCGCGTAGTTGGGGTCGGGCCGCTGGAAGGTCTGCTGGGGGTCATAACGGGCCAGCACCGGCGCTCCTACCGCCGCCACCACCAGCAGGACGATGACCACCAGCCCAAAGGTACCCAGGGGCTTGCGCACCGCCAGCCGGCGGGCCGTCACCCACCAGGCTGGCCGGTGGGGGAGGACCCACTCCTGCTCGAATACGGCTGCTTCCGTCGCCACTGTCGCTCCTCCGGGCCGTCGCTAGCGGTAGCGGATGCGGGGGTCCAGCCACGCGTAGCTGATGTCCACCACTATGTTGGCCATCACCAGCACGATGCCGACCAAGAGCACGATGCCCTGGACCATGGGCAGGTCGTTCTGCTTGAAGGAGACCACCACGAACTGCGCTACCCCCGGCAGGCTGAACATGCTCTCCAGGATTACGTTGCCCCCGAAGAGGGTACCCACCAAGAGCCCGACAATGGTGAAGACCGGGATCAGGGCGTTCTTCATGGCGTGGCGGGCGATGACGGCCCGCTCGCGCAGGCCCTTGGCCCAGGCGGTGCGGATGTAATCCTGGCGCAACACCTCTAAGAGCTGCGAGCGTAGCAGACGCATGATGACGGCTCCCATGCCGAAGCCACCGGCCAGGGCGGGCACGGCCATGGCCTGGAGGTTCAGACTGGGGTTCTCGAAGAAGCTGCGGTAGGTGGTGGTAGGCGGGCCCCAGCCAAACCAATTGAAGCCGAACAGGACCAGGAGCGTGGCCATGTAGAAGGAGGGTACTGCCAGCCCCAGGACGGCGAAGAAGCGCAATATGTAGTCCAGCCAGGTGTCCTGCCGGACGGCCGAGATGACGCCTATGGGGATGCTGATGACCAGGCCGACGAGGATCTGGAGAATCCCCAGCTCGACTGAGGTGCCGAGCCGGTTCCTGAACTCCTCCACGACCGGCTTCTGGCTGACAAGGGAGGTGCCGAAATCGCCCCGGGCGGTGTCGAGGAGGTAACGGCCGTACTGCTCAATGAGCGGCTTGTCGGTACCCAGCTCTTCGCGGATGGAGGCCACCGCCTGTTCGAACTCCATCCCGCCGATGAAGCCCTGAGCAGCGCGCTGCTCGGCAAAGTCGGTCCGGAAATGGCTGACCAGAAAGACAACGGTGACGACGAGAAGGATGACGGGGATGTTGAGGAGGATGCGCTTGGCGATGTACTGCTGCACGAGGTCACCCCTCTCCGGGGTGCGCGAAGCCGTTTCCTCGACCGGCGCCCCGGAGCTACCCGTGTACCAGCGCTAACGGTGAAGGCAATCCCTATCCTGACTCGCCTGGCCGGTGGCGGTGTCCGGCCGGCGATCCCCCGCAGACGTGGTTGGCGACGCAATTATGGCTAGGCGCTCTGAGAAACGCAATACCGTTCAGCCTCAGGAAGGCCGCTTCACAGGGAGACCGGCCCCCCTAATCCATCCGGTGGGGGCCAGACTC
>Ga0315296_10001316_pt1 | contig 21632 bp, 20 predicted proteins | sample YL17G14_18_MG_FD_203921 | JGI IMG/M metagenome (GOLD analysis project Ga0315296, IMG submission 203921) | Sediment microbial communities from Yellowstone Lake, YNP, Wyoming, USA - YL17G14_18 | ecosystem: Environmental > Aquatic > Freshwater > Lake > Sediment | place: USA: Wyoming | collected...
TGGTATTGCAAGCGGGGCAGTTTTTACTTAATTTGATCCTTTCGGTTGCCTTTCCGAATTCAATCACCTGGTTTTGTTTAGTTTTATCCCGATAAACCGTCAGTCCCTTGCACCCCAATTTCCAGGCCAAGAGATAAGCTTCCTTAATATCGCGCGGCGTAGCTGCTGCCGGCATATTGATTGTTTTGGTGATGGCATTGTCGGTCCATTTTTGGAAAGCGGCCTGCATTTTAAGATGGTCCTTCCAGGAAATGTCGTGGGCTACCCGGAAGACTTTTTGAATATCCCTGGGTACCCCCGCCACTCCCTGACAACTGCCACGATTATTGATTACTTTTTCAATTAGAGTTTCAGAATACAGTCCCCTTTCGCGAAGCGCTTTGACAAAAAGCGGATTAATGTTGGTAAAACGCTCTCCCCCCAAGACATTCTGTTCGTAGGCCAGTGCAAACAGAGGTTCAATTCCGTATGAAGTTTCACACAAAACGGCGTTACCGCTTGAAGGCGGAAAAGTAATTAAAGCCACATTTCTGGGTTTATTGGTACTTTTGGCCCAAATTGACTCATTTACCAAAGGAAACGGACCCTTTTCCCTGGCCAGTCCGCACGAGGCTCGAAAGGCAGTTTGATACATTTTTTTTACCAACTTCTCGGCCAACCGAGAGGCAGCGGGACTGTCATACGGAATACCCATTAAAATCAGGGCTTCGGCCCAACCGACCACTCCGATACCTAACCTCCGATGATCCCGAACGGCTTTTTCTACCTCACGGACCGGGAACCATGAAGCATCGATAACATTATCCATTAGCCGCACGGCCACTTTCATAATTTTTATAAGTCCGGCAAAATCAAATTTCCCGTCATGAACAAACTTGGTCAGGTCAAGATAACCCAAATTACAGGATTCATGAGGATAACAAGGAATCTCCCCGCAGACATTAGTGACCATAATCGGTCCCCGTTTTTTATAAAGAGGATTAGCCAGCCGAGTTCCCCGGTTGATGGCCGAAAGATTAATAATACCGGGGTCACCTGTCTGCCAAGCCATTTGGGCCATTAAATCGAGTATCGAGTTGGCTTCGACCGTGTTGACAATCTCTCCGGTTCTCGGATTAACCAAATCCCAATTTTTATCCCTGATAGCAGCATTCATAAACTCGTCACTAATACCAACCGAAAGGTTGGTTTTGGTTAAGTAATTTTCATTTTGTTTAGCGGAAATAAACTTAAAAATATCCGGGTGATTGACATTACAAATGGCCATATTTCCGCTCTCGTACCGGCCTTGCTGTTTAAAAAGCGAGGTCATTAAATCAAACATCTCAATCATTCTTACCGGTCCGGCTGCCAAGCCTGGGGTTCCCCCGACTAAATCATTTTCCGGTCTGATTTTGGAAAAATTATAGCCGCAACCGCCCCCGTGCTTTTTAATAAGGGTTGACTTATGAAGGGTATTAAAAATCAGGTCTATGTCATCCTCAATTTCAAAAACAAAACAATTCGCCAGTTGGGGATTTCTTAACCCCGCATTGGCCAAGGTTCGCGTCCCGGGTAAAAATTCAAACCGCTGCATTATCTCTAAAAATTTTTCGCTCCATTTCTTCTTTAATTCCTCTGTTTTTTCTACTGCTGACAAAAAGTTGGCTACCCTTTCCAGCATGCCTTTGGGAGTTTCCAGGATGGCTCCGGCTTCATCTTTTTTTAAATAACGGGATTTAAGAATATATAAAGTATTGTAAGAAAGACCAATATCATCCTTCACTTCCAAACTCTCCTTGTTTTGCCGGAGGTGTTTTTTATTTTCCCGGTAGAGAATATAATTTTTGGCGGTTTTGGCGTGTCCTTTCTCAATTAAGATTTTTTCAACCGCTTCCCCGATAACCACCGATTGGATTTTTGTCTCGCCGTCTGATTTCTTTGCCAAGTATTCACCTACCTGCCGGGCAAGTTGGCAGGGCAGTTTCTTATCCCGCCCGCCGACACTTTGGGCAGCATACCAAATACTATCCGCAATCTTTTGCAGATTAAAAGCCTCTTCTCTTCCGTCTGTTTTTAACACTTTAACTATTCTTTTCATTTAGCATTCGGCGTGGCCGCAGAGGTAGCACTTGGAGCAGCCTTCTTCGTAGACCAAAGCACTGGCGCCACAGGAAGGGCAGATATCAGAAGCATCGTTATGCGGGACCGAGCCAGCTACTGGGTCTTCCACACCGGCTACCCGGTTCTTTTCAGCCGCAGCAGTAGATTCAGTCCCGCGTAACGGGGCTCCATTTGAATTACCGTTAATCTTAAATTGATAATGGTAAGAAAGGGCAATACTTACGGCATCAGGCAGGGAAAGAACTTTATTTGGGCCAAAGCCAACCCAGCGTCTTCCGCCAATTCCGGATAGCTGACTGGCTATTTCTTTGGCTCTTTCTTTGGGGGTCAACCAGCCTTGGAACCGCAGCGAAGTGGAAATGGTTCTGCCTAAAGCCTCGGCCATGGCCGCCACATCGCTGCCGGTCTTTCCGACATTAATAAACACTTCTAAAGGATCTCCCTTGCCGTCTTCGTTAATGGTAATAAAGGCTTTCCCGACCGGAGTAGTTAGCCGATAGGTTACCCCGCTAACTTTAAACGGTCTTTCACCGATTGGTGCAGACGGTTTATCTTTTTTGTCCTTAGTTTCTTTTATTCCTAAATTTAAAACCTGAGTCTCCTTGCAGCCATCCCTGAAAATAGTAATTCCCTTACACCCGGTTTCCCAGGCCAATAAATAGGCTTCTTTAACATCTTCAAATTGGGCCTCTATCGATAAATTAATCGTTTTGGAAACAGCGTTCTCCGTATATTTCTGGAAAGCCGACTGCATTCTAACGTGCCATTCTGGCTTGATTTCATGGGCAGTTCCGAAAATCGCCCGGACCTTTTCGGGAATTTCTTTTATCTGTCTTATAACCCCTCCCTGCCCCACCTTATCTTTAAGTTCATCCGACCAAAAATCGCCTTCTTGAGCCACTTTTTCAAACTTTTCGTTAATAAACAACATCTGCCGGTCCAAATTTTTATCTTTAACAATATGACGGTAGGCAATCGCAAACAATGGCTCTATTCCGGAAGAGGCTCCGGCAATGATCGAAATGGTTCCTGTCGGGGCAATGGTGGTTACGGTTGCGTTTCGCCGAGGTTTACCTTTGGCATAGATACTCATTGGCCAAAGTGGAAAGGCGCCTCTTTTCTTGGCAAGCTCTTCCGATTCCGCCACGGCGGCTTCATTAATAACCCGGATTACCTTTTTCCCTAATTCAACGGCTTCTTCACTGTCGTAAGGAATTCCCAATTCCACCAGCATATCCGCCCAACCCCCTACCCCTAAGCCAATTCTTCTTATTGCCAAAGTTGTTTGCCGGATTTGCGGCAAGGTATACGGATTAATATCAATAACATTATCCAAAAAACGAACTGCTTGCCGGGTAACCAGTTTTAACTTTTCCCAGTCGATTTCTTTTCCGCCTTTTCCGTCCTTGACAAAATAGGTTAAAAAAATACTCCCCAAGTTACAGGAATCAAAAGGGTATAATGGCTGCTCCCCGCAGGGGTTAGTTGACTCGATCGGGCCCAAAGAGGGAACCGGGTTTGAAGCATTGGTATTAACCCGGTCAATAAAAATAATCCCCGGGTCACCGGTTTCCCAAGCAGCTTTGGCGATTTCATCAAAGACGCTCCTTGCAGATAGTGAACCTGTCTCTTGGCTGGTTTTCGGATTAATTAGCTGATACTCGCTGTCGTTTTTGTAAGCTTCCATAAATTTATCCGTAATCGCGACAGAGATATTAAAATTGGTAATCCCTCCTTCTTTTTTACAATGAATAAACTCCAAAATGTCAGGATGATCGATTCTTAAGATTCCCATATTGGCCCCTCGGCGTTTACCGCCCTGCTTAATTTCGTTGGTGGCGGCATCAAAAATACGCATAAAAGAAATCGGACCAGAAGCCGTTCCTTTACTGGATTTGACGATAGACCCTCTGGGTCTTAGCCGCGAAAAAGAAAAACCGGTTCCGCCCCCTGTTTGATGAACCAACGCCTGATGTTTTATCGCATCAAAAATTCCGACCAGGGAATCTTCAACCGGAAGAACAAAACAGCCCGAATATTGAAGATTGTTTCCCGTGCCCGCATTCATTAACGTCGGGGAATTGGGCAGAAATTCACGATTAGCTAAAAGCCGATAAAAGTCACACGCCATTCGCTCAACTTCCTTTTTGCCGGCCCCCCATAAAACTTCAGCAGAAGCCACTTCCCAGGCAACCCGCCAGCACATATCTTCAGGCGTCTCGACCGAATCAAGGTTGTCATCCTTTAACAAATACCGTTCGTTTAAGACCCTGATTGCCTGTTCTGTCCATTTTCCGTCGGGCAAATCCGGCGGCCTGGCCGGCCTTTCTTTAACCTTTTTGGCGATTTTCTCCCTTACCTTTTCGTAACCAGGAAAAGATAAATCGGCTAAGGTTTTCATTTTGGTTGGTTTTGGAATCTTCAGACCTTTTCTATAATTTTTTCAAAATCGGTTAAGTCCTCGAATTCAAAATAAACACTAGCAAAGCGAATCCAGGCTACCCGGTCAATTTCTCTCAATCTAGCTAAAACCGCCTTCCCGATTGTCTTAGAAGAAACCTCCTCCGCTTCCTTCCTTAGCATCTCTCTTTCAACCTCATCGACAATTTCGTTGACTAAATCTAATGAAATCGGCCTTTTTTCAACGGCTCTTAATATTCCCCTTTTAACTTTCTCTTTTTCAAAAAGTTCCCGCCGGCCGTCCTTTTTAATCACCCACAGGGGGGTTTCCCGCACTTTCTCAAAAGTCGTAAAACGCTTTTTACACTTAAAGCATTCTCTTCGTCTCCTAATTGCCTTTCCCTCTTCAACCACGCGGGATTCAAGCACTTCAGTTTCAGTATTGGCACAAAAAGGACATTTCATGGATGAAAACAAAAAACACTAGCACTAGTAATGATTTGCATCTTGCAACACTATCCGTGGTTGGTCAACTAGTAATATTTAAATCAAAACCTATCAATTCAGGCATCGCCCAAAGCTAATAAATCCCGACCTTAAGTTAACCGGACAAAACTATTGAAGAATTTATTAATACAAAAATTTAAATTACTCCCCATTAAAGGGACTTTTGGGAGGAGTCATTCCTAAAGACTGAAGCGCATCACGGCTACTGTTATAGACATTTTTCGCATAATTTTCAGTTGTAATTATTCCCGGCCTGGCGTCTTCCGGGGCAATCGTTAAAATCTCTTTAATTACCTGCCGGTGTTTTAAGGAAGCCTTAGCCAAACGATTCAAAAATTCTTTGGTATCCGTTCCGCTCTTTCTATTTTTCTCCTCCAGTTCGGCCGCTTTTTCCAAATATTTCTCGGCCTTGGTCAAAGTCGAATAGGCCAGTCCGGCCTTGTCTTTCTCAAAAAGCGCTTTCGCCGAAAGTAGTCGTTTGTCAGCCATAAGGAGCATCAGTTCGGCTTTACGGGAAGAATTCAAGGTTACCGTTAACCAAACTTTATCCCGGAGGGCCTTTAAAAACCACAAAGGACTATCCGGCAAGACCTTGCCCGGATAGGGCAAAACATAGTCAATTTTGATTTCTTCCTCTACCACCCCATTAGGGGACGGACTGGGAGCAGCCGAAAAAACATAGTTAATTTTTGAACACCTAAAAACCGAAACAGCCAGAACAACAAAGGCGAAGAGAAATGTAGACAAAACTAGTGCAATCTTGCGTAACATCAAGTACCAATAATGGTACTTCTTTACTCAACTTCAGTCAAGTTTTTATCTGAATAAAATAATCGGCCATTCCCAGAGGACATGGAGAAGGACAGAAGAGATAACATTTTTGGTTCTGGCAAAAATAAAAGCCGAACCAACCCCAAAAACGGTCGTTAGAAAAAGATAAACCAGCGCCGCGGAAAAATTCAATTTCCAGACAAAAACCGTCACCGGAATATGAATCACTCCCCAAATAACGCTGGTAATAATATTAGCCTGCCACTCGTTTTTTAAAACCCACCAAAGCCGATTAAAAATGTATCCGCGAAAGGAAATTTCTTCACTCACCGCTGTGGCAAAAGAAAGCCCCAAAGAGGCAAAAAAGATAGGTTCTCCGATATTGGCTCCGAATTTAAAGCCTTGATGTTTAACAAAATTTATAAGTAAACCTTCGATGGCAAAAACAGCGCCCAATCCTAGACTTAAATATATTGCTGGGAAAAGATTCTTTAAAGTGATACCCAACGAGGAAAGACCAACTCCTTCTTTTTTTAAGATGAAAACAAGCGGCAGTAGCCAGATTAAAGGTTTTAGGAAAAGTTCTTCGACCTCATCGGGAAGTTTAAACAAAAGCCGATAAAAGCCCCAAAACAATAGAAGGTAAGCAGCAAAAACGGTTGCATGTTTTACAACCGGTTCTTTTTTCATCTATTTTATTTTACACTTTTTAAAGACATCGTCAAAAGCCTCGATTATCATCATAACCCGCTCCCTGGCCATCGCCAAGCTAGCGGCTTTTTCTTCATTAGGAAACCAGTGGAAAATCAGATTTCGGCAAACCCTCCAGGTTTCCCAGAGTTTATCCGCCAGTTCTTTCCCGCCGCAATAGGTTACTAACTTGTCATAAATGCTTTCGCCTCGGTATTCTTTCTCCAAATAAGGGTTTAAGGCCTTCCCTACTCGCCAGCGTTTGCCGAAATAGTCCTCCTTTGTGATAAAACCCAAATCAAGAAAAATTTTTTTCAAAAAACCTTCATAGGCTTTGGCGGCCGGAAAAATGATAAACGAATAATCAAAAAACTGCCGCGGCTCCTTTTCAAATGCTTCCAAAAGCAAAAAGGATTGTTTTAGAAGCTCCTGCAAATCAGTATCGATATAATTCCACCAAACTTTTCGCTGCAAGACTTCCATGTTAATATTGTAGCAGAGAGCAATGAGGAATTTATTGCTAAAAATTAAACAAATTTGGGAAAGCGAAACCAAAAGAAAAAGGATAATTTTTTTCTCGGTTTTCATTTCGATTTTTGTCTGGCTTTTTTGGGGTCTCCCCCTTCCCACTCAGCTTTCCTCGCCTAATTTGCCGGTTTCAACCAAACTTTTCGACCGGAACGGAAAACTGATTTACGAAATCTACACCAAACAAAGAAGAACACCAATCAAATTGGATGAGTTGCCACCTTATCTTAAAAACGCCACGATTTCAATTGAGGACAAAGAGTTTTACCGTCATTACGGTTTCTCGCCCACGGGAATTGCCCGATCTTTATTTAATATTGTTTTTAAAAGAAAACTCCAAGGAGGGTCAACGATTACCCAGCAGCTGGTTAAAAACGCGCTCCTTACCCAAGAAAGAACCCTGCGGAGAAAAATCAGGGAATTTACCCTGACTTTATTTGCCGAAGCGATTTATTCCAAAAACCAAATTCTGGAAATGTATTTAAACCAAATCCCCTATGGTTCAACCGCCTACGGCATTGAGGCAGCCAGTGAACTTTACTTCGGCAAAGCTGCTAAAGACCTTTCCCTGGCTGAAGCTGCACTTTTGACCGGTCTTCCCCAATCGCCAACTCGCTATTCACCCTTTGGCGCTCATCCCGAGTATGCCAAGGAAAGACAAAAAACCGTTCTTAAATCTATGGTTGAAAATAAATACCTTTCCCAAGAAGAAGCCGACGCAGCTTTTGCTCAAGAGCTTACTTACGCCCAAATCACTCCTCCCAAGGCTCCTCATTTCAGCCTTTGGATCAAAGAACTGCTGGCTGAAAAATACGGCGAAAAAACAGTGGAACAGGGAGGACTCAGAGTCGTTACCACCCTGGATTTGGATTTACAGGATTTTGCCCAAGATGCCGTCGCTACTGAAGTAGCAAAACTAAAAAAACAGAAAGTTGGTAACGGAGCTGCCTTAGTTACCCGGCCGGAAACCGGCGAGATTTTGGCCATGGTCGGCTCCAAGGATTACTTTGCCGAAGATGAAGACGGAAAAGTTAATGTTATTTTGGCCAAGCGCCAACCGGGTTCTTCGATCAAACCTATTAACTATGCTTTGGCTTTAAAAGACAAAAAAATCACGACGGCAACTGCCCTGGCCGATGTTCCTTCCTGTTTTACGGTTGCCGGACAACCTCTCTATTGTCCGGTCAACTACGATAACACTTTCCATGGCTTAGTTGAGGTCAGATTTGCTTTAGGTAATTCTTATAATGTTCCGGCCGTAAAGGTTCTGGCTTTAAACGGAATCGATAACTTTGTTAACTTCGCCAATCAAATGGGATTAACAACCTTGGTTGACCCGGACCAATATGGTCTTTCGCTAACTCTAGGCGGAGGCGAAGTCAAACCTTATGATATGGCAACCGCTTTTGGCGTTTTTGCCAACCAAGGGATAAAACAGCCGCTTATTTCCATTCTTAAGGTGACCGACTGGAAGGGAAAGGTCTATGAAGAAACCAAAACAGAGGATGTCAAACTAAACGGCGAGCGTGTCCTTCCGCCTGATGTTACTTTTCTTATTTCCCACATTCTTTTGGACAATAATGCCCGCATGTCCGCTTTCGGCGAAAGTTCCTACCTTAACGTCAAAAATCACCCGGAAGTTTCGGTCAAAACCGGAACAACTAACGACCGGCGGGACAATTGGACAATCGGCTATAGTGCCAAAGCTCTGGTGGTTACCTGGGTGGGAAATAATGACAATAAACCCATGAGCGGAGCCGTTTCTGGAGTTTCCGGGGCTTCGCCGATTTGGAATAAGATAATGAAGGCGGTGCTGGATAAGGCGGAAAAAGGAGCCTACGGGGAAGATGAAGAAGGTCATTCCTGGCCGGGCCAGCCCGATGGAGTTATCGGTAAAAATATCTGTGCCACCACCGGGTATTTACCTGCCGGGAATGAGGGCTCCTATAGTTGCCCGACCCGCTTCGAATATTTCTTGAACGGAACCGTTCCGGAAAAAACCGACGGAGAAAGACAGGATGTCCAACTTAATAAAATTACCAGGCAGGTAGCTGCCCCCGACACCCCGCCCGAGCAAATCGAAACCCAAAACCATCCGGTTTATATCGACCCTTTGGGCACTCTTTACTGTCTCGACTGCCCCATCGCTAGCAGCTCCGCCATCATCCGTTACCCCCTCTAACCTTGACATTCACACACACGCTACCTAGAATAGGTCTCATATGGAAAGAGAATCAAATCCTTCCCCTCAATCACCCGAAAACGGGCCTAACTGGGTAGATAACACAATTGGTGTAGGAACGGCAATTGGTTTATTCATAGCAAGTATTTCATTAATAAATAAACTTGACCAGAATTCGATCAATGGCTTTATGACTTTAGCAAATCGCTTGGGTATAGCGATTTTTGTTTCGGCAGCTGGGGCGGGAGCCGCTTATGTAACCAACCGCATCCGGACTAACTTTCCCTGATTAACTGGAATTAATAAACCTGATTGTGGGTGCCGACGTCATAGAGTTCGAGAGTGTTACCCTTTACTCTATAAATCACACGGAGATCTCCCTTAATACTAAACGATCTATAACTATCCATCTTGCCAACCAATTGGTGATCTTTAAGAAGAGGGTCATTGGGTTTTTTCAAAAATAATACCAATCTTTCTTCAAACTTCCTGTTTAAATTCTTGTTGTGTAAAATGCGAGCTTTAAAGTGTTTATTAAAAATTCTATGGCGGGCAAGGTTCATGAAGTTAAATCATTCATTAAATCAGCAACATTATTAAAAGTCTTGATATTCCTCCCCTTTTCAAAATCTTTCACCATTTTGTTATATCTTCTTTCGTTCCTGGCGGAAAGTTTTACGGCCGGAAATTGTTCAATAGTAACCCCAATCTCTCTTCTGGCAAATTTAGTTAGCATAAGGCGGACTACCTCCTGCAAAGAGGAAAAACCACTATCTTTTGCCACGCTGGCAGCTTCGGCTCTTAAACCTTTAGAAATCGGAACCTGTAAAATCGTTGTGTTCATACATTATTATTATAATGGTTTAATAAAGGTTGTCAATAGCACTTCTAGAACCTAAGCAAAGCTTGCCTCTTACGTGGTAAGCAAAGCTTGCCTCTTACGTGGTAGAATACGGCCAAATGTTGAGGCTGGTTCAAAAATTTCTGGCAAGGGTTCTTGCCCTCGTCGGAAAACCGTTTTACTTTATTCTGACTCGCCTGATAATCGGGCTACTTTTTATTTTCTATCTTCTTGGCCATACCATCCTATTTCTTGGCCATGCCATCCTGGCCATTCCCAGAATCAAACTGCCTAAAGTTCGACTTCCCAGAGCCAAACTCCCGCGCCTTAGATTTAGACTTAAAACAAAAGCTGTTATTGTTGTCTTATCCCTATTCTCTATACTTCTGTTTTTCTATATCACTATTCTAAGGGGTCTTCCTTCGCCCAAGGAATTGACAACCAGAAATATCGAGGTTTCCACCAAGATTTACGACCGCAACGGCGTTTTACTCTACAAAATCTACAAAGACAAAAACCGGACCTTAATTCCGCTAAGCAAAGTGCCTCTTTATGTCCAGCAGGCAACCCTGGCTGCCGAGGACGCCGAATTTTATTTTCATCCCGGTTTTTCCGTCAGAGGCATTGCCCGCTCTTTACTGAGGAATCTGAAAAAGGGCGAACTTACGGGCGGCTCAACCATTACCCAGCAGCTGGTTAAAAACGCGCTGCTCTCTCCTGAAAAAACCATGAGGCGGAAACTTAAAGAATTAATTCTGGCCGTTCGGGTCGAAATGACTTTTTCCAAAGAAGAAATTTTGGAAATGTATTTAAACGAAACCCCTTACGGCGGAACTGCCTACGGCATCGAGGAGGCATCTTGGGAATACTTCGGCAAAAAGACGGAAAATCTAAGTTTGGCCGAGGCGGCCCTTTTGGCCGGATTACCGAAAAGCCCGACCAAGTTTTCCCCTTTTGGCCAAAACCGGGAAAGCGCTTTTAGCCGGCAAAAAGAAGTTCTTAATTTAATGAAAATTAACAAATTCATTAACGAAGAGCAGGAAAAAGCAGCTCTTAGTGAAAAAGTTGAATTTAATCCCAACAAAAAGGAAATCAAAGCGCCGCATTTTGTGATGTACGTTCGCGAACTTTTGGTTGACAAATACGGAGAAGATCTGGTTGAAAAAGGCGGTTTGGAAGTAACCACTTCTTTGGATATCAGCGTTCAGGAAATGGCGCAAAAAGTGGTTAAAGACGAAGTCGATAAACTGAAAAACCTACATGTCGGGAACGGCGCAGCCCTGGTTATCAATCCCCAAACCGGCGAGATTTTGGCCATGGTCGGCTCAAAGGATTATTTTGATATCGCGGGAGACGGAAACGTCAATGTCACCACTCGGCTGCGTCAGCCGGGGTCATCGATAAAAGTCGTCAATTACGCCTATGCCCTTTCCAACGGTTACACTCTTTCCTCCATCATCGACGATTCACCGGTTGTCTTTAGGGTCCCCGGCCAACCACCTTATTCACCGGTTAATTATGACGGGGCTTTCCGGGGCAGGCTTCCCTTAAGAAGCGCTTTGGCCGAATCGAGAAATATTCCGGCCGTTAAAGTTCTGGCTAGTTACGGCGTGACCAAAATGATTGAACAGGGGCAAAAAATGGGTATTACCAGCTGGAAAGACCCGTCACGCTATGGATTATCCTTAACTTTAGGCGGAGGCGAAGTAAAACTGCTTGATTTAGCCAAAGTCTATGCCACGGTTGCCAACCGGGGTAACCGGCCGGAAATTATGCCGATACTTGAAGTCAAAGATTACAAGGGAAAAATTTGGGAAAAGGCTAGTCCGCAAAGCCAACCGGTACTTGACCCAAGGGTGGCTTTTTTATTGATTGATATTCTCAAAGATAATAACGCCAGAACACCGGCTTTTGGCTCAAATTCATATCTGGTCATCCCCAATCACCCGGAAATTGCCGTTAAGACCGGAACCAGTAACAATTTAAAGGATAATTTAGCGGTCGGCTTTAGCCAAAAATACTTGGTCGCCGTCTGGGTCGGCAACAATGACGCCTCCCCCATGGCCAGGGTTGCCTCCGGAGTCACCGGAGCCTCCCCTATTTGGAATAAAATCATGCGGACGCTTTTAGCCGATAACGGAACCGTTGGCTGGGAAGTTCCCGAAGGTATGGTCCAAGTTCCTGTTTGTACTCTTTTGGGAACCTTACCCTGTGAGGGCTGTCCGATCAGAAACGAATGGTTTTTAAAAGAAAAGACCCCTAAAGAAAAATGCCGTTTTATTCCGGCCCCCACTCCCGGACCCAACGGACAAATTATCGAACCTGCGGCACGAACCGAAGTTGTCTTTTAAGAATTACAATCATCCAAACCAGGAAAATTATAGTAGAAACAAAGGGAATCGGAAAATTAATAAGCGACAAAAAAGCACCCAGTAAAATCGGGAGAGTCAAACCGTGCATCGACATTTGAAACACCTTGGCGTAGGAAAGGCCTCTTTTTAAAACAAGTGCCAACAGCCACAAGAAAAAAGAATAAATTAAAAGAAACAAAAGCTTTCCCAAAAGACTAAGTCCGGTTATCAAAATTGGAGAAAGAACGATCAGAAAAAGGATAACCAAATCAACGATACGGGGAAGATAGTCAAAATACGGCAGAGCCTTTTTAACCATTTCCAGATAAAGTCCTTTATTCAAATAGGCGCCGTCGGGAATCTTTTTCAGGTAATCATCTAAGGGCAAAACTTTATAACTTCTTCCCTCATTATCAGGGGTAACAATATAATCCCCGGCCAACAAAAAAACCGAATTGTATTTCTGAAAATCATCAATACTGGCTCTGGTATTGATTGTCAGCAGATGCTTGTACCCTTCGACGGGAATTTTTTTATCATCGGGGAAATCAATTGAATAAGGTTCAATCACATTCGTGGTGATTTTTTTGTTTCTGATCGTCAGCACCAATTCATCCGGATAGATTTCGGAAATTACCTTCTTAGCTTCGGTAATAAAAGAGGGAACTTTTGGTCTTATTTTGGCAAGACCGATAGCCGCCTTAAAAGAAAAAAGTAAAGAGGCTAAAAAGAGAAGAAAGATTAAATATTTGAAGGAAAAGGAAAATTTCGCCGAAAGAATATCCTGGTAATAAGCGGGGCTGGTTAAGCTTTTCCGAAACGTTCTGGCAAAAATTTTCAACTTTTTCATTATTTTATTTTACACCTTCAAAAACTAATTTTGCCAAATCGGGAAATACTTCGTCGGCTTCTTTCTCCACCACTCCGTCAGTCATAATGACCAAAACAAACGGTTTATTGGTAAAAACAATTCCGGCATCATTAACAACATGAACTTCACGGCCGTATTTATGGGCTACCCGAGTATCGTCGGGGATACCGGCGACAATCCAGTTTTCAAAAATAGTTTTGGTTAAATAGCCCAGAAGTTCATCCCGGTCTTTTTCCTTCACAATTTCCAGGTTCCACAACTTCTGAAAGAAGACACCAATCTCTTTCGGAGTCGTTTTGTTTTCTTCCAAAGAGGTCTTGTCCATTCCGAGACCGGTAATATATACTTGGACTTTGTCTTTCCCCAAAGCTGAAACTACCTTTATCTGGGCCGAATTGTCTGACCGTTTGCCCATCGCCTCCAATACAGGCTTGTAGGAAGAATCGCCAATGGCCATTGCCATAACCGGCAGTTTAATCAAAGAAGCCGCCTGCATGATTTCATTTTCATTAACCCCAAAGGAAAAGCCCGTTTTCAGATCGATAACATAAAGAGCATAAATCCCCGAAAGATTCCTGGTTTTTTCTCTAAAGGCCGTCGTAATTTTATTGGCCTTTTCTGTCTGTTTATCCCGAGCCGAGTCGTTGGGTTTCTTCCCGATTATTATTGTTCCTCCCTTAAACAAACTAAGTTTCGGTAAGGCAATTTTTAATCTGGGAAGTCCGGGCAGTTTAAAGTTTCTGGCAGAAGCGGCTAAAAAGCCCGAGATTAAAATCGTCGACGCAAGAATGATTAAAACAATAAGTCTCTCTTTCTTGCCCCAGGGTTTAGACTGCTCTTTCCTTTTTCTTGCAGCCAGCCTTTTTTTATGCAATTTTTCCAACTCCGCCAACTCCTCATCATCCAATTCTTCTCTCCTACTGAATATACTCATTTTTGACTATTTTCTCCGATTAATCCACACTTTCTCATCAATAATATTTTGAGGTTTTTGGCCGGAAAAGAAGTCAATGATCGCCAAAGTAGCCTGTTCCCCCATTTTGTTTCTTGCTTCCTTAGTTGCCGAAGCAATATGGGGGGTAAGAATAACATTCTCCATACCGATCAATTCCGGAGAAATATTCGGTTCGTTATCATAAACATCCAGTGCCGCTCCCCCTAAGCGTCCGCTCTTTAAAGATTCAATCAAAGCATGCTCATCAACACACGGCCCCCTGGCCGTATTGATAAGAAAACTTCCTTCTTTCATCTTTGCCAAAGTCGCGGAAGTCATCATATGTCTTGTCTCTTCGGTTAAAGGAACATGCAGGGTAACCACATCGGAAGAAGCCAAGAGTTCCTCAAGAGTGACAAACTTTACTCCCAACTGACTTTCGGCTTGGGGATCGGGAGAGTGTTTATTATAGATAACGGTCATGTTATAACCCTTGGCCCGGCGGGCGACCATGGTGCCGATCCGACCTAAACCGACTATTCCTAAAGTTTTGCCGATTAAATTAATCCCCAAAAAAATATCCGGCTCCCAGCCTTTGTACATCCCGTGGCGGGTGGCCTCATCCGCTTCAACAATTCTTCGGGCCAGAGCCAAAATTAAAGCCCAGGTATGTTCCGCCACCGCTTCATTGACCTCATCAGAGGGCGTATTGGTAACCACGATCCCCCGATCGGCGGCTGCCTTGACATCAATATTGTCAAAACCGACGGCATAGCTGGAAATCATTTTTAGTTGCGGTCCAACCGCATCCATTAAATCCCCATCGATCCGGTCGGTCAAAAGCGTCAAAAGTCCATCGGCCCCCTTGGCTTTATCCAGAAGCTCTTCTTGGGTAAGCGGCCGGTCAAACTCCGAAACCAAAACTTCATAACCGGCAGCTTTAAGCTTTTCCAAATGCTCTCCGGGAATTTGTCTGGTAACAAAAATCTTCACACTTTAAATTTACCACTTACATATCTATAATCAAAGCATGGAACCTCAGCCGCCTATTGCAACAGCACCAACTCCGCAACCATCGCCAGTACCACCAAAGCCTAAAAACAACAGTCTTTTGACAGTGTTACTATCAATTTTACTTCTTCTGGCCACTTCCATCGCTTTCTTTTTTGCCATCCAAGTCCAAAAACTAACCAAACAGCTTACCCAATTTCAAACTCCACCTAACCCTACTCCCTTATCCACCGAAATTCCGTCTCCAACACCCGACCCAACCGCAAATTGGAAAATTTTTGAATCTAGCGATAAAAAACTTACTTTTAAGTATCCTGAGAATTGGTACACACAACCACTAACGTTTCAGGGAAATGTAACATTTGGAATTACTTCTTTGCTTATAAATAATCAACAATACGATACAGCTGTAGCGGAACCTTCGTCTGTGAATATTCAGTATTGGAGTAATCCTAACAAATTAAGTCTTGAACAATTTCAATCTCAAATTGATGCGCAGGGGGGGAGAATTTATAATTTATACAAACCCACTGAACAATCAACAATAAAGGTAAAAATAAACGGAATTGAGGGTTATTATATCGCAAAATCTGATTGTGAACCATTTACATGCGCAGGTTACGTTGTCAATACCGGTAATAGAATATATGAGATAAAAATATTCCCATCGACAATAAAATATAAAGAAATCGTTGACCAAATCCTCTCCACCTTTAAATTTTTAGATTAAAACTTCTCTACTTTCACCCCTGAAGATCTGGCTCTTTCCAGCCACTCTTGCATTTCGGTTTCTTTAAGTAAACCTTTTTGCGCCCCGACATAACCAATTACCGAAGCCGAATTCAAAGTTCCCCATAAAAGTGCCTCAGCCAAACTCTTGTCTTTAATCAGAGCCGAAACACAACCCGAACCGAAAGAATCGCCGGCTCCGGTCCTTTCATAAACATCAACCGGAAAAACCCCGGCTTTGATAAATTTCTGTCCGTCAAAAGCAAAGGAGCCGTTCTCGCCGTCGGTAATAATCGGGACTTTCGGACCAAGTTTGTTTATTGCTAAAAGCAGTTCTTTTTCTTTTCCGTGAGAATCGGTCATCCCGGTAAATTTTTCTGCCTCTTCCCGATTAAGGTAAAGCATATATGTCAAAGAAAAAACATCCCTTAAACCTTCTGTCCCGGTTTTTATCTGCCACGTTCCCGGGTTAAATGCCAGTTTAATCGAAGGGTTTTTTTTAAGCCAATCAACAATATGGTTGTAAAAGGGGCGGAAGCTTTCCCCCATTGACGTTAAGTAAACCCAGGGGGCAACCGGCAGTTGAACCGGAAATTCATAAGAACGGGGGGCGTGATAGCTGAAAATCGTTCTTTCCCCGGAGTAGCTAATCACACTCGAATAATTGGATGAAGTCGCCGGCTGTCTGATCACATAAGTGATATCAACTCTTTCTTTGATCAAACGCTCGACAATCAAATCGCCGATTGTATCATCTCCCAAAGTTAAAACAATGGCGTCTTTAACCCCCAGCCGCGAGGCACCGACGGCGTTATTGGCGGCGTTGCCGCCAATTGTAAATTCCAGGTTTTTAACCGGAATTTTATCGCCGTAAGAAAAACAGATTTTGCATTCTTTATCATCCAATTGGCATAAAGTCTCGCTCTCGGTCGGTGTCATAAAAACATCAACCGTTGCATCGCCAATGGACAAAAGATCGTATTGATTATTTTCCATACCGGGCCTCCGAATTTATCTTAGCACGATTAAAAAAAGCTTCTTGTGCGGTTTTCTTATTTTCCGGCCGTCCCTGCCAAGCCCTTAAAACCGGGTCTTGCAAAGCCCGGCCAAAAGAAAAGGACAGCTGCCAGGGAACACCGCCTATCCGATTCATTTCTCTTAAATTATCGGTGGTTTCTTCGGGAGACTGTCCTCCTGAAAGGAAAACAATTCCCGGAACCTCTGGCGGCACGCATTCCTTCATAATTTCCAGTGTTTTTTGGGCGACTTCAACAGGGCCGGCTTTATTCAAAAATTTTTCTCCCGGCAGAACCATATTCGGTTTTAAAAGCAGGCCGGTTAATTGAACCCCTTTTTCCTTTAATTTAATAAAAACGAATTTTAAAACCGCCTTAGTTACCTCGGAGCACCTGTCGATCCCATGGTTCCCATCCATCAAGACTTCCGGTTCGACGATCGGAACAAAACCTTCGGCCTGGGAAACGGCGGCAAACTCTGCCAGAAGAAGGCTGTTTTTTTCAAGACACTCAACCGAAGGTGTTGCCTGACCAATCGTAAAAACAGCTCGCCATTTGCTAAATTTCGCCCCCAAGGCTTGATATTCTTTCAGTCTCTCGCCCAGTCCCTTGATTCCTTTAGTAATTTTTTCCCCGGGATGATTGGGTAACTCTTCTGTCCCCTGATCGACCTTTATCCCGGGAATAATTGCCTTATTCGTTAAAATTTGCTGTCGAAGGGTTTCGTCAAACATGATTATACCGCTGATAAATTCTTCTATCCCAGGAGTAGTAAAAAGAAGTTCCCGATAAGCCCGGCGGTTAGCTTCGGTTGATTCTATTCCAATGGGTTTAAATCTTTTTTCAATTGTCGGCAAACTCTCATCCGCAGCCAAAATTCCCTTTCCGGGGGCAACCAGAGCTTTAGCAATAAATTCCAGGGCAGTATCCTTCATCCTTTTAAGTTTAGCATGATACAATAAATTCATGGAACCCCAAACACCACCGCCTCAGCCACCTGTTCCACCTACGCCTCCTCCACCACAATCGTCACCGGTTAAAAATTCGCTTTTGGTTATCATGTCAGTTCTTTTACTTGTCGCTGTATCGCTTGCCGGCTTTTTCTTTTGGCAGATGCAAAGGCTATCCAAACAACTCGCCCAATATCAAATCCAATCCACACCTCTTGCCTCGCCGGAGCCATCGCCAGAGGCGCAGAAGGCTGAAGAGTGCATCAAACAAACTACCTGCGAAGGGCCCACTCCCTGCATGGCCAATCCGGCGGCGGTTTTCTGCACCTGTATGGGTGGAGAATTGGAAACCAGGGAAAATGAACAAGGTCAGTATGGAGTCTGTAAAATTGAAGGCAAAGAATACGACGAATGGGAATATTTTAGGAAATATTCTTCCTCGCAATAACTCTTTTGACTGCTTCAATAATGTTATTTGCCTTTAAGCCGTGTTTTTTTTGCAACTCTTCGGGGGTACCCGACTCACCAAAGGAGTCGTAAACTCCGATAAATTCCATCGGTACCGGAAAGTTTTGCGCCAGAGTTTCGGCCACGGCCGAACCGAGTCCTCCGGCAATTTGATGCTCTTCAACCGTGACCACTGCTCCGGTTGTTTTAGCTGCCCTAATAATTGTTCTTTCATCAATCGGTTTAATTGTATGGCAGTTGATAACTTGCGTCTCGATTCCTTTATTATCAAGTGCTTCGGCAGCTAAAAGAGCTTCATAAACTAAAGGCCCGCAAGCCACAATGGCAACCTCTGGGTTGCCATGTGGTCCTGAGCCAGTCGAAGGACACCATAAAACTTCCGCCCGGCCGATTTTAAAAGGCGATTTCTCGGTCGTAAAAACTGGAGTTTCCTCCCTTGCCAGCCGAAGGTACGAAGGCTTGTTGTTTTTAGCGATTGCCAGCGTTGCTTTTTTAGCTTCTTCAGCATCAGCCGGCGCAACCACAATCATGTTGGGTAAAGTGCGCATTAGAGCGATATCCTCTAGAGATTGATGTGTAGCTCCGTATGGGCCAGCTCCCAAGCCGGCATGAGCCCCGATTATTTTTACCGGTACATCGTTTAAACAAATAGTTGTTTTTATCTGTTCCCAGGTTCTCCCGGGAGAAAAAACTGCATAGGTGGTGGCAAAAGGAATTTTTCCGTAATTGGCCATGCCTGAAGCAATCGTCACCAAAGCCTGTTCGGCCACGCCGACTTCGATAAATCTCTCGGGAAATTTTTCGGCAAACCAGTGGAGGCGCGTTGATTCTTTTAAATCAGCCGTCAAAACAACAACATTTTCATTCTTCTCCCCAGCAAGTACTAATGCCTCACCAAATCCATCCCGTATGGCTTTCGTTGGGATATTTCTGGCAAATATTTTTTTTGCTAATTTCTGTTCTTTATTTATCATATTTTGCCGCCGAGACTGCGGAAATCTTTTAAAGCGTGTTTCACCTGCTCGGAATTGGGGACTTTGGCATGCCAGGCCGGATCCCATTCCATAAAATCCACCCCTTTGCCGGGAATCGTATGGGCAATAATCGCCGTCGGGTTCTCATAAACAGCCCGGGCGTGACCAATAGCATCGATAATTTCAGTAATATTATGACCGTCAATATCCAGAACATGCCAGTTAAAAGCTTCATATTTTGCTTTTAAAGGTTCCAGGGGCATTACCTCTTCGGTATGACCGTCAACCTGGATATTATTCCGGTCAATAATTAAGGTTAAGTTTGCCAAATTATTTTTCCCGGCAAAGGCAACCGCCTCCCAATGGTTGCCTTCATCGTGCTCCCCGTCGCTGGCTAAGCAAAAAACCCGAAAACGGGCGCTATCCATCCTGGCCGCATAGGCAATGCCGGCCGCCTGGGCCAAACCGCAGCCTAAAGGACCCGAAGTCGTCTCAATTCCGGGAAGTCTAACTCTTTCGGGATGTCCCTGAAGCGGAGAACCTAATTTACAATACGATTTAAGCTTGGCTAAAGAAAAATAGCCGGCGCGAGCCATGGCTGCATATTGGGCCGGGCAAACATGTCCGCAGGATAAAACCAGCCGGTCCCGCTCTTCCCAGTCCGGCTTTTTCGGATCGTGATTCATAACCGCAAAATATAAAGCGGTAAAAATTTCGATGGTTCCCAAAGAGCCGGCTGCATGACCACTTTTGGCCTCAAGCAGCATCCTCAGGACATCTTTTCTAATCTCATTGGCCTTTTTTTGCAGATCTTCACTGAGTAGTTTTTTCATTATTATAATTGAAAAGCCTTTTCCTCAAGATGAACGTTTTTTTTCTCTTGCAGGGCACTTTCAAATTCCGAGATTGCTTCATAGGCCTCCCTGGGAGAATTGACTACCTGATAGACCTTAAGCTCATCTCCCCTAATCCGCATATTCTCAACAAAGGCTTTGATAATATTATTCCAAAATTCTCCGTATAAAATTAAGGGCTTATGGTGGCCGAAATAGAGCCTGGCCAAGCCCCAGGCCATGCCAAACTCACTCACCGTTCCTGTCCCGCCTTTAAAAAGAACGTAAACATCGCCCAATTCTAGAAGTTTAAGAGTTCTTTCTAAGTAATTTTTGGTAACGATTTCCTCACCCATGGGGTTATCCTTGTCTTTTCCTTCAAAATTAGCCATGTCTTTAGGGTAAAAAGTTACACCCACTGCCGGTCGGCCGGCTTCTCTGGCTCCTTCGGAAACCGCCCGCATCACGCCGGGGCCGCCGCCGTTAATGGCATTAAAACCTTTGGAGCAAAGATATTTAGCCAGTTCATAGGCTTCTTTATATAAAGGATCGTTCCGTTCGGCATTGGCAAAACCGAAATAAGAAATGTTTTTGATTTTTTTCATTATTTTCGCACACTAAAAGAAAGGCTAAGCGGATCGGTTGGCACCTTACCTACTTTAAGATCTCGTCCAACTCTGATTACCTGTTCGATTAAGCGGTTGGCATAACCCCACTCATTGTCATACCAGGCAAAGACTTTGACCAAATTACCCCCAACTACCTGCGTTAATGTTAAATCAATAATGGCCGATTCGCTTCGGCCGATAATATCCGAGGAAACCAAAGGTTCCTCGGTTACCGCCAAGATCCCTTGATAAAGCGGGTTTTGACAAGCATCTGTAAAAGCCTGATTAATTTCTTCTACAGTGGCCGTTTTTTTAACAACAACGCTAAAGTCGGTGATTGAACCGCAAATAACCGGAACCCTTAACGCCCGTCCGTCGAAAACCCCCTTAAGTTCGGGAATTGTTTCGGTCGTAGATATCGCTGCCCCGGTTGTCGTCGGGACGATGTTGACCGCTGCCGAACGGGCACGTCTGAGGTCCTGGTGTGATCCGTCCTGCAAATTCTGATCGTCGGTATAGGCATGAGTGGTGGTCATAGCCGCTTTGTCCACTCCGAACTTTGACTGCAGAACAGCCATCACCGGAGCCACACAATTGGTAGTACAAGAAGAATTGGATAATACTTGGGCTTCTTTGCTTGCCTCATTGACGCCGATAATGTAAGTGCCGACGTTGCCGCCTTTGACAGGTGCAGAAATAATCACTCTTTTGGCTCCACCCAAAGCATGCTTTTTGGCTTCTTCCTCGGTCGTAAATTTTCCAGTCGATTCAATCACTATCTCAACTCCAAACCGGCTCCAGGGAATTCGAGATGGGTCACTTTGGGCGAGTACTGGAATCCTTAACCCTTTTTCAGAAACGAGCA
>Ga0315296_10001317_pt1 | contig 21621 bp, 18 predicted proteins | sample YL17G14_18_MG_FD_203921 | JGI IMG/M metagenome (GOLD analysis project Ga0315296, IMG submission 203921) | Sediment microbial communities from Yellowstone Lake, YNP, Wyoming, USA - YL17G14_18 | ecosystem: Environmental > Aquatic > Freshwater > Lake > Sediment | place: USA: Wyoming | collected...
AAACTTAAGGTCGGTGTAGTTGGCGGTGGTCATATAGTTACGTATAGGCATTTGCCTGTCTTCCAGAAAATTAAACATGTAAAAGTTGTAGCAATCTGTGACAAGAATGAGTCAACGGCGAAGAATGTGGCTAGACGTTTTGGCATAGATAATTACTATAACGACCTCTCGGCAATGTTGAAGGAGGAACTTGATGTTGTTGACATATGCACTCCAATTCAGACGCATGCTCAATTGGCAATGGAAGCCATGGAGTCTGGATGTCACGTACTAGTCGAGAAGCCTCTCGCGACGAACGTTGAAGACGTTGACAGAATGTACGAAGTTGCCGACAAAAAGCATGCAAAGTTGTGTGTTGTGCATCAGAACATTTTCAATTCAATAGTTAGAAAGGCAAAACGTCTAGTAGACGAAGGCGCTGTTGGCGATCTAGTAAGTGTTGATGTTGGCACATTTGTTACGAGGGATTACCAGCTCTGTCTCGACAAGAATCATTGGTGCCACAAGCTTCCTGGCGGGATCTTCTTTGAGACTATTCCGCATCCTGTGTACTTGTTGCAATTGTTTCTTGGGAAAATTGAGCCAACTTGCGTTATAGCTGAAAAGCTTCATTTTTCTTGGATGAAAGCTGATGAAATAAAAGTTTTAATCAAAGCAGAAAAGGCCGTAGGGTCTTTAATGGCCTCGTGCAATCCTCCTTATCATGGCGATACGCTCAATGTTGTTGGGACAAAATTGGGGTTGCAGGTTGATCTCTGGGCAAGAAGCATAATCAAATATGGCCGCAGAACCGAAACTCCTTACTCTATAGGTAAAAGCAATCTTGGAATTGCGCGTCAATCTTTTGGGTTAATTGGAACAACTGTTAAAAACGCTTTGACAATTGCCACTGGAGGAGTAAAAGTCAGTGCTCATTACGGATTTATTCAACATTTTTTGAAAAGCATAATCAATGACACGGAACCTCCGGTCAGCCGAAATGAAGCAAGAGAAACCGTAAGGGTGGTTGCGGAAATCTGCAACGCTGTAGACAAGATTTCCAAATCAGCATAGCCGCATGGAGATTATAATGCCTAATCTTCTCAGAATAGCATATTACATTGCTGCAGCGCTTAAAAGAGTACATTGGAAAAAAGAGAAGCTTAGGAAGTATCAAGAGAAGCGACTTCGGTCTGTAGTCAGGAATGCATACGATTCTGTTCCTTTCTACCATGAACTTTTCAAGAGAAGCGGTATAACTCCAAACGATATTAAGAGAATAGAAGATCTTGAAAAGATACCTGTAGTAAAGAAAGAATATCTGAAATGTGCGAGTCCAAGCAGGTTAGTATCCGCGAGGTTTAATTTTAACAGGCTGAAACAGTTGAGAACTAGCGGCTCCACTGGTGAACCATTCAAATTTTACATTAGCCGAGCAGAAGACGATTGGCGAAAAGCAATATACTTGCGTGCCAACGTAAGCTGCGGCCAAAAACCAAGAGACCGCTGGGTCGTCGTCACAGCCCCCCATCATTTCTATGATACTACGAGCATTCAAAAGAAACTTGGGGTTTTTTCACAAACATGCATTTCAGTATTTACCAAAGTCGAGGAACAAGCTGAACTCGTCAGCAAAGCCAGACCGAACATTTTAGACGGCTACAGTGGATCGCTTCTTCTTCTTGCCAAGGAAGTCTCGAAAACAGGATCGAGAACAATACATCCAAGAATTGTTTTCGGAACCGCAGATTTTGTGGATTCCAGTTCACGTCGTTACATGGAAGACGTGTTTCAAGCTCCGTTTTATGATCAATTGGGCTGCGCTGAGGTTGATAGAACTGCTTGGCAGTGCCCCGAAAAGGGAGGGTATCACATGGACGTGGACAGTGTCATCTTGCAATTTGTTGACAAAGACGGAAAAGAGGTATCTGATGGAGAAAGAGGAGAAATCGCCTACACAAGCCTGTTCAATTATGCGCAGCCTTTCATCAGATACTCCATCGGCGACATTGGCGTTCCATTACGTGAGGATTGTTCTTGCAACCGGCGACTTCCGCTAATGAAAATCATCGAAGGACGCAAAGACTCATTCCTTGTCCTTCCCAATGGAAGATTGTTGTCTCCCATGATTTTCTGGACGATCATGCGATATTTTGAGCAAGCAGATGACATTGACCGTTTTCAGGTTATACAGAAAAAATTGACGGCATTGGAAATCTACGTGAAAACAAGAGATACGTCTGTCTCAAATGAGCGTTTAGAAAAAAGGCTTGTACAACACGTCAGGAAATGCCTGCAGGCCGACGTTGCTTTGATGGACATCGACGTAAAATTTGTAAGAGAAATTCCGATAGACAAAACTGGAAGACTGAGGTCAGTAATCTGCGAACTTTCTGAATTACCACACATTGCCTAGCAAATGTATGTTAAAGGCGAGTTTTCATGTCTAATCCTGCAAGAATATCTTACTTCCTCTTCAAGGCAATTAGAAGACTAGATTGGAACAAAGACAAACTGGAAAAGTACAAGAACAAACAATTAAAGAAAGTCGTGAAGTATGCGTTTGAAAACGTTCGCTTCTACCACGAATTATTCAAGACCTCAGGAGTCTGTCCTGGAGACATTAGAAATGCACATGACCTTAGCAAACTGCCAGTTATCAGAAAGACGGAAATGAGGCAACGCAACAGAGACGATTTGATCTCGAAAGATTTCAAAGACCAAAAACTTAAAAGTCTAACAACCGGGGGCTCAACTGGCGAACCCTTCTCAGTTTACATTTGCGGAAAAGAGGACGCTTGGCGAAAAGCGATTTACCTCAGAGCCAATATCACTTGTGGGCAAAGACCTCGAGATCGATGGGTGGCAGTTGATGTTGCTGAACGGGCAATTGAAACCTCCTTTCTTCATCGCCTTTTTGGAGTTTTTGTCCGGGAAATCGTTCCAGTCACATGGGATAGACACTCACAGCTGCAAGCAATTGCAAGACTGAACCCTGACATTTTGGATGGTTTTTCAGGTGCGATTTGGCTCTTGGCGAAAGAAGTTAAAGCGAAAAATATAAAGTCAATTCACCCAAGAATCATTTTCGGTTCAGGAGACCTAATTGACAAAGCTTCCAAGAACTACTTAGAGAAAGTTTTCAATGCACCGTACTTTGATCAGTTCGGCTGTACAGAAGTGGATAGGTCTGCTTGGCAGTGCCCTGAACGCTTGGGTTATCATATTGATGAGGACTCTGTTATCATGCAGTTTGTTGATGAAAATGGGGAAGAAGTGGCGTCAGGTGAAAGAGGCGAAATTGTTTACACCAGTCTATTCAATTATGCCATGCCTTTTATTCGATACGGCACAATGGACATTGGAGTACCGATAGACGAGGAATGTCCATGTGGAAGAAAATTGCCTCTAATGAAAGTCGTTGAAGGGCGCAGCAATTCTTTTCTAGTATTTCCAGGTGGGCACGTTGTTTCGCCAATGAGTTTTATTGAAACGTTGAAAGCTTTTACGCTTACCGGAGAAATTGACCAATATCGCGTAGTACAGAAAAGCGAAAATTTTGTTGAAATCTACGTGAAGAAGACAAAAGAAGATGTTGATGAAGGAAAAATTAGAAGCTGGCTATTAGCTAATATTTTAGATGGTTTGCCAAAGGTTGAGAAAGTAGATTTGTCGGAAGTCGCCTTCGAAGTGAAATTTGTCGACCAACTTCCCCTGTCTGGAAGAGGAAAACTCAACGTAGTCGTTTCCCACGTTCAAGCCTTTACTTAGAGGCGCGTGCTAAGGAACATGCTACAAGTGGTCCAGTACCGTTCGGAACGCTGGAAGGTAGTATTGCTGAATATGTTAGCAATGTTTCAAAGATTTTGACTTGAAGGCATGATGTTACAGTAGCACGCGAACCCAAAGCAAAGTCCTCCAAGAATAGAATTGATTGATGATGTACCGCGCTGGATTGGAGGATATGGTTGATCGAGTTGAAAAGGTGTATGAGCTGATGTTCAAAACATCGTAAATTACACAGAGAATTTTAAAAGGTGTAAGATATGGTTAACTATTTACGAGCCGCTTTTCTTTTATATTCTATAAAGAGGCACATCTACTGGAGTCGAGACAGACTTCTTAAGCATCAGACTACAGAGCTTAGACGCATTGTCAATTACGCCTTCAACAATGTTCCTTTTTGGCATAGAAGGTTCAAGGATAACGGATTGAAACCTGACGATATTGAAACCGTAGATGATCTAAATAAGCTGCCAATTCTTAGAAAAAGTGAAGTTAGAAGGAACTTTTCACAAATGATTTCTCGTGATTTTGATGCAAGAAGTCTTAAGAGAATAGTTACGAGTGGTTCCACTGGAAGACCATTGACTCTGTATATAAACTCTAAGGAAGACGAATTTAGAAAAGCTAGACATTTAAGGGCTAACGTTTTTTGTGGACAGAAAATGCGCGATAATTGGGTGGTGATAACTTCGCCTTATCGTTTCGAAAAGATAGCAAGACTTCCACAACTACTTAAGATCTACGCCATGAACACTCTATCTGTTTATGAAGATCCGTGCAGACAGTTGATTGCAGTCGAGAAAATGAGGCCTAATATTTTAGAAGGTTATTCGTCCTCTCTATATTTATTGGCAAAACAAGCGGAAAGACAGGGAGTAGAAACTATTAGACCTCGAATTATGTTTAGTGGTGCGGAACTGATTGACGATATGCATAGACGGTTTATCGCAGAGACGTTTGATGCACCTATTTATGACCAGTATGCAGCAAATGAATTTGAAAGGATTGCTTGGGAATGCCCAGCGAAAATTGGATATCACATAGAGGCGGACGCATTGATAGTGCAATTTGTAGATGAAAATGGTGATGCAGTAGCCCCAGGTGAAAGGGGAGAGATTATTTGCACTAGTCTGTTCAATTATGCAATGCCATTAATCAGATACGCATTAGGTGATATAGGTGTATCTGCATCTGAGGAGTGCACATGCGGTCTGCGTTTTCCCTTAATGAAGATGATTGAAGGTAGGAGCAATTCAATAATCTTTCTCGAGGATGGTCGTCCAATATCGCCTCTAGCATTCATTTGTGCTATGCAATTGTTCAGATTGTTTAACCATATAGAACAATGGCGTATTGTTCAAAACAAGCGAGATGTGTTAAGAGTTGACATAAAGAAGGCAAGTCAAAGCGTCGACGAGGCGAAGATGCAAATAGAATTGGTCAGCCATCTTAGAAAAATACTGGAGTTAGATTCAAAAACAAACATTGAAGTAAGTTTTGTTGATGATATTCCCTTGGATAAAAGTGGCAAGTTGACAAAGTTTGTCTCATCTTTGCAAGGCAATCCTTTTGGCTAACTTGGCAAGTGCAAAACTGCTAGTTGTACATAATTGTTCAACTTGGAGTGTGCGGTTTCAGATATGAATGTCGTTCAAGTATATGGTGGACCTGTTTTCGCAACCTTAGGAGGACATGAATACCTAGTTCGTAGACTAAGTGAAGAGTTGTCCAAACTTGACCTGAATATAAAAGTACTATGTCCAGGCTTTGGCATAAGCGTAGTGTGCCATGAATCAAAACTTGTCAAGTATATTGAAATTCCATCATATGACTTGACTCCCCGAATACGCTTTCCTAAATTGTCTTTTTTGCGATTTATCATCCAACATCTGAGAACTGCTGATGTAGTTCACGCTCACTGCCCTGACAATCCATTTGTTTTCTTTTTGACTTTAATATCGAGATTATTGAATAAACCATTGATAGTAACAGTACTTGCCTATGCTGACGATTTTAAGCATCATGACAAAATAAAGCGCATATCCGGTTTATTCACGGCAGCTGAGCAAACTATCGCAATTTGGATCTCGGATAAACTACATGTAGAGAGTCTTTATGATGCTAACAAATTGCTAATGTATAAAAACAAATTGGTCATGATTCCACCTGGCGTCGAGGATCATATCTTAACAAGCAAATCCTCTATAGAAGTGCAAAGGCTTCTGGAAAGCAAGATTAGACAAAAAAAGGGTGAGAAGATTATACTCTACTTGGGGAGAATACACAAAGCCAAAGGGTTAAACCATGCGGTAACCGCAGTGGCTTTTCTGAAAAAAGCACAACACAAGGTGAAACTGGTTGTAGCTGGTCGTGGCAATAGCTTTTTGAAAGAGATAGAAAGATCAATAGTTGACCTTGGGCTGTCAAATGAATTTATCTACTTGGGAAAAGTTACTGATGAAGAGAAGATTGCGCTACTTGACTTGGCCAATGTCGTAGTCGTTCCAAGTCTAAGTGACGTAGTTGAAGCATACTCAATTGTGGCTAGCGAAGCGTGGGCGAGAAAAAAGTTGGTGGTTGCTTATGCTGTCGGTGCACTAAAATATAGGGTCAAAAATGGGGAAAACGGATTTCTAGCAAAAGCTAGGCACCCGAAAGAACTTGCAAACGCAATGACCTTGGCCTTGTCGCGTTCCATGAATTGCGAAACACCATCTGACGTTTGGAGTTGGAATGAAGCAGTGAATGAGTTTAAGCAGGCATACGAAGACATCGTAAAACTTAGGCTTCAGTGATCAAAAATGGATAGAATTGTAGTGGCCATTCCTTCTTATAATAGACCAGCAATATTAGAGATTGTTCTGGAAAGACTGTTGAATTTTGAAACAGTGGACAAAATATTCGTTGTTGCAGACGCTTCTTCACAGGAAATTTTGAGTTCGTATGAAAACGTCTTATCAAAACATGGTGAAAAAGTGGTCGCCGAACTAAACCATTGTTACAGAGGATCTACAAAAACGCGCAACGCATTGTTAGAATTGGTGGCAAAAAATGTAGATCAAGGTAGTTATGTCATGTTGCTTGATGATGATTTTCTAGTGCCTAATGCCAAGGTGATAGAGCTAATGTTTGAGGATTTGAAAACTCGAGATGATGTGGGAATTGTTGGTGGTCGCATTGTAAACGTTACAAAGAAAAAAGTTGATCCAGAGTTTTCTCTAAATCTTCCAAAAATTCTTGTCGATTGGATTAGAATACCAAGTGGATGGCTTTTTCTCGTTGATCGAAACAAGCATGAAGTAGGTTATGGTAAAGGAACAACTGCTTTTATGTTGCTTAAGAGGAAGTTGATTGACTATATTCGGTACGACGAAAACTATCGAGGAACAGGATATAGAGAAGAATCTGATCTGCATCGACAAGCATTTCGACTAGGCTTCAGAATACTTTCCGACTACAGAGCTTATGTTTTTCATATCCCAATGGACGAAGGTGGAAACAGAGTTATAGGAGATGCCGGTCAACGTTTCTACTGGAAAGCCCACAATCACACGTATTTCGTCTTGAAATGGAATGATTTCAAAATAGGTTTATGGTATATGTTGGCATCTGCTGTTTTACTGATTGTCTATAGACCTCTCTACATGCCAAAAATACTGCTTGGTCTGCAACATGGATACAAGACATGGAAGGCTTGCATGGATTTGTTTAATATTCCATACGAATGAGTTCTCAGTATTGGAAGCGAATGTCATGAAAGTTCTTTTTTTGAGCGAGCTATTCTACCCGCATGGTGGTGGAGCTGAACTGGCTACTTACTTGTATGCAAAGTTATTGAGTGAGAGAGGATTAAATGTTGTTGTGGTTACAAACAGGTTTCCTGGAGAATCTGAAATTTCGAAGAGAAAGAATTTGACGGTACACCGCTTATCCTTGTTCAAAAGAACCACAAGTGTCAAATATTCAATACTATTTAAAATCGATGTTCTCTTTTCAAGTTTCTTGAAGAAATTAATAAAATGGGCTGATGTGGTTTATGTTCCAAGATTTTGGTATTCGGCGATCCCTTTGGCAAAATTTTACAGAAAATCCGTTGTTGTTCATCTGCATGATTATCTTCCCGTTTGCCCTTTATCACATGCCCCATATTCTGCAGCTAATAAACCTTGCATCAAACGGGGGTTCTGTTCTCTTGGATGTATCTATACGTGGGAAAAAACTATTGGCAGAGGTTTTTTCGGAACCCTTTCATCCTTGACACTTAACCCGATTTCACACGTCTTCATGAATAAGCTCATAAAGCTTTCCGATGCGATAGTTTGTGTTTCAAAATCGCATAAGGCTATCCTAACCAAAGCGGATGAGTCTTTCAAATATAGAGTTCACACTATATATAACCCATTGCCTCATGTCTCTCCCATCGACGTTAAAGGCGCTGACTTTGGATACCTCGGAGGCTCAAATTACCTGAAGGGATTTCTCGTGTTATTTAAGGCTCTCGAACGTATCAATCGGGACGGTTGTAAATCTATAAATGTTCATGCAACAAAGTTCTCTCACTTTTCAGGTTGCAATTCTTTGTTTGTAAGAGGTTTCAAGGTTCATGCGAATCTACAGAGTTCTCAATTCGAAGAATTACTGAAAAAGGTGCGATGCATTATAGTCCCTTCAATTTTTCCTGAAACTTTTTCTTATGCGACCGTTGAAGCTCTTCTACGGAGGCAATTAGTTATCGCATCTGATGTTGGGGCAATTCCTGAAGTTGCAAGCGGTTGTGAAGGAGCTTTTCTTTTTCCGCCAGGAGATTATGAACAACTAGCTAAAAAAATTCTCTACGTGAAGGATTTGGACAACGAAACTGTAATTTCTTTAGGAAAAAGAAACAGAGAAACAACATTGAGCAAATTCAGTAATGAAAAGGTCATTACAAAATTTATGAATCTATTGAACCTTGTTCTGGAAAAATGAATGACCAGTTTTGAATAAAGACAAACTGTAGCGCCCGTTTTCCAACCCAAGTTGCACGTGATTGAGAATGGAAAAACTTAGGTCTTTTCCGCACGTTATTCATTTCTTTGGGCCTGACGGCGCAGGTAAATCAACTCAAGCAGATATTTTGGTGAATATGCTCAGTAGACAAGGATTCCGAGTTAAGAAATACTGGGTTCGTTCTCCACACACCCTAGCTTTTGTACTATGGAGAATTTTTGTCAGAATTGGTTTTTATCGTTCTATTCCAAACCCATATGGCGTTACGGTGAAACTTCCTGCCGTCGATCGTAACCCTGTGCTTCGCTATTTCTGGCAAATAGTCGAGTTTATCAGCATTGTCCCCGTAATCGTACGGTCCTATATTTATCTGTTAAGTGGTTATAGACTCATAGCTGAAAGATACATTCTTGATGCCGCAACCACAATCGCTTATTTCATCAATGATATTGACTTCATAAGGGGCAGGACTTCCAAGTTATTATTTCAATTGATCCCAAAGAGTACTGCTTTCGTTTTTCTTGATTCAGACTATGATGCAATCTATATTAGACGTGCACCATCGATTGATCCAAGAAAGTATTCAAATGAAGTGAGGAACAACTACAGCTTAACGTCTAAGGGTTCACTTGAACCGCCAGACTTCATTGAATTTCAAAGAAAAGCGTATAAGATTTTGGCAAAGAGTTTTGATTCGTTGACTATTGACACTTCAGAACTTTCTATCGAAGAAACATCCCATAGGATTTTGCAATACTTGGAACCCTGTTAAACAGTTTCTGGAATTGTGAGCTATATCCCCGCAAAATAGATGGATTAAGGAATTGATAAAACTAAGGTTTGGGGTGGGCATTGAAGCTTAGAGCACTTTTGAGGAGCCTATCGAGATATAGATACTTTCAGTTTAGAGGTTCCATTGCAATGGATATTTTACTTTTCATAATATCAAAATTTTACATGTTGATGTTCTTGACTTCACCGTATGTTTTAGTTCCTACACCTTATGGAAGACTATACCTACCGAAGAAATCTAAGTCGATTGGTCGGCGTATAATAACCTACATGACAGATATGGTCGAATCGCAATGGGCAAATTATTTTGAAGACACTATTAAACAGATAAATGGTGAAATCTTTGTTGACGTCGGTGCCGCCGCAGATGGATGGTATTCAATCAAGGCTTCCAAACTGAATTCGAGGGTGAACGTCGTAGCTGTGGAGCCAAGCGCCCTAGAATATGAAGCACTTTTGGTAAACTTGGCTGCGAATGGTTGTTTAAAAAGAGTTTTGCCCATAAATGCAGCTTTGACCGATTACAATGGTGTTACAATTTTAAATCAGGAAAAAGTTAAGTGTATGCGTCTAGATACCCTGGTTCACAACCAGAGATATCCACTAAATTCTTTAAGGGTTATCAAAATTGATGTTGAAGGAGCTGGATTGACAGTGCTTAGAGGAGCCACACAGATTCTGCAATACGCAAAACCTGTGATATTCATCGAGATTCACAATGAGGAAGAAGCTGAATCGCAGTATTTCTTGAGAAATTACGGATATGAAACAGTCCTACTAGCTGGAGACCTACTGGTCGCGTCCCCGAAGTTCCGGCGCGCCGGTTTCTAAGCACTTAAGACTATCTCAGTATGTCTCGCGGGTTATATGATTGGAGAATCTTTGTAAAAATTCTCTTGCGAATACCGGGTTAATCATGTTTAGTAGTTGTCTTGCTATGCTTTCTTGTGCATCCTTTCTTCCAGACAGTTCTAAAAGAGATCGTGCCACAGTTAGAATATGATACTTGTGCGGAGTCTTGAAGTTTTCTTGTAAAAGAGAAGGCAACTCAAATTTTTCTTCGCCTAGGAGCGATAATATTTGTTGGAGCTTATTGGGAACACTGCAATGTGCTATCTGGTGCAAGTATCCAGTAATTGATGCATGTATTTTTGTTGCGATTGAAATCTTATTTTGCTTCACTATTTGGAGAAAATTGCTTAAATTCATTTGTGTAAGGTAATGAATAAATGTGTAGTATTCTGACAATGTGTACATTTGCTCTTTGATTACTGAATGGGCAATTATCGCTGCCAGATCAGCTTCGGGTTTTAGGGCTCTGACGCAATCACCGTTTGGCAACTTTACATCTGCGGCAAAATCGAGTAGCGTTGCTTTATCCATGTAACTTACATAGCTAACTGCCACGTCATTGTATAAGTCGACTCCTAAACTCGTTTTTGGATCGCTAAGTGTGGTTGATTCTGGTCCTTCAACCAGCATTTTATATCCTGCTTTCAACATGGAGTTTGTTGCTTTCAAATAGATGCTTTTGCAACCAAAGATGAGCACGTCTATGTCGACCGTCGTGAATTTATAGGGTCTAACAGTTTTGAATACGGCGTGATCAATGTTAGAATCGGACAGAACCTTCGAAACCATGGAAATTGCCTTAAGAGTTTCTTGCTGTCTTGCTTTTTCTTTTTCATATATACGATTAAGGTGGCTTAGGCTGCCCTTCTCTTTAAGTGTCTCCAAATAGAGGAACAGCATTCTGTTTTTATTAGAATACCGATAAAGGTCAAACAGTTTTGCTTGATTGAGCTTTTTAGTTTTGGTTTCGAAGGGCGAGCCGATGAACTGTAAGAGTTCTAACGTGAGACTCAATAGATTTATCCCAAATGCATTATTCGACATGAACAATTAAATATAGTTTCGTGTTGTGGGCTACTCATATGAAAAATAACGCGCGCGCTTTGAGTGATTCTAGCGTACGTGATGAAAATTCTGATTCTATTAGAAAAATGTTTATCACCTCGTTAACTATTCGCTTAGCATTAATCAACATAATACGCTTAATGTATATGCTAGTCTCGTTTGCTCTTGGAAAAAAACTGAAAGAAAGACTAAAAATAACGACTACAGGTTCTTTTGCAGTTCGCACACTTCCGCGATTTATCTGCGACGTGCTATTTCCCGGTTCAGTTATGTTGAATGTTCCTTATGATATATTCTATAAAAGCGACGATCCTTGGCTTTTAAATTGCAATAAGTTGGTGCAAAAAGGTGATGTCTTTGTTGATGTGGGTGCTTTTCATGGTACTTATACATTTATAGCAAGCTCGGCAGTTGGCGAGGAAGGAAAGGTTGTAGCGATCGAACCCTATCTCCAAAGTTACCTTACCATTTTGGAAAAAACTAAGAATTTGAAACTTGGAAATATCGTTGCAGTAAATGTCGCTTGTGGAAATAAGGAAGGCATAGCGCGTCTTTGGTTAAGCGCTGAACCATATAAGCATTCAATTAACATGAAAGTTGGCGCGCGCGCTATTATTGTTAGAGTCAGAAAGTTAGACGACATTCTTAAGGATCTAAGCATTCCAAAAGTTAACTTAATTAAAATTGATGTGGAAGGAGCAGAGCTTGATGTTCTGCGTGGTGCTACGCTCATACTGCAAAATGAAACTAGGTTAAAATTGGTTATCGAGTTGCATGCACGCACTCGCTATTATGGATATGACTATTATAGAGTAGTAGCATTTCTCAGTAAACATGGATTTAAATGCTTTCAATTAAGTCCAAGGCATATTTTGGCAATAAAAATGTAGCCATATCTGTGAATGGATTAGCGTCATGCCCCAGCGCGCGCTACGATAACATTAATGTGTAAAGAAAGATTGCAAGCAAAAAGTGTTTGGAGCATAGATATGCAGGATGAAGCCATTTCGATGGCGCAGAAGTTAGGGATTAGAGTATGTCCTTTCAGTAATATTTCATTCTGACAATACCTTAAAATAGGCTTCGCGCGGGGAGTGGGAGGGGATATTTGAAGGCCTAAATCAGCGCCTAAATCGTTTAGACTTTTAGGTATTTTCGCTTGTCTTGCCATTGATCCCATGTACTCATATTTTGAAGTATGTGGGTTATAGAATCTGCTATCTCATAACAGTGATAATACACAAAAGTGCTTATCAAACCTAATGCAGTTTCAAGAATTTCTTTCTGCTCGCCCGGCAGAAGCTGTATTTTTGGTTGCTTGAAGGGTTTACGCTTGCCTTTATCCCGAAAGGTTCTATTCAGCAACTCTTCGATCTCGTAAAGTTGACTGGGATCTTTGCACCAAACGTTTGCAGAAAATCTTAATACCTGAACTTTTGCATCCAAAAATTGGTTCGGATATAGCATAACATGCACATTATCATCGCTACGCCATTTCACATCAAACTTGCCCGATTTATCAGCCTTTTCCGCAGCCTCGTCAGGGACCAAACCAGTATTATCATAAGTCGCCTGAATCACCATTTTCGCCCGAAAAATGGGTACCCACCGCGCGCCCTATAAGTATTTCTGAACCAAGCAAAAAGAGGCTTATAATGAATAGAAGAAACTCTTACAAAAAAGAAGGTAGGGGCATATATAGGCTCACAGCTGGATGGGCTAGCTGGCGCTGGTTATCAGGCGTATCCAGCAAAGAAAAGCAATGGTTTCTTGGAACTCTTATGGGTAGAGGTGGCTACGAATCATGGATGACTCACCTCGTGAAAGGTTTGCAAGACCCAAACTTTCTATTGAAGTTCGAGGGAACATCAGATCCATGGGAACGCTCGAAACTTGTCGGCCAAAAAATAAGCGAACTACGCAAATCCTTTAGAGCTTTGAGTGAGGAGCAACGAATTGAACTATCGAAGCAGGCTGAAGTCGAGTTTAAGACAGGCCTAGAAATGATGGGCAAGGACAAGAAGACCATTCAAGAGCTCATAGCCTTAGTTGACCCTCCAACGACCAAGAGATAGTCGCGATCTCTAACCGAACATCCCTTTTTCTTTGTTTTAAGATGTGAGGGTGATGCGAAAAGATGGAAGAATTGCCAAGAATCAAATGAACAAGCTAATTGACAGTGTGATACACCCTTACTTCAACCAGTATCCAGCCTTGATAATTGTGGACGGTTTACTCCATGCAATGGTCGAACAAAACCCAGACGCAAGCTTGAGGAAGTTTATCAAGTACAATGTTCCCAAACTTCTGAAAACCCTTGAAAGAAAACCAAAATAGTTGTGAAAAATTTCAGAAATTGAATAACATGTATCAGGAACTCTACTTGTGGTCAATTTAATAATCGCTCGCGTTAATACTAATACTGCCGGGCAATAACAAGTCGTCGATTCTGAACGCGTCTTCGAAGGTCTAGCGCGCGCCTCTATAGACGAGTTCTTTAGGGACAAATTCAGCATGAGTCAATTATAATAGCAAGGATCAATAAGGCGATGTATGGTGGACAAATGAGGCGAGAAATAGCTGCAGTCCTATTCGGCATAATTATACTACATACAATCTATGTCGCTCTCAGTTACAGCGAACAGCCTCTCGCCGCACTAGGTTCTTTAGAGAACCCAATTTTGATCGAAAGAGTTCTGATGTTACTTCAGTTTGTGCCATTGATTATTGTGTTAAGCATTAGACGATTGTCAAAAAGCATGCTGCTCCTGTTTCTGTCGTTTGCAATATGCATCAACACAATCTACACTGTAAGCGATTTCCAGACAGGTTTCTACGCAGCCACTGTAAACTTTAACTCAGACATTGTGCCAAGGATGAGGGCATCGGCCCATTTAATGGCTTACAGAGATCTTGGTAAACTTGAAATTCTGGACTATCATGCTGAATATTTTCTGGAGTTTATAGTGGTACATTCCATTTCTGAAGTTGCTGGTCTAAACTATATTCTTGTTTACACGTTTATTATACGTGCTCTTTCTATAACGGTCTGGTCTTTACTGTTTTTATGGGCTAGAGATAGGTTGGGCGGGGATAAATCGGTTCAGCAATTATCGGCTTTTCTTTTGGCTTCCTCAATTTTGATAGCTAACTCGGGTTACAATTTTGAAGTGAGTTTTGCGTCTGTGTTTTTGCTGATGTTGTACCTTCTTCTAACGAAAGGCCAACGGTCTTACGGGCTGACCATCTGCTCTCTGTTAGTTTCTTCAGCGATCATGTTTTCGTCTTTTAGGGAGACTATTCTTGCGGCGATTATTTGTCTTCTAGCGGTTCTAGTCAGTCAAGTTATAGAAAGAATTAAACCTTCGAGTCCGCTTGCCAGTAAATCATCGCTGATTCTTGTGCTGCTGATTCTGTTTGTTAGCCGAATATTCCAGTTTAGTTCGAACTATTATGTTGAAAGCTATATCAACCAGCTTGTTACGCTCATGAATTCGGTTTTGGCTGCGTTGAGAAGTGAGCTTATTCCGCATCGAGAGATTCTTGTCACCGTTAGAGGCATCTCAAACCCAGTAGATCAACTGATATCGTATACATCAGTTTTCAGCACCGTGAGCATCTTATTCTTGTTAGTCATATTGTCTCTGAGATATCTAGTGTTCAGAAAACACAAGGACTCATTCTCTTTCTCGATACCAATTGTCTTTCTTTTGGCGCTGGCTATTCCAGTATTTAGCTACGCTGCAACAATTGTTACTGGCGTTCAAATAATGGGTGATTTTGGCTCTTCTACAACTTTGGCGAGAGTTCTCACTCCTTTGACGGTATTAACAATAGTAGCGCATTTTGCCAAAGAAGGCAACACGAGACTTCGAAAAATTCGCTTCATGAAATTAATCAAACCCGTTGGCCTAATCTGCTTGTCGCTTTCGATTATGTTTTCGCCGTTTCTCTTTTTCAGGGGAGAAGTGAAATCCTATTATGACATGGTCAATTTTGCTGGAAACAATAATGACTTATTGTTGACGGGCACAGGTCTTTACTATTTTGTTATGAATAATACAGCTGAGAGTCAGATAATAAGGATATGGCATAATCCTCAAATGGTTATGCCTATAACTAGCTTCTTTTCCCTTTATTTTTATTTACCTCTTCAATATAAACTAGGAATGGAAAGAGTCGTAGTGTCTAGTAGTCCAATAAGGGCGCTATCTGTAGACATCTACGATAATGGCATATATACATTAACCTATTATTACTTGTATTCTGAGCCACTGGTTGTTAACCAGTCGATGCGTGCTCGATGAAATCCGCTAAAGAACTGCAAGATTTACATAGGCGATTAGAAAGTGCGCGGAATAATAGTAGTCAGCAAGTCTGAGGCGTTGAATAAAGGTTCCTTCTACATAGTCGGGCGAGACCTATCCAAGATACTTGACTTTCCTGTTATGGGTCTGGACAAGAAAGTTTATCCTTTTCTGGGAATGCCAAAATTGGATGTTGTAATAAGCATTGGAACATTGAGCACGATTGTTTTATTTACCAAATTGGCGGCATTGGCTGCATTAGCGTCTCGGGTTTTTGCTTACGCAGCCGTTGAGGGTATACCGAGGAATTTGACGCCCTTTTCGCCCCTCGCAAATTTAGCTTCTAAAATCAACAAACTTCACATCGTGGTTCCATCTGAGTATGCTAGACAGGAACTGCAGGGAGTTGGCATGAAGGTTGAAATGGTTATACCGCATGGAGTAGACTTGAAGGAGATAAATCGAGCGAGGAATTCAGAGGATATTGTGACGCCTCGGGATGAAAAAATCCAGGTTCTTTCCGTGTTTTCAAGTCTATTCCAAGAGAGAAAACGCTTAGGATTGTATCTTTTGCTTTTGGCTTGGTCTAGATTGTCTAAAGAAACAAGGAAGAATGCCAAAATAGTGCTGAAAGTTCCTGCGGGCACAGCAGACGTCGTGGAACAGATCGCCCGATCATTGAAATTGGCAAAGAATGAATACGTTATTCTGGATCAATGGTTTTCTAGAGATCTTATGTTGAATTCGTTTAGGTCTGCTGATATATATTTGCATGGGACTCTGGCTGATGCTTTCGGTTTGCCTTTGATAGAGTCAATGGCATGTGGAACTCCTGTAATTGCGCTCAATGCCCAACCATGGAACGAGATAGTAAATGAAGAAGTAGGTTGGCTTGTTGATATTGAAAAGGAAATCCTTGTGAGACGCTCTAATTCCTTTTCACTTATTCAACGGCTGCGAATACCTAAAATTGGTGACTTGTCTTCGAAGATTGAAAACGCAATACAATTCTGCTACAGCAGGAATTATCAAAAATTGAGTCAGAGATGCGTGGAACACGCGTCGAAATTCGATATACATAGAACTTATTCAATCTTTAAAGATTTGATTGAGAATGATTCTTGAAAACCAATTGAGAAATAACGTCGCAATAAGTTCGCGCGCTCTTCTGAGGGAGGCTAAATGATGGAGAAAGTTGTAAAAAATATATTCAACGCCTTTGGATTCGAAATATACAGAAAGGGTAAGATAAGGAGAACTTTGGCTGAAGTTCTCGCTCACTTTTCGAGATTGGGTTTCAAACCACAGACTGTAATAGACGTAGGGGTCGCTACTGGCACTTTCGAGTTATACAGGGCATTTCCAAATTCAAGGCACCTTCTCATAGAGCCATTAAAAGAGTTTAGGCCATTCTTAGAAAAGATTGTCCGTCAATTCAACGCAGACTATGTTATCGCCGCAGCAAGTGATAGACCTGGGAACATCGTGATTAATGTTCACACAGATTTGCTTGGCTCGTCTATTTTGAAAGAAGTTGAAGGGAGTCATGTTGATGGTGCTGAAAGATTTGTGGCTGCTGTTACGGTTGATGATTTGTGTAGCAAAAAGAGTTTGAGAGGACCTTATTTAATAAAGGTTGATGTATAGGGCACCGAACTCAAAGTTCTTGATGGTGCAAGGAAAGCCCTACAAGAAACTGAGCTAGTTATACTCAAAGTTCACTTTTTCCGCTTTTTCGTGAATGGTCCTGAATTATATGATGTATTAATTTATATGAAAGATCGTGGCTTCGTTGTCTATGATTGTTTCAACAGTTATTATCGTCCGATCGATGAAGCACTAGCTGCGATGGACATAGCATTCGTTAAAGAAAGCGGTCAGTTTAGAGATCGACATTCCTTTGCCACTAGAAAGCAGTGCAAATCGAGGTGCTCACGCTAGCACTATCGCAGGACTGAGATTTAGAATGCAAATTTTTGAAATTAACTGCGCTTGCAAAGGCTTCAAAGATTTAATAGAACCTTATTCGAACTTAGTAATCAACACTTGTCAGGTGAATCCGAAATATATCCAATAGCCTCTGTGCTTATTCCAACATATAATAGAGCAGAAACCATTCGTTACGTTCTCGAAGGCCTGAAAAAACAAACGTTCAAAGACTTCGAAGTTTTGATAGTGCTGAAGCCAAGCGGTGATGAAACGCAAAAAGTTATAGAAAAAAGCAAAAACTCGCTATCAATCATAACTATAATCCAAAACCAAGGATGCATGATAGACGCTTTGAATATCGGATTAGAGAATGCACATGGTAAATTCCTAACGTTCCTAGATGATGATGCGGTACCTTTGCAAGATTGGTTGGAAAAGATTGTTGAAACCTACGAAAGTTTAAAAGTAGGTGGTGTTGCCGGTGAGGTTATGCCAGCTTGGATTCTTGATGGAAAACCTGCACCATTACAAGAGTCTGGATCAGAAATTAGGCCTGACTACACTCAATTCATGAAAAACTGGAGACGCAAGCTTTGGAGTAAACCGCTTGAAGGTCTTGAAGATTACTTTATTTACATATCGAAAGCAGGTTCTGTGGAAAGAAACGTTGATTTAAGTAATTACGGAATGGTCAAATCGCTTTTAGGTATGGGAGCAAACATGTCAGTATTGACCAAAGCCTTGGGAGATTTCAAATTTCCAAGCTCTTGGATACTTGGGTTGGCATATGAACAATATATGGCGTGGCATCTTTGGAAAAAAGGCTATTCTCTAGTATTTAATCCTAAAGCTAAAGTTCATCACCTTGTCCATGGTCAAACTTTAAGTCGTCAAATCAGAGATAGAAGAAAGAACATTTTAAGATACGTTGAAAAACAACTCCTTTTCTACAGACTGTACACTCTTGAAAAACATCTTTCCATAAAACATCGAATATGTTTCAATACGTTTTCTCTACTATCTTGCTTGAAAAATATGTCAGTAGATCTTAGAAACCTTGACGCTTTGAGTGCCATTTTCTTGGGAGATATTATTGGTTTAAAATATCTCATTTCAAGAAAAATCAACGGCAATTACGATCTCCTTCATGACCTAAAGACCATTATTGGATAAGTCAGTGCGCAATGCATTCTCTCAGTGGTTGGGTTGAGAATGCGCGCTTCAACCATTTACGTGGTTACTAATTAAGATGAGGACGGAGGAATATGAGTTATGCATTACCATTCGAGGCGTACATTGCTACTTGCTTCTGTAACTTGAACCGTGTCTTTCAATTGCCAGATTGGACTCCAAACCCAGCCATCTCCTTCTTCCTTTTTGACGCCATCGATGAATACACTCACGGGCTTTCCGCGTGTGCAAACGTATACATCAAGTACAAACTGCTCCTTAAGGTCTTGTTTTTCAAAGCCTATCTCGTACAAGTCTGTTGTTACACTTGTGTTCAAAATCTTTGCATTTGAATATGCGAGAAAATCTTGGTTTCTATCATAGTTTTGTATCGCACTGAAGACTACGCTCAGATAGTATTCTTGCCCAAGAAGATTGTAAGCTGGATTGAAATCAACAAACTCTAGAAGGCAGCTTATTATTTTGTGTTTCCACCATGCATATTCATAAACTGGACCATTTATCGAACTTTGGTCTATCTTGTCGATTTCGCCATAAGGCTTTCCTTCAGCATTAAAGCCCCAGTGCTTTAGAGAGACGTAAGTCCTGTTAGAAAGGGACCAAAGCATTAGCGAGAAATAGCCATAGGGCAAGGGCAATATAGAACTACTGTCTTGGAAAAACAGTACTTGGAAAATTTGTGTGTGGAAATTTACGAATATTGTTGGCGTATAATTTCCCAAAAGACTTGCGAACGCCTGGCTCTCAGGTTGATTCATTGATCCCTCAGGTGGATAGTTGCGGTTAAGATCCACTCCATTGGCATTACCTCTAGAATTGTTGAAGTAACCATCTGGATTAGACACCGGTACTATTATGACTGTGTAATCAGTCAAACGTTGTTGCCAATAGCTTTCCCCTGATTTATAGAACTGAACAAGCAACTCAGCCAACCTCAAGCAACCCGCAGTTCCAGTTTTCTCATTTCCATGCATTGCCCCATCAACCAAGATGTAACGACTTCCTTTACCGATAAAGATAGCAGTGATATTTCTACCCTCAACAGAAGTACCAATACTTTGGATTTGAACAAAACTCGGATTTTGCGTAGCAAGGTTGTTTACAAAGTTGTTCACCCAGTCCAAACTGTACCAACTTAAGCCATCAGCCAACCACCTTGCATATTTCCCAATTGAAATCTGACTTACACGGCTAAGAACTGGAAAGAGGTGCCAATTGTTAGCCCTGAGCGAGCTGTCTCTGGTCGCCTGAAGATCCATCACGTAATATCCACTGTTAGCTTTTTGGCCGTTCATATGAAATAGAGCGACTTGTGCACTATTGAGTTGAGCAATTTTGGTAACATTCGCAATATTTAAAGCACTTGACGAAACAACTCTCAGCTTTCCGTCAGTGTGTCGCAGCTCTGGACGATCACCCGTACGCAAGTTTCCCCAGTCCATCAGATAAGTCACAGTTGAAACACCCGAAACCTCAGAACAAGACGACATCAACTCTGGATAATACAAGTAACAGAAATCGTAAACATCACTTATTACAACATGATACTCAGCGAACATCCTAACCGCCGACGCATTAAAAAGCGTGTAACCAGCACTATTGACAAAAGAAATAACACCATCAACATCATTGAGAACACTTTGATTCGTCACTTCCGACGGCAAAAGCTGCTTATAACTTATGCTTAGATTGCCCAACATCCAATAGATGTTCTTCACATTGGCGACTTGTGCTGGATTGCCGATAACAGCAAAGCTGTACTTGCTTAATGGACCTATGTATTCGGTGCTGGCGACAACACTGTCACAGTACACGTCAACAGGATGCTGCACATTAACAGAAACAAGACCATAACGTATCTGCTTGATATTCCCATAATTATCCGTATCTTTACCTGTGACAGTTATCTGTTCAACACCATTGATCCAAACCCGACCCTCTCCCTGCGTTGAATGCACCTTAAAGTAAAGCTCAATGCAATACCAAACTCCTTCCTGAGGATATACAGCATCAGTCACAGCCGCAAAATAGTTCGACCCGCTAGCCATGTTCAACTGAAACTTCCTGACACCGCCAACATTAATCACTCTAAATATAGCCTGCACACTACTAGAAGTCGGATCATATATCGTTACCAATGCAAAACGGTCATCATTATCATCTAACTGCATCCCAGACGCGACAAAGAAATACCCGCGCGTATAAACCTCACTTATATTGACAGAAACATCGTAATAACAGACACTCCACTCCACGCCTGACACAGCACCATCAGTTTGAAAACGAGCGTGAAATTTCCCTTCATAAGGATTAGAACTAACGACACTCACATTGTCTCCAGTTGTTTTATAGATACTAGTCCACGCGCTGAGATCTCCGCTTTCAAATCCGTCTCTAAAAAATTCACCTGATAATCCATAAGAAATATAACCGCTAGATGGTATGAAAACAGAAGATTGCAAACCAAAGATTACAGGAGAAAAAGAAGCAACTACAATAATAAGTAAAAACAAGACTCCTCGGGCAACTTTAGCAGTCGCTACTTTCTGGCATGTTACATCGCAAGATTTCAAGCGAACACCTTAATATATAATTGTGTTTCTTCTCGTCGGTTATTCAATAGACATTTCCCGCTATTTAATAAAAGCTTCCGTTTTGTAGTTCAACAAGAATACAAGTCTTTTGCGAAGCAGAAGTCAATTAATGCTTTAAGTAACTGCAAAGAACGCTT
>Ga0315296_10001318_pt1 | contig 21620 bp, 22 predicted proteins | sample YL17G14_18_MG_FD_203921 | JGI IMG/M metagenome (GOLD analysis project Ga0315296, IMG submission 203921) | Sediment microbial communities from Yellowstone Lake, YNP, Wyoming, USA - YL17G14_18 | ecosystem: Environmental > Aquatic > Freshwater > Lake > Sediment | place: USA: Wyoming | collected...
GGAAGGGTAGAGTCTGTCGAAGATGGCCTTGCAATGTTATTCTAATGCCATAATGTTTCATCTTCTAACGATGGTCTTTGATACTTTAAACAGTTTCCCCTTTTAGGATGTGAGAGTTAGATTCAGTTGAAAAGGCGTATTAGATTGGTGATCAGTATAATAATATATGATTTATTCAAATAAAGGAATTAATCCATATCTCTTAAGTCTTGCAGCCGAGTTTGCAGTAGCCAGTGAGCTATGTAGAAGAAATATTTATGCACAACCAACCTTTGGTAATAGAAAAAAAGTTGATCTTTTAATTGAAACTGATAATAAAATGCTGCGTGTTCAGGTGAAAGCCAAACAAAGACGCGAATGGCGAAATGTAAAGGGAATCGGTAAAGAGGATATTATGATTTTTGTGGATTATGAAAATAAAGCCACAGAAAGACCGGACTTTTATATTTTGACATTTGATGACTGGAAGAAACTTGTAAAGAAGAAGGTTGGATGGGATAAAGGGGTAGAACTTGATAAAGACACATATACAGCACATTGGAGCGATTGGGATGGAATCGAAATTGCAAAATTTCAACTAAAGGATCATTTTGAAAAATGGGATAAGATCAAGTCAATTGTTGGTACTTAATCATTGACTATAAGCGCTTCTTATTTGATATTTTCTTACCGTGTCTTTATTTCCATCTCTTTTTGATCATTTTTCTTAATGTGTAGGCAAAACCGATAGCGACTATAAACCAATCAAAGAAGTCAAAAGAGAATAACCGGCCCATAAAGAGGTATCCGACTAAATACCCAAATAAATATACAACAGACCAATGGTTCATCCTTTCTAGCAATTCTATTGAGGATATAATTACCATTAGTTTCAAGAGCGAACCTATTAATTTTCCAACATCAGTATTTGAATCAATGAATGCATTTGCAATAAATGCTACCATATAGCCAATGATAAAATCAATAGCCGCAGCGATAAGTCCTTTTTCAGAACTTGGCATATACGCAACTCCTATCTTAATTACGTTTTTGTTTTCTTTTAGGTAGTCTTTCAATAACATTTGATTTTTTTTACCTACTATGGCAAATAGTATTTTTGCGATGACCGTCGAGTTTTTCCACGGCTGACAGGATCAGTTCATCGTACTCGATGGGAACCGTCTCGTTGCAGATGCTCCCGGGCACATTCGGGATCAAATCGTTTAGGGTGACCAAGATGACCTGCTTCTCCGGGTGCTGGGTCCGAAAGGCCTCCATCTTGTTGATGAATGCCCCGTCGATAAAGAAGTGTGGCTCAATTATTACATCGCCAACCACGATGTCGGCAGTGTAGGTGATACTTTTGCCATTGCCCAAGACCACAGGGTATTGGACTTGGTGCTGGTGGATCATACCGTTTGCTGTCAGGCGCCTGCAGACGGTCCTCTCCCATGAGCTCATAGCAAGGTTGAATCCAGGACAGACCTTGGGGCACCTTCGCAACGATTTCCTCCGTAGGGTCGAACCGGCGACATGCCTGCCTCTCCATGCCCTTCTATAGGCCGTCCGGTAGTCTATCAGGCACATCACCAACTCAAAGCCCCCCTCGACAAAGTAATTTCCCCCGAGATCAACGTTCACAACAATCTATTTAACTATGTATCATTTAATACATTTAATATGATTAATTCATCAAGGGTTGAGGGGCTGGGATACCCGGAGAGGGTCCATATCGCACCCATCGGTTTTGAGATAGACAGGATAGTCCTTCCTTTCCTGAAGATGGGCGGCGAGAGGATCCACCTTATTGTAAGAAAGGGTAGAAACGAGCGCGGGCAGAAATGCGTAAAGGCGGTCAAGGAGGACCTTGAGGCGAAGGGAAAACCCTACACAGAGCACGAGACTGAGCTGGATCTCTTCAAGTTCATCCACGTTTGCCGGAAGGTCATCGATGAGGAGCTGAAGGCTGGAAACCATGTCTTCGTTAACCTATCCTCGGGAGGGAGCATACAGGCCGCGGCCTGCCACTTCGCTACCCTTACCTTCAAGGATGGAGTTACCGCCTACTATGCCTACCCTGAGAGGTATAATGAGAAGGCTGACCCCAAGCGACCGGAGTACTCCTCTGGGCTCACCAAGATAGAAACGGTGCCGCACTACTCCATCGAGCTTCCGGGCGATGATGAACTCAAGTTCTTAAAATTGGTTGCTGATATCAAAATCCCAAGTAAGAAGGCGATAGTGGAGGCGTGCATAGAAAAAGGGCTCATATCATCGGAGGGTAAGTCAAAGCCCTACGGCCACGTGGTGCTGGAGAACCGGTACATCAAGCCACTTGAGGAGAAAGGGCTGCTGGCGGTGGAGGACAAGGGAAGAAGGTCTAGGGTAAGAATTACGGAGAAGGGAAGGAACACGCTGGCCATCACTGGCGGGTCTAAATAAGTGCATAATACCATATTTATATCTTGAATCTGGCTAAAGATTATTTATTTATATAGTGTCGCCATTTTCGTCCAAAAAAGGTAGCATTGGATTCGTCGTAATATTCCTCGAGGATTTTTTTTGTAATTTCGTTATTCATCACAAATTGTCTTGCTACCAAGAAAAGGTTGAGTAAGTTAGAAAAAGTTCGTGCTTCTTTAAGGATCTGATCAACCGCTTCATGAGCGCCCTTAGGTGCATTTTTTGGTAAGTCTCTACATAGACCATAATATAGTATGTCATTTATTTCTTTAGAATCTTTTTCTGATATAATTTTTTTTTCTAATAAATATTGATATTCGATAATTGCAATAGGCACTAATGAGAATTTGTTAAACGTACCATCAAAATTAAACGGTATTCCTGGTGATTTTATTGAAATCATTTTTAATGGCTCATTAGAAGGATCAGGTTCAATAGGGGGGCCATTATTTTTATAATAAATAATGTCTATTGATTGTACAACAATTGAAGAGATTAAATCTAATGCAGTCACAAAATCGTGTAGAAGTAACAAAGCTATAGCCGCATTTTCCATACTTTTTAATAACTCAGGCTTATTAGGTGGCTCGGGAAGGTGCATAGTCTCCATATTCATCAAATACAAAGCCGGAATTTTTTCCGCTATTACTTCAGGAAGAATACCATGAATGTCATGTAAGAAATCAATGAGAACCTTAAATGTGCTATTTACTAGATATTCTGTCTCACGTTCATCGGGTATTGACCCTTCATGTTGACACGCATTTCGTTTTACATGCAAATACGTGATCTTGGTCATATCAAAATGTTGACCTAATAAACCCTTTACCAAATTAACCAAGGGGGAGAAAAGCAAGCCAAAAGGGTCAATCTTATTTTTCAACAGAATTCCTTTGAATAAAAGTTCAAATGCCTGATCAAGCTCGACAATAGCGAAACGTCTATCGTCCTCATTATCTTTTTTGAGATAATGTTGAAGTGAATGTTCGAAAGATTTTATGCTTGACACCAAAAGAGGATTTTTGGGATCAATGAATTTTTCCCATGCTTCTCCGTTATAAGTCAAATTTTCTTCCTCATAGCTACTAATACTATATATTTGTTAAAAAGGGTAACTCATGGATAAAGCGTTGCATAGTTATTTATGAAATAACTCTTTGACTGATTGATCCTGTTGAAAACACAAGTTATCTAATAAAAGCCAAAGTTATTTTTTTGGCATGTTTAACAAAATAAACGTGCATTAGCATTTGGGTTTGGGGTGGGCATGACTCGGACGAACGCTAAAGTTTGTATTCTTTTCCACGTTCTACCATCTGAACTTTATTGCTTATCTTCTTGAATAAGCTCGGATTTTCCGTATGTATTGGAAAAATCTTCTCTGGGTCAATATCGTTTACCAAATTTGTAAGTTGGCCTCTGTTTAGATGACCAGAGGCATGCAATTGGTGAAAATCGATGCTAAAATGATCTAACCAATTATGCATAATCTGATCCTCAATGTCTTCCTCACTGAAAGGTTCACTCATGCTATGGATAAATTGGCTGCCGGGTTCTGGTCTAATATCCACCAGCTCTGCAAATTGGTAGAAATCGAGATCCATGACGATATTCCCTTGGTTTTTGTGGACTAACTCGTGAGTCACCATCCTGTCCATAAATTGCCGTTCCCATTCAAAGTAATCTTTTTCGTCGAATTGTCCTGACTTCTTGCGCTTGTAGTAGACCTGGATGTTCTTATCTTTCGATGGGTTAGGGAAGTCAAGTCGTTTATCTTTCACAAGTTTGCTTAAAAGATATGCGGTTTTTGGAGATATGACGATCTCCCTGCCGTTGTTTCTTGCAGCATTGTAGAAACTACGAAATCTATCCATGTCACGACTGTAGTGTGTTGCAAATACCATCTTGTTTGTAGAAGATACTATGTTACTACCTAATAGTTCAACCTGTAACTCTGTATAGTTTTTGCGTTTTTCGTTCTGAACCATTCTTGTTCCTTCGCAAATAAGAGCCGTGGGTTCACAATTCTTCGCTTTGCCCACAAAATCTTTGGTCATATCCTTCCTGGGACCATGCACTCTAAGATCACCGGTGTAGATTACAGCTCCTTCAGAAGTGTGAATGATGAAACCATATGCTGCGGGAACTGAATGATCGACATGAATCGGCTCCACTATTATGTCCCCAACTTTGATTCTTTCTCCTGTTCGGAATGTTTTGTACTTGTGCTGTCCATAGTCGCAGAAGCTGCTGGTTTCCTCTTGGCACTCCAGAAACAACTTGGTGCCAGCCCCAAGATAGACAGGGATCTCTGGATCAATGAAACAGATATGGTTTATATGATCGAAGTGGGCGTGAGATAGGAAAACAGCATCAACCGTTGGTTCAGTGTACTTTAGGTTGGTGAATTTCAATTGTTCTTTGTCATACAAACCTTTTATTCTGGGTAATAAGCCAAACTCGAAATAGTCTCCAAGGCCATTTATGACCCTAGGGGAAAGCCAGCCAGTAAAGTAGTCAACTCCAAAATCGAAGGACTGCCCAAAGTCTAGGAGGATCCTGGTTTTTCTATCCTCAAGGAGAATTTTGTTTCCGCCAATCTCGTTTACGCCGCCATGAAAGGTAAGTTTTACCATCTTAACCACAACTAATTAATGTATATTCTTACTTTTTTGTATAGCGAAATCCTAAATCTTAAAATTTCGAATATTAAAAATAAAGTGGGTGAAGAATTTGAATACCGTCCAAGGTATTGAGCAAGCATGGAATTCGACTATAAATGATTATCGAAAAGCGCATGAAGATCATTGGGGCAATCTTTGGACCGAAGCTACATTGCGACTCAATTTTATACGACGATTAGGCGAGAATATTAAAATCGAAAGAATATTAGCAGAAACAGAATATCCTGTTGATCTTGAAATAAATAAACCAGATATAATAATACATGTTAAGAATGATGATGGGTCTTATGAGACAGTAGTATTCGAGATGAAATTCTTTAGTGATAGTTTCCCCAAGTGTAAAAAAGATCTTGAAAAACTAGAGAAATATCGTTTAATGGGGTGGGATAAGGGGTACTTCCTTGCTATTGATTTTAATGGTGTATGTGAGAAAATTACCAAAGAACTTGAAAAAATGAGCAAGAATCCTCCTTATATTGATAACCCAAACTATAAAATATCCGGATATGCATCTTCTGAGGAGTATGGTGGTTTGTGCAATACAACTTTTTTTAAAGATCTGATTAAATTAATATTTTACCAAAAACACCCATCGATTGCCATAAATGAAATCAATTCATTTGCAATTGCTCATTTTAAGGATTATGGTTTCTTATTCTATGTGAGTGATGATAAACTAATAGCTATCGCTGGATTTAAAGAAAATCAAGGACTCTCTATAGAGCTTGTCAAAAAAGCGGGATACCAGCTTGTAACAATAAATGAGGCCTTACAAATTATTCCAAGCGAAGTTGAACCTTATGTGTTAATTAAAGAAGTCACTTTTACTGAAACAATAATGTCTGACTATGCAGCTGATCAACTAGAAGGACCCGTAAATGAGTTTATTAAAAAAATGGATGCGATTAAGTCAGAACTCATAATCTAGAGTTGATAATTGTAAAAAAGGTGACTGCCGCAGGTTTAGAGAGAAATGATGGTATGATGCCCAAGGCCGGACTTGAACTAGCGACAGTTGGAGATATCACCCGCGTATCTCCACTATCCTCTTTTTTCAGAACTGAAACTTCACTACCCTGCCACAATATTACACTTTATTTTCTAAATGATATTCGATTTTTATCGCTAGGTTCAATAGACGATTCCAATGTTCTAGTATTATCAATCACGACAACAAGAGCTAGAAATTGGGATGGAACATATTCTCTAAAATTATCCTCAATACCCATCTCTATTCTGACTTTACTTACGCTTCTTAGAAAATTCAATATTTGCACACGAAGCATTTTACGTGCACGTCTTTTAATAATCCTTTTATTTAAGAGGGGAACGATGTTCTTTTGAGTTAATTCTATATACTCCTCAAGCTTCTTGGCAATTTCATCCATTTTCTTAGCGCTTACACCTTTCGAAAACTGTTTTTCATACACTTTGAAAAAACGTAAAAAGTTATAGTCAATCATAACTTTATCAGAATCTACGAGCATATTCCCCATACTCACAGTAAAATCAAATAGCATTGAGTTTGTCTCTTTGAGGTTTTCCATAAATGCAGATAAGGAACTGACTTCGTGCATCCCTCTCACTAACCTGATAAAACTTTCCCATAATTCAGAGAACATTGGATAAAGCAAATTCATACAATCTACAATTTGATTCACTTCATCAATGCCGATAGGGGAATTTTTTGATTTCTCAATAATTGGGATAATAGCATCATTTGTTAGGGTGCTAATTCCTTGAAAATTCTGCTGAAAATCATTAATTTCATCATATAATGAGTTCAAAAGTTGACCTCTTATTTTTCTTGATTCAATGTACTTTCTAAGTGGTTCTAAAAGAAATTCTAGTGGTTTAGAAATTGCTCCTATTACTACTGACAAATATTACCACTCAACATAGGTTATTCTAATAAGTTCAATATATCATTTTTAATATTGCCTGGCTGGCAAATCCTATTAAATATGCTAAGAATTAAATAAAGAACATGGCACAATCTGATGTTTTAATCAATCGATTACTATCAATATGGGATTTCATTACTTGGTTGGATACGCCACTTAACATACCTTCTAACACGCAGGGGCCTGGTAAGTTCAAACAGATGAAGGAGGAAATGGAAGGGATATTGAAAGAATATGATAAGGATATAGATTTATTGCCTACTGATCTTATTTTGGGTCATTGGTTAACCTACATTTTTGATTTAGTAATGAAGGCAGACTATGTCTGGAAGAAGCCCTATCAGATCATGACCTATATCGCGTATGAATACAGAAAAGGTAGTAATGTTTCGTCTTTACTTGCTAATCATATCGTCTATAAGGCTCTTAAGGATAAAAAAACTGGAGCCATAGTTAATTACCCAATCTACTATATAGGTCCACAGATTAACCCAAAAAAAATACAACGTAAGGAAAAGCTTCGTTCCTTTTCGCACTGGTTGGATAACAAACATGGATTAATACAGTCTCTAAAAAGTACTTTAGATAATTTATGCAATAATCGGGATATTATCTATTTTATTCTTAATGAGACAGAATCAGCTCCTTCCGACAAATTTCTCTATGAGGCGGCTATAAAGCTCAATAAGATAACATATCCTAATACTCAACTTGACCATCAAATACTAGTGCATAAACGAACATGGGCGGCATTTAGAGACTATGTTAAAGGCGATCTAAATGAAGTATTTTGGGAAGGAGCAAAGAATTCCAGTTTTGAGAATAGACATAGATGGTATAAACCCAATAAACAACATTTGGGCCAGCTTGAGATTCCTGGAGATGTCCACAATAATTATTTTTTCGAGCAAATATTTCCATTATTGAAAAAATTACTTGAGGGTAAAAAGTATCCTGATCAACAACCCATTCATTATGGTATTAATTTTCCTAGGGTTAAATTTTTCCCAGGAATTGAAGCTATCAGGGTAATTTATGATGATCTACCCATGAATATAAAGAAAGAGATTTACCCTGAACAATTTGATGCTACTTTCGCATTCCGATTTTGTGAAAAAGAGATGTGTGAATCCTGTCCATTAGGTTCAGGAAGGATCGATAATTTCTGTATTGGAAAATTAGTACCTCAAAATAATAACCTATTTTATTGCCCCTTAAAGATACATACAATTGGATCATTATCCTATTGCGATCCATCGAAGTGTACGTTGTTAAATAATCCACAAAAATACAGGGGTATGTGCCCTCAGGGACGAGAAATAGACTAGAGCAGTTGAAGATGGTAAATATGAATAGGATTAGGTTTTGTTTATGTTTTTAAACCAGTGAAGAACGAAAGACTAAGATTAGAAAAGAAATATTTCAACTTTGCATTTAATTTAATGGTGTTTAAATACCTGCAATAATTCCTTTTTATCGACCATAGCTTGCATGGTCTATGGTCCAAGTAAAGATATCCCACAACCTCTTTTTTTATCCAATAATATAGTGAACCGGTGGGATTTTGACCCGAGATAGGTGGAGACACAGTCCTGCAACATCCCTTTTTTTTAAATCTATTAAATAAATTAAATTAATTATAATTAAATATCCTTGCCCACCTTTGTGATTAGGTGGGTAAAGTAATGAAGTTCCGTACCCTTAGTAGATGCGACGGATGCGGAGAGGAGGTCGGGGGCATGAACTGCCTACCGGTCATGAGATACCGGTGCCTCAACTGCGGGGCCGAGCTGACCCTCTGCCCTCTATGCCAGAGCACAGGCCTGGATTGTCCGGCCTGCGAGGACAAGCTGTCCCCGGTCTGGGAGCTGAAGGAGAAATTCCACGATAGTACGTGCCAAAAGACTATCCTATGGTACGTGAAAGGAGATGGACGCGGTGGAGGCTCTTAAATGATGGAGCGGATGGAGCCATCCGGACTTTTTGTAATATTTGTTGATATTATGGAGGAGATAACATGACCTCATTAACCGTTTACGACGGGGCCAACACCATCGGCGGTAACAAGATCTACCTGGAGGAGAACGGCCGGGGGGTATTCCTTGACTTCGGGATGAACTTTGCCAGGTACGGCGAGTTCTTCCAGGAGTTCCTCTCGGAGCGCAGCGTCAGGGGCATACACGACCTTATCCACCTCGGGCTTATTCCCAAACTAGGAATTTACCGCAGGGACCTTGTGCCGTCCGACCTTGATGTCTCTGCCTACCCCAAGCTCTGTATCGATGCTGTGCTCCTGAGCCACGCCCACCTCGACCACTGCGGCAACGTTGGTCTTTTGAGCAGGGAGGTGCCGGTCGTGGCCTCGCAGACCAGCGTTGCCATACTCAAGGCGCTCCGGGACACCGCCCCGGCGGGCATGGGCTCCGAGATCTCCTACTTCTCGGAGAAGTCGCCCGTTGAGGGCTGCGGCGGCCTGGTCCTCGAGTCTGACTACACCGCCAGCTACGTCTGCCGCGACTTTTACTGCACCACCGAACCCTCAGAAGAGTTAGCGGGCTTCACAGCGGAGAGGCCTGGAGAGAAGAAGGGGAAGAAGAGGCTGGAGCCGGGGAGGCTCTGTCACCTCAACGAATTGAACCTCCCCTTCGAGGTTGAGGCATACCCGGTAGACCACTCTTTGTACGGGGCGGTGGGGTACATCCTGAAGGCAAAGAAGGGACCAACGGTAGCCTACACCGGGGACTTCAGGCTGCACGGCAGGAACGCGGAGAATACGAGGGAGTTCCTGAAGGAGGCCAAGGAAGCCTCCGTCCTCATCACCGAGGGAACCAGGATTGGCAGGGAGGATGACTACAACGTCACCGAGGAGGAGGTCTACCGTAACTGCTTAGAAATAGCGGAGGAGGCAAAGGAACTCGTGATAGCGGACTTCTCGCCGAGGAACTTCGAGAGGCTGGAGAGGTTCCAGGAGATAGCCCGGAAAACCGGAAGGGAGCTGGTCGTGACGGCGAAGGACGCCTACATGCTCCACGCCATAGGCTGCGCCGGGGGCAGCTGCATCATGGAAGACAGTAACGTGAGGATATACGGCGAGCTGAGGAACCCGGCCAGGATCAAGTGGGAGATGGAGGTGGTGAGGGAGCTGTGGGGCGACAGATACGTGGGCTACGGCGAGATCTCAAAGGACCCCGGGAGGTACATACTCTGCTTCTCCTTCTACGACATGAAGCACCTGCTGGACATCAAGCCGGAGGGAGGGACCTACATCTACTCTTCCAGCGAGGCCTTCTCTGAGGAGGACACCTTCGACTTCGTTAGGCTCGGCAGGTGGGTTGACTTTTTTGGGCTGAAGACCTACGGATTCAGGATAGCGGGGCAGGGTGAAAATGCCAGGCCGGAGTTCGACAGGGGCTTTCACGCCTCCGGTCATGTCTCAAGGGATGAGCTGGAGAGGGCTATCGATGAAATAGACCCGGATGTGCTCGTGCCTGTACACACCACGGGCCAAGGCTGGTTCAGGGAGAAATTCGAGAAGGTCCTTGTGCCCGAGGAAGGAAAAAGGTTTGTAATATAATCATCTACATCTCCTATAATTATATACTGTAAAAACAATAATATTATTGATAAGAATGATTCCTGAAAATATCAATGAATCTCACATTCTAAGTGCCATTACTGAACTAAAGAATAATGGCGCCGCAAAAAATAGAGCATCAAAAAAATTCTCAATAGAATATGAAAAGGATCTTTATCCACCCAAGCTAGTAATTTCAATTGCGAATAGATATGCCAATGGAGTGGAATTGGACCCGAGCTCCTTCAGTGGAGGGAGGGAGTCCAATGAGTTCCTTAAGTCAAGAGGCTACAAGATTGTTACGCGCACTGGCGCTGTCCCTGCAAAGACAAAAGGGGTCAGCAAACATGCAAGAAAAAGTGAGAATGAAAAGCAACACAACGAGCGGTGCCCCTCCTGCAAAGACAATATCCTAGCGCTGCTCAAGGAACTGTATAGCGATGCTTTTAGAAATTATGATTTTGGATGGAGCAATCGCCCAGAACTTTTAGCCAATAGCACTTATTACAATATTATTTTGAGTATTTTTGAAGATCTGAAGTCTTACAGGGGCTATTCAGATTTCATACGCTCTGACAAATTATCCCCTTGCGACTACTTCATCCCAACGCCTGGATTTATTTTGGAATTTGACGAGTCTCAACACTTCACCATGCCTCGTAAATTGGTCTTGGAAAGATACCCTGATGCCATGGATTTGGGCTTTAACAAGAAGAAGTGGGAATTGCTGTGCAAAGAGATCAATAGTAAGGACAATGACCCTCCATTCCGGGACGAGCAGCGTGCCTGGTTTGACACAGTGCGGGATTTCATGCCAAGGGTGCGCGGGTTAAAACCAACGGTAAGGCTCTATAGTAAAGATTATTCTTGGTGCTCATTAAACCCCAAGGACTTGTCAGGACTGGCCCGTTTCAAAAATTTCCTGGTCGATGTTGAACCAGTCAAGGCGGTAGTGGCAAGAAACGACCCTAACCCCATATTCGCTCGCATAATACTTGCGCAGAACTGGGGAGGGAAGCCAGAACAATCGCGCAGGGCACTTGAGCTAATGCTCGATGCATGGCCCGAGGGGAAGGCGACCAAGTTCATAGTGACATGCGGGGGGTTCGCCCAATTTACCTGGCCCAAAGAATTAACTTCTAATACTGTGGGTGACAACCTTTTCCCCAACCCTAGCGCCATGGAGAATCTGGCAGGTCTCGCGCAAGCAACTGCCAAGCAGGTCCTAGATGGTGGATTGCTCGGCCGCTTGGGCAAGGTTGCAGATTATATGACCTTAGGTATAGACTCCCACAAGGAAAAGATTTCCACCGTTAAAAACAAAATTCCTGAACTCCACGTAGAAATGGTTATCCTAGTGGATCTGAAAAGCGGTCAAATGCAATGGACTGGCAAGTCATACCCGACCTCAGGGCAACAGGAGGGGCTAATCAGGGTGGCTGATCCCAAGAGACATTTCTTCGAAATCCCTGGCTACGGGAAAATAATGATACTAGGGTGTCATGACTTGAGCATATTCAACCCCAGATCAATAAATGCAAAGGGTTGGAGAAGGGAGGTAAATGACGAGTTTAAAAGGCTAGCTTCTGAAGAGAAGCCACGGGTCGTGCTGCATCACCCACATACAGCAGACTCGGACAGAACATGGCTGATGGCCTGGAATACGCTCAGGAAAATGCTTCCCAGTGTTGTCTGCTACGCCGGCGCAGGCAAATATTTTGAAACTCAAGGGGCGCGATCTAGGCTCGAGGAGGTCCTTGACAAAACACGGCTTGGTGAAACCATAGATTTCATTCTACTCTGAATCATCCAAAACCATTCGAGAAGGTCATCGTGCGAGAGGAAGGTAAAAGATTTGCGGTATAATTATTAAAGGAGTCCGCTTGCCCGATCCCAAGATGCCCCTAGAAAATCCTCTACAATAGCTAATCAAGCTTCTTCCAGTAGAACGGGAAATCGCTGCCTGTCTTCGTGCTCCTGCCGGCGTACTCGAAGGATCTCTGGAAGCTGACCCCATCCACTATATACCGCTTGTAAAAGAGCAGCGCGAAGACCGTGGAGTCCATCCAGTCCACATAGGTGCTTGGCGCAATGTAGTATTTTGCGCCGTGGAAGGCCTCGGCCATGCGTACCCGGCTGCCCACGCAGGCGTTGGCGAATATGACGGTCGCCCTGTGGTCCGTCTCGGCGATCTCCTCCGGCGTGACGGCCCAGGTCCTCCCGTTTCCGATAAAGACCCCGTCCCTGTCCTCTTCGCCGTGGGCGGCGATGTGGATGATGTCGTATTTTGTGCCGGTGTTCAGCTTCCTGAGGAACTCGGTCTTCCCCCTCACCTTGAAGGCCAGGCTCTGGGCTCTCGCCGGTTTGTAGAGCCTGCAGACGTCGAAGAACTTCTTGAGCAGCGCACCCTCGGAGGGCTCGCCTCGCGGCAGGAGGTCCAGTATCAGGATGTGCCTCTTGGTGGGCAAAGTGATAGATCCCTCTGAATAATAATGTAAATTCATTATATGTAGATATTCCCCAACAGGAGTGACCGGAGAATCCAAGAAACCTTGTGGACATCGCTGGAGAACGCTTGTGAACACATGAGACGCTTGCGGAGGGTGCTGTTGCAATTGATGCGCGGTAGAAATGTACGCTAGTTGTACAGGGTGATTAGTATTAATCCGCCGAAACCCCCTCCGCCGACCGAAAGAGCACACAAAAAACCGACCCGATCACCAAAAAAGGGTGTGAGTGGTATCGAGTGATAGCGCACAATCGCCAAAAGGGGCGCAAGTGGTCATAAATGGGGGTGCGCCGGCGTCTATTGGAATATACCCTCCTATAGTAGGACAATTCCAGCCGGACGCCGCAGGAGGGTACTCTGGCACCAAAATGGGCACGCAGTAGGTCTTCTGCGTACGGCAGAGTGTCGCGCAGCGGACAAAATGGGGGTGCTGGGAGACGCCGTGGTGGTCCGTAGCCGCTCAATCCATCCAACATATGCAAAAACGTGATGGAAGCGACGCCACCAACGCGGACTCTAGACGCCTGCGTGTTACTCTTGTTCAAATATGCCAAGGCATACCACTTCTTGGGCGCCTGGGAATATGCGTAGAGGAATGCATAAGGCGTCTTTCGACACCAAATGGGGGTGCGTGATACCACTCGAGACACCAAATGGGGGTGCGTGATACCATTTAGAACGCTGGAGAGGGGTGCGGGAGACGATTTGGACGACGGAGAGGGATGAGTGATACCACTTTGAGATACCGAAATGCGCCCTGAACGCCTGTAAAGTGCGCATATGAGCATGCAGGAGACATGTTGAGTGCACCGAGTAGCACGCAAGACCTCCGCAGAGTACACAGAAGAGCACTCAGGACTACTCAGTGGACGTCGGAGAGCGCACATGTGCATTCTGCGGATGTCCTCGAACGCTGGTAACGCAAACTCTGCGCTAGATCGGGCTGGGGGCGACACCAGTAACGCAGAAGTTGCAGCTTACATAGCCGCTAAGTCAATCCTATACACAGCCAGATAATGATCCGGACGATAACAGGGATAGCCACGAAGAGGATCCGCGTTGTACGAGGAGCGGCTCCGCTCCGGTCACTTTTGATGTGAGTCATTCTCTGCCACCCATCTCCAACCATTCCTCTTTTTGGCGTTTTTCCTTTTCCTCCCACTCCCTCATCCACTCTTCATCTCGCTTTTTTTGTTCTTCGGCTTCACGTTTTTCACTTTCTATGATGCGCTCGAATATTTCCGGCTTCAGTTCCCTGTATAGAATCTCCCATTCCTTGCGGTATTTAATCGTATTATGATGATACCATATGCCTTCTGCCATGCCATGAACTCCTTCAAGAATGACTCTCTCAAGCTCGATAAGAAAATCTATGTATTCTCTCTGTTCTTCGTTTTCCCAACTGGCGCCCAGTATGAGGCTTTTTATATATTGAGACTTTACTTTCTGGTAGCTCATTTGCCCCCACCTTTAGTTCCTCCTGCCTTGCTACTCAAACGCCTCACGCGACGCTATATCTCTAAGAGCCTTCTCCGCATTCTCGCCGCTCTTGACCATTCGCTTAAGCCGTGCTATCTGCTCTGGAGTTGCCTTCGCAACGAGCTCCTCGTCGGCCAGCCTCTCCAGGGCAAAAACCTTCGCATTTATCGCCTGTTGGTACATTCCCTTTATGTACGGCCCTGTCATGTCATCAATACCTCCTACAGTAATAGTCTCTCTCAGCCGAAGATTCAGAGTAGCCAATTCTCTCAAGGAATTTCGCGGCATCCTTAAGGTGTTCATGAGCACTTATCCTTGCACCTCCGGCATAGATGGTTTTGTATTCCGTTACCTGAGCCGGATCTAGTCCAACCACATCGCTTAATCTGATGAAAATGTGTCTTAGATTTTCGATTGTTGCCATTTGGATAAGCAGTTCCAAGTCCAGCCCCTCTATTACGCCCGTGGCCTTCTTTTCATCAATCCCTGGATTGCTTTTGCCCTCATTGATCAGTTTTATTCTCTTGTTCAACTCCGACATTTTGTCTATTAGCTTTTCAAGAGTGTCGTGCTCAAAGTATTCCGTGCCTGGGCAGACAACAACCAAGTGCTTACCTGGGTAACCTCCCATATGCACATAGTTTGTCTTTGCCCCACAGACCTCACACTGGAATACTTCAAAGGTTCTCCAATGCCCATGGTAACCTGTTGACTGTATATTATCGTAGTGCACCAAATCAACTTCCTCTTTCCCTATTTTGCCATCATGCTCCTTCCCCTTCCTATTCAGGGCTTTCAGCAACACCTCAGAATTCACCATTTATACCACCTGATTCAATAAGGCGCGTTGTAGACTATTAGAACTTTATTGATAATTTGTTCCATATAGGAACATATAAAAGGAACTTCAGAGTTTGGATATTTAGGGTTTTTAATGCTGCCTGATTTGGAGGAGATATCAGAAAAAAGGGAGAAGATGCACCTTACCCAGTATGAATTCGCGAGGGAGGCAGGCATCAGTAGGAGCCAGTTAGCAAAGATTGAGAGAGGCTACGCCAACCCAAGCTACAAGCAGGTGAGGAAGATCTTTGAAACCTTGGAGAGGCTTGAGCAGGTCATGATTAAGAAAAACCCAGTCATGGAGGCGGAGGAAATACATAACACTAATGTTGTTTATGCGGAGTATGACGAGCCCATCCGCTCCGCGCAGAAAAAGATGCAGGATGGGGCCTTCAGCCAGCTGCCGGTAAGAAAGGGTGACAGGGTCGTGGGGAGCATTACCGAGAGGGGTATAAACATGAGGATCTTCGAAAAGGAATCGATAAAGATTGGTAGCATGTTGGTGAGGGATTTTGTAGAGGCGGGATTCCCTCAGTACAGCACGAATACGCCGGTGAAGTGGATCGTCCCTGCGCTGCAGAAGCACCAGGCAGTGCTGACGATGAATGAGGGAAAGGTCGTTGGTATAATCACGAACACGGATGTATGGAAGCTTCTTAGTAAATAAGTTCAGGCTGCATGCTGACTTTTTGAGACTGTTGAAGGTTTAATCAAGCTTCTCCCAGTAGAACGGAAAGTCGCTGCCGGTTCCCGCCCTCCTGCCGGCATACTCGAAGGACCTCTGGAAGCTGACATTATCCACTATGTACCGCTTGTAAAAGAGCAGGGCAAAGACCGTGGCATTCATCCAGTCCACATAGGTGCTCGGCGCAATGTAGTACCTCGCCCCGTGGAAGGCCTCTGCCAGCCTCGCCCGGCTGCCAACGCAGGCGTTGGCGAATATGAGGGTCGCCCTGTGGTCAGTCCCGGCGATCTCCTCCGGCGTGACGGCCCAGCTCCTGCCGTTCCCGATGAAGACACCCTTCCTGTCCTCGTCGCCGTGGGCCGCGATGTGGATGATGTCGTACTTGGTGCCGGTGTTCAGCTTGCTGAGGAACTCCCTCTTGCCCCTGATCCTGAAGAAAAGGCTCTGGGCCCTCGCCGGCTTGTAGAGCCTGCAGAGGTCGAAGAACTTCTTTAGCAGGGCACCCTCGGAGGGCTCGCTCTTCGGCAGGCAGTCCAGTATCAGGATGTGCTTTCTTGAGACAAAAACCTTCGACTCCCTGTATAATAATGTAATTTATTATATGTAGATATTTCCCCGTCTAACGTCAGATACGCGGAGCTTGGAGTAGGGCATAATAAACTTTATATTATAAGACGTCCTGTAAGACGTCCAGTGAGATGGATGATTCCCAAGAACGTACGTAGAGAAAAAACAATTTTTGTTTATTGGAACAAGAAATACTCCGTCAACAAGATACATCAATTAACGGGAATAGCCAGAAGTACTGTCGGCTATTACGTGAGAAAATTTAATGCCGGTAAGACACCCCGATATAGTCTTGATGAAGTATTGATGAATGTCGTGCCTAAGGTCAAAACAGGGGTAACTGAAGGTAGTCTTGAAGACATATTGGGGACGGACATGCCCAAAGTCAAGACAGGGTTAAGTCTTGATGATATATTAAAAGAAGAAGAAAAATTAGAAGTGAAACCTGCTAAGCTAAGTAAAGAAGAACGAACTTTAGCTGAGTCCTTTCGAACAATGATAGTCAAAAGATGGATTGAATTGATGAGTAAAGATAACTACACGCAGGCAAAGACTTATCTGGAATCGAATCTCGTTTACATGGATTTTATGGAAAGATGGAATAAAATGTTAGAGGGTATGGGAAAGATAACCTTTGATGAATTGAAAAATATATCGAATGTAAAATTTAAAGCGCATGAACAGTAATCATCTTCAAAAATGAAATATAAGAAAAATGAAGAAGGTTTATCAAATATGTATAGTGAACTTTCACTCCTTTGCCCCGGAAATTGCTAATTGTGGCAGCTCAACCCTGACCGGTCTTTTTTTTTGTAATTTTCTTTTTATAATAAGACAAAATCATGATTCGGAGGATTCTCCTCTCAGGATGCCCTCACCTTTGGCCATCTCGAGTATGGCTCTTTTGAGCTCCTTCATCCCGCCCTCGATGCTGGTCCGGTTCCCAAAGATCTCCTCAAAGACCCTCCTCCCGAAATTATCGTCCTTGGCCACCCTCAGGATCAATGAGCCCCTGGCATAGCGTGCCATGGGCAGCAGTCCGTCAGAATCGCCATCGGTGATGCCGATTACCGGAACGCCATACCTGCTCAGGATGTCGCCTGCGATGGCTGTTGTGTCATCCCCCACGGTTACCGCCCCGGAGATGTTCATGCCCAGAAAATCGTATACATCATACCCGGCGTGATTGATGAAGGCTATCACATTGGTCTTCTTTAGGCTCACCCTCCGGCGCCGCCTCACCTCCCCCCTGAGCGTAACGATGGTGTCTATCTTTGCCTCGGCGAGGTTGAGATCGCCCAGCTTCTCCAGGCCGTGCTCCTTCACCTCCGCCCCCCGGATCTCGATCCTGCCCCTCTCCTTTACGATCAGGATATCCCTGGACCTTGCCCTGCCAACGACTATCCAGTTTATCAGGATCCAGTCTCCCTCATTGACCCCGAGAACCCGCCTGCACTCACGTTCCCCCTCCCTCCAGAAGGTGGTGCCATAGTCCTTGGGCCCCGCAGTCCTGAAGCCCAGCTCCCTGGCAAGCCTGGCTGCAAAGCTCTCTGTGCCATCCGCCCATGGGATGACGGTCATGCTGCAGGTATCAATGCCAACAAGGGGCGCATCCGGCACGATCCTCGAGATGTGGAAGCATTCTGCCCTCACCCTCTCCGGGTCGACGGTGTGGGTGGCGGTTATTGCAATGTCGTAGCCCTTGTGCTCCCTCAGCCAGGCGCTCCACCTCCCCCTGATTATCTTTATTTCGCCCTCCATCCTGGCATCCAGCAACGCAGTTGTCCCTGTGGTCCCGGTCACCAGGGCCTCCACCTCCCCGTACCGGCCCAGCGTGTCAAGGAGCCTCCTGGCCCAGCCGGAGTCGAAGATGCCTGACATGTGGAACCTTATGCATATTCTTATGGCTTTACGCCCCCTACACCCGACCCGTATAATATCCTATGCCTCCATCTATTTTTGCGAGAAATCTTATTTCGCCTGCTTTTTCGGGTGGGTTTTCCTTGAAATCAGGTTCCCCTTCTCATCCTTGATCTCGACAAGCACCTTTTCCTGGGTGAAATAGCCCCTTTCCTTTTCCGGGAGCCTGCTAAGAAAACCCTTGCTGTACTGCCCCTTCAGGGTGGCCTCGTCGCTCTTCCAGTACCGGTATTTGACTCCGTATTCCCTGGCATTTCTTTCAGCCAGCTCCTGCCTTCGGGAGTCGTCCTTGTAGTAGAGGACCAGAACATATTCCGTGTTTTTGCCTATCAAACGTATATTGATCTTTGCTTTATGAAAGCCGTGCGACTCTATTTCATTTCTGGCTATCTTCACAAGCCTTTCCCTGTCCGCCGAGAAGAAGAGGTATTTGCCGGTAATCTCGTAGCCCTGGGGCAGAGGGGATATGAACCATTGCCAGAATCTATCGAGCCTTTCAGTGACCGGCATTGCAATACCTTATGCAGGTTGCCCTACGTAAATTTATCGAATTCCTGCAAATAGCGATATCTCAGTACCATAGGCTAGGCTAGATTGCGATAAAAAAAGTAGGATTTAGGTTTATCTCCGGCGCAGGAAATAGACGGCTGCAGCTATTGCTACAACTGCGACTCCACCTATTACCACATACCACAGCGGATCTATCGGAGTTGCTGCGGTCACGGTAACGGTGCCGGATGTGGACGCGTTGTAGTTCTCGTTGCCCGGCCAGTAGGCATAGAACTGGTAGGTGCCGGCATCGTTGAGTGGCGCTGGGAAGATGTATTGACCGTTGAGAAGAGTGGCATCTCCTATTGACACGAAGGCGTTGCTGTTGACGGACCTGTAGATCGTAATGTTGCCTGCCTGTGCAGGCGAGAGCGTACCATATATGGTCACATTTGTGCCAGGTGCTAAGCTAGCATTGGAAGAATGTATCGTGAGTGTTGCGCTCAGCTTCACCTCGAATTCAACGTTCCGGCTGGCCGCTATATGGTGATCATCGAAGCTCCACGAGGCATAGACGGTCCATGTGCCATTGGTATCTGGTATGTATGTGTCGCTGTAAGCTCCACTTGAATCCGTTGTTACGTTTCTTATAATTGTGCTGACGGGTATTGAGGCGTATTGGCTCCATGTTACACCATCAGGATTGGGCATGAAAAAGTATGGTGCGGCAATGTAGTCATACCAGTCGACGGGAGCGCAAAGTTCTAAGTAGGTGACATCAGTCCTTATAGGGTTTGTGAGCATGCTGGCGCTAGGTCTTGTATAAAGAAGGGTCACGGTCTTGCCCGGCTGCGCTGAGCTTATCGATCCCCCTATGTTTATAGCGTCACCAACCATAATTACCGGGGAAGAAGCGTCGCAGGATATGGTCGTGACCGGGATTGGTTTTTGGGCTAGCCACTCTATTGCATTCAGAATAAAGGGCCACTCTGATTCAGGGTCATATAGGGGGGCCTCATACGGCAAACCATCTCTATCACTTTCCTCCTCAAATTCTGGATGTGGACCCATGAGGAATACCCTGCCGTTACCATACTCAAAGGCGACGATTGCTGGCATTCCGGTGGCGTTATATGTGCCCAGTATCGTTACGTTTGCGCCCTCATAAGGCAGCAGCTCTGAACCTCCTGCGTAGTAGATAAACATTTGATCTGGCAAAGAGTTTGTTATAGGATGATTATGGTTCACGATGTTTATCTTGGCCGTGGCATCAACTCCATGTGGGCAGATCTCTTCTACTACATGTATTGCAACTCCTTGAAATAGATCCAGGTTCAATTCATCCCCCCTTACCCAATAATCTGGGGGTGGACTTTCTGGGTCAAACTTGGATATATGAACGTCGCTTGCATAATTTGCACCTGCGCAAATACCAAGGTATCCACCTCCATTGTTAATAAAACTCTGAATATTTTCTTTACCGAGCTCGCCCATCACGTCTTCGGAGACATCAGCATTCCCTCCGGGCCATGCAAGAACATCATAGCCTTCCAAGCGTCCATTTAATATGTCATCGGGATAGACACGGGTAACGTTACAGCCCATCCAATCGAACATAACATTCATAGCTGCAACACAGGCTTTACATACACCATCGCCATTGGGACCGGAACCATTGTAAAGAGCAACCCTGATCGCCTCAGGTGAATCCACGTGCACACCCACCTCACAACATATTTCCTGTGGTCCAACTAAGGCTACCAAACATAGACACAATACAACAACCGCAATTTTGTTCATAAAGTGGCCTCGCAATTTATTTGGTTTTCACATCATTTAAGTTTTTTTCTTATGGTTAAGCAATAAGCCTGCGCTGAATAGAGGGGTAGTTTAATTGGGTTTGGGAGTTAAAATCATCCTAAAAAAAAGATCTAGATACGCGGTTTATATCTCCATCTATCGCTGGCAAGTCCGGCCTCGGGCAGTATAACATTATAATGGAATGAGGCCGCTAGATGTTATTCTCTACGTGAAAGGGTTTACAATTAATTCTGGATGAGGAAAAAAAGGGAGGAGGTTGGTTTATTGGAGAAGCCTCTTCCTGGCAGCTATGGCTATTGCAGCACTGGCGGCGATGGCCACCATTATCAAAATGGCAGGGTAGCCTGATAACTCAAGAGGCAGCACGAAGCCGCCCACCGCAGCCATTCGAGTTATTCCGTATACGTAGACCGTTCCTAATACGCCTGCTGCGACGGCCGTTGTACTGCCGTCAGACGATGTTGACACAACCATCCCGGGTGCGTCTATTGCGAATTGTCCTATTAAATCGCCGGAGGAAGTAAAAAAGTCGGTCCAACTCGTGTCCTCTGTTTGGTTCACGCCGGTCGCGGCGATTATCAAGCCGTCCCTGCTTATGCCGATGTCGGGTATCCATTGGCCGGCAAACCTGTTCCAGGTTTCGGGCTCGTTCGTGCTAGAACGTGTTCTTGCTCCATCCCACAGGTGTATCCCGCAGATAGCGGCT
>Ga0315296_10001319_pt1 | contig 21620 bp, 22 predicted proteins | sample YL17G14_18_MG_FD_203921 | JGI IMG/M metagenome (GOLD analysis project Ga0315296, IMG submission 203921) | Sediment microbial communities from Yellowstone Lake, YNP, Wyoming, USA - YL17G14_18 | ecosystem: Environmental > Aquatic > Freshwater > Lake > Sediment | place: USA: Wyoming | collected...
GACTTTGATCGCCAAGTTCCTCGCCAATGCTTCCATTGTGAACAGAACGTGCAGCGATGTGGACAGCCTCTTGATCCTTCGACAAGTGCGTAGATCGTGTTCGATCCAGCCATCATTGTGAAGTGATATTTGTGAATGTTATCCTCGACAAAATGATACGCTGGCATTGGGAGTTCATCAAGATTCGCTATCAGCGGCCGATCTGGATTGTGAAAGACTCTACCATTCTTCTGGAAGGATAGGCCATTGATGTCAGCAAATGATCTGGAGTTCTTAGCTGCGTTCACGAGGTCTACAAGCGTCAATTCGCCCTCTCCTCGGACAAGCACATCAATCTCTGGATACATACGCAGCGACTCGTCTGCTGTCGCTGTGAAGTGCTGACCGCCAGCTACCGTCAGGATCGATGGGGCGACTTTCTTCGCCGTGGCCAAGCCGCGAACAGTCGTGTATGCGTTGCATGTAGCGAGGCTGCTTGAGGCGACGATGTCAGGACGCGACGACACAATGTATTTCTCGAGGCCGCCCCAATCGAGCATGTTTGCCTGACAGTCAAGCACTTCAACCTCCACATTAGGTATCTTACTCTCTACGTACGCGGCAAGTTCCAAGATTCCCAAGGGCGGAGGAAGATACTCTCCCATCACAAACCAGAAATGTTTCGGCGGTTCGACGAATAGGATCTTCACATTTGCTCCATCCGAAGGCGAACGTGTCCACCGGTGTGTTGATGATCGGTTCGTTTCTAGACGACTCTGACCATTCCCGCCTCTTGCGGACCTGTGAAGAGGATCGTGCTATGTGCCGTAACGAGATCCAGATACAATCTCAAATAGCGTTCCTCTTCGGCGCCTTTGAGTACGACGGCATCGTCGTATGCGCAGATAGCGGCCAATGGGATCTCGAGTTCTCGATGCAAAGCGCGCTCATACACAACGAGCTCGTTGATCATATTATGTTTAAAGAAACAGGCCATCTCACCAGCGACGCGGAGCCCCTTGAAACCTCTGGCCATCGCCTCATCCAGTGCTTTCTTCCACAATGAAAGCGTCCTGTCAATATTGAATTCCCCTCCGATAATGTACCAGTGTTGGTAGTCTACTACTCTCAGGGCGCCTATTCTCTCGTAGTGCTCGACGTTCAATCCGAAGTCGCTCATAGCTTCCCTTATCGCATTCGATGACTCGTCTCCTGCAACGTACACAACCGCTTCGCCGGCATCTAGTCCAGCTTTCAAGTACGTGAAAAGAACCAGACGCTTGTCGCTGTGATTCGTATAGAACAAGATCACGTGATCTCGTGCCTTCATTCTTCGAACGAATTCCAGGATCTCGCTCTTTCCCATGACCGGCCACATCTCTTAGGCCTGAGCACGTTAACAATTTGCTGAGTATACACGTACGTTGTTTATGTCACTTCCCAGTGGTGGGCCAGTTGTTCTACGAGTTGGGTAGCTATTGCCGCCCCTTGGCTATTCCTCACGCAAGGGAGAACTGCCGCATCGTAGGCTACGCTAGCACCGGCCGGGAGAGGAGGAGGGGTAGGAAGATGAGATCCTTAGGATGGCGAGCGGCTAGATCTCTTGGATCAGACTTTGGTTCCACAGTTGTGACAGAACTTTGCGCCAGTCGGCAGTATCTCGCCACACTTTGCACATTTCTGTGAAGGCACTTGGCTCGGCTGTTGGGGCATCGCGGATATGCTCTTGCCGCAGTTCGGGCAGAACTTTGACGTTGAAGGGATCTGAGCACTGCAGCTCGGGCATATGACCAAGGCCACTGCAGGCGCTCCAGGAGTCATCGAAGTCTGGAATAGCGGTGGGATGAGAACCATTCCCGCGCCCAGCGCCGCACCTGATGACTTGCCAAGCTCTTTTGCGGCTTCTTTGACGGTCTCCATCCTGAGCACTTCCTCAGGCGCCATTCTGCCCTGCTTGAGCCAGAACAACCTCTCACGATACTCGGGGGTGGTGTCGATTCCCTCGAACTTGAGGTCGACGAGTTGCAGGCCGATCCTTCGGAAGTACTCTATGAGTGAAGCTTTCACTTGACCGGATGTCTCGTCCAGCTTCGTGAAGACCGTGACCAGATCGTACCTCGAGAGTTCATCGATCATCTTCTCATTGACGAAGCCCCTTAGGAAATCGTTCACGCTCGGAGTGGTGTAGGCATTCTGTCCACCCACGACCTCATTCACGAAGAGCTGAGCACTCTCCACTTTCAGCCAGAATGATCCGAACGTCATCAACGGGGCCAGCTCTGTCGTCTGCGCCTTGTTGCCGAACTTGCCCGCGAACTGCTTTGTCGAGATGAAGATGACAGCCACCTTGAATGGGGTCTCTGTGAAACCCGCCAGGCGTGAGAATCCGGCAGTTAGCTTCGGCAGGTTCAGTGTGGTGAGCATGTGTCTTCCAGGTCCAAAGCTGTCGTAGCCCTTTCCGTCTCGGAAGAAGACGGCAGTTTCGTACTCGTGCACGATCAGTTGGGCACCCCACTGTATGTCTTCGGCAGGGTACCGCCAGATAATGTCCTCAGGACCTGCGCCAGTCCACTCAACAACTTGGGGCATGTTTAGCCAACCTCCACTCCTTCAATCACATCTTTCCTTTGATCGAATACCGTCTCGAATCCTTCAACTGTCTTTCGTAGCTCAGATTCATAGGCCTCTAGATTCTCGAATTTGCCTGTTTGCACTTCATCCCTGAAGGCTTGGACTCTCTGAGCGAGCCCCTTTGCACCCTCGACGAGCTGCGTGTCAAAATTGATCATCCTGTCGAGATCATCTTCGTCTGTCTTGGTTGCATCGAAGAATCCGGCATATCCATAGGAGGCGTGGTGCACCTTCTCGGAAACCCTATCGAATATCGCAGTCAACCGATCTATTGGATGGAGAGCCTCGGGCACCCTGCTTTCTGCTACAGCCTGGTAGACGTCTTGAAGCCCGTTCCTTGCTTCCTGAAGCTTAGAGTAAACGTAGTCACGAATGACCTTGTCCGCTTCCCGTCGTTGCTCCTTTGCCTTGTAGCCGCGGAATCCTGGAACCGCGAGCATGATCTTCTCGAGAAGCTGTTCGCCTTCTCCTATCTTCTGCAGAGGTGTTTTCTTGCTCAACTCTATTTGCTCACAGCACTAACGCTAGAGACATTCTGCTATTAAGTCGTTTGAAATCCCGCAAGCTAGAGCAATTTGAACTCCGGAGCCGGTAGGTCGCCTTTTATCACTTCGCCGGTCGCCCCGTCCACAAGAATCCGGTACCTCTGTTTCTTGTAATCGTAGCTGACGAACCAGATCGGGCTGTGAAGATAGAGTGTGCTCTTAACGTCGAACTCCGTGTTCATCTCAATGATCTTGTCTACGCTGTCCTTTGCCAGGAACTCGTGTAGGTTGCGGATCTCTCTTTGAGCGATTTCAGTCGCTTCACTACCGTCCATCTCAGCGTTGAGCACCTTCGCGTTGTTCTCTATCTTCGTGAAATCGTATGGTATCTTTCCCTCAAGAGGGATCTCATACGACCTTGTCGGGAAGTCCGACCCACGTCTCGCCAAGACCAGCCAACTGTAATCGTTCTTGGTATCCCATTCCTTTGTTACAGGCGGGCTGATTCTCTCGAAGATACCCTTGCAGTGACTGCTCGCCCCAGTGACGACCACCCAGAACGGGAGATAGAATAGCTCGTTCTCTACAACCGTTGCTTTAGGAGCAAGGTCCCTTGGTGCGGCGAAGCTGCCACTCATCCAACGTTTCACAGACTCCGCCACCTCAGTTCCAGCGTGCATGTTGACGATCAGCGAATGCTCGAATTCGAAATGCTCTCCTGTCTCTATCACACTGGTGAATCCACAATACTTGCATGTGACGATTATCTCACCGGGCTTGAGGGAAAGAGGACCGCCGCAGTGAGTGCAACTGATTTCCTTCACTATGTCGCTCAAGCCCAGCCATCCCGAGGGAGCGTTTCATCGTGATTCGGCTTTAAATCATTCTTGTCGGTTGGCAACCGGCGTGTTCTTCCAAGTCCACGTCGTCGTGGACAACTTCTCTTCCAAGTTCCATCGTGTGACGCTACGAGTCCAATTCCCATAAAGGGGAGGACAGCAGTCTAGCTGCTCAAGGTCAGTGGGATCGCTTTGAAGGCAGTGATTCTGGCAGGAGGAAAAGGAACGCGACTGAGACCGCTGACCTATACCAAGCCGAAGCCTCTGCTCCCACTGGCCGGAGAGCCAGCAATAGTACGACTAATCCAAAAACTGGCACGCGAAGGAATCGACGAGATCATTGTGACGACAAACTACTTCGCCAAGCAGCTGAGCGCCACGTTGGGCGATGGTTCCAACTACGGAGTGCAAATCCATCACGTGGAAGAAAAGACCCCACTCGGAACCGCCGGTTCCGTGAAGAATTCAGAGTCGCTCATCGACGACACTTTTGCAGTGATTCAAGGCGATAACCAATTCGAGTTCGGTCTGAAGGACGTACTCGAACTCCACAGGAGAATCGGTGCTTCAGCCACTATGGCGCTCATCCAGATCGAGAACCCATCGGAGTATGGAATAGTTGAGGTTTCAGACGGCCGAGTAACTCGTTTCTTGGAGAAACCCAGACCAGAGGAATGCTTCAGCAACCTGATCAACACGGGATTGTATGTGATCGAGCCAGAAGCGCTCAAACTTGTTCCCGAAGGCAAGCCGTTCGATTTCTCAAAGAACCTGTTTCCTCTCATGCTCAAATCGAAGTTGGTCCTGGCAGGTTGCTGCGTTAGCGGATTCTGGATCGACATGGGAAATCCACGCAGCTATCTCAGAGCGAATGCTTGGGCACTCGACAAGCTTGAACAGACTGGAGCGAACACGAACGAAAAGCCCGCAAGCGAGTCAGGCACTACGATACCGGGATCAGCCACCTTGAAGAGACCAGTTCATCTTGGCAGGAACGTGAAGATTGGGAACGACGCGACGGTTGGACCATACGCGTGCATAGGAGACGGGAGCGAGATCTCACCTGGTGCGAGAATTGCTTTCTCAGTGGTCTACGAGAACACGCGGGTCGGAACTGATGCGATCCTTGACACGTGCATCGTTGCTGAGAGCTGCAGGATCGGGGATCGAGTTCGAATTGAACGGAACACCGTCGTTGGCGCGGGAACGGAACTGGGGAACGATTCTCACCTTGCAGCTGACTCGAGAGTCGGGCCATTCACCGTTGTCGAACCTCGCGCACTAGTCGAAGGAGCCGTGACCTCGTTCGATAATGACATAGAGAAGATATGTGAACTTCTTGAGAAATCACACACGAGTTTGGGACTGACGGCTGAGGAGGCCAAGGTATGCGGCACTCTGTCCGAACTGGGCGAGGCTGACGCGAAGACGGTGGCGCGATTTGCCAACGTGCCATACTCGAGAGTACTCTCGACACTGATCACTCTTCAAGAACGTGGAATCGCATTCTCATTCGGAAATGTGCCCAAGATGTTTGCCCTAACACGAGAAGAAGTCACAGGTTCCCGCAAAGAAACCTAGTCGCCTCATGCGATATCGATCGTGATCCTCAGATAATGTTCACCGAAATGGGATAGCCGCGAAGCTCGGGCAATTGGCCACCGATTGTGGCGGCTACCTTTTCGAGTCACGGACTCTTGACTGACTTCGCGTCATGGGAAAGAGTCTTATCTCCACCGCCATGGCGTATCTGCATTCAGAGGGCACGCTTGTCAATGCGTGAGGCAATCGTGGGATCCAAGCCTAGTTCGATTCTACTCCTTGCCCTCGCGATCTTGACTCTCCTGACGGTACCAGCACAAACACAGAGCAAGACAGCCGTAGTAGTCCGTGTTTTTCAGGCAACAACAGTCACCACAACAACCAGCAACACAACGTCAACGAATGGAACAAACACCACATCATCCTCAGCACAATGGGATCTGCTGATTCCTATGCTACTGATTGGGATGGGAGCCGGTCTGGCCGTGATGATCGCCGCCGTGATAGCGATGAAGAGAAGGCATGCCAGAGTCAGGCCAACTGTTCAATTTATCTGTCCACGATGCCGCACGCCGGTCAGCCCATACGACGCGGCCTGTCGGAATTGCCACACTCCGCTCTATCATCCATATCGATACTATCAGCGGCGCCGCTAATTCTCCGCAGAATTGTCGCGCCGGCTTACTTTCAGACAGGTTGAATACCTCCACTGGTCTCTATCTGAGGATGACCGGATTTGCAGATCGGAATTGTCGGTGGAACCGGCAGCATGGGGAGAGGACTCGCGCTACGCTGGGCACTAATGCATAATATCTGGCTTGGATCCAGACGGATTGAGAAGGCGGAGACGGTCTCGCGTGAGTACGATTCAGTGGCACGTGGCTTCTATGGAAACCGAATGAAAGGCCACATCAAGGGGGTTGTGAACTCCGACATTCCACCTCTCGTCGAAGTGGTTGTCCTCACTCTTCCTCCGAAGTATGCGATCGAGACTGTGAGACAGATCAAGGATAGGCTGACTTCTCAGCATGTGGTTGTCTCAGCAATCGTCCCAATGGCTAGAGAGGGAAAGCTCTTCACATATTCCCCTGTTATCGTCGGCGGCAAGACTGCCTGCGAGAAGTCGGCTGCTGAACTTGTGGCCGAGGAATTAGGGAACATACCAGTCGTATCGGCATTCCAGACGGTCCCCGCATCCTATCTGGGAGACCTCGACTCAGTGCTGAACGTCGATGTTCTCGTCAGCGGCCAGGATGAGCATGCGCTACAAACAGTCACAAAGATGACTCACGACATACCGAACCTGCGGGCTTTGCGAGTCGGCCCTCTGTCGAACTCCAAGATGGTGGAATCGATCACGCCGCTTCTCGTCAATGCGGCGATACTAAACAATTTGAAAGATCCGTCCATCAGAATTGTTCCTTGGTTCCCATCAGACTTTACCGAAGAATGACACAGTCCGCAGAATCAGGTCTTTGACAGACGAAGTCTCACCAAAGCAAGACACAGCGACACAATCAGTGTCACTGTCGCTAAAGCATTCAGCAGCGGGGAGACGCCGCCTCTGCTCGCCATCGCGTATATCTTCAATGGGAGTGATTGGAAGCCCGGCCCAGCCGTGAAGGCAGTCTTGACGAAGTCGTCGTACGAGACTGTGAACGCGAGCAGTCCTCCCGCTATTACCCCTGGCAATATCAGCGGCAAGGTCACGTGGAAGAAGGTGCGTAACTCGTTGGCTCCGAGAGATTGCGCTGCCTCCTCCACCGACCGGTCAAATCCGACCAGCCTCGCCCTGATTACTATCGTTGCGTACGAAATTGAGAAGGCAATGTGTCCTATGGCCACTGTCACTGCGCCGAGAGGTATCCCGGTGAACACGTAGAACAGCAGAAGCGACAACGCTTCTGTGATCTCTGGTATTACTACTGGGAAATAGAGAGCGCTGTCGAGTATTGACTTGCCCCGGAAGCCGTATCGGATCATGACGAATGCGGTCATTGTGCCGAGCACCATCGAGATGACGGTTGTGAGTGAAGCCACCCATATGCTGTTGTAGAATGCCTTCCAGACTGTTGGATCAAAAATCAGCGCCTCGTACCATCTGAGAGAGAACCCGCGCCAGACAGCCAGGAGTTTGGAGTCGTTGAAGGAGAAGATGACCATGATCAGTATGGGAGCGTAGAGGAAAACGTACATGAGAAAAGAGTATCCTTGGAGGAGCCGGTCCCAGGTTTTCTTCATATCGCCATCTCCTCGCCCTTTGTGATGTACTTCATGTAGAGCGCAACCATCAAGACAACAAGCGCGATCAGAATTATGGAGACGGCCGACCCGAACCAGAGGTTGCGTGCCTTCAGAAAGAGCGTCCAGATCAGGTTGCCGATCATGAACGACTCCGTCCCCCCGAGAAGTTGAGGGATTATGAACTCACCCACGGCTGGAACGAAGACGAGAATTGACCCAGCGCCTATGCCAGATCTTGTCAGCGGCAAGGTGACATGGAGAAAAGACCGTGCAGGCCCGGCGCCTAGGCTTCCTGCAGCCTCCAAGAGCGCTTTGTCCAACTTCTCCATTGAAGCGTACAACGGGAGAATCATGAATGGAAGATAGTTGTAGACCATCCCGAGGAGAACCGCCTGCGTGTTGTACATCAAATTCAGAGGCTGAGAGATCAAGCCCAAGCTCAGCAGTGTCACGTTTATGATACCGTTAACATCCAGAATCGTCATGAGCGCATAGGTTCGAAGCAGAAAACTCACCCAGAACGGAATTATCACCAGCAACATCAGTGTCTCCCTCTGACGTCCACTCTTCACCGCGATATAGTATGACATCGGATAGCCGAGCACAAGGCACGCGGCGGTTGTTGCCAACGCCATTAGCAGCGATCTGCCGAACACCAGCGGGGCAACCGAACTGAAGAAATCGAAGTAGTAGTCGAGACTCACGACAAAGTGCAACTGCCTGTGGATGTCGATCATCCCAAAGGCGTAAAGAAGAACGATCACGAACGGCGCAAAGAAGAACACTGCAAGGTAAATCACCGTTGGTGACACAAGCAGGCCAGCGGTGAACCGGCGCGTCTTTCTACTGCGTGGAATTTGAGCTAGCTCATCGGTCTTTTTCGAGCTTGATCACCGTTGCGTCTGTCTTGTTCCAGCCTATGCGCGTCTTCTCCCGGACTTTCAAAGGCACGGCTGGATTGGCTCGAATCTTCAATAGATTCCGACCAACTTTGACTGATACGACCACATGCGACCCCTGATACACGACATCTTCAACCCTTGCATCAAACAGGTTGTCTAGCCCTCTCAGGTCTGGAGCAATGCTCACCCTCTCAGGCCTAATTGACAGGACACCTTCTCGGATACCTTCCTCTCCATCTTCTACCAGTATCCGATTGGGTAAGTCCTTACAGACGAAAGTTCCAGGAACTCCACTCGTCCCTTCTAGGAAATTGGTCTCTCCGATGAAATTCGCAACGAACTGTGTCTTTGGTCTTTCATAGATATCCCGCGGACTGCCGATCTGCTCAACTCGGCCATTGTTCATGACAGCGATATTATCAGACATCGTCAGGGCTTCGCCTTGATCGTGCGTAACGTAGATGAATGTGGTACCAACCTGCTTCTGAATCCTCTTGAGTTCAAGCTGCATGTGCTGCCTAATCTTCAGGTCAAGTGGGCCTAAAGGCTCGTCTAGAAGAAGCACCCCCGGTTCTCTGACCATCGCTCTGGCGATACCGACACGTTGCTGTTGACCGCCGCTCAGCTGATTGATCCTTCTGTCGCCATAGCCTGGGAGGCCGACAAGCTCTAGGGATTCATCCACCTTCTTCCGGATCGCATCCTTCTCCATCCCGGCCATCTTGAGTCCGAACGCTATGTTGTCAAAGACACTCATGTGTGGAAAGAGCGCAAGATGTTGAAACACAATTCCGACATTCCTCTTGTAGGGTGGAATGTCGTTGGCCACGGTTTCCCCGAGTTTGACTATTCCTTCGTCAGGGTCTTCGAGACCTGCAATCATTCTCAGAGTCGTGGTCTTACCGCAACCGCTCGGGCCCAAGAACGAGTAGAACTCGTTCTTCCTAATACCCAGAGAGACATGATCGACGGCCATCACAGTGCCGAAACGCTTCACGACATTGACGAGTTCCACTTCAAACATGCTGTAGCCCTGACGGATTGCGAATCTGGGACAGTTATCTTGGTAGTGGTAGATGCTGCTACCCAACCACTTCCAGCCACACCTTCTGATACTTCTCCAGCTCCTCTGGCGTAGCGGGTTTCAGGATCTCGAGCTTCTTGTAAACGTCCTCAGGAGGATAGATGGCTGGATCCTCGGCCACATCCTTGTTCAAGAATGGAAATGCGTCCTTGTTGGGGTTCGCATAGTATCTCACGTTTGATATGATCGCTATCACAGTTGGATCGAGGATGTAGTTGACCCACATGTGCGCCGCGACAGGGTGGGGAGCGTTCTTCGTCACCGTCATATTGTCAACCCAGAGAGTGCATCCCTCATCTGGAATCGTGTATTTGATGTCCGGGTTCTCATCAGCTGCAACAAACACGTCACCACTATATGCCTGAGAAATCATGAATCGCAGACCCGCGAGTCCGGGGATGTATTCATTCGCCCCAGCGAACTTCGCCAAGTACGGCTTCTGCTTCAGTAGGATCTGTTTCGCCTCCTCCAGGTGAGCGTCGTCTGTATCGTTGAGAGAGTAACCCAGATACTTCAAAGCTGCAGCGATCGGCTCACGCATTTCCTCAAGCATGGTAACGGTCTTCTCGTATTTGCGAACCTTATCCGGTTCAAGAACATCAGCCCAGCTCATGATTGGCTCTGTAACCTTTGCTGAGTTCCAGCCTATGCCTGTTGTTCCCCACAGGTACGGAATTGAATACTTGTTGCCTGGGTCGAATGCAGGATTCTTGAACTTGTCATCCAAATGGATGATGTTCGGCAGCTGTGCCGTATCGAGTTCGGCCAGCACACCGAGTTCAATCATCTCCGGTACCATGTAGTCCGGGACCATGACGACATCGTAGCCGCTCTGGCCAGTGCTGACCTTGGCTCGCATTTCGTCTGGGCTCTCGAACGTGTCGTACACTACATTGATTCCGGTGTTCATCTTGAAGACTTCAATCAGATAGTCGTGAATGTATTCACTCCAAGTGTAAACTCGCACTTCTTTCTCAGGGAGGAGAGCGCCCCTCTTCTTCAGCTCCTCGAGTTGTGCTTTCAGATTCTCTTCCTCACTGCGAGTCGTCTGTGCACCGTAGTAGTTGCCAGCGACCGCGCCGACTGCAGCCCCGGCAACGCCGGTAGCTGCCATCTTCACGAAGTCTCTTCGACTAGACTTACTCAATTCATTGCCTCACACGAACGTAGGACTGAGTTTGCTTAAAGATTTGCCGATAGCAAGATCCCCGCGCGAAAAATCCGTTCTAGTAGAACTTGCGAGTCTCCGTGAAATGTTCCTCGACTCTGATCTTTCTCTTGCCGACCTCGTGGAAGAATGGTATTGGGTCCACGACAGCTTCAGCCGGGAAGACACCCGCGGTCTTGATCTTTCGCGTTGCTTGCCATTCTGAGACTATCGAAGGAGGGACAGCGGTGTCACGTGCTGAGGTCAGTCCTCTTTCGGGATCATTCCACGTGATTATGTAGTACGTGACAGTCGCCGGAGAGTCCCTGACGAATCCAATGACATCTATCCTGAACGCGTCGTACTCGTATTCTTCGTTCGGGAGAGGGTCGCTCCTAGATTTCGCGATTGCTCTCTGATACATCGCTGTCAAGAAGTCGAGAGGAGAAGCCTTTGCTTCACCCGCTTGGACCTCAGTCGTGTCAGCGAAACCCAGATTCTTCAGAGTTTTGAATGTTGCGAAATCAGTGCTTGGAAATCCGATTCTGAATGTCACGTTGCGACAACCCTTCCCGATGTATTTGCCCATCGTTGCGGGTTCCGAATGCTTGACATAGTATGCGGTGATCTTGCCGATTGGATCCTGCATGGTAACGGTGGTCTCTCCTGAGAGCACTGACCACTTGACATGCTTCTCGTCTAGCCACATGACCGGTTCTTGAGTGAACTCATCCATGACTGTTCGTATGGAGTAGCCAGGCCAACCCGGCTCCTTTGCTGGCAGAGTATTGCCCCATGTGCAAAAGATGTTGATGGTGTCGACCTTCTCGAGTTTTGCCGCGCCTGCCGCTCCGGCAATATTCGTCAAACCGGGTGTGCTTCCCAACCCTATCGTCGCGTTGAGGTTAGCGTCTTTCCATTTCTGATCGAGTTGAAGCTGTTTGAGAGTGAAGTCAAACAGACCACCTAGATCCGTGTAGTGAGCACCAGCGCGTAGGCACGCGTCCATCACGGATAGATTGGTCTGATACCAGGCACAGTTGACAACTGTGTCGATCTTCTCAGCTCTTACCAGGTCTACCACAGCGCTCGTGTTGGTCGCGTCAAGTTCTGCGAAATTCACACGGTCGGCGAGCTTCAAATCAGCCATTGCTTTCTTGACATTTGGGAGCTTTCGGCTCGCTGCTATCACGTCTGCCTTGTAGAACTCAACCAAGTCTTGAACAGTGTACGCTCCTATCTGTCCTGAGGCACCGACGACCAGCGTTCTCATCATTTCGAACCTCATTCTGTCGTGGTATGAACTTACTCTCAGGACTCTCTCTTGAACTGCACTGCCGCACTCAATCGTGAGCAGTCATCTTTGAGATGATCTCTCGTATGATTCTGAGAGACATCCCCCAGATTGTGTGACCCGAGTACTTGTAGCAAGGCATCGACAGCTCTTCGCCACGTATCGCAAACATGAACGTGGTGATATTCTTCGGGTCTGACAGAAACGATATTGGGACCCACACAATTTCCCTGGCTTCCTTGCTGATCCTGGGATCAACCTTCTCCACGATCAGAAAGACAAAAGGTGCTACAATCATCGGAACATTCTTGGGCTGTATGTTGTCCAAACAGCCGAGGAACTCTTGTGCGTTTGCATTGACACCTACCTCCTCCTTGGTCTCCCTGACAGCGGTGTCAAACAGAGTACGATCCTCCGCAGCCGCGTGACCACCCGGGAACGCCATCTGCCCGGACCAAGGATCCTGGGGAATCTCACTCCTTTGAATCATGAGTAGCCAGAGATCGTTCCCTTCTTCCTTGATGAAGACCGCGACAGCACCTCTGATTCTCTTAGAATCTGAGAGCTGCGGTTCCTGCTGATCTGCAAGAGACCACTTTAGTGCCTGCAGTAGTGCATGGGTCGACGAATTCCTTGTTGACGTCCGAATCGCCAGCTTAGTCTAGAGAAATGGAGGTTCTCTAACGAATAATGCCTTCGTTCTGCGAGACGGTTCTGCTTGAAAGCCGAGTTCGTCACGGTAACGGTGTGCACATTCTCATTGCAGGAATTCGCTGAGACGGGCGTCTGTTCTGGGTTTCAGGATCTGGAAGCATTTCTCAGGTGAGACTGGTTTGAAATCGTATCCGAGTCTTGCGAGAAGCGTCGATGTGCCAGACTTCAGCTCTGGAGCTGCAAGGATGCCTCTCACAGATCGGTTGACTCTTTTCCGCAGAGTTTCGACATAACGGTTCAGCTGCAGGGCGGCTTCACGACTCGCGGTGTTCCGCTTGATTTCAATCACAACAAGCCGTCCGTCTCGGTCTTCCGCATACACATCCGTGAAGCCCGAGTCTCCCATCTTTCTCTCTTCCGAGATCAACTTCAATCCGGGTTCCACAAGGGAGGGATCGAGCATGATTGCCCGTTTCATCTGCTCCTCTGTGACATGCATAGCGAATTCGCCTTTGTCGGTCAAGGTCAGGGCCGCCACGATGGCGACATCATCGAAAAGGAGCTGAAGGGATTCCTTCGGCTTCTGGCGTGTTGCGACGATGCGTAGAAGCCTCCCCTCTTCCAGGCTCGTTTGGAACTGGCATTTTGCAGGCTGCCAGTTTACTGGCTCGTATCCTGATCGACGGTGAAGCAACACGGAACCATCGGCTTTGATGATGAGTACTCGTTCGCCCCATGTGAGCTTAGACGCCGCCCTACCCTCGTAGTTTACCGTGCAGTTGCCGACCAGAATCAGCACCTTCTGCTTGTTTAGTGCGTCGTTGATCAGGTCTCTACACTCGGTCAGCTGTGGCGAAACGAGTGAGACTACTTTCGAGTTGACCTCGGACAATGGGGAATTCCTGACAGACTCTTGTCGAAGTGCTCTCTTAAAACCGTCAAGCTAAGACAATCTTGACTGCATCTTGAGTTTCCTTTAGGACAATCGCGACGATGTCATGGTCGTCTTGTGCCTGCGACGGGGCTGACCGCTCTCATCGAAGAGCATGAATCTGTCCAGAACCCGCCTATCTCTTGGTTCGTTATTGCCGCAAACAGCCCGCACAAGCCCTACTTTCATTCGTCTCTCTGGGTTATATCCGCGGTTCGCATCGTGCACGTCGCAGTGAAGTTTGAAATAAGGCGCGGTCGTCACTCATGGGCGTAAGTGTTGTTTGGGATTATGGGACCTCACAGCTGGCACGAGGGCATGCCGCCCGCCTGGCTGTAGGTGTATGGTGGGAAACCCTTGTCCGAGCAGGAAGAGAAGACGACGACTGACACGAAGAAAAGATACGAACTCATCGAAGATATTCCCGGCATAGGCCCCGCCACCGCAGAGAAGCTCAGAGAACTCGGATATCATACGGTTGAATCACTCGCAACCGCGACTGTGAAGGAACTAACTCAGGCCGGCATAGGGGACAAACAAGCCGCCAAAATCATCACAGTCGCGAGAGACAGCATCGCCACAAGCTTCATCCGGGCAGATGAACTGATGAGGATGCGACAGAATCTCCTCCGCCTCTCCATGACCAGCAAACAACTAGACGAACTCGTTGGCGGAGGGCTGGAGACTCAAACGATCACCGAGTTTTACGGGGAATATGGAGTTGGCAAGAGCATACTCTGCCACCAACTTGCCGTCAACGCCCAACTGCCAGTCGAGCAGGGCGGCCTCAACGGCGGCGCGCTATACTTGGATACTGAGAACACCTTCAGACCCGAATGGGTCGTCAGGATGGCCGGCACTTTGGGTCTCGACCCAGAAACCGTCGGAAAGAACATAATCTATTCCGAGGCTTTCAACTCGGATCATCAAATACTCATCCTAGAAAAGGCGGACAAGATCATTCAAGAGAACAATATCAAACTCATAATCGTCGACTCACTGACAGCTCACTTTCGAAGCGAATACCTCGGACGCGAGATGCTTGCCGAACGACAGCAGAAGATCAACAGCCACATGCATCGACTCGTGAGGCTGGCTAGGGCGTTCAACGCGGTCGCGGTTGTCACTAATCAAGTCATGTCGAAACCGGATGCTTTCTTTGCGGGAGGAGTTGAGGCGGTCGGAGGGCACATAGTCGCGCATACGAGCCATACCAGAATTTTCTTGAGGCGAGCAACCGGCGGTCCGGTTCGGATCGCCCGGCTCGTTTCGAGCCCATACCTTCCGGAGGGCGAGCGGATCTTCAAGATCACAGAGGAAGGAATAAGAGACGTCGCTGAAGAGGACGAGGTCAAGAGGCGAAGATAGGTGGCGGGAACACTGCCCGAATCCGACATAGACAAATATCTACGGCTTGTCGTTGAGCGCAAGATAGCCGACGCAGAGAAGGAAATCGAAGAATTGAGACCGAAATTCAGCAACACAGAATGGAACAGAGGCTACGTCAAAGCCCTCGAAGGACTTCTCCTCACAAGGAAGGCGAACGATGACAACTACCTATTCTTCGCGAAGAAAGAGTTCGACAAGAAATCCCTGAAGGCGCTCATGAAGGAATCCGCGAACAGCGCCGAAAGCCCACTCTACGGCGACTATGACAGAGGATTCTTCAGCGGATTAGTGCAACTGGCAAAGGTCATGGAGGAAGAAGGCATCTACTCGCTCACGAACAACACACGGAACCACGCTGAGGAAGCAAAGACTGTAGCTCAGTGAACGCCGAGCAGTGTATAGGTTAAGGCCAGAGAGGCCAACCAAGCGAAGATGAAGGTACCGATTCCTAGGGTAATGGCCCTGTTCTTTGTCTTCAACTCAGCCTGTCCGTAATGTAGCGCATATCGGTAGACTGCCACCGTCAGAGCATAGACCAGAATCGCGACGGCTGGATAGACGACTGTAGCCAACTCAGGGGCAACGACTTCTCTGAGCGCAAACACGGATCCGACTCCAGTAGCAATGGCTATGAAGAACCTTGACCAGTAAACGACCGAAGAAGGCTTCACGGCCAGTTACGCTCCGGATGGCGTTGAATGTGTGTTTCCGTCATGAAGACCGCGATGACGAATTTCGACATAGCAGCAATTCTTCCTGAACTAAGGCAGCACACAATCGGAGGTCACATACATAACGTTTATCAAATTACCGAGAAAGCCTTCCTTCTCAAGATCTATCCGGGCAACCTGAACCTCATAGTTGAACCAGCCAGAAGAATCCACCTCACCAGGTTCGAGATCAAGACCCCTGCGAAACCGTCGCAGCTCTGTATGGCCTTTCGCAAACACATCAGGTCAGCGAAGATTACCGGTATCGAGCAACCGAATTTCGAGCGAGTAGTCTTCATTGAGATCGAAAGACAGGGGGAGCCTCAGAAGATCGTGGTTGAACTTCTGCCACGAGGGAACATCATACTAATTGACGATCACGACAAGGTCATTGTTTCGTCTCACTACCTCCGAATGAAAGACCGAAGCATCCTGAGAGGCCAGCCTCTCAGACTACCCCCCCAAAGAGGCAAAAACCTCCTCGAGGCAACACCCGACGAGATTCAGAAACTGCGAAATCTCAGCGACATCGACGCTGTCAAGGCTCTAGCTCAGACATTCGGAGTCGGCGGCACATATGCGGAAGAGATAGTGCTACGGGCACACGTCGACAAGTCTTCGTCCGCCAGCAACTTGTCCGACGAACAAATCCAAGGAATCTCAACCGCCATCACGGAACTCAAGGACGCCATAATGGCTGGGGCACGATCACCTGTCGTCGTGCTAGACAATGCGCACATGATCGATGTGACTCCATTTGAACTCGAACTCCATGGAGCTATGCGGAGGAAGACCTATGACAACTTCAACGATGCGGTGGATGAGTACTTCACACTCCTTTCCTCATCCGAGCTAGGCGATCGTCGCGAAGTCGCTCATACAGGCAAGCGAGAACAGCTACAGAGAAGGCTTGATGCACAGAAGAAACAGCTGGAAGAAATCACCGAGTCAACAAAGACATTAAGGAGCACCGGCGATCTCATCTTTCGCCACCTCCCAGAGATACAGACCGTCCTCGAAATTGTAATGAACGCCAAGCGCTCGAAACTACCACTCGATGAGATCCGTGATGCTCTTCTGAGAGAGAAAGCCGATGGCTCACGGTTCTACCCCCACGTTCGCGAACTGACCTCTCCTGGTGACAAGGTAACCTTTGTCTTCGAAGAAAAAGAAATTGAGATCGAGACCAGAGTAAGAGCACAGGATCAAGCGGCCGAATACTACGCGAAGGCGAAACGGCTCCAGTCGAAACTCTCAGGGCTCAAAGCCTCCACTCAAGAAACCGAACTTCTGTTCCAGAACCTCGCTAGTAAGGAACTCGAACTCAAACAGCCCGTCAAGCCCGAACATCGGCTGGAGAAGGAGTGGTTCGAGAAGTTCAGATGGTTCGATTCCTCGGAAGGCCTGCTTGTTCTCGGAGGACGAGACGCGACCTCAAACGAGACTCTTCTGAAGCGCTACACTAGTCCAGAAGACCTAGTCATGCACGCGGAGGCCCATGGTGCACCATTCATCGTGATGAAAACGGGAGGCGTTCAACCCACGGCTGAAACTCTCCGGGAAGCCGCTCAGGCATGCGTATCGTACAGCCGCCTGTGGAAAGAGGGAATTCGCGCCGGAGACGCATACTGGGTAAGACCAGAACAGGTAACGAAGAGCGCCCCTGCCGGCGAATACCTGACCAAGGGAGCGTTCATGATTCGCGGTACGCGCAACTATGTTCGAGGCGTAGAATTGGCGCTTGCAGTGGGCTTGACTTTACGGGACGGCAAGGCCTTCTTGATGGCGGGTCCGCCGAGCGCGGTAAGAAGCAAGTGCCGCTTCCACGTTGAGCTCCGACAAGGGAGAGGTACCCCCGCAGAAGCAGCAAGAAGAATACTTGCGAAGTTATCGGCTAAGATTCGAGAAAATACAGGCGCAGAGTTGCCGCGGATTACGATGGATGATGTAATACGATTACTGCCGCCTGGCAGCGTCGAAGTAGTGAACTCGATAAGTCCTTAAGCATGATCGATCGGTCCGGTATTGGCGATTGGCATGTCAGCCACTCGAGACAGACCCGAAGTCGAGGTCAAGGACGTAATGTCTTCTCCCGTCGTTACTGTCAGAGAAGACGACAATGTAACGAAAGTCGCCAAGACTATGGCAAGAAAGGGCATAGGCGGCGTTGTAGTCGTTGACAAGAAACGCAAACCGCTTGGGATGATAACGGAGAAAGATGTTGTACGTAGAGTAGCCGCCAAAGGGTTCCACCCCAACAAGATCAAGGCTGGGAAGATCATGTCCAAGCCACTGCGAACAGTAGAGCCCACCCTCGACGTAAGGGAAGCTGCAAGCAGGATGAAGCAGGCGAAGGTGAAGCGTTTCGCCGTGATGGAGGCAGGGAAACTTGCAGGAATCGTCACCGGCACAGACATTGTTGACATCACCCCTGCATTGATTGATGTGATGGAGGAGAAATCGAAGATCAGACCGCTCACCGAGCCGCGCGAGGCGAGTGCGCTGGCAGGATACTGCGATGAGTGTGGGGCATGGTTTGACAACCTGAAATCGCGTGACGGGTCATTCCTTTGCGCTGACTGCAGTTCCGATCTGGAAAAGGAAGAGTAGAGCCAAATCCACAGCCCTTTTCTGCTGACCTGTAATCACTGCTTTCTGGCGCACGATCTACGCCGGGTGCTCCAGAGGAGCGTCGGTGATGTCGCTTAGCATAACTAACGTGAAGCTTGCTGTAGAAGATCAACTCATCGAGGGCGGAATCTCAATCCGAGAAGGACGAATCGACAAGATCGGCAAAACAGCACTTCTTCCGAAGGCCGACAGGACTGTCGACGGCAAGGGCCTGATCGCGATCCCGGGACTCATTGACGCGCACGTTCACCTAAGGGACATGGAACTCTCCTACAAGGAGGATTTCTCAAGCGGAACGCTCGCGGCTGCCGCGGGTGGATTCACAACGGTCCTTGATATGCCAAACACCAGACCGCCCACCAGCTCGGATGTAAGGCTCGTTGAGAAGATGGCGAAGGCGAGAACTACCATTCATGTGAACGTTGGGTTCTACGCATCTCTTGCCGAATCAGCCACCGACCTTCGCAGAATGGCAAACGCTGGCGCGATCGCGTTCAAACTCTACATGAACGAACCGAACCTAGATGCATGGCATAACGATCGTCAAAGACTACTCTCCTCATTTGAGGAGTGTGGGGCTCTTGATATTCCGGTCGCTGTCCACGCGGAGAATGGTCCTGCAATCACCAGAATCCAGACGAAGTACAATGAGGCCGGGAGAATTTCTGTGCGAGACTTCCTGAGAGCTCATGCGCCAGAGTTCGAACTGGAAGCCGTGCGAATAATCATAGATCTCGCTCGTAAGGCCCACTCAAAAGTACATGTCTGTCACCTAAGCACGCGCAGAAGCTTGAAGGAGATCTCTGCAGCACGCAAGAAAGGCGTGGAGGTTACCTGCGAAGTAACTCCACATCACTTGTTGCTCGATAATGCAGATCTGAATCGGAAAGGGGGACTCGCGCTGATGGTTCCTCCTCTCAGAAGACAGGGCGACACGAGAGCTCTCTGGGGGGCGATGGTCAGCGGAGACATTGACATTGTGGCGAGTGACCATGCACCTCACAGCCCAGAGGAGAAGAGTGCGAGGGATGTCTGGATGGTGAGGCCCGGTTTGCCGGGACTCGAAACAACGCTCCCGCTGCTGCTGACTAGAGTTAATCGAGGCGAGATGACCTTAGCAGCGCTTCTGAAATTACTTGCCGAGAATCCTGCACGGATATTCGGGCTCCAAGGCAAGGGACGCCTTGAGGCAGGGATGGATGGTGACCTCGTGCTCATTGATCCAAAGGCGCGATTCAAGATCGACTCGTCCAAGTTCTATTCGAAAGCTCATTTCTCACCGTTCGATGGGTTCAAGTGCGTGGGGCGGCCGGCGGTGACGATAGTCGCCGGCCGCGTTGTGTACGATCGGGGAGAGATCATTGAGGAGAATCTAGGGAAGATAGTCCGTGGTGTGAGAAGATGAGGTTCGTCCTCGACGGCATGCTTGGAAAACTCACTAGATGGCTCAGGATGATGGGACACGACGCCATCTACCTGAACGATGCAAAAGACCAAGACCTCGTAGCTAGCGCTGTGAAAGAAAGCCGGATCCTACTCACTTCCGACGTAGCGCTCTACAGATTCGCCACTGCCCGGGGAGCAGATGCCTATCTAGTGAAGGGACGGACTGAGGCAGAGAGGCTTGCAGGCCTTGCCAATAGATTCAAAATAGACCTCTCAGTCGACACAGCGGACTCCAGATGCCCTGCCTGCGGATCTCCTCTCAGAATGGCCTCCAAGGAAGAAGTGAGGGGAAAGATACCCGCGACAACCTTTAATGTGTTCACCGAGTTCTGGACCTGCTCCAATTCGGAATGCGGAAAGGTATACTGGCAAGGCAGCCACTGGGAGAACATCAACGCGGTACTGGAAAAGGCAAGAAACATACAAAGGAGAACAAATCAAACAAGCGGAGACTAAGTGAGTATGACCGAACCATTCTCGATCAGCGACGGCCAGTTCCTCGTGAACCTTGCCAGAACCGCAATCGAAGAATACCTCTCGAAACGTCACGAGATAAATCCTCCATCAGACACGCCCAAACATCTGCTTGAGAAGTCAGGCGTCTTTGTCACTCTGAATTCGACCAAGCCGGCCCATCAGCTCAGGGGCTGCATTGGCTACCCGTTCCCAACCGACTCGCTTGTCGTTGCCACAATCCGATCGGCCATAGACGCCGCGACTGGCGATCCACGCTTCGACCCCGTTGAACTTGCAGAACTCAAAGAACGTGTGGTAGTGGAAGTAAGCGTCCTGACCGTTCCCGAAGAGTTGACCGCGAAAGAGTCTGTTGAACGCGCGAAAGAGATCCAGATCGGCAGGGATGGCCTGATAGTCGGCCGTGGCGCCCGGCGCGGGCTCTTGCTTCCACAGGTTGCGCCTGAATGGAAATGGGATACTGAAGAGTTCCTCAGCAACTGTTGCCTCAAGGCGGGTTTGCCGCCTGACGCGTGGCTGGACAAGGACACAAAAGTCGAGAAGTTTCAGGCAATCATCTTTGAAGAGAGTGAACCGAACGGGGAAGTGCACCTGAAGGAACTGTAGAGCGGTTGCTGTTGAGAGTGTACGTCGCACCCTGCGGGATCGGTCTTGGCCACATCACGAGATGTGAACCAATCGCAGACATGCTGAACTCGAAAGGTGCAGACGTGGTCTACTCAACCTACTCGGACGGACTCGATTACGCTCGGAAGAGAGGTCTCAAAACGCTTCCAACGGTTCCGATCGGATTCAAGGTCAAAGAAGATGGAACTGTCGATTTCAAGATGACTGCGGCTACGAGCGGGTTCTCGCTCGGAGTAAGAAGATTCCTCAAACAGGTCACGGCCGAAATCAGAAACATTAAGCGATTCCGTCCACAGGTCATCTTGTCTGATACAAGAGCGTCCTCTCTCATTGCGGCGAAACTGCTTGGCGTACCCGTCGTCTTGATGTTGAACCAGTTTCGAGTCGAGATGATCAAGAGACCCTCCACGAGACGGATCAGCCCAATGGAGAGACTGTTCTTCCTGATCGCGAACATCTTCTGGACACTCTTCAGGACAGTTCTTGGAGGAGTGTGGGCTAGAAGCAACCTCATGCTGATTCCGGACCTCCCGCCTCCGTACACCATCTCAGCGAGCAACCTCACAATCCCGAGAAGATACCAAGAGAAAGTGAAGCTCATCGGACCGATC
>Ga0315296_10001322_pt1 | contig 21606 bp, 20 predicted proteins | sample YL17G14_18_MG_FD_203921 | JGI IMG/M metagenome (GOLD analysis project Ga0315296, IMG submission 203921) | Sediment microbial communities from Yellowstone Lake, YNP, Wyoming, USA - YL17G14_18 | ecosystem: Environmental > Aquatic > Freshwater > Lake > Sediment | place: USA: Wyoming | collected...
CGTGATGTGGCTGCCTCTCTGGCGGAGGCGCGCTCCGATACCGTGGTGAAGGTCTTTGAATCGTCGTACCAACAAGTTGCTAACCCAACCGGTCGTCTCAGTGTAGAGGGTTTTGCTCCCGACCTCATTGTACTGGTAACCGACAGTACCCGACAGAATGTGACGAAGTCCCGCAGCATTGCACGAATCCTGAGCAAGCAATTCCCCGGCGTGGAGAAAATCGCAATAGCAAACAAACGGGGTCAGTCTGGGGTTCTGAGCGTCGAGGAGGTCGGTGAGGCCTTGGGTCTCACAACATACGAGCGCCTTGGTTCCTAATTGATTTGCTACGCAAGATTCCTTCGGCAAGGCAATAATGATTTGAGGTACAATTCGCTATTTGACCACCCATATACGGCAACAGTCGTATCGGATTACGGCGTCCGATGTAAGACAAAAAAGGGGCCCAAAGTCCTCGGGCCTCACTGGAGATGGCTCGCGTTGTCTCACGATCTCATTGTGGTCGGCGGCGGCCCGGCAGGTTCATCCTGCGCCAGAAGAGCCGCGGCGAAAGGTATGGATGTGCTTGTACTTGAGAAACAGGAGCATCCTCGTAGAAAGGTCTGTGCTGGAGGGTTCAGGCCAGCTGTCACGAGTCTCCTCGATTTTGATGTCAGCCCCGCGATAGAGCATGAAAGCTGTGGGTCGCATATCTACTCTCCATCGCGACTTCAGGTGGTCTGCACCAAACCTCAACTGACTGGCTATACTGTCAAGAGAAGTGTCTTTGATCACCTTCTTCTGAAGAAGGCTGGAGAGGCTGGAGCTGAAGTCCGGACTGACATCGAGATCACAGATGTTGAAGAAAGCCGGGAAAACGTAACCGTCCGATCCAAGGACGGACAATCGTTCACATCGAAATACTTGGTGGCAGCTGATGGAGTCAACAGTAGGGTGGCTAGGTCGGCAGGCATCAAGTCACGCTGGAAGGATGATGAGATTGGTCTCTGCTTCGAGGCATGTGTCCCGATGGATCCGTCAGACATCATGCGAATCACTCAAGGGCCATACGGACCTGACAAGGTGTGCATCGAGATATACTTCGGAGGAATACAGCACGGTTACGGTTGGTGCTTCCCGAAGAAGGACGAGGTCAGTCTAGGCTTGGGCTGCCTTATGCCCTATGCGAAAGATCTCAGAAATGCTTGGACGAAGTTTATCGACGAGTTTGAAAAGAAGAACTCCGTCAAGGTCGATCTCTCTGAAGAGAGCGCCATGAGAGTTCCACTTAAGGGTCCTATCCAGAATACCATTACCAAGCGAATTATGCTTGCAGGAGACGCGGGAGGGTTTGTCTCACCAGCAACTGGCGAAGGCATCTACTATGCAATAGCATCGGGCCAAATCGCTGCTGACACTGTCTCAGATATTCTTCAGGGGCGAGCCAAGGGAACGCAGGAGTACCAACGAAGATGGAAGAGTGACATAGGCAAGCAGCTGAAGGTCTCAAACTCTCTCGCAAACCTGCTGTTCAACTCTGAGCAGAACATGGAGCTTATTGTCAGGATGGCAGCAAAAGACGAGGTCATCAGGGGTCACATGACTGACCTAATCGGAGGTCTGAGACCTTATTCTGACCTGAAGAGCTCAATCATGAAACGTGTGATATCACGACACCCGGTAACCGGTCTGAGACTGTTAATCTAGCAGTTGCAGAGGACACACCACCCCGGTTTCACACGGTGCCATGACGTCAGAAGAGACGACATCTATCGCGGTTTCGGGCCTTTGGTCACGGGACACTTCGGATTGGCCGACCACTCTACGAAGCTCTTTTCGTAAAGTTGGACCCTCTCGTAGCCCAACAGATGCTTCATTATCTCGTACTCAAGAGCAGCGGCTCTTCCGCTCCCACAGTAACAGACTATGAGCTTGTCTCTTGTTACGCCCGATTTCTCTACGAGTGTCCTGATTTCATCGATTGGCTTTAGTTCGGCACCGTTGTCGGGGTTCATGAGCGTGGACCAATGCAGGTTGACAGCACCCGGGATGTGACCATTCCGAACCCACATTCCATCTTCGCCACTGTAGAAGGCTGGTTTTCTTGCGTCCAGCAATACAGTGTCACGGTCGTCCCTGACTCTCATCAGCTCGTCGAGATTGATGAGCGTACTCCCGTCAACGTACGAGGCACATCGCGTTGCGATGACTTGGGGCAGTGCTCTGGTCACGGTCTTGTGTTCCGATTTCCACTTGCTGAGTCCTCCATCCAAAATGTAGACTTGCTCGTGCCCAAACCTGAGTAGAGTATAGGCGATTACAGCTTGTTCAATACCATCGCCCGAACCCTTAGCTCCTTTGCCCGTGTACACGACAGTGGGGTCGAAGTTTGCAATCCCGGACCTCCCCATTATTGCACAGAAATACTCTGGCGAGAGATACTGCTGTGGAAGATTATCAAGCCAGGCTTTCATCACATTCTCATTCATATATACTGCTCCGGCAATATGTTCAATCATGTAGTCGTGGAAATCCGGTTGCGTGTCGATTATCTTCACGTCTTTGAGTTGCTCTGACAGCCAACCGGTAGAGACCCAGTTCAACCTGCCTGTTCCGTATGGCTGCGCATCGTTTTTCGTCACTGGCATGACTTTCATTCCGCCTGAATAGTAGTACATTACTCTGCATGATTAACTTCGTGTTTCACTGACAAGAACCCCAGCACAGCAGCTTTGCGAAACTTTGATGAGCCCGACACCAGCTTCTCTCAGGTTATGGCTGAGTCACTTCTGGCACGATTCGAGACGCAGCAGATCATATCTGGAAAGAACAAGGTCCTGCTGGCACCCGAGGCCGTCCGGCTCATCACTCCCGGGAGCTGCATTCACCTTGCAACGACGCACTCAGTGCCTTTTGGGTTAGCATTCGAGCTGACGCGCAGCTTCTGGGGTCAGAGACCCGGGTTCGAACTCGTCACGTTGGGTGCAAGCGTCAACATACAGGTGATGCTACGTGATTCTGGGTTTCTCCGGCGAATCATTACTTCATATGCAGGCAACGTGTACCCTGCTCCATCTCCTGCTCTCATATTTCAAGAGAACTATCGTGCCGGAACAGTACCAATTGAGAACTGGTCACTGCTCACTTTGATCTTGCGTCTCATGGCGGGTGCCATGCGTATCCCTTTCATTCCCACGAACAGCCTGACAGGTAGCGGCATAGAAAAGGAGAACAGAGGCAATAGCGTTGCTCGAGTAAAGGACCCCTTCGGTGAGGTCGACCAGACCGTGGTCCGGTCTCTTGTGCCGGACTACACTCTTGTACATGGCTGGGCCGCCGACCCTTCCGGCAACGTTCTTGCTCTGTCTCCTCGGACCGAATCTAACTATGGTGCCCTTGCAGCCAAGGTCGGTGTCATCGCCTCAGTGGAACGGATTGTCGACTCAGCGTACGTCCGCAGTCACTCCGAGGATTTGCTTGTGCCGGGTTCTCAGGTTCTCGCGGTCGTACACATGCCGTATGGTGCGCACCCATCGCCCTGCCGCGGCTACCCACCGCAATGGGGTTACTCCGAGGATGATCAGTTCCTCCTGGATTTCCGTACTGCAAGCAAAAATCTCGACGCGTTAGACGAATGGGCCCGCCGATGGGTCCTAGGCGTATCTCGTCCACAGTACCTGAGACAGCTTGGACAAGCGCATCTCAGAGCCCTGAGGGAACGGGCGGCACCAGACGCTTGGCGGTTGCAGACTGAGCGGCGCATAAAGGAAATCGACTTCGAAGCGCCTCCGCGTCCCATCGAACAGATGGTTATTGCTATGGCTCAGATTTGCTGCGACCGAACACTTGCACAGTCCTACAGGAGTATTCTGGCCGGACAGGGCACTTCCAATCTTTCAGCATGGTTGGCTTACTATATTCTGGCAGAAGAAGGCGTGGACGTTGACCTGATGGCTGAGATTGGTCTCTTCGGTTATGCGCCAAGGCCGCCACAGCCTCTAATCTTCAATTCCGCCAACTTTGCGACATGCAAGGGGGCGACCTCGGCTGTGGATGTGCTGGGTATCCATGTGACAGGAGCCAGAGGAGAAGGCTGCATTGGATTGTTGGGAGCCGCCCTCGTTGACCAGTACGGAAACGTGGACTCTACATGCATTCCGGATGGAAGGAGCTGGCTACTCGGTAGTGGTGGCAGCAATGACGTTCTCAGTGGTGCTGCCGAAGTTATTGTGTGCTGTCCCCAAGATCCTCGGCGGCTCTGGCCCGAAGTCCCATATATCACGGGACCTGGGCAGCGTGTCACCACCCTAGTCACGACGAAGGCCGTCTTCCGGAAAGGGTCTCCAAGTGCCTCGTTTCGTCTTGAGGCTGTCATTCCTCCTGCAACAGAGCCAGCTCGTCCAGTCGAAGCACTCGTGGAAGACGTTAGGGAGACCACCGGTTGGGAAATCCTAGTATCGCCCAATGTAACCAAGCTCGCTCTACCGAGCTCGAGCATTCTTCGCTTGCTCCGTTTGTTTGACCCCGATTCCTACTACCTCAGGTAGTCTCCTTCGCAGGGAGCGTCTCCAATCCATTGGATGTGGCAGGGCAGGCTCCATTGTGCCCTTCTATCGTCTACATCCTTCACATTCAACGTGACGAAACTGATTTTATCCCGTTTCACCTACGACAAGAGTCTATACTTACGGATTCGCGCTCAAACAGGTGAACCATGTGTCGGAAGAGGTTAGAGTTTACAGATATCGATGGGTCGTGCTCCTTGTCTTTGGTCTAATCTTCATGATTGGACAGGCGATGTGGCTCACATTCTCTCTAATACGAGCCGAAGTGACTCCTGTCCTTGGACTTGCAGAGGGCGACCCGACCATTGTGCTACTCACAGCTTCGCAACCATTGGCATTCATCATTCTCTCCCTGCCTATCGGGGTGCTGGCAGATCGGAAGGGCTTGGTCGTTGTGGCCGGTTTCGGTGCCATCTTGCAGACCATTTTCGGAGCCCTGAGAATCTTCCTAATCAATGATTTCTGGATGATTCTTCTTTGCCAGCTTGGACTATCCTCAGGGTCTGTGATGGTGCAGGACTGTATCACCTACCTGAGTGTGAAGTGGTTCCCGAGAAACGAGAGGGCACTCGCAACTGGAGTCAGCACGTTGTTCATGCTTCTCGGCATGCTCTTGGGGACGACCCTAAGTCTTCTTCTCTGGACTGCTCCATTGTACGGCAACCCATCCTACACGGTTCCATTGGCTCAGGCGAATGTCGCGTACATACTCTACATCTACACCGCACTCGCTGTGATTCTGACCATTCTGTTCTTTGCAGTAGCGAGGGACAAACCGCCGCACCCGCCTGACGTCGAGGAAGCTGTCACTGAGAAACGCCCGGTCAAGATGATGCTGAGGGACAGAAACGTATGGGTCATTTCCTACGGTTTCTTCGCGGGTTTTGGGATTTTCATAGGTCTAACCGCTATCCTTGAGGAGTTGCTTCTGAGCTTAGGGATACCCGTTTCAGGAGGCTTCGGCAACCCGGTCATTGTCGAGATACTTCTCTTGACATTTGGAATAGTGGGCGCTCTGGGCCTTGCGGGTCTATCCGATAAAGTCCGAAGAAGAAAACCATTCTTGATCGCGGCTGCGTTCATAGGTCCCATCATGACACTGATTGTGGGGACGAGCACCAATGTCCAACTCACGTTTGTTGCGTCAGCAGTGCTGGGATTCTTCTTGGTCAGCGTCATGCCCGTAGCCCTTTCGACACTCGAGGAGTTGAAGTCAGTCGGACCCCAACTCTCCGGCGCAAGTGCTGGCTTGGCATTCTGGTTTGGCAACCTAGGTGCGTTCCTGGGTACTCTGATACTGGAGGCTCTGAAAGTAGGAGGCTCGTACTTCTATTCAATCCTGTACCTTGTTGTTGCACTTTTCATTGCAGCAGCTTTGTTCTTGACGATTCCGGAGACAGGCAAAGGAAAGAAGTCCGGAAGGTAACCAGAATCTGCGTGCGCGGCAGTTCCTGCTGCGCACTCAGACCCAGCTAGGGAAAGGGATAGTGTTCTTCGCCTTCTTCTTACGGCCCGAGTACTCGTCACTGGGTTTCCGAATCAGCATTTCCTCCTCAAATCGAGTCCTAGTTATCTATAGTCAGTCATCCCTATAAGGCGACTCGGTCGACCTTTCGTGGGTGCAGGCATTGCTGTGGGTTACAAGAGAATATGTTCATGTTGACAGGGTCGCATGTCCATGGTTGATTAAGAGGTTCATTGATGCCAGGGCACAATTCGTCTTTCTGCCAAAAGACGATGTAGGGGATTTCTCAAAGAAGACCGGCGCCATTCAGTTCGACATGGGCGGGACCGTTGAACTCGACCACCACAAATCCGGTGGTGAAAATCGTTGTACCTTCGATGCTATCGTCGAGAAGTACGGTCTGCAAGACGATGAGGCACTTGAAAGGGTAAGAAAGTTGGTGCGGGCTGCAGACACTGATGGCCTCCAAAAGGAACCTCGCGCGTGGGTACTGGAGATTGTCGGTACTGGTGTACCGCTGTTGACGAAGTCCGACCAGGAGACTCTTGAAACGGAGTTCCCTGTGTACGACGCACTCTACGCGTATTTCCAGCAAGAGATTGTACGCGAGAAGTACAAGGCTGATATTGAAAAGTTCAAGACGAGGGGCGAGGCGAGGGATTTCATAAGGCAGAAGATGCTTGCCCTGAAGTCACGGGCCCTCCGATAGAATGTGAAACGCGACGGCTCTCGTCTCGACGCACTTCTCTGATATCTGGGAGTTTTGATCAAGCGACATGCACTGCAGCTAACTAGAGAGGACCCGAACGTGGCACCAACACGATCAATAACCAAGCGGCTTGTGGTTGTTCTTGTCCTGTCGTTCTTCTTGTTCGCGGCGCACAACTTGATCCTGAGTGCATTGCAGGGTTTCGTGCAGTACATTACCGGCGACGAATCTGCGCTGGGGATTTCTTTCGGTATCTTCACACTCTTCGCGGTTCTGTTCAGATTCGTGTCGGGAGTAATCTTGGAGCGGAGAAGTGTGACACTCTTGCTCGCAATCGGACTGGTAATGCTCTCGGCAGTGTTCATCAGCTACGCGGTATCGAATGGCATTGTTGACATCTATATCATAAGGGCTTTTCATGGAGCAGCATGGGCCTTGGCAACCGTTGCCATCATGACGGCCGTTGTCCAGAGATCCCCTCCGCCTCATGTCGGTGAAGGGCTCGGATACTACAATGGAGTGAACTCGTTCGCAATGATGGTGTTTCCCGCCGTAGGAAGTACAATCGTGATGGTGGAAACACGTGAGGCATACAGCTTCCTGTTTGCAATTACTTGTGCCGTAAGTTTGATAGCAGTTGTTGTAGCGCTTGCGATTTGGCGGGCTGACCATCCAGAGCAGTCCTCGGGCGCGCGTCATTCTAAAGGTGTCATTAGCAGAGGGGCACTCAGGCCCACATTATCCATATTCGTGCTGTCCTTTGGATTTGGTGCGGTATTGAGCTACTCACCCCCTATTGCAGCCTTACATAGTGTGGCCAACCCCGGACTCTACTTCACGTGGTTCGCTGGTTCGATGATCGTAGGCTACGGCATTGGAGGTTCGTTATCTGATAGAAAGGGCCATGGGCTGATCAGCGCCCTCGGGTGTTGTAGCATGGCCATCGGGTTACTCATGGCGGCCATTGGGAACGACTATATGACCTATGCAATCTCGGCTTGTATGCTCGGCGTCGGTTTGTCATTAGCCAATGTCGCCTTGAACGCTCTTGCATCCTTGGTCGTTCCAGAGAGTGAGCAAGCCCGAGCAATGGCTACGTACTCTGCAGGGATGGACGGAGGGATCATGGTGGGCTCATTTGCAATCGCGTTTCTGTTGAGTGCAGGCCTTAGCCTGCCTGTCATTCTGTTGATTCTTGCAGCATTCTCCTTGCTGACTGCTTTCAACACGTCTTCCTTACGTCGCGTAGAGACCTCGTCGAGGAATCCAAATAGCGCAAGCGAGTCAGTACGGAGTCCATAGTCCTGCCACTTTTGCCTTCCATACTCCGTAGCGAGCACTTCAAAAGCACTGCAATGAGAAGAGCCCTTTCATAGGAATGTGAATCCCCTACTACGCTTGTTCTCAAACGCACACGGGAATGCATTCCAAGGTCCGTGAGAAACTGACATCGGTACCACGGCGGCGATTCAGCCATGACAACCAACCGGAATTCCTCAGTCGAAGGTACTAAGGTAACACTGAAGCGGGACGTAGGTTGGTACGGCTCTTTCGCGATGGGCTATGCAGATGTCGGCGCTGACATCTATGTTGCCCTCGGTCTGGTGGCCGCATATGCGGCTGGATGGGCGCCCGTTGCATTCCTTGTTGCTTCTATCACATATGTAGCGACGGGTCTCGCATATGCTGAACTAGCGACGGCATACCCCTATGCTGGCGGCGCACAGGTATATTCAATGAAGGCATTCAACGATTTCGCAGGTTTCGCGGCTGGCTGGCTGGTGATGCTTGACTATACCGTGTGTCTGGCTCTCTTCTCAATTGCAACAACCGGGTACCTAACCTTCTTCTTTCCTTGGCTGAAGGTGCTTGTTGTTTACATCACTGTCATGGGTTTTCAGATTAGTCTCACTGGCATGGGCCTGACCTCGTTCATTCTCGTCTTGACACTGATATGTGTCAACATAATTGGCATCAAAGAGTCATCTACTCTCAATGTGATGATGGTCAGCCTGAACCTCGTCGTCTTGTCTGCCGTAATCATTGTTGGACTTCTAGTGGCTTTCCATTTCGATCTGTTCACACTCCAGCTCTCGGTTGCAGGTGCGCCTCAGCAGTTCGCCCACATATCATATGTATCGGAGTCCGGGGTGAGTACCCAGAATCTACTGTATGCTGTCACCTTGGCCATGAGTTCGTTCATAGGCATAGAGTCAATCGCTCAAGCGGCAGAAGAGACAAAGCGGCCAGACCGTTCGATTCCTCGCGCTACAAAGATGTCTGTAGTCTCGGTACTGGTTTTCGCTGTAGGGTTGTCTGTCCTCAGCTTGGGGGTGCTTCCGTGGGATGTTTTGGCTGCCCATCTGGAGAGCCCTGTTACTGCCCTTGCGGCGTCTTTCACCGTTATCGGTCCATTCCTCGTGCCCTTCGTTGCTGTGGCGGGGTTTGCCATATGCTTCGTATCAGCAAACACGGGAGTAATAGGGGTTTCAAGGGTAGTCTTCTCGATGAGCCACTTTGGACTCCTACCGCGGTGGTTCTCCAAGATCAACCCGAGAACGCGGACGCCTGTACGAACCATCTTGGTCTTTGGTCTAATTGGAGCTTTCATGGCACTGGTCGGACAACTCGACTGGGTGGCAGACCTGTACAACTTCGGGGCACTATTGTCCTATCTCCTGGTCAACGCTTCTCTAATCGTGCTGCGCCAGACTGACAAAGACACACATCGTTCTTGGGAAATCCCCTTTAGCTTGAAGATTAGCAGGCATGGCCGCCTCTACAAGATCCCAGTTGCCAGCGTTGTTGGTATGGTTGCATGCGCGTCTATCTGGTCTCTTGTCGTGCTCTTTCACCCAACGGGACGACTTCTTGGTCTCACGTGGACGGCTATTGGAGTGGTGGCCTACGGGGTCTATCGTCATAAAACCCGAAAGCCCTTCTTCTCCAAAGAGGCAGGAAGGTCGGTGAAGCCCATGGCGTACAAGTTCAACGCACTTGTCTTGATTCGCCCTGAGGAGAAAGAGGAGATCGTGGATTCCATCAGAGGGAGCCTGAGCACTCAGTTCCGTTTGACGTTGATGAGTGTTATCCGCACTGGTCGTTGGCATATTCCTCTTTCTATGGCCGAACAGTACAGGGAACTGACGTTGCTCGACCTACAGGACATGGCCCACGCTCTCTCAGGATTCGGCTTTGAAACTTCGGTCCGGGTTGAGGTTGGCCCGCTGGCACGAGTAATCACCGACGCAGTCCTGTCACCCGAATACGACTTCGTGGTTCTACCCCTGAGGAAGGGCTTTAAGAAGGCGCACAAGAAGGACGAAGAAGACATCGCGACGTTGGTTTCTTCCGTTGCACCTGGGAAGATTATGGTGGTTAGAAAGTAATGCCTGGAATTCGAGTTATTCTGAGCGTATACATTGAATCAAATCTCGAGGAAGTCGCGGACGCGCTCACTGAGATTCCTGAGGTTGTAGATGTCTTTGAGGTAACCGGGGAAGCGGACATAGTAGCTTTCCTCGAGGCAGATGACGTGATGCAGTTCCGCAATATTCTGAAAAACAACATCCTGAGGATACCAGGAATAAAGAGTACGGTTTCAAGTGTCGTGATGTACGTTCACAAGAAAGACGGCCAAGTAGTTGAAGAATGAAGGGGGTTCGAGTACACTGGCGGAAGAAGGTGCGCGAGATTATGTCCTGATGCCATTTTCGGGAGACATCGCCTACTCCGATATGGTGGCGGCTATGCTTCCCCTTCTGAAATTCCAGACAAAGGCACTGACTCTTTTTCATGTGATCGAAGCGCCCATCTCCACTCCTCTTGACACTGAAGAGATGAAAGACCTCGTTGCCGCTGCGGAGGCCAAGATTAAACCCCTTTCGGACTGGCTGGCCAAACAAGGATACCGTGTTCAGATCAAGATCGCCGTGGCAAGACATGTCAAAGATGCGATAGTTGAAGAGGCACAAGACTCGCGCTACTCGATGCTTTTCATGTTGAAGCGCAGGAAAAGACGCAAGCGGCTCTCAAAGAGTGTTACGGAGGAAGTCATTCGCCGCGTGCAACTCCCCGTAGTCACTATGCTTGTCTAGCGTCAGTGAATCACTGCTGATGGCGGAGTGATTTGGCCATTCAGACCGGACCCGGGAAAGGCCAGATCCGGTTCTGCTGTTGCAGCCGTTCCTTACTCAGAGAGAACTACTGCATCTACATAGAGTTCGTACTTCTCGTCCTCGTTGAGATTATGCATCAGGACTCTTTCGACTTCCTCTTCTCCGCGTATCTCTAGAAGACGTGACTCGTACAGCACCTTCACCGCTGACTTAGCAAGTTTCTGCTTCAGAACCTTGGTGGTCTTAATGTCCTTATCAGGTGTAGAAAGCACGACCCGCCCGCTGTATGCGGTAAGTCGAATCGCTGTATCAAGAGACTTGTCACCAGTGTGGACGACGAGCACTCTCTTGCCTTTGAACTCCTTCGGGTCTTCTACTGAGACATACACACCCTTACCCAGAAACTGATCCCTTCCAATGGCACATTCTGTCGGTTCAGCAGAATACTGTTTTTCGGCAATCGGTTCTCCTGCCATTTTCGCGCGATAGTTCTTGATTGCTTCATGTAGAGCATCAGCCGCAAGGTTCGAACAGTGCATCTTGATAGGTGGAAGACCCTCCAGTTCTGATGCTACGTTTTCCCTCGTTACCTGCATCGCTTCATCGAGAGTCATCCCCTTGACCATCTCCGTTGTCATGCTGCTAGTGGCTATTGCTGACCCACACCCGAATGTTCTAAACTTAGCCTCTACGATCCTGTCATCCTTGACTCTGATGAAAACCTCCATCAAGTCGCCACAGATGGGGTTACCCACTACGCCAGAGGCCACGTCATCACCCTCTAGGGTTCCAACGTTCCTCGGGTTGCGGAAATGATCCAATACTTTCTCGCTGTATTGCGTTGACTTCATTCTAACATCACCTTCCTGCACAAGTGTAAATCGGAGAAATCGTCCTCAGGTGAGCGACAACCTCCGGTATTGCTTCAATTACTCTGTCGACATCGCTATCAACATTGAATCGTCCAAAGGTCAGCTCAAGTGAACCATGAGCCTCCTCGTGTACGAGACCGGTTGCTATCAAAGTATGAGAGGGCTCTAGCGTCTTGGACGAACAGGCAGAACCTGTGGCCACTGCGATACCCTTGTCTTTGAGAGAAAGCAATATTGATTCACCCTCAATACCGTCAAACCTGAAGTGGGCATTGCTGGCTAGCCGCTCTGTTGGGTGACCGTTCAGGTGGCTATCCGGCACATCTTCAAGCACATGCTTGATCACTTTGTCACGATATCTCCTGAACCGAACGACTTCAGAGTCCATCTCATTACTCATGATTTCGGCTGCAGTCCGCATACCGACAATCCCTGGGATGTCTTCGGTTCCAGACCTAAGTCCTCTCTCCTGTCCACCGCCTATCATGATCGGGTTGACCCTGAATCCTTTCCTCATGTATAGGACCCCCACACCCTTGGGACCATAGATATCATTCGAGGACAGTGACATTAGGTCAATGTTGTCCCGGTTGACATCGAGGCCCACCAACCCCTCGGCGGCTACAGCATCTGTGTGAAATGCGATGCCTTTCTCCTTCGCAATCTTCCCGATTTCGGTAATTGGTTGAATCGTACCTATCTCATTGCTGGCATAGCCAATGGAAATGAGTATAGTACTGTCTCTCAATCTGCGTTCAAGCTTATCCACGTTAACTCTCCCATACTGGTCCACAGGCACCTTCGTGATCTCAAAGCCTTGAGAGGCTAGGTACTTGGCTATGTTGTGAATCGAGATATGTTCGACTTCGGAAATGATGATATGATTCCCTTTCTTCCTGTTCTTGAGAGCAAAGCCGATGAGGGCTAGGTTGATTGATTCGGTTGCACCTGAAGTGAACACAATATCGTCCGCATCTGCGTGGATAAACGCTGCAATCCGCTTCCTGCTATCCTCAAGGGTATCAGTTGCTATGTCGCCAACCTTGTGGAGAGATGAGGGATTGCCGAACAGGTCATGGAAATAGGGCGTCATCTCATCTATGACCCTCGGGTCAACAGGCTTCGACGACTGGTAGTCTAAGTATACTTCGTTCATTTCCCTCAACCCTCATCGGTCTAGAACCACATGGTTGCGTCTGCGTCTAGCGCGAGATCATTCAGCGTGGCCGCACCCACTATCTTCAGGCCAGGTATGAGCTCGACCTTCTCCCATCCGAGCATTTGCTTGGATGCTTCGCAGACATAGATCGGAATACCTGCTTTCAGTGTCTGGTTGATCATATCAAGGACACTCGGAAAGTTGCCGAGCTTCATCTTCTCGGCGACACCAGGCTTCAGAATCCTGAGACCTTGCCCAAGGTAGTAGACCTTGGCCTCAATGTTCATGGCCTTTGCACTCTGAGCCAGCACAAGCGGAGAGTACTGCCTCTCAGGGTTGTCGCTTGTCTGGACGTATAATATGCTCTTCTTAGCTGATGTCTTCTTACTCATTTCAAATCCCTACTTCTTCTTTCTTATTAGAAACCTATGGACACCATCATCATTCTTCTCGTAGAGAACGAGCTCATTTTCCGTCCTCTTGACAAATCGCTTCAAATCCTCCTCAGCCGCAGGGTCGTCAGCAAGGACCTCCAGTATTTCCCCTGGCCGGAGTTTGTCGATTGCCTCTCTCGTTTGGAACAACGGCTGAGGACAAAACAGCCCAACACAATCGAGTGTTTCTGCAGGCTCGTTCTTCTTCATGGGATGGTCTCCTAACTATTGTTAATCATACTACATTTGACTGGGCGACTTATAAAACTATCGTTAAGACAGGACCCCGGACGGTTCTTGCATGATGCTGCAGCATGTGCTAAGGTCTGATTGCGGGAAATTGAGCGGACCTGCAAGACCCATACGGATCTGAGCATCGAATGGCACGGATGACTGGACTGTGGTACGTTGTGTTCTGCTTGCTGCATGAGTCCTACAATAGATGTTATATGAAGGTTCATTCCGGCTCCGCCTAGCAGGTGATTGAATGGCTCGCCACAGCAAAGCAGCAGTAGTACCAAAACCCAATGACCCTCTTATTGTGAAGGACTTTGAGATTCCTGAGCTTGTTCCCGGTTCGGTCTTGCTTAAGGTAGCGAACGCCGGAGTATGCGGTACCGATGTACATCTTTGGCATGGAAAGCTCTCTGGGGTACCCTATCCACTGATTCTTGGCCATGAGGTTGTGGGTACCGTAGAAGACTTGGGTTCCGGACAGGTGAAGGATCTCGACGGCCGTCAGATAGAGATTGGCGACAGAGTCACATTTCATGATGTCACAAAGACCTGCTACTCATGCTGGTACTGTCTAATTGCCAAAGCTCCCACTAAGTGTCCCAATCGTGAGGTCTACGGAATAACTCGCGACTCGAGCAAGTTTCCGTATCTGATCGGTGGCTACAGTGAGTACATGTATCTTACTCCCGGGACTCACATCATGAGCATTCCCGATCATGTGAGTTTCAATGGGGCTATATCGGCGGGTTGCGCGCTGCCGACTGCAATACATGCGGCGACTAGGAGCCCACTGACTTGGGGTGCCAACGTGGCAATACAGGGTGCGGGGCCCGTGGGTCTGATGATTGCGATGATTGCCAAGATAAACGGGGCGGCAACAATCACTTCAATCGACCTGGCTCCCAACCGTCTGGAGCTCGCAAAGGATTTCGGCGCCACACACACACTAAACATCCGCGAAAGCACCCTTGAGGACCGTAGGAAAATCCTCCGGGACATCACGAATGGACATGGACCAGACATTGTCTATGAGGCAACTGGCGCCGCCAAAGCCATTCCTGAAGGAATCGAACTGGTACGCGAGGGCGGCACCTACACTATTTGCGGTCAGTACACGGACAGTGGAACAGTTGAAGTTCGACCCCACCTCATGAACCGTAAACATCTGGACATCAGGACTGTCTGGGGTACAGAGACCCTTCATGTCTACAGAGCGATCAAGACGATTGCTGAGAACTACGACGCGTTCCCGTTTGAGAAGCTCGTTACACATCGGTTCCCGCTTCGAGATGCCCAGAAGGCATTGGAGACCCAAGAGAAGCTGATATCCATCAAGGCAGTCGTTGCACCTCACGGGTAGTGCTGTCCCAGAAATGTCATCATGCGAGTACTGGATGCGCGCCTTATGGGCTGTAATCGACATCCATTAGTACGAGAAACACATGGAAGAGTTCGGTACACTATCGTAGCGGTGCGTGATTTCGACGAGAGACTGTCGGGTCGGCTTCCTGTGGAGCTCGGTCTTTGACAGCTTCGACTACGGTGTTCGCCATCCTCTGAGACCCGGTCGTTTCCAACTGATAAGAGACTTCTTGGATTCCGCTGGCCTCCTTGCCTCCCGAAATGTCAGGGAGATACAAGCCGAAGCCCTGCCAACCTATCTTCTCTCGAAGGTGCACTCCTCAGCCTACATTGAGAAGGTGCGGCATATCTCTGACACAGGCGAGGGTGAGATTGACATTGACACACCGGGTTTCAGGGGAATCTACGAAAACGCTCTAGTCCTGTCGGGCGCGACTGTCTCCGGTGTGCGTGCGGTGCTATCAGATAAAGTGGATCACTTCTTCTCTCCCACGGGAGGTTTTCACCATGCAAAATTCGATCGAGGAGGTGGCTTCTGCGTCTTCAATGATATTGCGGCCGCAGTCCACGAACTCAAAGATAGAGGTCTGAACCGGATTCTTGTTGCCGATTTCGACGTGCACCACGGGAATGGTGACCAAGCATACTTCTATAGCGATCCCGAGGTTATGGTGATTTCCTTCCATGAAGACCCCGAGTGGATGTATCCCCATGAGGGTTACATCGAAGAGATTGGCTCAGGTCCAGGCCTAGGCTACAACATTAACATGCCTTTTCCGATGGATGCTGGCGACTCGGTCTACAGGTATGCATTCGATGAAATCGTTCCTCCACTTGTTGATTTCTTTCGCCCTCAGTTCATCATCTTTCTACCCGGTCTTGATGCACACTACTTGGACAGGCTGGCCCATCTGAAGCTGACAACCAATATGACGAGATACATTGCAGAGTGGATACATTCCGCATCGCACAAATGGAGCAAGGGTCGTCTCGGGGTTGTGACAGGTGGAGGCTATCATCCCGATTCTCTTTGCTGGGGCGTCGCCACAGTTATGTCTGTTCTAACAGGCCACGGCTATTCTCCCCCTGAGCAAAAACCACCTTTTCAGGATGATGACGAGACATGGAGTGCTGTCAGAGCGAGTGTCCAGAAGCTAAAGGAGTTAGTATTCCCGATCCTTGGCATCAAGGGCTCTGAGTCTAAGGCCCTGTTATAGGAACAGTAACATGGACCATTGGATGCTATTCAGGCTTCCAGAAGTCGACTATGTACTCAAAGGTCGTGCTAAGTGTGATGTAGTTGTTTGGCCATCCAAAGATTCCCGCCCGGTTCACAATGTTCCGCCTGTCCCATATCACAATGTTGCGAAGCTCATATCCAACTTCCTGCAGTGCTTCGATCACGTAAACGTGAGCAGGAACCCTGCGGCCTTCCCACCAATAGTCTGTTATGTTGATGACGCAGTGTGCCTTCGGACGTAATAAGGGAAGGACTCCTCGAAATACACCTCCCAGAGTTTTTGCATAGGTCTTTGCATCCATGGTACCAAGATCTCTGGGATCATCTGAGTACTGCTGCACCTCGAGGTAGTGTTCGTCCTTTCTGATATCACCTCTCATGCTCTTGTTTCTCCTTTGTCGGTTCAGGAGATTGGCATAGGGCGGAGAGGTTACGGACAGAGCGACAGTCTGCTCCTCTAAATACTCGGGTATGCTCTTGGCATCATCGCATATGGCAACCTGTCTCGTTTGGTCGTCCTGCGAACCTGTAAGCCGCTCATTTGAGAACTTGACGTAATCCGTCTTCAGGTCAAAACCTACCGCGTTTCGCCCGAGGTCTTTCGCCGCGACAAGTGTAGTACCCACACCAACAAACGGATCCAGAACAAGTTCTCCCTTATGTGTGAAAAGGCCTATGCACTTTGCCGGAAGCGCTATTGGAAATGTCGCCGGGTGGATTGTTTTGTCTCGCACATCACGAGCCTCGTAGTAAAACTCCCATACTGCAATCTGATGCTGAATCCACTCCTTCGCAGACAAACAGTTGATGTGGTTGGAGGGGCAGTTACATGTACGAGTATGTCCGATGTTGAGCGGTTTCTCAACCTCAGGTCTTGCTGTTGAGTTCATCAGCCATGAGCAATCGGCCTTGGCATATGGTTCTTTGCTATCTTCACAGCTTAGCAGACATCGGTGTGACAGCAACAGCAGTAACATCTTGTTGCATAGCGAAAACCGCAATGGCAACAACCCCTCCCCGAGCGACTTACCAGACGGTCGAAGTGATTTCAGATGAACAGCATAACCTAATCTTGTTTATCTGTTAGTGCTTTCAGACAATCCTACACGGGAATCGATTCCTTGTAAGAGAGCAGTACTCGGGGCAGACTGCGGTAACCATGAACCGTGATATGTCTGTGCTATACAGCCTCATGCCAACTCGAGGTTCTGGCGCTCTTACATCTCATCGTCTTCGCACCTAGGTTGAACATGAACGGAAGAAACGACCCATGGACGTAGCACTCCTGAAGTCTATCCTAGACAGGACCCGTGATGGTGTCGCAGTCATAGGCAAGAATGACATCATCGAGTACGTCAACCTGAGTTGGTGTCAGTTATTCGGCCGCAGTGAAGATGTCTTTGTGGGTCACAGAATACGAGAGATACGGATGCCGGCTATGGAAACACTGGTCGCGCTCCGGTTGGAACCTAGAGAAGGACGAGGAGGGCCTCAACGAACGACTCCGTTAGAGGTTACGAGTGATGACGGTACCAGCAGGATGCTTGAGGTCACGACCGAGTATCTAGGAACTGGCAGTGCGAAACGGATGGTCGTTAGACTTGCAGACATAACGGTCCAGAAGGCATTTGCAGAGACCGAGTCTAGATACCGCCTCCTAGTTGAGACGATGAAAGATGGATTGGCCATTGACAATGAAGATGAGATCACAGTCTATGCAAACAAAGCATTCGCTGATATGCTCGGCTACACCCCCTCCGAAATCATTGGAAGAAATTGGGTTGACCTCACAAGGAACAGGGATCACGCAGCTGCAAGAGAAAGGCTGCACAATCGAAGAGAGGGCAAGTCAGAGAAGTACGAGATGGAATGGGTGAAACGCACTGGTGAAGTAGTTCCCACGATTGTGTCCGCTGCCCCTTACTTGGATTCCGACGGCCGGTTCATCGGTTCTTTCGCCGTGATAACCGAGATAGCGGAGCAGAAAGATGCCGAAGAGACCGTTCAGTTCTATCTCGATTTAATCACCCACGACATTGCCAATCAGCTCCAGGCCATAATGATATCAGCGGGGCTTCTCGAACAAGATGTTCCCCAATCCTACGTTGAGGATGCTAGGCACGACATTCTTGATGCAGTCGAAAGGTGCGATCGGCTGGTAACCAAGACAAAACGGGCGGGTCAGATTAGAGGTCTTCCCAACACAGGGGTGGATGTCTCAGGTGTGGTAGCAGAGAAGACTAGAGTGCTTGAGCGTGTCTATAGGGCAAAGGTCAATATTGAGGGCTTTGACGATCCGGTCTGGATAAGGGCCGACTCACTATTGGGTGAGATGCTGTGGAACATCTTGGAGAACGCTGCGAGACACAACCCCAAGGACGACAAGCAAGTGTGGGTCTCTGGGACCAAGGCAGAGCATTTCTTTGAACTTGCTGTCTCGGACAATGGCCCCGGTCTCAGTGATGACAGGAAGAAGATTCTCTTCGACAAGAGCCGGCGATCAGGCGGCGTGGGTCTCACATTGGTCGCCCAGATACTTCGCAAGTACGGGGGGAGAATCGATGTTCAAGACCGGGTTCCAGGCCGACCCTCTATGGGAGCTAAGTTTCTACTTCAATTTCAATACTCAGAGCCCACATAGTCTCGGTCGAAGAGCTCCGAAATCTGACAACAGATATAGCGTTCTACAGAACCGGCGCGTATCTTGTACGCCTCTAATTCCTCTTGCCGGATACTCGCTTGTACAAACCTTCGAAGAAGTCCTTTTTTCCTATCTTCTCCTTGTTGATTTCAAAGAAACTTGTATTGATTCTGTACAGCTTCCTTTTGACTACCTCGAAATCTCGAAGTTTCCTTTTCTGGATCATATCTTGAAGAACCGAGGTCACGGCTTCAGGGAAATTGTCTATGTACTGACATTGATTGATTTGTATGTGAAACAGTGTGCTCTGTAGAATTTGCTGTCTTCTGATATTCCCGCTAGGCATTGCATCGATCCCGAAAGGCGGCTTCGGCTTCCGAGAGATAAGTGTTCTAGGTAAAACCTTCTCAGCGTGTAATACCGTTCATTGTAAGTTGGACAAAGTTGGGCACAGGAGCCTTTGTCCTCCCAGAAACGGCACTGGGGTCGTGCTCCTTGAGGCTGCAATGTGTCGAGCCAGCCTCAAAGAGAAGTCCAGTCCGAGCTATTTAAGCTCCTATTTGAAAATGCTCAAGATTGTCCAACTTCTTCGCAGCAGTTGCATACCCTCGTATTAAGATGACATCTGACACCGGAATCCCGGTGCATGTTTGCCCGACTCTAGTACATGCGTTGTAGATTTAACCATGCAATCCCTCACTGTGAGGTGACGGTACAGATGAGGATTGCTTCTCTAATCGACATCAGTCTAGTGGATGTTCCCGGCATTCCTGTTACTGTGATATTCACAGGTGGCTGCAATTTCGATTGCCCCTACTGTCAAAACGCTCAGCTCATTCCCAAGCAGTCCGGAAGCGAGACGGCAATACAAGCTGTTGTTGAGAGAACTAAAGGCAGCCTGTCCAGTGGTTGCTGCATCACGGGCGGTGAGCCTACGATCCATCGCGACCTTCCTGTCCTTCTGAAACAACTCAGGCGCGGGGCTGGCTATCATTTGAATCTGAATACCCAGGGCTCAGTGCCCTCCGTGTTGAAGTCGTGCTTGCCGTATCTCGACTCAGTCTGGTTTGACATCAAGGCTGACCCGAAAAGGTATCGCGAAGTTGTAAGGACAACACACGACCCATGGCCTGATGTCCGGCGAAGCCTAGACTTGGTGATGAAGTCTGATGTTCTCTTCTGGCCAAGGACTACGTACGTGGGCAATCTCATGTTCCCTCGTGATATAGAAGCCATTCTTGGTTTTCTGGAAGAAGTGGGTTACAGTGGAGAGTATGTAGTGCAGAAGTACGTTGCATCTGCAGGCACAAGAAAGGAAGAAGCCTCTCAACTCAAGATGCCTAAACGAGAAGAAATCGAACCAGTCATCGCGAAGGCGCCGCCGGGTATCAAAGTGCGGCTTGAGCTCTTCTGATTCCTTTGGCACGCAAGGAAGATGAGACATTTCCGGGACCAATACGATGCCGCATCTGCGCAAACACACAGACAAGCTTTTAAACGCCCTTTCGCTGGGCTAACCTGCCAAACTGGCTGAGAGGCCAGAAAGGGCTGGAGTGTTCGCACGATATGTTCCCTACCCAGAGTCTCGGTTACGACAGGAACATCACGATGTTTAGTCCAGAGGGACGGCTCTATCAGGTCGAGTACGCGACAGAAGCCGTTCGCCATGGTCCTCTTGCTGTCGGCGTGAAGGCCACGGATGGAGTGATCATTGCAGGCGAGAAGCGGTCTCCGCACGCTCTTGTTGATCTTGATACACTCAAGAAGATCCTCCTGATTGACGACCACGTAGGGACTGCTATAGCAGGTCTGCATGCAGACGCCCGAAGGCTCATTGACTATGCTCGGGTAAGGGCACAGATTAGCAGACTTAGCTACGATGAGCCAGTGTCAATTCAGTCTCTTGTAGTGGAGATATGCGACATTAAGCAATCATACACTCAAGGTGCGGGCGCCAGACCCTTTGGTGTATCCCTTCTTCTGGGCGGAGTCGACGACGGAGGTCCACAGCTCTACACAACTGACCCGTCTGGTTCATTCTGGGGCTGGAAAGCCGCAGCGATTGGAAAAGAGTCCGACATGGTCAGAGATTTCTTCAAGGAACAGTACAAACCTGACATAGATCTCGAAGGTGCCATCAAGCTCGCAGTTCAGGGCATCATAAAGGCCTCCGGTGAGAAAACCGCCGTTGATCCGGTCGAGAAGGCTAAGACCGTAGAAATCGGACGGATAGACACGACTTCAAAGTTGTTCAAGATCTTGAGCCAGGACGAAGTCGAGGCCGTACTGAGAACATTGTGATTGAACCTACAATGACATCTCACTTTCCGGTGAAAGAACACGATTGACTGGGGCGCTCACCTACGCGTGAGTTCCACTAGTCTATCTACAATCAGTCCTGCAATATCTAGTCCAGTTACCTCTGACAAGGCGCTCCAAGAGGGTGCCGCATTGGCTTCGATGACGCACGGGCCTTCTTTGGATTCTATGATATCGACTCCAGTATAGTCCAAGTGAAGCACTTCTGCCGTCTTGACAGCGCAATCAGTGTATTCGGCGTTGAGATGTGCTAGTTCGGCCCGGCCACCACCGTGGATGTTCGTGCGCCACTCTCCATCTCTGTCTGGCACGTAGCGATACATGGAACCGACGAGTTTCCCACCAATCACGAACGCTCTTATGTCACGGTCGGGTTTTTCGATGGTCTCTTGAACGTACAACACCTGACCGAGCTGATGGATGAATTTGAGTGCCCTGTATGTGAGTTCGCGGTCTCCAGCCCTGATTGCTCCGAGACCTCGCGAGCCAATCATTGGCTTGATGAC
>Ga0315296_10001324_pt1 | contig 21595 bp, 11 predicted proteins | sample YL17G14_18_MG_FD_203921 | JGI IMG/M metagenome (GOLD analysis project Ga0315296, IMG submission 203921) | Sediment microbial communities from Yellowstone Lake, YNP, Wyoming, USA - YL17G14_18 | ecosystem: Environmental > Aquatic > Freshwater > Lake > Sediment | place: USA: Wyoming | collected...
ATTCCCACCGCGAAGGCCAGTATCGGATTTGTCTTGAGTCCGCTTTCGACCGCCGGATAGACAATCCGCATGTAATCCACGTTGCTGAGCCCGGCGGCAACCGCAATGATCACGGTAAGCGCCAGCAGGCCCTCGAGCACCATGCCCCCGTAGCCGATCGGGCGGCAGTTCGTCTCCCGGCAGATCTGTTTTGAGCTCGTGCCGCCCGCCACGAGCGCGTGAAATCCGGAGCACGCGCCGCACGCGATCAGAATGAAAAGCATTGGCCATAGCGGGCCCTGCGACGCCACGCCCTGCCCCACCGATGCCGTCGGGAGCTGCAGCGGGACTCCGCGCAATCCGGCCGCAATGCTGCCGATCACCAGCGCCAGTATCCCCCCGTACAGTATGAATGAGTTGGTGAAGTCTCTCGGCTGAAGGACGATCCAGACCGGCAGACCGGCCGCGATGAACGTGTAGATGCTCAGCACGATCTTCCAGTTGTCCGGCGTCAGCCTCAAAGGCGCCTTGATGCCGATGAAGACGCTGAGACTGACGACGACGATCGCCGCTATGCTTGCCCAGACGGGACTCATCCCGCGTCTGTAGAGGAACCAGCCGAGGAAGGGCGCTATTATCGTGATGACTATCGCGCTGGTCGAGGCGATCCCGCCCACAATCGCCGTCTCGACCCCGTCGGTATCTATGAAGGTCCGAAATACCCTCTGCCCGCTCTCCAACCCCATCTCGCTCAGCGGATACATCGATGTCAGCGCCGTCGCAGTCGCATCCAGAAAGGCCGCGCACACGAGCAGCACTATCAGCAGAGTAAACGCGATGAACAGAAAGAACCCGGTGTTCCCCATCGCGTCGCGGGCTACCTCCGCGATCGATCTCCCCTTCTCCCTGATGCTTGTCAGCAGTGCGCTCAGGTCGTGGACCGAGCCTATGAGGATCGTGCCGAGCACCACCCAGAGCACGCACGGCAGCCAACCGTATGTCAGCGCGAGCACCGGCCCGAGGATCGGACCCGCGCCGGCGATCGACGCAAAATGATGGCCGAAAACCACCCAGCCCTTCGTCGGGACGTAGTCCACCCCGTCCTCCATCGCCACCGCGGGTGTGGGACAACTGTCGTCCTCATCGAATACCACGCAGATGAATCGCGCATAGAACCGGTAACCCAGCCAGAATATGACCAGTCCGATCAGAAGGATAATCGCGATGTTCACGGCGAGCCTCCCGAAGGCAGTTGCGCAATTGAACTCTTATCTTTACTCCCGACCGTTCGGGATGTCAAACCGCCGCCAGGAGGAGCGCACACACCCACTGATTCTGAGGATTTCCGAGCCGGGTGCGCCGCTTTTCTAAGCGGCATTCTGAGAAAGATGCCGGCTGGAAAGCCAGCGCACCCGGGAATGAAAATCAACTGCCGGATGCACCCCCCGGGGTGATTCGGGCGGAAAGTGAGCCGCCCGCGTGCAAGATTCATGCCCGCATTGCTATAATTGCCGATCGCAACAACATTTTCAGGGAAATCCCGAACCACCGGCGCCGGAGATCGTCTCCATTCATAGATAACCGGCTTTGCCTGCCAGGGAGGCTCGGCGGGAAGGAACAAGACCATGGCAATGATCGAAGTAAGAGACCTGACCAAGCGCTTCAAGAGAACCGAGGCGCTGAAGGGAGTCTCGTTCAGCATCGACCAGGGCGACATCTATGGCTATATCGGCCCGAACGGGGCGGGCAAGACGACCACGATCAAGATACTCGCCACCCTGCTTCTGCCCACGGCGGGCGAAGCGTTCATCGAGGGGATCGATGTGATCCGCGATCCGATGGCTGTACGCAAGATCATAGGCTACATGCCCGACTTCTTCGGCGTGTACGACGAGATGAAAGCCTGGGAGTACCTGGATTTCTTCGCCGCATGCTACCGCATCCCGAAGCACAAGAGGATCGGCATCATCGATGATGTCCTCGAGCTGACCGATCTCACCACCAAGAAGGAGGCGTTCGTACATGAGCTTTCGCGCGGCATGAAGCAGCGGCTATGCCTTGCGCGATGCCTCGTGCACGACCCGAAAGTGCTGCTTTTGGACGAGCCCGCGAGCGGACTCGACCCGCGCGCGCGAATCGAGCTGCGCGAGCTCCTCAAGGAGCTCGGCCGCATGGGAAAAACCATCCTCGTCAGCTCCCACATCCTCACCGAGCTCGCCGACTTCTGCAACACCGTCGGTATCATCGAGGCAGGCTCTATGATCCTCTCCGGCCACATCGACGATATCCTCCGCCAGATCAAGGGGCACAGGGTCCTCGAGATCAAGGTCACGGACAACGCCGAGCACGCCAAGGAGATTCTTCTCGTGCAGGAGAAGGTCGATGATGTCGTGATCGCCGGCCCGAATTTCCTCAAGGTGGGCTTCACGGGCGAGACCGACGACATCCCCGATCTCATGGACCTCCTCAAGGCGCAGGGAATCCGCGTCATCGGCTTCGACGAAGAGGAGACCGACCTCGAGGACCTCTTCATGCGCGTCACCAAGGGGATAGTGACCTGACGCTGATCGTGTAACCCTCTTCCGAGCCGCGCGCGCCATTCCGAAGCGCGAGCGTCAGCAAGCGGGTCAGCGACTTTCGCTACCAAGCCGAATTTCCGAGCCGCGCGCGTAAGCAAGCGGGTCCGCGACTTTCGCTACCATGTTGAATTGGACCGCCCAGAGGACCTACCATTAGGTGAAACACTTGACGCACATCAAGGAGAAGTTCAGGAATGAATACGACAGGCAAGCTCATAGTGATCATCATCGCAGCGATTGCGGGTTTCCTGCCCTGCGCGTGCCAACCGTCTGTTTCTGAAGCTCCGCTGTTTGTCATCCGCGAAGGTGGGAAGTGCGGGTACATTGATGTCACCGGCGAAGTGGTCATCAATCCCCAGTTCGATTGGGCTGTCCCTTTCTCCGAGGGTCTTGCGGGCGTCAAGATTGGGGACTGGGAGACAGGCAAGTGGGGCTATATCGACAGAACGGGACAGTATGTCATCAACCCGCAGTTCGATGATGCCTGGTCCTTCACCGAGGGTCTCGCGGTTGTCAGAATTGGAGCACGGGGGACAGGCAAGTGTGGCTATATCGACAGGACCGGTCAGTATGTCATCAACCCGCAGTTCGATTTGGCCGGGTCCTTCACTGAGGGTCTCGCGCGTGTCAGGATTGGGGACGAATATGGCTTCATCGACAGGACGGGTCACTATGTCATCAACCCGCAGTTCGATTGGGCCGAGGACTTCTCCGAGGGTCTCGCACGCGTCAAGATTGGGGACTGGGACACACGGAAGGAGGGCTATATCGACAGGACGGGCCAGATTGTCATCAACCCGGCGTTCGACGAGGCCTGGCCCTTCTCCGAGGGTCTCGCGCTTGTCAGAATCGGGGACTGGAGGACTGGGAAGTGGGGCTATATTGATAAAACTGGTCAGTTTGCCATCAGGCCTCAGTTCGATTGCGCCTGTGGTTTCTCCGAGGGTCTCGCGTCTGTCACGATTCGGGACAGTGACACACAAGAGTGGATGTGGGGCTGCATTGACAAGACGGGCACGTATGTCATTAGCCCGCAGTTCGATGGAGCGTTTTCCTTTTCGGAGGGTCTTGCGCTTGTCCGGACTGGGGGCAAGTATGGTTATATTGAGAGGACGGGTCAGCTAGTCATCAACCCGCAGTTCGACTGGGCTAAGGACTTCTCTGACAGTCTCGCTCGTGTCAGGATCGGGGACCGAGAGACAGGAAAGCAGGGCTATATCGACAGGACGGGGAGGTTTGTTTGGGGCCCGGCGAACTGGCCGGAGCCGATCATATGGTGACCGGGATTGCCTTTCGTCACTGACACAACAATCCACAGTCGCGAGCGCGAAGATGCGCTTGCTTACGCGCGCGGCTCGGAAACGTGCGGGTCCGAAACATCATCGTTTTTGAGCTGCGGCTCTATCGAACCGGGCTCCGCGGGTATACAATCTGAATGGCGAAATGCCCGTTGTCTGTTCGAACTGGAGGGACTCATAATGAACGTCACCAGCATCAAGCCTGGATTCCCTGCTCGAACGTTGTGCGTCGTGGCCGCGCTTCTCGTGCTCACAGCGATCCCGGCCGCGGCGCGTGCCGTCCCGACGCTCCTGATGCAGGCCGAAGAAGGCGCCGCGGCGGGTCCGGCGCCGACTCGCGAGGATATTGTCGAGTCCGCGGCCTCCCTTTTGGAGATGCTCGCCATACTGGAGAATGATTTCGCCCAGAATTCAGAAGAGGGGAAGTTCGGCGACTTCGAGGACTTCGTGGAGGTGAACTACATCACCAGGGGCCTGACGCCCGACACCTTCATGAGCGGCTTCGCGTTGCAGTGGTACTTCAACGATGACTGGACGGAGTACGCGATCATCGCGCTTCCGACGGATGATCCCGAGATGGTCGGGCTGCTGATCGACTCGAGCGGTCGGCTGCTGTCTATTGCCGAACTCAAGGACCCGGAGGAAGAGCGGATGTTTTATGGAGGCCTGATCTCAGTGCTTACCGGGAAGCCGACTGTTGGCGATCAAGGTGAGAGGCTAGAGTGGCCGGAACCCCGTATCGCTACTTCGTACGGAGTCACGATCTATCGGAGCAGCGACCGCGAAGCCTTCGCGTTGGTTGGGAGGACACCGTCGTTGCAGCGGGGGGGCGCGGACATTTACCTCTCAGTCCCCGAGACCTTCTACTGGGGCACCCCGTTTGACCTTCATCTGGGGACAACCTCCGATGAGATTCTCGAGTACAAGAGGATCACGGACTTCGGCCGCCGTGCTGTAGGGACATTAAGGACTCTCGGGTCATCGCAGCTTGCATTCCAGGGCTGGCAGGCTGATCGAACGTACGGCACTTTCCAGAACCTGGTCGACGCGGAGGTTGTCGCAAGCGGTTACACTCTGGAGACCATGTGCGAAAGCTACAGGCTCGTCTGGCTGCTGAACCGCGACCGCACTCGCTTCGCGATCGTCGCCCTGCCGACCGCGTACACCGATATTCTCCAAACCTACATGATCGACACGAGCCAGATAGTCTGGATACTGACTCCATCGGACTCGACCTGGGGCTCCCAGGCATGGAATGACATACTTGCCGAAGAGGAGGCCGCATGGCGGAACTCCGGCGCATATGTCTGGCCTGAAGCGTTGGGAGTCTCGGGCGATCAGTCCGAGATGGAATTCTTCTTGAACGACACCTGCGATGCATTTCTGCTCCAGTTGAGGTTCGACGTGCTGCGCGAGATCCCCACTTATGCCTATCTCTCCACCACAGGCGTCCTCTACGAGAAGGAAGCGAGTGACTGAGCGGCTCGCGGGCCAAGCGGACGGTCGAAAATGGTAGGATTTGCCGTCCGGACAGGCTCCGGACGGGTTTCCGCATGACCAGGGTCCTCATAACCGGCGCTACAGGCTTCATTGGACGCGCTGTCGCCGACGCCGCCGCGAGGCGTGGCATGGACCTGCGCCTCCTGATTCGCTCGGACAAGTACATCGACCAGGTAAAGCATCTCAGGTTCGAGCGGGTCGACGGGGACCTGACCGAGCCAGAGAGTCTGAGAAGAGCATGCGAGGGAGTCGACGCAGTGTTTCATGTCGCCGCGATGTACTCGATGTGGGTGAGGGACAGGAGTCTTCTTATCAGGACCAACGTCGAGGGCACGCGGGCGATGATCCGGGCCGCGCTCGACGCGGGAGTGCGGAAGATCGTCTACACTTCCTCGGTTGCAGCGATCGGGCATCGTGATGACGGCCGGCCGTCCGACGAGACGGTCGAATGGAACCTCGCCTGGACGAAAGATGCGTACACTGAGTCGAAACACCTGGCGAACCGGGTGGCGAAGGAGTTCATCGCCGCCGGCGCGCCGATCATCATCGTATATCCCGGGGCGCCGATTGGATGGGGCGACATCAAGCCGACCCCAACCGGGCAGATGTACGTCGATTACATAAACGGGAGGGTTCCGGGCTATTTCCCGGGCGGTTTCAGCATAGTCGATGTCGACGATTGTGGCGAGGGGCATCTGCTCGCGTATGAGAAGGGTCGACTGGGTGAGGGCTACATTCTGACCAACAGGAACATGTGGCTGAAGGAGATATACGCGCTCACCGCGGAGATAGCGGGCGTGCCGGAGCGGAAGCTGTGCTTGCCGAAATGGGGGGCGGTGATGTTCGGCTGCATAGCGGAATGGTGGTCGAATCACGTGACGCACAAGCCGCCGGTTCTCACGTGCGGCGGCGCACGTATGACCGCCCTTCCGCCTTTCTACACCGGCGAGAAGGCGGTACGCGAGCTGGGCCTGACGTTCCGTCCGATACGCGAGTCATTCGAGCGCGCGATCTGGTGCTTTTACCAGCGTGGTCTGATCAGGAGGAAGCCGCGGACCGGAAGTCCGTCGGCGACATGACGCGATCGTCGAGTGCAGAGCACGATGTGCAAATGACAGTCAAACCAACACAGAATCCGCCGCCGGTCTACGATCCTCGCAGGACCCCGCGACTGCTCCTCGGGCAGCTGAAGGATCAGCGCGCGTATGTCGTGCTATGGTGCTTCGTGCTGGCGATCGGGATCGCGCTTGATGTCGCGCTGTATCGGATGGTGCAGTGGTTCACCGATGATGTCATCGCGCAAACCGACCCGTCGCTCATCTTCCCCGCGGCAAAAACGATCGTTCTGATCGTGGTTTTTCTGATATTCGCGCAGGGCATTGAGAAGGGCGCCGAGCTCCTGCTCACGAACCGCATCGGACAGTGGCTGATCACCAACCTGAGGCAATCGATCTATGACCATCTCCAGGAGCTGAGCCTGGACTTCTTCGAGTCGCAGAGGACCGGTCGGATCATGAGCTGGGTGACGACTGACGTACTGCGGATACGCGAGTTCGCGGGGAAGCAGTTGCCGACGCTGATTCGCGGGCCGTTCGCGATCGCGACCTTTCTTGTCGTCATGTTCATAGCGAGTTGGCGCCTTATGTTCGCAGGTATGATCGTGATTCCCCTGGTTGTCATCGTGGTCCAGGGAGGCGCGAGGAGGATACGGAATGCCGCGCTGGCGGTACAGGCGGCGCTCGCGGATGTGTCGGGCGAGTTGCAGGAGGGCATATCGGCGATTCAGGTCGTGCGGTCGTTCGCGAATGAGCTTTTCGAGATCATGAAATTCCGCAAGGTGAATGTCGAAGCCTACAGGACCGAGATGCGCCGCGCGGTGATAGAGGCGATCGTCGTTCCGCTTCTCATGCTGGCCGGTGCTCTGGGTCTCGGACTGCTTCTGCTTTTCGGAGCCTGGCAGGTGGCCAACGGTGTCATCACCGCGGGCGAGCTCGTGATGATCATCGCCCTGCTGCACAAGACGAACGACGAGGCGAACAAGCTGGGGCGGACATACATGGCGTTCCAGGACACTCTCGCAGCGTCCGACCGGATATTCGCGTTTCTCTACATCGAATCGTCCATCAAGGATTCGCCGGATGCGATCGAGCTCGAGCGGTGCGACGGGCGGGTCGAGTTCCGCGATGTCAGCTTCAGGTACTCGACTGGCGAGATGGTGCTGGAGGACATCGATGTTGCGGCAGAGCCCGGCAAGGTGATCGCGTTCGTGGGGCCGTCCGGGGCCGGGAAATCAAGCCTCGCGAAGCTGGTGCCCCGATTCTACGATGTGACGAAGGGCGAGGTTCTGGTGGACGGGCACGATGTTCGCGCCATCAGGCTCGCCGGCCTGCGTAAGCATCTCGGGATTGTGCCGCAGGAGACGATCCTCTTCCATGGGTCGGTGCGGGAGAACATAGCCTATGGGAAGCTGGATGCGTCCGATGAGGAGATCGAGCGGGCCGCGCGCGACGCGAACGCCCATGATTTCATCATGCAGTTCGAGAATGGCTACAGCACGGTTGTGGGCGAGCGCGGGATCAGGCTGTCGGGCGGACAGCGTCAGCGCATCAGCATCGCTCGCGCGATCCTGAAGGACCCGAGGATTCTGATTCTTGACGAGGCGACATCGAATCTTGACACCGAGAGCGAGAAACTGGTGCAGGCGGCGCTTGAGAGGCTGATGCAGGGGAGGACGACGTTTGTTATCGCCCATCGCCTCACCACGATCCGGAACGCGAGCGAGATAATCGTGATGAGAAGCGGGCGCATTGTGGATCGCGGCACGCACGAGCAGTTGATGGCGCGCCCCGGGCTGTACAGGGAGCTTTACGAGGTCGAGGAGTTCGGGGAGCACGGTTGACGAAAAATTGAAAGCCCCCGAGAGAATCGGGGGCTTTGAATATCGTCTTGACTTCGCCGGCCGCCGCGTCAGGGCTCGACCCAGACGACCATCTTGCGCAGGTTCCAGCCAGCGTATGCTCCCCCGCTTTCCTCGATGCCGAAAGCAGACTCCGACCTGTCAAGGGTTAGAAGCACCTTCCCGATCTTCGGAGATCTGTTGACTTCTTTGTTTTGAACCAGCTTGACAATGCCCCTCAAGCTGCTTGATAATTCCATCGCGAACCGCCCCTTTCTCAACTAAAAAAGGCACAGGCTCTAGAGGAGCGCGAAATGTCTATCCTAGATGTTTTCAAAATACACCAGATCAAAGCAGAACTCGACAAGACCAGAAAAGAACGCGATGAACTCAAAAACATAATGATTGACACAGAGCGCATGGATCTGTACGAAATAAAAAAAGCCATAGCCAGTCTGGAAGAACAAAAGCAAATAGCAAATAATGAGATAGCCGACCTGCAGACCAGCTACGCAACAAGAAAGCAAGCCTTGGATCAGCAACTTGACGCATTGGCCCAGCAAATCGCTGCCAAGAAAAATGACTTGGTCATATTGGACGACGAAATACTTCTTCAATCGTTTGGCTTTTATAAACCTAGGTATGATTTACAGACTTCTGCTGAATACAAAACCAAGTTGGATGGAATCCGGGAACGACAGGCGCGGATGGTCAAATCAGGGGAGGCTGCTCATTGCCCAACGACATGGACCATTAACGACAGCCGCAAAGAAGGGGAACGCATGATAAGAGATTACACCAAACTCATTGTGCGTTCGTTCAACAATGAATGCGATGCAAGCATCGTCAATATTAAATTCCACAATATCGAATCCATCGAGAAAAAACTAAGAAAAGCATACGAAGCACTTAACAAACTGGCACAACGGATGACCATATCCCTATCGCCAGACTATCTGAATCTGAAATTGGAGGAGTTGTATCTTTGCTACGAATATCAGGTTAAGAAGCAACAAGAGAAGGAAGAACAAGCACGGATTCGGGAGCAGATGCGAGAAGAAGCCAAGTTGATGAAAGAAATCGAAGAAATGAAGCTCAAAATCCAGAAAGAAGAAGAACACTTTAGCAAAGCTCTCGCCATGGTTTCAGAGCGAATCCAAAAAGCAGAAACCGATACAGAGCGAACCATGCTTGAACATGAGAGGGCTACTATCCAGCAAGAATTGGCTGAAATTGACAAGAACAGAAAGAATGTTGAATATCGAGAACAGAATACCCGTGCCGGATATGTCTATATAATTTCGAATATTGGGTCGTTTGGTGAGAATGTCTATAAAATAGGGGTGACGCGCCGTTTGGAGCCCCAAGAAAGGGTCGACGAGTTAGGTGACTCATCTGTGCCATTTCGCTTTGATGTTCACGGCATGATTTTCAGCGATGACGCTCCGGCTTTAGAGAATGCCTTGCACAAGGCTTTCGAGCACGGTAGATTAAACATGATAAACATGCGACGTGAATTCTTCAAGGTAACGCTGGAAGATATCGAGGAGGTAGTAAGAACAAACTTCAGCAAGCCAGTTGAGTTAACACGGCTAGCGGAGGCATCGGAGTATCGTCAATCATTGAGGTTGAAAGCAGAAAGATGGGGACAGGTATAGTATTTCTCGAGCTCATTCGCATTTCTTTTTCATCCTGCCGGACTTCATTAGGGAAAGCCTTCGATTAGATCGCTCTTCCAATTCCTTCACAAAGTCTTGCGACCCTGTCGGCCACACATGTTCGTGTTCTGAAGGAGTCGGTTTCTTGGGCCACGGCGACAAGGTGGATGTGGTTAGTCATCAGGCAGTAAGCCCAGATTTGAAGGGCGTAGCGATCGGAGTATTCTCTGAGCATGGAGATATAGAGGTCACGGTGGCGGGCTGTGAGGAAAACGTCCTCGTGACGGTTGCTTTACGAGGTCGAGGAGTTCGGAGAGCACGGTTGACGAAAAATCGAAAGCCCCCGAGAGAATCGGGGGCTTTGAATATCATCTTGACTTCGCCGCCAGCGTCAGGGCTCGACCCAGACGACCATCTTGCGCAGGTTCCAGCCGTCGTACGCTCCGCCGGAGGTGGCTGCCGAGAACAGCGGAGAGATCGCCCACTTCGAGCCGGCATAGGCGCTGCAATCGAAGTGAGACCATGCGGGCGACGACTCGCTGCCGAAAGTCCCTCCGAAGCAGTCCCAGCCGCCGGAGTCGTTGAAGTCCAAGCCCTCTATGTACCACAGTCGTTCGTACCACGAGTTTTCCTCATTCACGTCAAGGCCGCTCACCTCGTCGTACCAGGAGATACCCAGATCGGCGTAGGTCGACCCGTCATTGGGCATGTCGCCCCAGTGCCATATTTCGAGGTGGAGGGCGGTGAAGGTGCCGGGCTCAGGGAACTGGATGTAGGGCGTGCGGCAGTACGTGAGCAACCCGTCGGGATACACTCCGCATTCGTACTCGTCCCATGCATGAATCCCCGGGCAGAATGCCCAGTGCGGATCGTCCCACGTGCCGTCTACTATGCCCCCGTCACTGTATGCGCCCTCGTAATAGTACAGCGTATTGGGAAACGCTATGACGTCCACCTCGCACTGATCCTGGCCCCCGTTGCCGTCCGAGACTCTCACGCGAACCGGATGCTTGAAGTCCGAGGTGAAGGTGTAGATCGCATGCTCCGGTGTGCCGTCGTGGGGATCCCCGAATACCAGGTCATTGTTGAAATCCCACTCGTACGTCAGAATGTCGCCGAAATCCGGATCATATGAGCCCGACGCGTCGAATTCCATCACGGCATACGGGTACCCGTAGCCGGGATTCGGGCCCATTATCACCAGGTCGCAGACCGGGTCCTGATTGACCACGACCACGATCTGCACCGGCAGCGGCATGGCGTGAATGGGCTGGCTGTACGGGTCGGTGACCGCGCATTCTATTATGTAAGACTCGCCTTCCGAGGCCCCCACATCGTTGCCCCAGTCCACAACGAATGTTCCTGCGCCGTCACCGGGACCGCTGAACACGATGTCGCCGCTGACTGCCTCTCTGACACCCCAGTCGTAAGTCAGGGGATCATCCTCCGGGTCAGTTGCGTCGACCGTATAGGCTTTCACCGAGGTCGGGCCGGCCTCCGGATTTCCGTTTACACCGCTCACAATGTGCGGCGGAAAATTCTGAGTCTCGGTGATCGTCACTGTGAGAGTGCTCGCCGAGACCGGGGGCCAATGGGGGTCGCTGACCTCGCAGTCGATCGCGAATACCTGGCCGACGGTGGCGCCGATATCGTTGGCCCAGTCGAGAGTGAGACCGCCGTAGCCGTCGCCGGGTCCGGTGAATTCGGGCTCGGTCGTGGTTATGCATTGCGCGGTCCAGCTATACGTCAGCGGGTCATCGTTCGGATCGTAGGCAAACACAACGTAGTCCTGGACCGAATCCCACGCCGCCGTCGGATACCCGTCCACGCCGCTGGTGATCACGGGCGGCTCGTTGTACGGCTCCTCGGAGACATACAGGTCATATCTGAAGAAGGCCGCCAGAGTGTCCGTGTCCGCCGCATTAGGCACGCCGAACGGATTCGTGTAATCGTACGGCGGGAACTCAGCGATGATCCAGAACTCGTTTCCCGCGGTGCTAGTGACATTGTCGGCCGGAATCTCGACATGGTAGGTCGAGTACTGGTCCCCGCCTCCAATTGGTGTCATATCCATGGCGTCGAAATGGTAGACCGTTGCGAGCACGGTCGATTCGAGGTAGATGTCGGCGGGCTGAGCCCACCAGTCGAAGAGGCTCAGGTCGAGAATCAGCCTGCCGCCCCATTGGATCGGGCTTATGTAGTAGATGTTGTCTGTGATGTCCACGTGGCACCCGACCGCCTCGGGCGCGTTGGCGGGATGGGTGGTTCCGCTGATCCAGTTGGCGACCACGGAGTAGCCGTACTTGATGCCCGGGACCGGTCTCGGGAACCTGATGAGGTAGTTGCGGGAGTTGGTGGCGCCTGATGAGAACACGCCGTGTGAGGCGGAGTTATCGATCAGGAACTGAAACGCCTCGTCGCCGAGGCCGATGCCGTCGGCGAAGTACTTGTACGGGTTGACTGTCGCGTCCCCGAACAGGAGTGACTTAGTCGCGTAGATGCCCTCCGTATAGCCGAAGATGCCCGGGTGGGTGAACTCGGGGAGATTGAACCATCGAGTGTAACCGTCCGCGTTCATCATGTACTGATCGACGCCGAGGATCGGGCATCGAAGCTCGGGATTGTAAGCCATGATTCTCGATCCCTCGCAGATGAGGACTCCACGGACATCGTACCCGTTGAGCTTCGGCGCCGAGGGGATGGGGTGCGTGATGCTCACGTCGAGATCCACGTCGACAAAGTCCGGCGTGACCCCGATCGTGTTGAAATTGAACCCCAGCGTGGCGGGTTTGTTGTTGAGGAAGGTCACCACGTTCAGGGCGAACATCGCGCTGCGGTCCACGACCGCTTCGACTTCCCCTGCATCGAAGTCGAAGAATAACTGATAGTACCCCCACAGGTAGGTTTGAGACTGATTTGCCTCGCGCGACACCCCGGCCGTCAGGCTCTGGTCCGAGCCGGGAGTCACCGGATTGCCCCCGCTTCCCTCTGAACAGCCGAAGGCCACAAGCGCGGCAATCACCAACACTGCAATGACCGGCATTCGAGTCATATAGATCCTCCTTGAATCATTCCTAAACGGGGGCTGGATAACAGCCCCTTTCGGAAGGTTGAATTCTGTTCCGGACTCTATGATACCTGATAACTTTTTATTCCGCCACAGGAAACCGCGGACGGGACATCCGGCAAATGATTCTGCTGTCAGACCTCACCCCCTGGCCCCCTCTCCACTTGTGGAGAGGGGGAACGGGGGTGAGGTGGAGAATCAATTGTAGGATGCGCCCCCGCGGATGGGACATCCCGGGCGCCGCGGTCAGTGATCGTGCTCCGCCTCCCAGTCAAGATATAACTGGTACATCTCATTGAAGTTGACCCAGATTACGTCTCCATCACTGACCCGCTTGTCGAAATAGCCGGTGAAGACCTGTTTCCAGAAGTCCAGGCGGGACTGAGCCAGCGGGCTGCCGTCGTATAGCCCGACCGGATCGTGCCAGTAGAAGCAGTTCACCTTGTCCGGGATGATCCCCGCGATCGCGTAATCGACCGCCTGCGGCAGCAGGATGAAGAAATTCGGGTCGGAGCCGACCAGGTGAACATCGGGCGCGCCGGGGATATAGACCAGCGGCCCGTCGGGATCGTGCACCATCCAGTCGCCGCTGACGCTCGGCCGCATCGGGGTATACAGGCTGTCTATGTTCTGAGTGGCGGGGTCCTTGTAGCCAACCGCAGCGGCGAACATCTGCTGCCCGCCCGACGTGGTGAAGCCGGCCACATAGGCCGCCCAGTTGCCGTCCTCGCCGACCGTCTTGTCAAACCCGCCGTTCGCAATGATCGTGTCAACCACCCCCGCTGCGTCCAGCATGTCGTGGACCTGCCCAAGATCGTACTGCGTCTCGTGCGCGTGCGCGTCAACTCCGTGCCCGCTCGCCTGGAAATCCGCGAACAGAGTGGGATCGAAGCTCACCGTGCCCTGGATGAACGTCCAGTCCGGCTGAAGCGCGATCTTCGCCCCGTGACTGTTGAAAAGCTGCATCAGGTCCCGCAGCATCTGGGCGTACTCGAGATACGCGGTCTCGTTCAGGTACACCGGCTGCTCCTCGGCATGCATCATGCTCACTATGTAGAGCGGAGGAGGGTCGGGGACCGGCGGGATGACCTCTATCTGGAGTTTCTGATATGTATAATGCTCGCTCCCGATGCTCATTGCGCGAATCCAGACGTCGTAAAGCCCCGGCGGTGCGTCGGTGACGAAGTCATCGAGTCCCCAGATGCCGTCGTTCGGGAGGAAATCCTTGTGCAGGGAATCGTCGCCCATCGGCGCGCTCGGCGGTCCAATGGGCGCGAGGTCCACAAACACCGCCTGGAGATCGTTCTGCAGATCGCGTATGTGGCAGATGAAGGAGATGTGGTGATACTTGTCGTTCTGCAGCGGACCCGCGACGACCACATTGTCGATGCGCCACGGCTCCGGCTGAGGATCAGGCCATGACGCGTCCACGGTGAGGGTCGCCTTCGCGTTCGCCCCATGCGGGAATCTCACCTGAAAGCCCACTGCGTGGCTCTTTTGCGCCTCGAACGCATGGTCGGGCTCATCCTCGGCGAAGATGTAATACGGGTCCCAGGTCGTCCCGTCCGTGTAGAAATCCGCCCATGCGTCCGGCTTGAGAAACTCCTTGAGGTCATAATCCGAGATGATCGCCTTGACATCGTAGCCCGTCAGGTTCGTCGGGTTCTTCAGGACCATCGTGATGTCCGCCACGCGCTCTGCCGGATCCCAGGCCGAGATGATGATCTGCAGGCATGTATCGCAGTACGGGGGCTCCAAGCGGGACGTGACGTCGACATGAAAGTCGGCGTCACGAATCGGGACGGCGGATGCCCGGCCCGATTCCGGATCGAGCGAGATGGCCCAACTTCCCCACGGGATATGGGTGGACTCCCTTGCGGAGCCTTGTTCAGTAAGCGGGATGAGACTTGGGGCCGTTGCGGAACTGACGCATCCGAGACCGAGTATGGTCAATAAGACATATATGCTATATGCAGGCCGCATAAGATCACCATATCGCCACAAAAGACCGCTGTTACCTCTTGTGGCTTTTTGTAGTCTGCCCGATTATACCATGCCGCTGTCGCTACCTCTCAGGCCTCACGCGCCGAGCTACTGTCGTGCGAGGCTACGGGAGGGCGAAGCTCCCGCTGAGCCGCATGATTCGGTCAACGCTCGGCTCGGCGGGAGCCTCGCCCTCCCGCAAAGGCGCTATATATGTGAAGAGGTGACGACAACACGCGGTTTTGACACCCATTTCACCTGCCGGGCTAGTTGTCCTTCGCAGATCGCGCATACCTATTTCGCTGGTGGCGCCTACAAGCGCGTCCCCGCGCTTGTAGGCGTCTCACCTTATGTTGACTTCCCCGCGACCTCGAATTCATGAAAGAAGGCGGGGCGATTCGTAGTCTACATTAGCTGATACACCTCCAAATTAGCTGATACACCTCCAAGCTCGCTGCGCTCGCTTGAAGGCGCCACATGATCATCTCGAACACGGGCCGGTGGCGCCTACAATCCGCCGGTGGCGCCTACAAGCGCGTCCCCGCGCTTGTAGGTGTCTCACCTTATGTTGACTTCCCCGCAACCTCGAATTCATGAAAGACGGCGGGGCGATTCGTAGTCTACATTAGCTGATACACCTCCAAGCTCGCTGCGCTCGCTTGAAGGCGCCACATGATCATCTCGAACACGGGCCGGTGGCGCCTCCAATCCGCCGGTGGCGCCTACAAGCGCGTCCCCGCGCTTGTAGGTGTCTCACCTTATGTTGACTTCCCCGCAACCTCGAATTCATGATAGAGCGCAGGACGATCCGTAGTCTACATTAGGCGATACACCTCCAAGCTCGCTACGCTCGCTTGGAGGCGCCACATGATCATCTTCAAGACGTGGGCCGGTTGCGCCCACACCCGGAGTAGCCCGGGAACCCATCAACCCGCTTGCTGGGCGGGCGATGCTCGCTGTAAGGGTTCCCGGGTTACATCTTTCGATATAATCCAAAGGAACAGGAATCCCATGCGGTTGATTTGAGATGGTCCACCCACAAAATCCGAGGACGGATTTTGTGGGCGGCACCCGTCCCTTCTCTTCAGGCGGACACACAGGATCCCCCCCTGTGCGGGCGGACACGCAGGTCCGCCCCTACTCAATCCGCCGTGACATCGCGATGTCGGCGTTCGTGCCGCCCGGCTCCATGCGGGCATATACGAAGCAGAACCATTCCCCATCGTACGTTATCGACGGCCGTCCGAGCGCGAGCGCGCCTTCCGCGACTCGCTCCGGCACGCCCGTCATGCTTCCCAGCACGCTCGAGCGCCAGATCGCGAGCTGGAACTCCTGCTTTCCCCGATCGCTCGCGAAGTAGAGCATGCCGGTCGGCTCGTGCATGAACGCCTGCGTCTCGATCTGCTTGGTGTTCAGGTCCTGAAGCGCTACCGGATCATCGAACTGTCCGCCGCCGAGCGACTGCGCGGCCCAGATGTTCTGCTTGGAGAGTGGATCGCCGAGATCGTACGTATCGAAATACAGCCATCCGTGCATGGAATCGAAGTACGGATTATCCTCGCCGAGCCCGGTCATATCGACGGGCGGACCGATCGGCGTGGGAGCGTACGCGAACGCGGTATCGATCGTGTAGAGCGTGGTCGGCTCGAACGCGGTCCCATCAAACTCCTGCACGGTGCAGAAGGCGGTCTGGCCGTCGCTCGTGAGGCTCGGGGCGGAGAGGTGCATCGGGAGCGACTGGAAGGTGTTGGCGCGGGCGTTCTCGACCGTCCAGCCGGTCCACCACGAGGGGCCGTCCGGTCTTTCGGCGATGTAGATGTCGAGCGTCTGCGGGACGGACTGGCCGGGGCGCTCCTCGCCGATGGGTCGCGGAATCCCCGCGGCCAGCGCGACCATGTCGAGCGTTATGTAAGCGAACGCAAGATGCTTCCCGTCGGGATACAGAAACGGCGCGGTCTCCCACCCGTCGGTCGAGATCGGCTTTTCCAGCTTGATGGGAACATCCCATTCGGGCAGGAGATAATCCAGCGCGATGAACGTGATTCCCGACTGCACGAGCGGATCGGTGTCCGGGTCGGAGGCGACCAGTTTGACTTCCGCCGCCGGGGATCCGGTCCAGATCGCCTCGTACGTCCCGTCGCCACGGTCGGTGACGTTGCCGACGTCGCCCGAGCTTGCGGTGATGTCTATCGTCCGTCCCGGGAGCTTGATTTTCCCGTTCTCCATGCGGGTGATGGTGATGACAACCGAATCGATGATGGGATGATTCGGGTTCAGTCTCGTCAGCGAGATTCTGAGGTCGGGATTGTCGCCGGGCGGGGTTATGGGGTTGTCGCCGTCGCCGCAGCCCGTCAGGGAGAGCATAAGGACGAGCAGGACGCAGGCGGAAAGAATCGTTCGCAACATGCACGTATTGTAGGTTAGAAAAAGAGCGGTGGCAAAACGGGTGGGGGGTTCAGCGCCCTCCCCGGTCGTCGGTGGCGTCCACATGCGCGTCTTCGCGCATGTGGACGGCACTAACGCTCTCGACGGTCGGAGTCGAGCTTGAACCGCCTCAGCTCGCCCAGGACCTTGTATCGCCAGATCAGCCTGAGGTAGCGCAGTATAGTCTGAGGCATCCTCAGCTTGCTCGCGCCGCCCTTGAGATCGTACCGCAGCGTAAGAGGAACCTCGCCGATCCTGGCCCCGAGACGCGCCAGCTTCACGAGAAGCTCCGCCATGCACACGAAATTCGGCTCCTCCACGAGCCTTTCGCCGTACACTTCTCTCCCGACCCTCAGGATGCGGCCCGAATAAAGGCGGAATCCGCACGTGTAGTCTCTCGCACCTCTTAGGTGAAAGACCAGGCCGAGAAGGAAGCTGGCTACGCGACTGAGGATCTTGCGGCGATACGTCAGCCCGATCTCCCTCCCGCGATCGTCTCCACCCCCGCGGAAATAGCGGCTCGCGATCACAATATCGAGCTCGTTCTCCTTCTGCTCCCTGCGCATGCGGACGGCGAGCGACGGGTCATGCGTGTTGTCGCTGTCGAGCGCGACGACCGCATCGCCGTCGGTGAGAACACCTCCGAGAAACTCCAGACCCGTACGCATCGCGCGACCGAGCCCCTGATTCGGTGAGTGAATGAGGACGTTCAGGGGAATTCTGTCCGACCAGTCGCGAAGTATCTCGGGCGTTCCGTCGGTTGACCCGTCGTCGACCACGACCACAAGCCATTTCTCATCAGTGAATTCGAGCGATGATATCGCCTTCAGGACCAACGGGAGGGCGACTTCTTCGTTGTAGGCTGGCAGAAGGAAGTAGATCACTGTCCCTGATGGGGGCGATTATAGCAGGAATCCGGGTCTCACCGTCAGTGCTGCGGTGGTGCGAGACTGCATATCGCCCGGCAATCACAGCGGCGGCAGGTCTCCGCGCTCGGGTTGCCGGGGAAATCGTTGCGTACCGACGCTTCCCCTAGTCGCCTCACAGTCTCGATCGCATTTCGGAGGGGCGACAGCCTGTCGGCCGTACCGAGCGCATCCTGCGCTCGAGGTTGGAGAATCCCGCCGGTCATTTCCAGTCTTACATCAGTCGCTGGGTCGAGAAACACGACGTGACATTCAATCTGCGCGGGTTTGACGCGCTTGTGCGCCGACACTAGGTGCGTATAGAGCGCGAGCTGCAGCTCATATTCCGCCGCGCGGGATTTTGCCTCGTTTGGGTCGATCTTCCCTGACTTGTAGTCAACTACAATCACATCGCCGCCGCATTCCGCGACGAGATCGATTGTACCCAGTACGATATCGCCGGTGTCGCCGATCGGGCCGAGCAAACGCAGCTCGCGGCTGACTTCCTCGCACGCCCTTATCCTCTCGAAGATGGGCAGCGTCAGCGCGTTGGACACCAAATCCGCCAGCCGACCGGCGTACTGCCCGACATCCAGCCCCGCCTGCTCGATAATCTCATCCGCCGCGTCGCGAATCACTTCGGAAGACGGGACCGGCTCGGACAGGACTCTCTCCATGAGCTTGTGGGCGAGAGTGCCCCATTCGCTGGGGGGAAGCTCGAAGGCTTCACCGTGAATCTCGTCCGCGTCGGACGGCGTGTCATCGTCGACCGATGGCGGCGCAGCGATGTGGCCGGTGAACCGATCGATTCCTATCCTCTGCGGAACGTGCCACAGGGCGCGATACGCGTACATCCTCGGGCACTTCTCGAACGTCGCGACTTCCGTCGCGGTCAGCAGATACCGCGACGCGGTGCGTGCTGGAAGCTCCGGAAGAGAACCAAGGGCTGTTCGCAGCTCTTCCAGAAGTCCCGGGGGACTCGCCCTGCGAATCGTCGGCGGCAAAGGCGCGGCTGAATCATGGAAGAACCTTTTGACGAGGACCTCGTTCATCTCGGATTCAGACGGATCGGAGTCGCTGCGCTCAGGATCGGCGGGTTCGGGAATCATGTAAGTGAGTACGCTCTCCCTTTCACGGACATCATCGGGAGTCCCCACAAATGCCTGCGCGTCGTCAGAGAGGGCGTCGCGAAGCTGAGCAAGCCAACTGCCTTTGGCGTGGGACCAGCCGGATTCCTTCTTGGAAGTCTTCTCCTTGATGTGGCTTGACAGGATCAGATACTCCCTGGCGCGTGTGAGGGCGACGTACAGAACCCGCTTCGTTTCCGATTCGTCTCTTGTTCGGCTCGACCTGGCCGCCGCGTCGAAGCTTGCGGGCGACAGCGCCTCGCCGGTGGAGGGATCGAGCCACTTGAACGCGAGCCCGTGATCCTCGTCCCAGAGGACTTCGCCGCGCGGGCTGTAGCCGGCCTTCGAGCCGAGGTCCGCCACGACAACGAGCGGCCATTCGCGACCCTTCGCCATGTGAACCGTCGCCAGAGTGACCGCCCCCTCCCTGCCGGATGGAGCGACGCTCGCCTGCGGCTCGGTGGATTCGGCCGATCGCAGCCACTGCATGTAGTCCGCGGCGATCGCCGGATTGTGCAGGGCCCTTTCGTCCCTCAACAGACCAAGAAGCTTCTCGATGTTCGCCCTCGCCTGCCTTCCGCGCTCCTGGGCGAGCACGCGCTCGATGTAGCCGGACTGCTCGAGCGCCTCCTCCACGAGACGGTCGACCGGGACCCGTCCGGCGAATCCCTTTTTCAACGGCTCGAACCATGCGAGGAAATCCTGAATTCTCCGCCGGTCATCGTCCGATCGTAGGGGCGACCCTTGGGTCGCCCCGATGCTCTCGAGCCAGTCGCCACGGCCGGTGGTGACCGCAATCTCGAGAAGAGCGTCGTCCGATATCCCGACCCACGGACTTCGCAGCAGCACCGCCGCGTCGAGATTGTCAGGCGCGGGCGAGAGGCAGTAGAGGAGCGCGGCGACGTCGGCGACCTCGGGCGAGACCCAGAACCCGCCGCCGGACTCAGTCACGTACGGAATCCCCAGGCTCGTAAGCGCCTCTTCGTAGAGCCCGAACGGCGCTTTTCTGCGCATGAGAATCGCGCAGTCGCGCCACTGTATCGGACTTCGGAAATACTCGTCTCCGGGCCCTCGGTGGATGATCTCGGGACGGTCGTCGCGCACGATCTCCGCGAGACGCCGAGCGATCACGGCCGCCTCGCGCCTGCGGCCCGCCTCGGCTTTCGAAGCAACCACGAGATGAAGCTCGATGCGCGGCGCGTCGCTTCTGCCCTCGGCAAGGTACGGCTCGAATAAGGCCTTCAGATCAGTGTGCTGGACATCCTCGTCGGTCCCCTGACCCCATACCTTGCGGAAAACGTGATTCACGAAATCGAGCAGCTCCGGACGCGCGCGGAAATTCTCGTGGAGAATCCTGCTCCCGATCCCCTCCCTGTCAGCGAACTCCTCCATCCGACGCCTCAGGTCGCGCAGCAGAGTGAAATCCGCGTCGCGGAAACCATAAATGCTCTGGCGCTCATCGCCGACGAGATACAGGTTGCCGGGCAAGTCCGGATTCTCCTCGGACGAAGACCGATCGCAGGATGCGAACGGCACGGATGGGGACCGATCGCAGGATGCGAACGGCACGGATGGGGACCGATCGCAGGATGCGAACGGCACGGACCGGCGGCAGAGCATGAAGATGAGTTGCTGCTGGAGCGGATTGATGTCCTGGTACTCATCGACCACGACGTAGCGGTACTTCCGATTGCAGAAATCCCTGATGTCCGCGCTTTCGGAAAGGAGCCTGATGGCCTCGACCAGGCCGTCGGCGAAGGAGATGGCGCTCATGCGGCGTCTCGCGTCGCGAAACGCATCGTGATAGTCGAGCAGGGCTTTCGCGAGTGCGGGACGGAACGCCGACGCGTGCAGCTCAACAAAGACGCTCTTGAGCGAGTCGCTGTCGTCGCGAAGGTCCTTGTCTTTATCAAGGTTCAGACCCAGTTGATTCCTGAGTCTTTTGATCTCATCCCGGCAGTCCTGCACTACGCTCTTGACCTTCCCTCCGCCGAGTGTCCAGGCCTTGACGGTATCGATTATCGGGTCTTCCCAGTCGAGTGTTTCTTGGGCGAGCCATTCCTCAAGCGGATCGAGATCGGGGAGGATTTCGGCAGCTTTTTGTGCGGCACTTGACAAGGTTCCCTTTTGTGTACAATCCCCGCACGTCTCGATCAGAAGCCCGCGGAGCGAATCGACT
>Ga0315296_10001326_pt1 | contig 21590 bp, 26 predicted proteins | sample YL17G14_18_MG_FD_203921 | JGI IMG/M metagenome (GOLD analysis project Ga0315296, IMG submission 203921) | Sediment microbial communities from Yellowstone Lake, YNP, Wyoming, USA - YL17G14_18 | ecosystem: Environmental > Aquatic > Freshwater > Lake > Sediment | place: USA: Wyoming | collected...
CCTTCAGCTACTTCAAATTGGGTTCGAATGCCACTGCGAGAAAGACGGGTCAATGTTTCTTTAGAGCGAAAGTGGATTTCAAATTCACATTTTCAATTCATAAGACAGTTAAATAGCAACGGCCTATTCTCTGCGCAAACAATGGAGGAAAAACCTTGAAAAAAACATTAACACTTAAAGAAAGAAAAGAGCTTCAAACAAAAATGGCCAAGGTTTTCAAAGAAAACATTAGGGGAATGTCGACAGAATTGCAAAGAATATTGGTAGATGACCTAGTCACAGCGTTCCAAAATAGAATAAACGTGCTAATCAGAGCACAGACGAAAAGAAGCTACTAGGGAGACTGTTCGGGAAAAAGACTTAGTCTGGATCCATAAAGGCTTTATATGGAAAGGGTTGTAATATGGCAAAAAAGAGGTTTGGACAATGAGACGTTCCAAGCTTGAGATGTATATAGACATACTCAAGGTATTGGCTCACCGCGGGCCACTGAAGCTAACTCACATCATGTATAAGGCTAACGTCAATTGCAGTGTCCTAAAAGAATATCTTGAATTTCTGATCAGGCAGAACCTCGTTGAAGAACGCATGGTGGGCAAGCGACGCATTGTTTACGCCGTGACCCAGAGAGGCATAACAGTTCTTAAGTACTTCAGAGAGTTGAAGCAAGTTCTCCCCATAGTCGAGGAACTGAGGCAGAACCAAGTCCCAGTACCTTACTAGGCTTTACTACCCAACTTTTTTGAACAATCATTCCCGTTTTCGAGTTTTTATTCCGGAAACTTTGTATTCAGTTTACAAACCACACTTTCTCTTCGCAGTTGCTTTCACCATGGAAGGTCACCTGATCCGTGTTTACTTTGCTTGCGTTTGCTGTGCGGTGTTTTTGGCTGGTTGTCTTGTGAATCCTTATGCGTGTTTCGTAAGACTTAATAAAGTCCCTACCCTTCCTCATATTGTACACATGTAAAACACTTAGAGGAAGAATACTTTGGCAAAAGAAGAATTTCCGGGAAAAAAACCCATACAAGTACTAGAAAAGATCAGAGAGAACCTTGAAAGACTTAACGAAAAAGTAGAAGTAATGATTGAGCTACAGAAACACGACAGGAAGGACATTCAGCAACCGTTAGCAGACGCACCGCTAGACGTCATGACGTTGCTTTCAATGCCAGATCATCTTAGAAAGACAGCCATGACCGTCTGCCGGCTTGGCCGCGCAACCGCAGATGAGACCGCCAACCAGACAAAAAGAGCGAGGGCCGTGGAAAGTGCGTACCTCAACCAGCTTGTTATCATGGGACACCTCAGGAAGGAGAGGCAAGGAAGGAAAGCATACTTCTTCGTCGACAGGGAAAACAACAAGGAGTGATAGCCATGGGCAAGATAATAGCCGTGCACTCTTATAAGGGCGGAACAGGAAAGACGCTTCTTTCAGTCAACTTGGCCACAGCCTTTGCCAAACATGGGAAGAATGTCTGTCTGTTTGACCTTGACTTTCGTGCCCCAAGCCTTGCCACGATACTCAAGATTGAGAAAGCAGAATATTGGCTGAACGACTATCTCAATGGTATATGCGAGATCAACAAGGTGCTAATCGATCTAAGCAACAGGTTTAACCATGGTGGTAAACTCCTTGTAGGCTTGGCCAATCCCTCCACCGAGGCAATCAGAGACATGTCGGCTAAGGATCGAAAATGGGAGATGCGAGCTCTAGGAAGACTTCTCGCTCTCAGAACATCACTGTTAAATGACGAAGGCCTTGACTATCTGGTACTTGACACCAGTCCTGGATTGCAGTACTCATCCATAAACGCGATAGTCAGCGCGGACCTAGTGCTCGTCGCAACGACATTCGACAGATCAGATGTTGATGGAACCAAACGCATGCTAAGAGAACTATACGACCTGTTTGAAAAGAAAACCGAGATTATCCTCAACAAAGTCCTCGACAGCTCCTTAAGAACCGGAAAAGATGAAGTGAAAACCAAGCTTAAGGAAATCTATCAAGTTCCACTCTTGGGGGTAGTGCCATGCTTCTGTGATGTTCTAAAGGCTGAAGGAGGCGTCATTTTCGCCCAAGACAAGCCTGACCATCCTTTCGCCAAAATCCTAGACGAGATGGCGAACAAGATAGACCTCATGGGTTGATTTTCTCGTCTACCGTACGGCTATCTTGTTTACCAGATGATAGATTCTGCAGACCTGGCACTTCTCATATTCTTTTTCTTCACATTTGTTGCAGATAATACGGAAGTTCCTTGATTTCAGGGTTCATGTACAATCGCCTTCTTCGTGCTAGATAAGAATCATAAATTGGGCTATATACGGTATTCCCGTAAGGAAATATTTCACGCAAAACACTTATACAGACAAATGGATACTATAAATGATTCTCACGGGTCACGGGGACAGTCCATTATTGGAAAAGTCAGCGATCATCTTGGCGGGCGGCTTTTCAGGCAGATTGGGCCAAGACAAAGGACTAGTTAGATTGGCTGATAGACCTCTCATAAAACACGTGCTAGACAGAACAAAAGATCTTGTTGATGAAAGCTTGGTGATTGTGAGTTCAAAGGTCCAGGCTGAAACATACTCCAAAGTCCTAGGTGGAAGCGTGAATGTTCTTGTTGACAATTGCGAGCTACACAGCCCACTGGCAGGCGTAGTGACCGGTTTTGGACAAGCGCGCGGCGAGTATTCGCTTCTTCTTCCATGCGACACTCCATTTGTTTCAAGGGACATTCTTATGCTCCTCTTGGAACTGTGTGTAAACAAGAATGCAGCAATCCCTAGGTGGCCCAATTGCTACGCAGAACCGCTGCAGGCAGTGTACCGTACGAAGCCCGCTCTAGAAGCTGGAAGAAATGCTCTTTGTTCGGGGAAACTGAATATTCAAGCGGTGGTCGATAGGCTGCAAGGAGTACGTTTCATATCGACGCTTGTCCTTGAACAACTAGATCCTGGTCTTAAGACATTCTTCAACGTTAACAGCGTCTCGGACCTCAAGAGGGCAGAAACCATGCTCAGATGCTCATAAGCCAGATCAGCTGCGTGTACCGCCATAATGCCTCAGCACGAATTCCATTGCCTGATTTAGATTACATACAACAGCATCGACACTCTTGTTCACGTGTTTACCTTCCCTGTCTAGAAGAATAGTGTTTATGCCCAGATTTCGGGGAAGCAGAATGTCCAGTTGCATGTCGTCGCCAATCATGACAGCTTCGGATGGCTTGACTCTCAGAATCTCAAGGACTTTTAGATACATTTTTCGGTTTGATTTGTCACATCCAGCCTCGTAACCAGTCATAACAAAGTCAAAGCATTTCCTGATCGGCTGGATTGTGTCTTCGAATTTGAAATGCGCAATCGTCGTGACTATAGCGGTTCTGAACCCATACCCCTTTGCTTTGGCGACCGCCTGGACAGCGTCAGGATACAGTTGGTACGGGTGGTTTTTATAGAGCGTGGCCACATGATCAATGGCCCTCCTGTCAACCTTAACTCGCAATCTCCAAAAAACACGCGATAGAAAAGAGGTCCAATTCTTGTATCCATGCTTTGGATAGTCTATGAAGCTCACGAAAGACCAGGCAGCCTCTAGTTGTTGGGGTGAGACTTCATATCCTCTGCTGAAGAGGTATTCTGAAATCTCTTCTTGCTTCACGTTGTCCTTTGCATAGACCAATGTACCAAACAAGTCGAACAAGACTGCTTTAATCTTTACCACAAGACTCGCCCCATGAACGCAGATGTTTCTTTTCTGCTATGAGAGTTCGGGGAATTATTAAGATTACGCCAACAACGCAAGCCAAAGCCAATGAAATCTATATAGGACTAAGACGTCTCAATTCATAGACAAGAGCAAACGGTGAGAACAGTTGCCAACACCATCAAAAAATCAAGAAATCCCAGGTTTGGAGTTCCATCCCCTGATTTCTGAAAGGTGGGCAGATCTTGTGAGATTACTTGGCGAGCGGGGAGCTTGTGGAGGCTGTTGGTGCATGTGGTGGAGATTGGCACGATCCGAGTTCATGAAGAATAGGGGCGAACGGAACAAGAAAGCCTTGAAAAGCGTAGTTGATTCTGGCAAGGTTCCTGGTATTATTGCATTCGCGCAGGGCGAGCCGATTGGGTGGTGCGCAGTAGCCCCAAGAAACGAATATCCGACTTTAGAGAGATCTCGAATATTGAAGAGAATTGGCGACGAACCAGTCTGGTCTGTTGTGTGCTTCTTTGTTGCAAAGAAGTTTAGGCGCAGAGGAATCACAGTCAAATTGCTGCACTCTGCCATCAATCACGCAAAGCAGCACGGTGGCAAAATCGTTGAGGGATACCCGATAGAGCCGACAAAAGCCAGAACACCTGATCCTTTTGCTTACACTGGCTTGGCTTCCGCATTTCGAAAAGCTGGTTTCGCCGAGGTTGCTCGGCGTTCAAAGACCCGACCTGTTATGAGGTACCAGATTGGGAAGAGTTAGGGTGGATATGCTAGGTTTACTTGACTCACGCCGATCCTACTGTTCAACCGTTCCCTCAAGCCGCAAAGCTTATAAAGCCTCGCCAAACCGAGACGTTTTTCGGCACTTTTATGTAAACATCTGGGGAGGTTGCCGTGAATATTGAAACTGATATGCTAATCTCAATACTGAAATTCACCAGAGATGGCCCTGTTTCACATGAAGTAATCAATAGAGACATAAGGATTCCAGAGGAAGTTGCAACAGAACTGTTTCAGAGACTGCGAAGAGATGGTCTGATTTGTTTGCACGGGAAAATTGTGGAAGCGGGCGACGTGCAACGTCTACAGCTCGCCGTTCAGGCGTTACGGTCAGGAGCCGATGTTGAGAGAGTGAGCAGTCTTCTTCAATGGAAAGAGTTCGAGGGAATTGCTGCCGTCGCGTTTGAACGCAACGGGTATACAGTCAAGAAGAATCTGCGCTTCAAACACCGCGGCCGCAGGTGGGAGATGGACATAGTGGGCGTCAAGCGGCCGTTGCTGGTGTGTGTAGATTGCAAACATTGGCACCATGGACTTCACATGTCAGCGCTGGAAAGAATCGTCAAAGAGCAGATAGTTCGAACGAGTGCACTAGCTAAGTCATTGCCGAATCCTGCGTTCAAGATTGAAAATGTTTCTTGGAGCCGCGCAAGATTTGTCCCTGTAATCCTGTCTCTGACTGTCGACAAATTCAAGTTCTACAACGGCGTTCCAATCGTTCCAGTGCTACAGTTGCAGGATTTTCTAAATCAGTTACCCATCCATACAGATTCAGTGTTCTGCATCACGTCAAAAGACTCAGAAATATGTCAGAAAGATCTTGTGCACAAGCTCCTCTGACCACTTGGACAGTGCTGAATGCTTAAACTTGCTTCAAGACTTCTAGCAGAGGCTTCTCTGCAAACTTTATCGCTGGGTACAGACTCGCAACAAATGTTGCAACCAAGGCCACGATGAGCCATCCAGCAATGTTCAGAACAGTGAAGCTGGTAACAAAGGGCTCCTGAACCAAAATCAGCAGTGTGATGACTATGCCGAACGCCGTCCCGACCCCGTAACTTGACAGTAGAACCAGGATACTCTCTTCAGAAATAATATGAACAACTGTTCTGGGTCTTGCGCCAATTGCCCTTAAGACTCCGAACTCTTGACGCTGTTCGTTTATGGCCAGTATCACATAACCTGTTAGGCAGAGAGAGGCAGCAACTAAAGAAAACAAGGGAAGAAGCACTACTGAAGACCAAATATAGCCTAGAAAGCCGATGCTCTCATTCAAGATCTCATTGAGCTCCAAAATCGAGAACTCGGGATTCTGAGCGTTGACAGTAGCACTAACCTGATCTAAGAACTCCTTTCGATTGGCGGAAGGGTCAACTGTTAAGAACACCACGTTTGGTTTCGACACACCAGCAACACTTTCGAGGGTCTTCAAAGATACATATGCAACTTTTCCGTTGTGGATTGGATCAAGACAAACACCGACCACATCAAAAGTCCTCTCAAACGCTTTGAGCGACTGAAGTAATGGCTCAGAGAACATGCTCCTTGACAGGGTATCGCCGACGACGATCTCGAAAGCTTGTTCAGTTCTTAAGAAGTTGCCCTTCAAAAACCAATTGCTCACGACTCTGTCGGGTTCCACGCCCACTATCAGAGTCTCCATCTTGCGACTGTCGCCAACAGTCCTTGTTTCGCTTGTGCTGCTCCCAAGTATGATGCCCTGGACTTCTCTAGCAGAAGTCTCCAGAACCAAACGTACATCGACCCTCCCTTCACCAGGCAAGGAGCTTAGCCCATCCAGAAGACTGTCAGACACTGCATATCTTTCACTTGTGTAGTTGAACTGCAGATCCATGCTTCCTTCGACAAATTCTTTCAGCAACAGTCTGTACTGATTACAGACATCTTGATGTGCAATCAGAATTGTGTCCCTGCGTATGGCTTTCTCAACCCAGCTTTTCGTTGTTTGGTCAGCAATCAACCCCCCTGCCACACCAACAGTCACAATTGTAAAGACTACACTCAGACAAACAACAATTCTGATCGTTGCTGACTTGTGTCGGACAAGACTTCTCAAAGCGATTCTCCACGTGAGACGAGACCCTGAGAGGGCCTTGGAGATTGACTCCTTGCCCAATCCGAAATAGTACGTCGGCGAAATTGCCTTGGCGGGCTCAATTCGTGATGCGTCAAAGATCGGTTTAGCGCCAACAATCAATGCAAGTACTATGAATATGACGAACACTGCGAGAACGAGCCACATATCGAAAGGAACTTGCGAAACTCGGAAACCAAGGCTTTCAAAAAGACTTGTTGAAGCGAAATCCGCTAGGATACCCAAGAATAGTCCTAGCAGGCATCCGAGAACGCTTACAATTAGGAGCTCAGTGAAGAAATAGCCAAAAGCTAAGTCGCTTGGGCATCCTATTGCCTTCATTAGCCCGATATCTCTTGTCCTCTGGGACATCATCATAGAAACCATAAAGGACACCATCACCGCCCCCGCAACCAAAATCAGAATGACAAGCAATAGGATGAAAGGTGAAAAGACAGCCGAAAAGCCTGCTGTCAGTCTGTCCTCAACCATCAGCGAGACGCCCAAACCGACTTTTTCAGCAGAAAGAAGCAAGAAGATTGTCGAAGCTGCCGACAAGGCCAGACTGGTAATGACGAGAAACGTTTGATGTCTTCTGCGAAGCAAGTCATTGATTGAAAATGAGGTCTCACTCATTCTGACTCGTCAGCCTCCTGTCTTCCAGCCACAACTTTTGTTCAGCCAAGTTGTGGATTCGGTCGTCATGCGTTGCAACGATGATCGTCTTTCCTTGATCTTTCAAAGTCTTCAAAATGTGCACGATCTTGGCACTCGTTTTCTCGTCCAAGTTTCCAGTCGGCTCGTCAACTAGGAGTAGCGGCGGGTCATTGGCTAATGCACGAGCAAACGCTACACGTTGCTGCTCGCCTCCGCTGAGCTGCGACGGGAAGTGTTCTGCCCTTTGTCCCAATCCCACACCTTGCAGCAGTTCTTCTACCCGATTTTTTATGTGATTTTCAGGCTTTCTGAGCCATTCCATTGGGAATGCGACGTTTTCGCCTACTGTCAAAGTTGAAACTAGGTTATACGACTGAAAAACGAAGCCAATCCTGTTGCATCTGAAGTTCGCCAAAAAATCTTCGTCTTTAACCGCCAAGTTTTCCTCGAAAACAAGGATCTTCCCACTGGTGGGTTTGTCGATACCACCGATTATGTTGAGAAGTGTTGTCTTCCCAGAACCGGAAGGACCACCAACGGCTGTGAACTCGCCCTGTCCAACCTCCAAGTCCACATCTTTCAACACTTCGACTTTTGCCATAGCTGTCTCGTAAGTTTTGCACACAAGTGATGCTAGGACTACTGTCTCAGACATTTTCTTTGCTCTCACTTTGCCCTTGTTACATCCAAGTTTCCTCTGTCTCGTTTCAGAATTCTCATTTTGTCAGGAATTCTGCCTTTTTCATATTCCTTCCAGTTTATCTCCTTGAAAATCCATCTCTTTCCAAGATGCGCTGCCAGCACAGCGTGTTTGTGCTGATTATCCAAGGGGATGAGTTCCTGCAGAAATCTGAAGAGCTTTTCAACCTGTTGCTTCGGAAAGTAGGCGTAGTAACCTGCGTTCTTGACTTCGAAAGCATACATGTCTGAGTTCTTTCTAGCCATGATGTCTGGCAATGGGTTAAGACTCGGGTTACTAACAGGAATGCGCACAGAGTAATATCCATTCTTCTGCAGAAGTCTTACTAAGGCGTTTTCGCTGTAGAAACCTCTTTTGCGCCATCTGCGTATAGCGTCCTTGTCAACCTCTCTCACCATAAGACACTTCCTTTAACAGTCGACCACAGATTAATGTTAGCAAGAATCGATAAAAAACTATTGAGACATTTACGAATCTAATGTGATCGTTCTTTACATATACAGCCCTTGACGCTATGGACCATCAATATCCGAAATACTGAATGGTTCCTTAGAGAAGGAATGAGAGTGTCAGGAATCTTCCAAGCGCGCAAATCAGCCTGTTAACAAAAGTCTGTCAGTCCTGTTCTCAAACGAGGCAAAGAAAAGCAGACCATCCGCAGCATTATGGAGATCACTCGAATCGGTAAGAGCTTAGCCAAAGAAACGGAAATATCCCTGAGAGGCGACGACAGACCGTCAAACGCACCTTCACATGATGAAAAAGGGTCTCTGTCTGCTAAATTCCAAGGCTTCTCATCGCATTCTGCGCTTCCAAGCTTGAGCTTGGATCTTCACCATAGGTTTCCCAACGAGACATGCGTTCAAATAATCATCCAAGGTTGCTGCAGGCACGACTTCTATTTCGTAGTCCTTTACATCAATGGAATTCTCATAGTTCTTCTGCGGAATGACAACCTTCTTGAATCCCCATGCCTCAGCTGCCTTGATTTTCTCGTAGACTCCGCCGACAGCAGTTATCTGAATAGAATCTCCAACGCCAAGGTTGATATCTCCGGTGACAGCGACATCCTGTCTAATAGGCTTACCTTCAATAAGTGAGCATAATAGAATTGCCATTGCAACCCCTGCTGAAGGCCCATCTATTCCGTAAGACTGTGAAAAGTCGATATGGGTGAGATAATCTTGCGCTATGTCGACATCATACTTCTGCAGAATCACACTCCTAACCTTAGCTATACTGTCCGAAATGAAGCTTTGACCTTTTGCGACGCCTGTCACTTTGTAGTAACCTTTGAAAGAGTAGTCTCTTGGAAGTGCACTTCTCTTGACCATTTGAGCCTTCACATTCAAGACGCTGCCCGTCATTTCGCCGCTGTAAGGATCCCTAACGACAGCCAAGCCATGAATTTGCCCCAATTTGACCCCTTTTGGCTCGATCTCCAGAAGTTCGCCCCTCTCTTGCATGTCATGCTCGAGTATTTGCCTTTGAATCGTCTTGCAGTGTTGTTCAGTGGCTTCTACCACATACCTTCTTTCCACAACCCTGCTCCCCTCATTTGATGCCAGAGTCGAAGCAGTCTTGATGATGGAGATCAGAGGCCTGAACCTCGTTGTTAACGCATACTTTTTGTTGCTTCTACGCCTTCCTTCCTCAACAATCTCTTCGCAAGCTTCTCTGCCGAATGGGATAAGGTTGAAGCGTTTGATTTCCTGCGCTATGAACTGCACGTACTTGCGTCTGTTCTCGATTGTATTGGGCATATCATTGTTCATTCGCACGACTTTGCCATAGCCGTAGATTCTGTCCATCAAAGCCGGATGGATTTGGCTTATGCTGTCAAAGTTGCCGGCGCCGACAAGGAAAGTTATCGTTGGGACTGGTTCCGTTGAAACGGCCATGGCCGCCGTGTCCCCGCCATGCAGCCTGCCTCGCAAGGTTATGGGCAACTGTCCCTCTTCAAGCACCGTCAAGAGTGTCACGGCTTCTTCTGGGTCGAGGTTCTTAATCTCATCTATGTAGAGAATACCCAGCGATGCTATGTGGACGTCTCCAGCGCTGACTCTTTGGTGCTCTGGAGTGCCCAAGCCACCTGTCTGAAACGGATCCCAAGCTATTGAGCCGAAGAGTTGTGCGCTCCTATGTCCCGTTGCATCAATGAAGGGCGCGTGGCCCGAGCTGTTGTCCACGATTAGTTTTGGAACATCAGACTGTTGAGCTCCTCCAATCCCCTTGAGGTTCGCGCCTCCTCCAATTTTTGAAAACCACCAAGTGAATATCCCGAAAAAGATTAGGCTTCCGCCTGGAATGAAGGTCATGGGAACCAAGCCGACAAACTTTCCGGTGAAGTAGTCGACGAAACTGTTGCCATAGTATTCTCGAAGTGGCTCACCCAAATACTCAGGGTTTGCTTGCCAAGCAGCCCAAACCTGATACATGAAGTAAAACCCCAAGCACATCAAGAAGAGCCCAATTGAGACCATCAAGAACTGGAGAGTTTTCAGCCCTACTCTTGTAACAAACTTTCTTTTGAGCTCCTTGAGCCGTTCTTTCTGCAAGATCTTCTTTCCTTCGCCCGCCTCGCGGATGGAAATTTTGGGTGTGCTTGGCATCAAAGGGTTTTTCCAACAGAGAGTATCCGCCAATCGTATACCATTTTCTCTATAGACTTGAGTCAACTTTTCGGCCAGCGCCCTCCCAATCAATGACTTGCCAGTCCCAGGATCTCCCAGCAGCATCAGATACGGTCCAGGACTAATCAGAGTCCTAGCGGGAGCTCTTGACTCATCTGGACCACCCCAATGCTCGTACCACTTGCTTTTTTCTAACCATTTCAGCTTGTGTATCCATTCATCCAGACATAAGAAGCATTCTTTGAGGGCTGGACCCTGACCGATAGCCCAGTTTATTAGATTGTCGTCAACAGGGAAGCCTTCCGTACTCTTGAAGTTCCCCCAATCCCATTTAACGCAGACTTTTCTGCCGTTGACATTCCTTTCTAGAGTTTCAATCTCATTTCCAAAAGGGTCTGGAGGCAACATTGGCACCTTTGCTGTCCTTTCTCTGTCAAAAAACAATGTGATGAACGATTAAAGTGGTATTTCAAAATCAGCAATATGAAGAAACTGATAACATGGGCCGCTCGCATTAGCAAATAGCTATGCAGCGCGATATGAAGAGTCAAGCTTGATGACAAGGGATAAACACCTTGAAATCTTCGAAGAAAGGGGCAAAACCTAACATCGCGTTCTCGATTGACTAACCAAGTGGACTATCTATACTCTTCAGCACCGACTCTCCAGTCACCTAGGTCTCCAACAATGAAGATTTTTACGGAGAATGTGCCTTTAGCGTTCAGGTAGCTCTCCCCATTCGGACTTGTTGGGGACAGTTCTTTCGCGATGCTGCCCGTGTAAGCATCGTAGACAATCAAATGGAAATGTTCAGTTAGACTGTCACTGCTCAGAGTACTTTGCCAATTGATGCGCCATTCCTCTCTTTCAATAACAAACTGCTCTGTTGTCATGTTACAATCCTCTTGCGAACCATTCCAAACAGCAACAGATACCCATCCTCTTCCTTGCCCTGACAGCAAAGCTGTAAAGAAACCTCCAAAAAATCCGACAATCACGACAACAACAGCCAAGATTGAAAGAATGAATATGGCACCCCCCAATATTTCCTCTTCATTTCCCCCTTCTCCCCTAGGATATCGAGAGACCAGATCAAGAGTTAAAAGATTTCCCTGAACCCCATCGAAATCTGACAACAGACATGCCTCAACAACATCAATGATAAGTCCATGTGTCTTGAATCATAGAACTTAACCTACGTCTCTTCGTAAAATCTACCCAACAGAAGAAACCTCACTTCTAGATGCTCTTGGAAGATATGTCTGTTCACATACTATTCGATGTTGAGAACCTTGCTCTTAAGCTGAAAAACGGAAGTGTTTCTCGAGGCAAAAATCCGGAAGGACGACTTGATGGAAGTCTTGGTTTGGCTATTAATTATGGTGTCGCTTGGTCTAGGCCTGTTTCCTTGGGTATGCAGATATCACTATCTGCGGACGGAAGACAGGAAAAAACGTCATGAAACAGAGTCAAAGTGAACGATAGTATCCGGGCGGCAAATGTTAAGGTGTCAGGCTGGAGTTCAGTTCCGCAAGTTCATCTCCTCCTTACCGTTCCGAGCGCGGGCTACCTTACATGCGCCTCTCAAATACGTTTTATTGTCTAGCTCTGCGAACTAATAAGTGATATAAAGGCGGTAGTTCAAACACAATACCAGGGGTTTAAATGGACGACAAGAAGACTGTTATTACCGCAGTAGCCTTCTTAGCTGCTCTGATAGTACCTTTTGTGGGCTACACTTGGATTATGAATAATAAAGATGGCATCATATCAGCCAGAGATTCACAGATAAGTGACCTGCAGAATCAAAGGAACCATATGCAGACATGGCTAGACGGAAACACAACATACTATTCAAACCAGATGAGTGATCTACAGGATCAGAAAAACCAGGTCCAAGCGTGGTTAGACGGAAACAGAACGTACTGTGCAAACCAGATAGCCGACAAGGATACCCAGATAGCCAGCCTACAGGCTCAAGTGGACAACTTGAATTCCATAGCTAACCTATCAGAATATGAGATAATTGTAAGCGAGAAAACAGTAAACCAAGGCCCAAATTCGGCTACTCTTGTATTATATCTTTCATTCCCGTACGCTGGCTACCTTCACATTTCCTCGACTTCAACCACAAGCGACGCATATGTAACGGTTGATTACTGGTTCCAAGGCAAGCTTTTCAGCTCCACAGAACCGGTCGGCACTTTTGGCGACAAAATTTTTCCAGTGCTGAAATCAGATGCTGCAGCTATATACATCGGAAACACCAATTTGCTCGATGGGGTTACTCACACACTTACCATTGCATACTACTACTAGACCACAACCTTCGCTTCTTTTTACAACCCAACGCACGTTAAACACCCAACTTCACCAAACCCTACCCATGATTGCCACAGCATCAATGGAAACGAGCAGGAATTTTCGCGTCGCTACCCCTGCCCTTTTCAGCTAAATTATGCCACTCGTTAGGATCGGAACCCCTGCAAACATTACTCGGTTGATGCTTCTGTATACCTAACATCACCTAAATATACTTCTACAAGTTCAACGTTTCGAAAAGCGAAAGGCTTCTTTCCACCAAATCTCAAAATTTCTAACATAAACCTGCCAAAAGAAGCTACGTGCATATACGAAGCTTATCCGTAACTGAACCCTAACAGAAAGGCCTACAGTCCTTCTAACAGAAACCAAGGCTGAAAACCCCAAAATGAAGAGTTTTAGGTTGAAGCAAGGAGATTCTTGACGTTTCCACAGAGGTCCAAGCCAAAGTATGGACTTGGCCGTGGCCTCATATAAAAACCGACGAAAATCTCCGTGCGAAGCCTGTGGCCTCGCCCTTCGGGCTCGCTTCGAGCTTTTTCGCTGTTTTCTTCAGACGTGTCGATAGCAAGCCTGCATCTATACGTCGTTCGCCACAGAAGACTGCACTCCTTTGGGTTATCCTGCCACTAAACAGTTCTAAGCATTCCAAAGAAGCCTGATTGCTGTGTACTGCTCAGCAAGGCTTTGTTGAGTCGCGCTTCCGTTCTGACGCGGATAAGCTTCCTGGTTTGGTACAGTATTTGGTTGGTCGAGCGACTTTCTGCACCGGCCTCAGTCTGTTCTTTTGTATGTGATAGATGCGGTTGTCTAAGTGAACAATGCTGGTGGCATGTAAAGTGCGTGTGTAATACCACACCAACCAATATCACCATATAGTGAGATTGGCATGTAATGGTCGTGGGCGTTTCGCACTTTCAGCCTACAGTAGACAGAGTAAATACACATGCTCATGGGAGAGAAGCCAGAAATTGGTCTTATCACTGCTGAGGTCTGGCATGCCAAAGTTTGGTAAATCCGTCTGAAAACGCGAGCTGGTGAGCTATACGCCCGTATACAGAAGCATCAACACCGTCACTTTGTTTTGAGACTGTCTGGCCTTCGCAATTCAGAAAAGAATTAAGGTTGTGCAAATTTAGCTTGAGTTATTAAATCAGGGTACAACACATGTTATGAAAAGGTTGGCTTCGTGAAGGTGGGTTGATTTTCGAGAAAGTATTTCAAGGAAGGAAAAAGCATAGATCAGATCAACGACTAATCTGTTGGAGTGAAAGGTTCATGCCAGAATGTAGAGTATTCAACGTGACTTACAGCTTCTCAACAAAAGGCGAAGTTGAATTCATCGATTTGACAGACAAGGTACATGAAGCCGTTGCTAGGTCTGGTGTTAAGAACGGCTTGGTGCATGTGTTTGCTCCGCATGCAACAGGAGTACTAATCTTAACAGAGAACGAATATGGACTATTAGGAGATATCAAGACGCTTCTGGAGAAAATCGTTCCAAAACATGGAAACTACGGGCATCCTTCAAACGCGCACGCCCATTTGAGATCGGTCCTCTTACCTCCCGACAAAACAATACCGATAATTGATGGACGTGTGGAATTTGGAACATGGCAGTCATTGGTCTTTGTGGAGACAGATACTCATCCAAGGAGAAGAACAGTGATCATACAGGTTATTGGTGAGTAATAGCTTGACGTATGGGGAGCTAGGAAGCAGAGCGTTAAGGTGGGCTACGCAAAGTAGTTTTGGTCTTTGTCCAGACTCTATGCCCTCGAGTGTGGTTATAACCCCTCTCAAGGTTGAGGAATGTTTCGAAGATTTTCGATCAGTAACAAACATTGAGAGGCTAGACTTCAAGAGAGTGGGAAACGGTTTCTTGGTTTGGAATGAAAAGAGACAGGCTCTTTTTTGCGAAGGTGGTACAGGGGCATCAAACTTCGCGGACTCAAGTTACGTTCTCTGCCATTGCCCCAAGGTCAAAGAGGTTATTTTCGTTGGGACAGGTGGCGGAATAGGTGAATACATGCGAACTGCAGACATTAATATGCCGCCTTCATGCATTCGGTTGGACAAGGTGCTAGAGGGGTTTCTTCCAGTTAAAGCTCCAGCAAAGGCGAGTCAGGGTTTGTTAGAGAAGTTGAAGCGTTCAATCGAAGGGGCAGCCAGAGATCTCGGAATAAGAGTCCACAGTGGAATTCATGCTACAGTGCCCTTCTTTATGTCTGAAACAAAGCAACTTCTGACAAATCTGCAGAAACAAGGAGCTATATCGGTCGATATGGAGCTTTCCGTGCTCTACGCGTTGGCAAACCATTACAATAAGAAGGTGACGGGCGTTGTTAGGATTGGCGACCTTCCACTCGGAGGGCTTCCTGCGTGGAAGTCTCGCTCATACAAACTGCAGTTGAAAAGGGAAGTTCACCGAGGAATTATGGGAGGTATTACGACTTACATTTTCGAATAGGCGTAGTCAGCCTTTTCGCATACGCGATGACGTAGGGCATAGTTCGCATTTTATTTGCGAATTGTGAAGACGCCTCTCATGGTCTTATTTAAGGTTGGGGCGCATTTTCTTTGATTCTTGGAGATGCGATTTGACATGTTCTATTCAAATCGCATAGATTCGACGTTTTTTCGTTCCCTGAGATGCATAGAATTCAGAGCCCGTGAGACAAAACAGGATTCTGGCAGTCATCCTTGTTACCTTTGTGCATATGTTTTTCGACAAGAGTACTGAAAAAATCATTGTGAGAGTGAAGAAAGCTATGCCGTGAGAACCTTTTTGTGTATGTCCTTTTAAATTTCGAGACCTTTCGGCAGCCACTCTGTCAAGCACAAGGCCGTTGAAGTCACAAGAGTTATTAGATCGCATTTCTCATCTCTGCTCAAACGGTGCAAGCTCGTTTGTCGTTTGAAATACAGGAATTGCCTGACATCATAAGAGTGATTGTTCTTGTGAACCTCCGCAAAGGAACTCCAGTGCACAAATCTTGGCTGAAACATCAAATTGACAAGGTCTGCATTGGGTACGCTTGCGTGGAAATGCGTGATCTCGACAAAGCATTAGGGCAGATGGCCTCTGAAGGGCTAATTCACGACGAAAATGGAATGGTGCATCTCACTGACCAAGGCGCAAGATTGGGAAAAGAGTGGGCAAGCTTGTTGTTGAAGAAGGAACCCATTCTTGAGGTCGTGGCAGGACTGGTTGATGGTTCAATCACAGGACTGGTGGTTATTCTTTCGGCTGTTTTCGCAGGCTTGGCTGTGAGAACGGCGACTTTTGCCGCATTCTTGACTTTGTCTGCCGTTGCTATAACCAATTTTTCGAGCTTCTTGCTTGGCGGAATAACTGAAGATCTAGCGGACATGATCACGCTTCAAACGCTAATGAACTACAGTCTCAGTGACATTCCTGACAAGAACGAGCGGGAAAAATCGCTCAAGTTGGTCAAGGACTTGTTTACCGTTTTGCACAAACAGATTAGCAGGTCTAATCTTGTTGCAGCCATGATCTGCGGTACAACAACCTTTGTCGCAGGCATGTTGCCTATACTGACCTATTTAATGCTGCCAAGCCCCTCGGATATTGTTCTGTCTCTTTCGATGGTTGGAACCATTGTCGGTGTTTTTCTGGTTCGTTACCGCTCGCAAAGGTCAAAGGTACACTGGAAAGTGACACTATTGGAGACTGTTGTTATTGTCGTTATTGCAGTTATCGCCTCGTTGCTTATCGGAGGAAGTGCTTGACATCTCAACGAGAAGAACAGAATCCACACGAAGGCTTACACGTGAGCTAGACTGAGCTCGGGGTTTACCAGCTCCCAAAGCGTTTCATGTTGAGACCTATGATTTTACATTTCCGACGTTCCGCTCTTAGCAAGGCTAAGAGGTTTCTACGTTTTCGTGTCTATTTTGCAGCATCGCGTGTACTTCGAATCGAATCATTGAATAGAGGCGGACTATCCGCGTCCTGTGGTGTCGAGTCTGCCTCTCTCGGTGCTAATTGATGATCACTCGAGATGTATTAGCGTGGCGAGTAGGGCTGGCACTTCCAAGAGGCAGGAAAAAAGTGAGGTGTTCTTGTGCTCTTTATAAACTTCGAGGACCTACGAACGCGTCACGGGCTGCGTACCGGATGCATGAAGTCGATAGTCTTGTGTACGGGCAGGAAGGCGAAGGTCTGAAAAAAACGGAAAAATGGGGATGTTGCAGCGGCTATGTACCATAAACGGCAGTCACGCCGTTGATGTCGCCAAGTCCCAGTGTTCGTTGGTACGTTATTCCGTAGCTGGAGTATCCGTACATCGTGAGCCAATAGTCAGCATCGCTGTACAAGTCATCCAGACCGCACCAATGTCCGAACTCATGCGTCATGATGTTTTGAACGTCCATTTTGCCGGTTGCATCAGAGAGGCTCCAGCCATAATAAGTATTCATTAGGCAGTCGGTTTCAATCATCCTAGAGCCCGAGTACCAGATGTAAGTAACTGCTATGACTCCTGCCCGATATCTGCCCCACGAAACCACATTATAGAGGTCGCGTCTCCCAGCAGCTCTGCTAGTTGTACCTCTATATTTGAAGACTTGGTAGCTTGTTTCTCCGTCCCAAGCATTTGCGGCTGTGGTAATGGTGTTAACAACAGCGGTTATTGAGAAACGATACTTGTTGGATGGATTTATGTAATAGTTGATAGTGGAATACCAGTGATAGCCGATTAATCCGTAGTCAGGATTAGTCATGGAGTCATCTGTTGGTGGAATTGCGTAGGCAACAACTACCGCCTCATGCACCGAATTCTCCGCAGTTAGGGCCAAGGGCAGAACAGCAAACAATGAAATCAGTGTTACAAAAACTAGGGATATCCCATTCGTCTTTTTCATAGTCGTTCCCCAGAATTTGGTTACTTAAGTATTACGATTTGCTTGCTCTTAAACTTCTTCAGAAGTGCCACCCATATTTATACTTCGGGCTACCTCAAAGGGAACAACTCGCAGTCCACAGCACGTCTCAGAAGGACTTGTGTTCTGTCCTCTTGATGATTTCGTTCTGGAGTTCTATACTGAGATCAACAAAGTACTCACTGTAACCGGCGACTCTTACCATGAGATCCCTGTATTTCTCAGGATGTTTCTGTGCGTTATGTAGTGTGTCCGCACTTATTACGTTAAACTGAACATGATGGCCATCGAGTTTGAAGTAAGTACGTATAAGGTGGGCCAATCTATCCAGTCCTTGCTCATCACCCAAGAGTTCTGGAGCGAATTTCTGATTCAGAAGTGTTCCGCCTGTTCTTACATGGTCTATCTTGGAGACAGATTTTACCACTGCAGTCGGGCCTTTTCTGTCTGCTCCTTGGACAGGTGATACGCCTTCAGAAAGAGGTTCACCTGCTCTTCTTCCATCAGGAGTGGCTCCTGCGATTTTTCCGAAATAGATGTGGACTGTTGTTGGCAACAGATTTATCCTGTAGCTACCTCCTTTCGTGTTGGGTCTTCCGTCTATTGCGTTGTAGTAGGCTTCAAAAACTGTTTTCGCCATGCCATCTGCATAGTCGTCGTCGTTTCCATATTTCGGCGTCTTGTTCAGAAGCCTTTGGCGAAGACTTTCAGATCCCTTGAAATTGGCTCTCCCTACAGACTGAAGACTGGATACGATGGCAAGCGTAGGCAAATGATTGTGTCCGAGCAATATTTGGACGAATCCACAAACATCTTTAACAAAATGGCTTTCATGATTTTCGCGAGTTTTCGTAATAAATTTCACGAGACCCCTATATCTGAAGCGACATGACGCGCGTGCGAAAGGCCATATGCCAAGGAGGTTAATTCTAAAAGAAATTTGCCCCGTTCAGAAGCATCAAGTATGATTACTCTATGCGTGAGCGAATCGTTCTTGTGAACCTTTAGTACCGTTTTCCTCCTCATGCTCCTCTTTTTTCTCCTTACACTGCTTAGCATCACGTGTACCCCGTCAGCACGTCTAAAATGCGTGACCATGGGAGTTGTTTTAGCCTTGTAAAAATTCATCATCAACAGGACTTTTTCAAATGATTCCACTGGAATCTTGTATTCCCTTCTAAGCGCGCGCGCTAGTGAGAGCTATAGGTATCCGCCTAGAGAGAACGACTGGGTTGACTACGTTTCTCACGTTGTGGAAAAGTACAAAGATGAAATCAAAGTATGGCGATTGTGGAACGAACTTTCACCAAGCCGCGAACCACCATGGAACTACACTTACTACGAGAAACTTCTGAAAGCCACTCACGACGCGCGCGCCACACGCCTAAAGGAAATCAGCGAAAACATAATTAGCAGTTCTGTAAGTGTTAAAGAATGAATTGTTACCTTGTTTTGATATTTGCTTTTTGAGGTCATAAGGATACAAAATAAAGACCGGAATGCATACTCTTGAACAAATGTAAGTAGTTTAGGCATCATGCTTCCTTAGGAATCTCGTTCTTGCAACACTCTTCTCATAACTTCATAAAGTTCCGTCTTTTCAATAACACCTATTCCCTCAGGAATAAGCAGCATCTGCCGTAAATCTAATGTCTTCACGTGCATTTTCTCGTTGTTAAAAGAATCTTCATCAACTGATAGGGCGACGACTCTCCCGATAAAAACAATAGCGTTACCGCCTAATCTTTTGTGCCATATCAGTTTACATTCAGCATGTGCCTTGCATTCTTTTATTCGTGGTGGTCTAACCTTCGATGATGGTATTGCAGTAAGCCCAGCTTCTTCAATTTCATTAACTCCCCTTGGGTATGGAACAGCCGTTACCGCTATCTGTTTAAGGATGTCCGTGCTGGGTATGTTCACTACAAACTCTCCTGTTTCTAAAACGTTTTTTGCAGTATCATGCTCAACATTACATCCAAACATTATGTCCTGAGTTGAACAGTACATCACCAATGACTTTAAGGCTGCGTTCACTCTTCCATCCCTGTCAACCGTAGTAACTATAGTAATTGGCTGAGGTAACACGAAATTAACCTCAATCCAGTGATCCTTAACAACCTCAGAAACCCTTTCAGGAGATTCTAACGGAAGAAACTTCTTCAACTTCTATCTCCACAATGAAAATACGAACATCAAATAAAAACTTAATCTACAAAACATCGCTTTAGAGAATAATCAAAGTGGCAAATTTTTCATCCGAAAGTAAACGCTGGTTCTTTTCTTGGTGGTTCCCTTGTCGCCATAACTCCTAAAGCAAGGCTCCATAGCATGTCGTCGTGGTTGTTGGCTGGGTGGCTGGACTGTAAATGGCGCGCGCGCTTAAACGTAATTTGTAGAGTTTGGTGTGGGGGGTTAGGTTTAAATTCTCGGAATTTGCATAAACCCAGAAAAATGCGCGAAAAACTTATAAATCATTGATGATTTAGTCATATGATGGCAATGTCAACTAAGGATTTTAATCTGCACAAACTCTTTCTGAAAGCGTTGTCTAATGAGACGAGGTTGCTTGTGTTGGAGACCCTTAGAACTGAGGCAAAATGCGTGAGTGAGATAAGTGAGGATCTTGGTTTCGAGCAGAGCAGGGTATCTCATAGCTTGAAATGTCTTTGTAACTGTGGTTTTGTAGAAGTGGAACGACAAGGAAAAAAGAGGATATACAGGATAAATAAAGAAACAATTGTTCCCTTGTTTGAGACGATTGACAGACATGTTGCAAAGTATGGTCAGGGATTAGTCACGTGCGAAACTTTGGCCGATGTTAAGGCGCTAGCCAAGGGAGAGGCATAGCATAGATGATTACAAACAAATCCACACAAGAGGAGCAATGTTGTTGCGCGTTGACATCGGAGGAAGTAGAGATTTTGAAATATATTTTTCAGACTATATTGAAGTTTGGAAGAACTCCAACAACAACAGAAATGAAATTGGCCCTCAAAAAATCTGACGGTAACATAATTCGGACTCTGAACGAACTTGAGAAGAAGGATATTCTCCTAAGAGAAAAGGGAACCCAAGAGATCGTAAGCATTTACCCTCTCTCCCTAAAGCCCACGGAACATCAAATACTCCTGGAAAACGGGAAGAGACTGTTCGCGATATGCGCTGTCGACGCTCTTGGGATGCCTATCATGTTTGACAGAGACATCAAGATTGTATCTCAATGTGAAAAGTGCAAACAAAAGATAACAATCGAGATCAAAAATGGGAAAATTGAATGGGTCTCACATCCTAACATTATGATTTGGAGCCCTGACCATCAAATAGCTCCTGCGGCAGAAGTTTGCTGCCCGTCAGTAAACTTCTTCTGCTGTAAGGAACATCTCGAAGAGTGGACTAAAGAAAACCCTGATTTGAACGGTAAAATAAGTGAAATCAAGCAAGCCTTTCCAAGGATTGAGCAGTGCTGGAAAGTCTATGGCGAAACACTTGGATTTCGATAATTGGTTATATGTCTAATTTAGCGCGCGCGCAAAACAGACACGTTCTTGGCATGTGCGAAGAGTATATGTTTGTTGGCTGCCATATTGTGAATGTTCTTGCTGGGGTTGATTGATGTCTGAACAACCACTTGATCATAATCCACGGGATTGGCACAATGTCCAAGCAGCGGACGAGATGGATGTATCCAGATATTTCGAGTATGATGACGACGCGATCTTCCAATTGAGGAAATGGCTCAGGCTGGACCTGGCTGCTCCCAAGACGTTAGTG
>Ga0315296_10001327_pt1 | contig 21587 bp, 18 predicted proteins | sample YL17G14_18_MG_FD_203921 | JGI IMG/M metagenome (GOLD analysis project Ga0315296, IMG submission 203921) | Sediment microbial communities from Yellowstone Lake, YNP, Wyoming, USA - YL17G14_18 | ecosystem: Environmental > Aquatic > Freshwater > Lake > Sediment | place: USA: Wyoming | collected...
GACAAGTATGGCCGCAAAGCGATGCTGTTCATCGGCGAGGTCTTGGTTGTCGCAGGCGTCATGGCGTTCGGCTTCAGCACTGAATTCTGGGAGTTCCTGATCTCAAACATCGTCTGGGCAACCGGGATATGCTTCATTGTGAGCGGGGACACGCCCTTCCTCTATGACACGCTACTGGAACTGAACCGCGCGGGCGAGTTCATCGGAGTGAGCGCCAAGGCATGGTCCGTGATGTCTGTGATGACCGCGATCGCGTGTGTCGTCGGTGGAGTGACCGTCCAATGGATACTGCCGAACCGCCTTGACCTGACGCTCATATTCAGCGCCTTCGTCGCATTGCTGGGCTCGTTCACCGTCCTGCTGCTGAAGGAGCCGAAGGTCGATCGCACGAAGTTCGGATCGTTCAAAATTCAGTTGAGCGTTGGGTGGAAGCAGGTCATGTCATCCAGGGCGATACTGGCGGTGATTGGCTTCCAGATCGTGATCGAGATCGCCCTATACGTGATGGCCGTCTTCAGATCCGTCTACATGTACGACGACTTGCACTTGGACTACTTCTACATCGGTCTGTTCATTGGGAGCTTCACGATAGTCGGAGGGGTCGTCGCAACGCAGGCGGGCAGGATAGAGCATAGGCTTGGAGAGAAGAAATCCCTTCTGTTTATCCTGATAGCGATAATCGGATCCTTTGGCATGGTCTTCCTCATGAAGTCGGCATGGGCGATAGTCATACAGTATCTCATCTACGGGATCTCGTTCCTCGTGAGCCCCATCACAAACGGCTACATCAACCAGAGGGTGGATTCGGAGCACAGATCCACCGTGGTCTCGATAGCGACTCTATTGTTCACTGTTGTCCTGGCTCCTATCGAGATTGGATTCGGTTTCGTGGCAACGGAATGGGGCACCAGGGAGAGCCTGCTTATACTAGCCCTGATAGCAGCGCCCGTAGGACTATTCCTCCTCTCGATATGGTTCAAAGAGGTCGATCTTTCCAAACAGAAGACGATGAAGATCAGAACCCTGAAACAGTTCTAGTGATCAGCGATAGCTCCCGCCGAGAGTTAACAGAAAAAAGGGGGGAGAATCACTAGTGACAAGAATGCAGTAAGGACTAATAAATGTTATCAAGAATGATACTGATGCCTCGCAAACCTAGGCCAGTATCAGCGTCCGAGGGCCTTTTCCTTCTCGGCGACCAACAGCCTGGTCTTGATGACGCTGTCTGAGTTCAGGGATATGCTGTCTATCCCGCATTCGACCAGGAATTCCGCGAAATCGGGGAAGTCCGATGGCGCCTGACCGCATATCCCTATCTTCTTGCCCTTCTTCTTCACCCTCTCGATCACCGACGCTATCATGCGCTTGACCGCAGGGCTGCGCTCGTTGTAGAGGTGGGACACAAGCTCCGAGTCTCGGTCGAGGCCAAGCATGAGCTGAGTGAGATCGTTTGAGCCGATTGAGAAACCGTCGAATACTTCCGCGAATTCCTCTGCGAGTACGACGTTGCTCGGTATCTCTGCCATCATGAAGACCTCGAGGCCGTTCTCCCCCTGCTTCAGCCCGAATTCGGCCATCGTGTGGATGACCTTCATCCCCTCTTCGGGCGTCCTGCAGAACGGCACCATGACTTTCACGTTCGTGAGGCCTTTCTTGTCCCTCACACGCCTAAGCGCCACACACTCCAGTTTGAACGCCTCTCTGAAATGACCAGCATAGTACCGCGACGCTCCCCGCCAGCCTATCATTGGATTCTCTTCCGTCGGTTCGTAGAGGGTACCGCCAAGGAGGCTCGCATACTCGTTCGTCTTGAAGTCGGACAATCTGACGATGACGTCTCGAGGATAGAAGGTCGCTGCGATCTTGCCGACGCCCCAAGCGAGCTTCTCGACGAAGAAGTCCTCCTTGTTGTCGTATCCGTGAGTCAATTCCTCGATCTTGTTCACCGTCTTGGCGATATCCGGGTCCGTCTCTGCCTTCTTCTTCAGCTTCTCGAACTCGATGAGCGCTAGCGGATGGATTCCGATGTGAGACATGATGATGAACTCGAGCCTTGCGAGCCCGACGCCATCGCACGGTATCTGCCCCTGAGTGAAGACGTGTTCTGGAACGCCCACGTTCATCATTATCTTGGTCTTGGTCGTGGGCAGAATTGCGAGATTGGTCTTGTCTACCCTGAACTTCAAGAGACCGGCGTACACAAGTCCCTGACCCTCGGACGTATCGATGGTCACTTCCTGGCCGGTCTTGAGGACCTTTGAACCAGTCCCGGTCCCTACTATGCACGGGATCCCGAGTTCCCTGGAAACGATTGCAGCATGGCATGTTCTCCCGCCTCTGTCCGTCACGATAGCCGAGGCTATCCGCATTATCGGTTCCCAGTCGGGGTCGGTCTTGTCGGTCACGAGGACCTCGCCTTTTCTGAACTCTGATATCTCATATGCGCTATCCAGCACCTTCACGAGACCCCTGCCGATCTTGCCGCCGACAGCCTCACCGCGGATAAGCACGTCGCCCTTGTCCTCGAGCACATAGGTCTCCAGGACGTTCTGAACCTTGACCGAATGGATGGTCTCCGGTCTTGCCTGGACGATGTACATCTCACCTGTGACCCCGTCCTTCGCCCACTCGATGTCCATGTGCTTCTTGTAATGATTTTCTATGATACACGCCCACTCTGCAAGCTTGACTATCTCTTCGTCCGACAGCACGAACCTCTGACGGTCTGTCTCAGGAACTTCTAGGTCCATCATGCCTGGACCCTTCTCTGCGTACACGAGCTTCTGCTGCTTGCTCCCGAGCTTCTTCTCGATGATTGGATCCTCGAACTTGCCTATCGACGGTTTGAATACGTAGAACTGGTCGGGGTTCACTGCTCCTTGGACGATCATCTCGCCCAGGCCCCAAGACCCAGTGATGTAGACGACGTTGTCGAAGCCGCTCTCCGTGTCGAGCGTGAACATCACTCCAGAACATGCTAGGTCGCTTCGGACCATACGCTGGACCCCAACGGAGAGAGCGTTGCCGATCTGTCCGAAGCCTTTGTGGACCCTGTACGCGATCGCCCTATCGGTGAAGAGTGAGGCGAAACACTGCTTGATAGCTTTGAGAACGGCGATCTCGCCCCGAACATTCAGTATGGTCTCGTGCTGGCCCGCGAACGACGCGCCCTCAAGGTCCTCGGAGGTTGCGCTCGATCTTATGGCGACGCTCGGGTTGGGAATGTTCAGCTTGCGCCCGAGTTCCCAGTAGCCGTACTCAATCTCCCTTTGGAGCTCAGGCGGGAAGGCAGACTCGAGGAACATCTTCCTGACTTTCTTCCCTCTCTCGGCCACGTCTGACGGATTGTCTGGGTCGAGTCCTTCGAGTGCCGCATTGATCTTCCCCTCAAGCGCCGAGTAGTCCACGAATTCCGTGAATGCCTTTGTCGTGACTGCAAAACCCTCGGGCACTTTGATGCCCATACTGGTGAGATGGCGTATCATCTCTCCCAACGATGCGTTCTTACCGCCGACCTTCGGGAGGTCTTTGAGCGTTATTTCCTCAAACCATAGCAGTTGCTCGTTGGTTTTCTTGGCTGAGGTGTTCGCCCCCATGAGCATCTTCCCCCCGCACCGAAACAGATTGACGCTGCGTGTTGCTCCTGCCGAACGCCCGAGTCTCCAGCGAGCGACCACAAGCAGATCGCGCAGCCCAGGCCAGACGCCATCACCGCAGCCTGGGCAGACCGACTGCTGGCAACGATACAGGGATAAATGCCCCGGACTTAATAACATTTCCCAGTTACCGCGCGCCAGCGACAAAATCAACGGACAGCCTGAGACTTCCGAACAAGCCTCGTCACGTTCAGAAGTGTGCAACTGCCCAGGTCCGTTCGAAGAGAAAGGAATTATCCGTTGACTGCATTGATGAGGAAGGATGCAGAGCTTGAAAGTCGCGATGTTGACCTACAGCACACGGCCGAGGGGAGGCGTCGTGCATGCGCTGAAGCTGGCGGAGAGACTGCGAGCGTCGGGTGTTGATATCACCCTGTATTCGCTCGCTCGCGCGGACGACCCAGACTCGATGAAGGGGTACTTTCGTGAAGTATCTGTACCGTTCAATATATTTCCCTATGTCTGGCACCACGAACTCATCACCCGCCTCGAGAACATGATAGAATCGTACGTGAAGAACCTTCCAAGAGATGCGGACATATATCATGCACAGGATTGCGTTGGAAGCACAGCGCTCGACAGAATGAGAGAGCGAGAAATGATCTCCGCGCCTGTGTTTCGAACGGTGCATCACGTCGACGACTTCGCGGAGCCAAGGCTTTTCGAATTCGAGAAGCGGGCCGTTGCACATAGCAAGAACATTTTCGTCGTTTCAAAGTACTGGCGCGACCTCTTGAAGCGAGAGTATGCCCACGAATCTGTCATTGCCTACAATGGTCTTGATTCGTCGGACTTCGAGCCTCTCCCCGAGAGGAAGTCAGAGGTCCCCACTGTACTTTTCGTCGGGGGTCTCGAACCCCGCAAGGGTCTCGATGATCTGATCCGCGCGATGAAGCTTGTCGTGAACGGGGTGCCAAGTGCCAGACTCATTGTGGTTGCAAAGGCCGGTTTCAGAGGAACTGACCAGTGGAGTGCGTACGAGTCTTTGGCACACCGCCTCGGACTGATCGATAGGATCGACTTCCACGAATCAGTCGATCAAGAAACCCTTCTTGGGTTCTACTCCGATTGTGATGTTCTCGCACTTTCCTCCAGGAACGAAGGTTGGGGAATTGCCCTTATGGAGGCAATGGCGTGCGGCAAGCCGGTGGTTGCTACTCGCGTCGGAGGGATCCCAGAGCTTGTTGAGAATGGAACCGAAGGAATGCTTGTCGAGGCCGGAGACGTGAAGGGGATTGCTGACTCGATCACGAAGCTTCTCCGTGACCCTGCACTCAGGGCCAGGATGGGAAGAGCTGGAAAGCGGCGTGTGAAGGAGTTCTCCTGGGATTTGACCGCGAAGGTCGTCCTGCACGAATACGAGCGTGCGCTTCAGCGCGCGTGAGCGTACTCCTTCATGAAATGGACCTGGAACTTCTCAACCTCGGCCAGACCCGCGAGCTTCTTGTTGCCCTCGATCACCATGAACTCGTTGGGACTGTGGGCTAGATCCCCGTATCCTATTCCGCCAAGAGCAAACGGCATGCCGAGTATCCTGTTGAACACGTAGAACGGCACAGACCCGCCGCTCGACGGCCACACGTTCGGCTCACCGCTGAACTCCCTTAGGGACTTCAGGACCGCTTGGACCACTGGCTCCTTTATGCTGGACCTGCACCAATCGTATCCAGTGTCGATCTCGGTCATCTTGAGGTCCTTGTATCCGCGCCGGTCGAGATGCTTTCTCACGAGTGGCATCATGTCGTCTTTCTTCTGGTTCGGAACCACCCTGATGTCCATCTTGCACGTGGCCTTGTGCGGAAGGACGGTCTTGGACCCCTTCTCGATCCAGCCTGCCCATATCCCATCGATGTTGAGTGTGGAAGAGGTTGTGTAGAGCCTTATCAGAGCCTCCTTGTCGTCATCAGGGATCATGAACTTGTCCACGTTGATGGAATCCTTCGTGGACTGAGCGTCGAAATTCTTCGCGGCCGCCTTGATGACTTCCTCATCCTCCGCAGATGGTGGCGCAACGTCGTCATAGAAGCCGTCGATCAGCACCTTGTTTCCGTCGTCCGATGTCATCGTCTTCAAAGCATGGACCAGCCGCCAGACTGGGCTATCGATCCAGGCCTTGTTGGCGCTGTGGACCGCGAAGTCCCTCGGGCCTCGACCCCAGTTCATGCCTGAGGACTCGAGCTCGAAGTATACGACACCCTTGACGCCGAGGACCAGGTTGACCGCCCCGTCGCAGTCCTGCTCGAAATCTGGGAAGTAGCATGCGTCAGCCTTCGAGAGCCGCTTCTTGTCCTTCTTCACATAGATCGGCAGGTTCGGGCTTCCGAGCTCTTCCTCACCTTCAGCGACGAACATGAGGTTGAGTGGGGGTCTGCCGACAGACTTTGTGCACGCTTCGACTGAGTTGAGGAAGGCCGCCATCGGGCCCTTGGTGTTGTACGACCCTCTGTTGACAAGGGCTTTGACCTTTCCGACGGGCAGCTTCATATCGACTATCTTCGCCCCCATTGGAGGATGCTTCCAGCCTGGCTCGTTGTACGGCATCGTATCGTACATGAAGTAGATCAGGAGTGTCTTGTCCGACTCTCCTTTGCATTCGCCGTAGACGATCGGATTCCCCTTGGTCTTGACGATCTCGACCTCGTCGCAGCCAGCGTTGCGATACATGTCTGAGACCAGATCAGCGCAGTCCTCGATGCCTATGTGTTCTTGGCTAGAGCTTGGCTGCATGAGCAATCTCTTGGTCGTGGCAATGTGCTTCTTGAGGTCCTTGTCAATCCTAGAGTAGACCGAATCGAGGTCGAATTTGCCGCGCATGTGATCGGAATCGGGATGTACATTGAACATAAAGCTGTTTGCAGGCTGATGTTTCCCGGAGGGTGCGAGCGCATACGCGTCTAGGCTGACTTGACGGGAGTTTTCTCGCCGCCACCAGTTCCCGCGACGAGGAATATGGATGTCAGGACGAGGAGGCCTCCGAAGACGGCAGCGGAGCTCATTGTTTCCTTCAGAACCAGGATCGAGATCGCCAGAGCAGTGAGCACTTCGACCAGCATTATCGTCGCGGATGCAGTCGCTGAGACTCCCTCGAGCCCGAGGGCCCAGAGGAGCGTCGCGATGGACGTGCAGAAAAGGCCCAAGTAGAGTACGAACGCGTATCCTTCGATCTCGATCGAGAAGTCCGCGCCAGAGACGAGGAGGTACCCAGTGGGAATCGTGAGCCATATCGCGCAAGAGGCTATCGCCGCAGAGCTGATCTCGACACCGGTGTGCTTGTCGAGCAGCTTCTTGTTGAAGATTATGAAGAAGGCCCAGCTCCATCCGGCGGCATAGACCAGGACGTCCCCGACGATCTGGTCAGGGTCGAACACGAGGTCCTTGTTGAGCGTCAGGAAGAACACGCCGACCATCCCGCAGAGGATGCCCGCGACCTGAGTCCGTCCCAGTCGTTCTCTGAAGTAGAAGAAGGAGAGTATCGCGACAGCTACAACGTTGATGTCCACGAGCAGAGCAGTCTTCGATGCGGTCGTGATCGTGAGGCCGACATATTGAAGAAGGAATCCTGCCGCATTGAATCCTCCTATCACCCAGATAATCGGATTCTTGAAGATCGACAGCGACATCTTCCCGAGATAGAGCACGACGGACAACGTTATGACACATGCGACCGCGAACCTCATCCACAGGAAGAACACATCGTTTCCGACATGGCCCAACCCAAGCTTCGTCCCGGGAAACGAAGTGCCCCAGACCAAGCTGGCGAGAACGGTCAGGAAGATCGCATTCCGCTTGTCCCTAGAGGCCATCAGGCCCGTAGATTGCGCGGTGATATTAGAATCCTACTTAGGCTGTTCCTTCGGGAGGTCCACGTGGAACACGCTGCCCTTCCCCACCTGGCTCTCGACCCATATCCTGCCGCCATGAGCTTCAACGATACCCTTGGCTATCGGAAGCCCCAGACCAAGTCTGTTGACCTGGTGAGAGAGGGCGTTGCTGGCTACTATGTGGAATCGGTCGAATATCTTGCCGAGGTTTTCGAGCGGGATCCCGACGCCGTTGTCCTTGACCCACACATGTATCATCCTGCCCTCGTCCCTCGAGCTGACCTGGATGCGCCCGCCATCCTGGGTGTACTTGAGCGCGTTGTCAACGAGGCTGTTGAACACGTCTTTGATCCGACGGCGATCGGCCATGATCAGCGGCAGTCTGCCCTCGACCTCAAGGGTCAGCGACTGTGTCTTCTCCTCGGCGTCATGCACACGCGTCTGGACTATCTCATCGAGGATAGTGTCTATCCTCACTGGTTCCAGATGTATCTGAAGGGAGCCCTTCTCAAGCCTGCTAACGTCGAGCATGTTCTCGACGAGAGCGTAGAGCTTGTCTGTGTTGGTCTTGATGATCTTCAAGCGCGAAGAGAACTTGGGGTCGAGCTTGGACGAGTACTCGGACTCGACCAGATCGATGTAGCCTCTCATGACGGTCAGTGGAGTCCTGAGCTCGTGGGACACGACGTCTATGAACTGCGTCTTCATCTTGGTGACGCGCTCGAGCTCCTGATAGGTCTGAGTGAGTTTCTCGTATGACCTCTCTAGCTGGTTCTGGAGTCTTATCTTCGAGGTGACGTCCATGGCGACGAATAGAATGGCGTCAACCTCGCCACGCTCGGACTTCAATGATGTCACCTTCACGTGAAGATACATCGCCTTGTCTGGTCTGGGAACGACATGAACATCCGCGCTCTCTCCGTCGTGACCCTCCATCCCCTGTATCAGCAATGCGTCGAGGCCAGATTTTGCGATCAGTGGGAGCTCGAACACGCTGGTGCCGACCAGTTCCCCCTCAGACTCCCTATCCAAGATGAAAAGCATCTGTCGGTTCACGGACCTGAAGATGCCCTTCGGGTCGCATATGAAGATGCCGATTGGCGCATGCGTGAGAATCCTATCATTCTGCTGTCTAGCTTCGTCCAGCTGGATATTCATTCTCAGATTCTCGAGAAGGATTCCAATTGCGTCCGCAATCGAGGGGAGGATTGCCTCAGCCTCCGGGGAAAACTCCGCGCCACCCCTCTTGTTTGCAACTACAATATAGCCTTGGAACTTGCCTCGCAGAATGATGGCACAGGCTAGAGCGATATTCAGATCAAGCGCTTTCGCGATAGGCTTCGTCACCTCAGGCCAGTCGTTTTGATTGTCAAAGCGAAGAACGACACCCTCGCCCTTGCTAGTGACACTTTTCCTGAAGTCCTCGTCGACGTGGATCGCTGGAAGTGAGGCAATCTGGGATGGATCTATTCCAGAAACGCTTGCGATTCTGAGATACGGGGAATCATTGTCGACCAAGATAACGACGCCATAGCTTGCTCCCGTCAGCTCGCGGAGCTCGTTGGAGATGATGTCGAATGAATCGGAGGGGCTCTTCGCCAGCCTCAGCTTCGAGACCAGTCTGGCAATTGTGTCGAAGATGTATGCTTTCCGCTTCTCGTCGTCCATCAATGAGGGGGCCTCCGGAAGGAGAATCTCGCTCGGCGTTGGCGTTGTATTATCGCAGAAACAGTATTCACGGTAGATAAGCTGTTCGTCTGCAGAGTCGAACGGACCTGTGTCATGAAAGTTATATTGGCATGGGCTGCGATTCGGGGTGCATGGTTCTCCGCAGATACGGGGACAAGAAACCTAACCTAGGAGCCGGTGTCTTCGTTGACGAGTCGGCAGTTGTGATCGGTGAAGTGAAGCTGCACGACAAGGCCAGTGTATGGCCTGGCGTCGTCCTGAGAGCCGACGACGCAAGCGTCGAAATCGGACGAGGCTCCGCCATCATGGACACTGCGTTTGCCGAGGCACCAAAGGGGAGGCCTGTAATCGTCGGGGACCATTGCATCGTGTCGCACTCCGCTGTATTGCACGGGTGCAGAATCGGGGACGAGTGCCTGATTGGCATCGGTTCAATAGTGCTCGACGGAGTGTCGATAGGCGAGAGGTCAGTGCTGGCAGCAGGCAGCCTTGTCACACCGGGCACGAAGATACCGCCCGATTCGTTCGTGATGGGCGTCCCGGCGAGGGTGACGAGGGCAACAACTCAAGCTGATCTCAAGTGGCTCCGCGACGAGTTGATGATCCTTGAGGAGAAGGCCGCGAGATACAGGGCCCAGAGCTGAGACACTGCGGGCCAGACAACTTACCTCAACTGGCCACATCGATGTACAAGACTGCAGCACCTGTTTTAAATACCATCAGTCACATGATATCCGGCAGAGGAACGCAGACCGCGAGGGTGGGGCGAGCGAGTGTTCCGTTAGAGGGAAGCCCCTTGGAAGTCCAATTCGGAAAACCGGTAGTCGCCCGAGTCAAGAAATGTAGGCTCGTAGTTGTCAAGAAACGCCACAATCATGACGAGAACGACGAGCAAGCAGTGACACACTGATTGCGACCGCGTCCCAACCCCATTCTAATAGTCGCAGCATGCGGCATTTCGCACCTTGTAATGTCATACTGACACGAGTCCTGGCTTAAATACCCCATCCGAAAAGGATATTACATATTGAGTCCATTATCGAAATGGAAGGGATAAAAATGGTTTCTGGACAAACACCAGGGCCTATGCAACAGGGTCCGTACCAGATGTATCAGCCAGTCTATCAAATGCCGCAAAAATCGACCGCCGAGACATTGAAAACAATGTTTCTGTCCGATATGATGCTGGCCATATTCTTCGGAATTGGCTTGCTTCTAATCTGGCTCGGGTCGCTTATGTGGGGAACGGCTAACACATCCGACGGACGTGACTGGGGAATGATAGTCAAGTCCTTCGGCATGCTGGTCCTGACGGGCGCGATGCTATTGGGTGGGCTAGTCAGACACGACATGGAGAAGTGGGTCAGGGTGTTCCTCATCCTGGGCGCCGTGCTGCTTCTCATCTTCATCGGCTTCTGGTCTGGGTTCTGGTCAGGATCGGTATAGACCTATCGGGACTATACCCCTCTATCTGAGTCTGAACTCGAAGTGAACTCGAAGACGGTGAGCGAACAAAACCCTTTCACTTTTTAAGTTTCTTTCCAAGTTTCTGCTCTACCGACTGGATCTTCTTGTCGATCGTGCCCTTAGCGCCTTTCCGATCATCAATCTTGATGGTTGTGATGACCCGTGGGCATATTCCAATGACCTTCGTGTGGCATCTCTTGACGAGGGCCATAACCTCATCGTACTCGCCCTCGACAACAGTCCCCATCGGGTTGATCTTGTAGCTGAGGTCGGAATCCTCGACTATCTTCATGCATTCCGCCACATACTGGCTGACACTCTCTCCTACCCCCAATGGGACGACGCTGAATTCGACCAACATATAATCGACCACCGTACACTTCTGCCCATCTGCTCACTGGCTAGTTTCCAGTGGAAACGCAGCATGCTTCTCCTGCTGCATTTGCTATTGGCGAACATATTTATACGATGACTTGCTAGATGAATGTTGCGAAAGCAAACTCTTGTCGTGCAGATTGTAGGGGGTTGTGTTGTTGTGAAGGGCAGCCGGGAGAATCTGAACGTTCTAACGAAGCTGAAGAAGACCGACGCGGAGACCGTTGGTTCGACCTTGACCGTTGAGCACCTGACCAAGGCCATCAAGAACAGCATCGACAAGGCAGGCATGCCCGAGGAGGAGGCACGCGCGATGGCGCAACATGTGATGAACTTCTTCGGGTACAGCGAGCGGATCATCGATAATGTGCTCGAACCCGAGGACCGAGACGCGTTCTACATGCTCGAGGATGCGGGCATACTCATGACCGAGCGAGAGGAGACGACCTTGTACGACGGCCGCGAGTGGAGGATCCACTACTGGATGTTCCGCAAGGAACGCATACACGAACTCATCTCCGGAAGGAAGGGATTCGATCTGGGTCCCGGTGGCGCGGACAACGTCTACGACGAAATCCCCGACGACATCTGGAGCAGAGAATAGAAGAACCATTTCGCAAGCATCTTTTCTACTTTCACTCCGCCCAGCGAAAGCACTTAGGTCATCTCGAGCCTAGTCCCTGATGGATGGTACTGAGAATCTTCCCCTATGAGCCGCGCCCGGGGCAGGAACGGCTGATGGATCTTGTAAGTTCTTCCTGCCAAGATCGCGCGCACCTTGTGTTCGAGAGCGGGACCGGGACGGGCAAGACCGTATGCGCGCTCTCCTCTTGCATCGACCACTGCCAGTCCAGAGGGAAGAAGCTGCTCTACGTCACTCGGACGAATTCACAGCAGAGACAGGTCATGCTTGAGCTGCGGCAGATCGCGGAGCGCAAGGATGTGTTCGGGGTGGCGCTCCAGGGGCGAAAGAACATGTGCCCGTTGGCTCGCACGGACTCAGAGCTTGCTCAGGGGAATCCGGAAGAGCTGTCAAAGGTCTGCAGCGAGCGCAAGGCAAGGGTCATCAAGGGAGATGACGAGGCGTGCAAGTACTACGCGTCGACGGTCTCCGAGGACCTGCAGCCGGTCATGCGCTACGCTAGAGAGGAACTCCCGACAGCTGAGGAGTTTTGCTCGTATTGCATCGACCGCGGGCTCTGCCCGTACGAGATCAGCAAGATGCATATGCCTGCCGCAGACGTTGTCACCGCGCCATACATCATGTTCTTCGACGAGTTCATCCGCCACGCCTTGCTTGACTGGATGGCCTGCTCGCTCCAGGACATAGTGTTGGTCGTCGACGAAGCTCACAATTTGCCGTCATATGCGCGCGAGCTCGAGTCGGCAACGCTCAGCGAGGTCGCCCTGAGGCTTGCAGAGAAAGAAGTCGATGAGTTCGGCGATCCCGAAGTCGCGGACGGCATCAGCCTGGATGACTTCGTGCTGATGGTCGAGGATGTCCTGGACAAGGCGGTCGATGAGTACCTCATCGACGAGGATGGAATCATCCCGCAGTCTCATCTCGAAGAGGAGTTGATGTTCGGCACCCATCTAACAAGCAGAGGCTTGAGCGGGCTGCTTTCCCAGGCGTCGAATTTCGGGGAGATGGTTCGCGACCACAGAAAGCTGGTAGGAAGGCTTCCGAGGTCCTATGTACATGGAACGGCCCGTTTTCTGACGTTCTGGCAGAGCCTTGAGGAAAGCGAGTACGTCAAACTCGTCACCAAATACGAGGATGCGAAGGCGTTCGAGGCGTATTGTCTCGATTCCGCAATAGCCTGCAAGCCGATAGCCGAGTGCCATTCGAGCGTCCACATGTCAGGAACCCTGAAGCCGCTCGAGGAATACAGGGACTCGATCGGTCTCTCCAAGGATGCTCGCCTGGCCGACATCCCCTCGCCGTTCCCGCCCGAGAACAGGCTGGTCTTGTTCGTCGACGACGTCTCGACCAAGTACGAGGATATCGAACGAGACGACTCGATGATAGACAGGATAGGGGACCGGATATCGGACCTGATCTCGAAGATACCCAGGAGCACCATCGTGTTCTACCCTTCGTACGCGCTCATGGAGAAGATATCGTCGAGGACGAGTCTCGCATCGGGCGGGAGAAGCGTGTACTTCGAGAGGCGGGGCATGGACCAGGGATATTTCATGAAGATGGTGAGCGACTTCAAACTCGCCCCTGGGAAGGCGCTGCTCCATGCGATCGCTGGGGGCAGGGTCAGCGAAGGGATCGACTTTCCAGGCGCGGAGATGGAGCTAGCGGTCATTGCCGGCATCCCGTACCCGAAACCGACCGCGAAACAGCGGGCTTTCCAACACTTCTGCGAGCTCAGGTTCGGCAGGGGGTGGGAGCACGCGGTCAAGGCGCCCACTGCGAGGAAGCTGCAGCAGGCTGTCGGGAGGCTGATAAGAAGCGATACCGACAGGGGCGTCGCCCTCGTGCTGGACAAACGAACCGTCCATTTCCTTGACACGCTCAGCGCGAGGAGGACGAGCGACCCGGTGAGCGACATCGAGGAGTTTTTCTCTTCCGAGCCGAACAGCGCCCCGCTCGCGCCGCAGAAGGAAAACGCAAGAAGAGGGCTCCAGTTGTAGCGGCGCCGTCCATGCGTTTCAATTAATACGGAGTTCTGCAATACAGCCCGCAATGACCCCGACCGAGGCAGCTCTTGCGGGCCTGTGGCTGATGCTGCCCGCCCTTATCCCCAATTCCGCAGCCGTCCTCTTCGGAGGGGGCGCGCCGATGGATCTGGGGAAGAGCTGGAGAGGGAAACGGATCCTGGGCGACGGCAAGACCTGGAGAGGATTCCTGGGAGGGGCAATGTCGGGAACGACCATCGGTGTGCTGCAGATCGCCCTAGCACCCGTTCTGGGCATCGACAGCACATGGGGGTTCGGCGATTGGCCATGGTCCCTGTGTGTCGTGCTCAGCCTGGCTTTCGGCTCCATGATCGGGGACAGCGCGGGATCGTTCGTGAAGCGCAGGTTTGACCTAGGTCGAGGGGACAAGGCGCCCATCCTGGACCAGTACAACTTCGTCATAGGCGCCATTGTCCTCGTCATCGCCTTCCAGGGCGGCTGGTTCTTGGACCACTACATACGCGGCAACGGTATCTACGGCCTCATCCTGTTCCTGATCGTGGCTCCGCTCCTTCACAGAGTTGTGAACATCATAGGTTATAAGTTGGGAAAAAAGGATGTGCCATGGTAGGAAGGGAGACCTTGCTGAAGCAGTTGTTGAAGGACATGAAGGTCGTTCAGACGGGCGAGTTCATTCTAGCATCCGGAAAGAAGAGCGATTATTTCGTGAACATCAAGCGCGCGAGCACAAACCCGCAGGTGCTGCGCGAGATCGGCAAGGCGATGGCGCCGTATGTCGGCGATGCCAAGATCGCGGGAATGGCACTGGGAGCAGTCCCTCTGGCCGTCGCGGTTGCCCTGGAGACGAACAGGCCATTCGTCATGGTCAGGAAAGAACCGAAGGACCACGGGACCAAGGATCTCATTGAAGGCGAGGTCCTGCCAGGCGAGAAGTTCGTCATCGTCGAGGATGTCGCAACGACCGGGGGATCGACCATGAGAGTGGTTTCAGCGCTCAGAGAGAAGGGCGCGAATGTAGCGAAGGCGGTTGTTGTCGTCGACAGAGAGGAGGGTGCCAGGGAGATGCTGATGGAGCACGGAATAGAGCTCATCTCCTTGTTCACGGCGAAGGATCTGGCATGACCTGCGGCAGGATAGACTTAGGGTGTACGAGGTGCCGTCTCTCAGGGAAGCGGACGCGCGTGGTGCCAGGCGTTGGTTCTCGCAGCTCCGGAATCGTGTTCATCGGAGAGGCGCCCGGCAAGGACGAAGACCTGAAGGGTGAGCCGTTCATTGGGAGGTCTGGAAAGCTGCTTGACCTGGCACTGGAAGAAACAGGCGTCCGAAGGACACAGGTCTACATCTCCAATCTGGTCATGTGTCGACCACCCAGCAATCGCCGGCCTAGAAAGGACGAGATCAGGACCTGCACTTCTCTGTACCTGGAGCCTGATATGGCAGAGATCTCACCCCAGGTCGTCTGCGCGCTCGGCCAGACGGCTGCCGAGCATTTTCTTGGTCAGAAGCGCAAGATGAAGGACATAGTTGGGCGGGAGTTCGAATTGACCGTTGCCGGCCGGAATACGAGGCTGTTCGTGGCCTATCATCCTGCTGCATGCCTATACCAAAGGAAGAACCTCGCGAAGTTCAAGGATAGCATCAGATCCAGTCTGGAAGCGGCTGGCCTCGTTCAGAGGGCCGCAAGGCGATGAGATGTTATTTTAGCCAGTTCGCACTAATACTGGGTGGTCAACTACCACCGGATAAATCCAGTGGCTTGCACTTCCAGTTTTCGTTAAGGGGTTGGTCCCCCATAGGACGCCCATTTCTGGGAACGGAGCGCGATTGGTTGGTTGACTTCGGGGATGCCGCCCCTCAGATACCGTCACGGTATCAGCAACCTGCTCCAGCAGGAAGGCTTCACAGACATCTTATCCGCCCCGTCATCGCTGACGACTTGCCCGTAGGAGCTACGAGAGTGGATTGTCTGAGAGGGCACATATATCTAGCGCTCCAATTCCTCCCTCCAATGAATTGGAGGGTCTCCTTGGAGACGGTTTTATGACCTGGGCGCGGCGGACCATAGTATCGTTTGTACTGTTTTCGATCACAGTGGGCCTCTTTCCGATCGCTGGTGGTTCAGCTGACGGCCTCCGTGCCGACACGACATGGACGGTAATGGTCTACATGGCGGATGACACGAGCTCCCCGCTCCCTTGGGAGGACAACATAAACTCGATGGAGGCCGCGACACAGGCCCCAGGCACCAGCATCCTAGCACTCGTGGACCTTCCCGGCATTGGCAACTCCCAGATCCTGAAGATTACCCATGACCCGAATCCGCAAAGCGCGACTATCGTCTCCCCTGCCATCGACGACCGCGGGGCAGTCATCCCCCCAGCCGATCACGAGGTGAACATGGCATCTGCAGCCACCTTGCAGGCGTTCATCACATTTGCTGTCGAAAGGTATCCCGCAGCTCGTACGATGCTCGTTCTGTGGGGGCACGGTGATGGCTGGCGCGGGCTGTGCCCCGATGGTTCCGACATCCTAACTCTCACGGAGCTTGGGTCAGCACTGGCGTCGGCAACCGCAGCGATGGGCAGAGGACTCGACATCGTCGCCGTTGACTCTTGCGCTGGGGCGACTTTCGAGATGCTCTACGAGCTGTCCGGCCATTCAGATTTCCTAGTGGCATCCGAGAACAATGTGCCGTTTCAAGGCTTGCCCTACACCCAGATCATGAACGGACTCGCGGCCGAAACCGGTCAGAGTGCGGAACGATTCTGCTCGGAGATCGTCCGAGACTACATCGAATCGGCTTGGACCGGTTCGCCGTATTCCACAACGATGGCTGCGTTCAATCTCTCTTCCATGCAGCTTGTATTCGATCACCTCTCGACCCTGGCCAGCACAGGCAGCAAGTACGAGAGGATATTCCACTCAGCCCTCAATGATGCTCTAGCGTCAGCCGAGCACTACGACACGGAATGGTACGTGGATTTTGGGGACTTCATGGAAGAACTCCAGGGTCAGGACCAAATGCCCCTCGAGATAAGGACGCTTGCGATAGAGACTGCTCGGGCATACGATGCGAGCATCGCCAGTTTCGCCAAGTTCGACAATCCCGACCCGGCTGATGGCATACACGTAGCACACGCAAGTGGAGCGGTCATCTACGCGCCAAGTGGTGGGTTCCCGGATGTTCCCTATGAAGCTCTGGACATCGCGGGGACACCTTGGTACAACTTCTCAGTGGCCTCGCGAAGGACGGCATTCACAAGCGACAGAGTGCTCGGACCGACACTGAGCTATGCGGACTCGTCGACAGACAATGACAATCTCTCGGATTCTGTTGAGCTCATATGGCCCGAGAGCCATTCGAGCGTCGAGGCGTGGGTTTTTAGGCTGGAACCCGGAGGATATGTCTTGTGCGAGAGAGTGGCCTCGACGGCCCAATCTCTTGGGGTGTCTGGTTATCTCGGCCACTTGCTAATCGCTGCGAGCGCATCGGACGACGGCGTTGCGGTCTCCTACGACGAACTCAATGTCACGCTCTACGGGACGGGCGGCATAACGATCCTCGTGATGAGGGATGGCAGGCTGTCGCAGAGTGACTATGATGTGCGAATGACTGGAGGAAACTACGTTAGGTCCTCCTCCGCATCGAACGGAGTCCTCAGGATGAACATCTCGATCCCCACCGACCTGGGGATCGGAGACATGATCATCGTCGAGATATTGGATCCGGGGTCAGACACGGTGTTGGGTACCACGTTTGTTGTCGTGCAGCCAATTGACACGATTGTCGAGGTCGAAGTGTTCTCGCAAGAGGGGACTGGTTCGGGGTTCATCCTGCTGGCGTTCTTCTCAATACTGCCGGGGCTGCTGATCCTCCTCTTCACGGCAATGATGTACTGGGACCTCGTCAAGAAGAAGAGTGAATGAATTCAGAATCTCTTCCTGAAGAGGTACTTCAGATTGCCAAGGCCGTCGTTCCACGAGTTCAGCTTCACATCGCCAAGCCGAGGGCGATAAGTTATCGGCACTTCGGCCGCTCGTGACTTCTTGAAAGCCTCGATCTTGATCTCCTCGGAGAGTGCCATCCCGTCGCTTTCCAGCACGAAATCATTCAGGATCGATTTCCTGAAGACCCACATGCCACTCTGCGAATCCTTGACCTTGACCCTGAACAGTAGACGAGCGGTGGCAGACAGAACCCAGTTGCCGAACCTGTGCTTCGCCCCCATCGCGCCTTTCTGGATGCTCGCAAACCTGTTGGTCGTGATGAAGTCCAAGCCCCTGCTTTCAAGCATGTCGAGTAGCGACGGTAACTCCGATGCAGGGTAGGTCATGTCCGCGTCGAGTGTTGCCAGGAACTCCCCGCTCGCCTTCTCGAACCCTGTCTTGTAGGCCCTGCCGTAGCCGCGCCGGGGTTCGTCCACCAAGATGGCGTCGCGCTCAATCGCGATCTCCCGTGTCCGGTCCTTCGAGTTTGTGTCTATCACCAGGATCTCGTGTGGTCTCGGCCCAAGGGCCCTGTTCACCTCATCGATCACTAGGCCTATGCTCCTCTCCTCGTTCATCGTTGGGATGATGACAGACACCTTGCCCTTTTCCAACGGATCATCTCCCAGGGAATACGAGTCTGAACCGCCTGGGTTTCCTGCCGGCAGGCGGTGTGTAGGGTGAACTCTCGTAGAACTTGCACACGAAGTAGCCGAGAACCGCTAACAAGAGTCTGGCCATTGCCCACAAGGACTTCGATGTCTCTATCAGCCTCTGAGGCTTGTAGCTGGACCACAGCCGACCATGTTTCATTGTCAGCTGCTTTCTCCCCCAGCCGTTCCAGAAGGCCTGCTTGAAGAACTTGATGAAGCTCTCCTTCATCCTGTGGTAGACTATGGCGTCCTCGTTGTATCCGAGCCCGTAACCCAAGGAGACAGCCCTGTAATTCAGGTCTATGTCTTCCGCTGTGACGAACCAAGGGTCGAACCCGACCACATCGTCCAGAACCTTTCGTTTCCAGGCCATGTTGCCACTGGGGTACGATATGTCCATCCCTCGATGGTAGAGCTCGACGCGGTCGAGTTCCTGGAACGCGTGATAGCCGATATTGATGGTCTTCCCAGCGGCGATGTCGTGGTCATCCAGCGTCTTTCTCAGCTCTTTGAGCCAGAACGGGTTCGCGATACAGTCGCCGCCGATAGTGGCGATCGCGTCCCCCTTCGCCTTCATAATCCCGAAGTTGGTGCTCTCGCCGCGTGTGCCCGGCTTGTGATACAGATGGATCTCAGGGTGCATCTCCATGTACTTCTTGATGACCGCGACGGTGCCGTCCCAGCTGCCAGCATCGACGATGATTATCTCGAAAGGCTTCTCCTGGGTGACCAGGCTGTCAAGAAGGTCCCTTATGTGGCGCTTCTCGTTCAGGAGATTCAGGACGATACTAATCATCATGGTATTGATGCCTTCTGGAAACGTTTACCCCATATTATGCCTTTCAGGTACCGCTGGCCTATTGCCGGTGAACCAGTCCGTAGCCTATCCCCAAGTAGCGCGCTCCTGCTTCTCTGACCGCCTCGGGTTCAAGACACCTGCGTCCGTCAACTATCACGGCCTGTCTCATCTTGGAGAACTCCTTTCTCCCCAGCTTCCTGAACTCTGGCCAATCCGCTTGGACGATGCAGCCGTCCGCACCTTTGAGACACTCCGAGGCGGATCGCGCGTACTCGATCGTCGGCATGATCTTGATGAAGTTGTCCATGGCCATGGGATCGAATGCGACCACTCTCGCGCCCTTGGCCAGCAACTCGATCACGAGGGGGAGAGCACGGGTCTCCCTGATATCGTCGACGCCGCCTTTGAACGAGAGCCCAAGGACTGCGATCCGCTTGCCTTCGACAGGACCGATCGCCGTCTCAAGAAGTCCAATCCCCTCAATCGGCTGACGGCTGTTTATCGCAAGAAGAGCAGAGAGCAATCTAGAGTCGTATCTCTCAGAGCGGGCCTTGTCCTTCAGGGCCTTGACGTCCTTTGGGAGGCAACTTCCTCCAAATCCTAGACCAGGATTCAGGAACAACGGCCCTATCCTTGGATCCATGCCCGCTGCCTTCAACACGGGTCCTGAATCGATTCCGAACCTGACACACATGTTCGCGATCTCGTTAGAGTACGATATCTTCGTTGCGAGGAACGCGTTGGAGGCGTACTTGATCATCTCGGCAGACCTCAGATCCGTTCTGAACTTCGGCGAATCGATAGGTTTGTACAGCTTCATGAGAACGTCCCCAGAACGCTTGTAAGCCGATCCCACGACGATCCTAGAAGGTTCCATGCTGTCTTTGAGAGCGCTCCCTTCTTGAAGGAATTCGGGGTTCATGCAGAGGCCGAAGTCGACCCCCGACTTCTTCCCAGATGCCGTCTCGAGGATGGGTTGTACCACCGAGTCCGTGGTCGATGGGACGACGGTGCTCTTCATGACTATGACCTTGTAGTCTCTGCATTTGCGCAGAGCCTTTCCCACGCTTCTGGTCGCGGCCTTGACAGGGCGAATATCGATGCGCCCCGAGGGCAGCGAAGGCGTCTGAACGCAGATGAAAACGATGCTCGAGTCTGCGACAGCCGAGACCACATTCTCCACGGCCTTCAGTTTTCTGGTCCTCACGAGCTTCGCGAGCTCCTTCTCAAGGGGAGGTTCGTAGAAAGGCAGCTTTCCTGAGTTCACCATCTTGACTCGAATCTCATCAATATCGGCGCAGACGACGCTATGGCCGAGCTTTCCGAACATAACCGCCGTGGCGAGCCCGACATAGCCGGCGCCTATGACGCATATCCTCATCGGCCCTTGAACTGGCTGGACTGATAATAACCCTTCTGCTCCCCCATGTCGAAGTCCCAGGAAAGAGTTATATTCACCCCAACCCTTCAATCGCAAGATGAAGGTCGTTATCCCCGCCGCAGGTCTCGGAATACGGTTCCTGCCAGCGACAAAGGCGCAGCCTAAGGAGATGCTGCCCGTCGTCGACAAACCCGCCATACAATACGTTGTCGAAGAAGCGGTCGCGTCGGGAATGACGGACATAATCATAATCACGGGAAGAGGCAAAAGGGCGATCGAGGACCACTTCGACAAGTCCTACGAGCTTGAGCACAAACTCAGGGAATCTGGCAACTCTGAGGCTCTATCCGAGGTCCAGAGGATCGCGTCGATGGCCGACATCTTCTACATCAGGCAGAAGGAACAGCTTGGCCTCGGACATGCGATCCTGTGTGCGAAGAAGCACGTCGGGAACGAGCCGTTCGCAGTGATGCTTGGAGACGACATCGTGGTGAACGAGCGCCCTTGCATCGGCCAATTGGTTGATGCCTTTGAAGACATGGGATCATCGGTGGTCGGCGTCGAGCAGGTCCCGAAATCCAGGATCCACAGGTACGGTGTCATCAAGGGTAAGAGGATCAAGGACGAAATATACAAGGTGGAGGACCTCGTGGAGAAGCCCTCGCCGGAGGAGGCGCCTTCGGACCTCGCGATAATCGGAAGATACGTGTTCGAGCCGGACATATTCACATTCCTCGAGAAGATAGGCCCCGGCAAGGGCGGGGAGTACCAGCTCACGGACGCGATGAGACTCCTCTGCCACAAGAAAGGGCTCTACGGCCTTCGTTTCAAGGGCAGGCGGTTCGACATAGGGAGCAAGGCCGATTGGGTCAAGGCGACGATTGCCCTGAGCATGGACCGAAAGGACCTCGCGGACGAGCTGAGGGACATCCATGACATGTTCGACAAGAAGCGCTGATGCCTGACGAGCGACCAGTGTTTCAGCCAACGCCATAATCTATTAAGACTACCGAATTCGACGGCTTTAACTCCTACACCGATGGCCTTGGGGCGCCCTTCCTCCGGATGCCCTCGATCGAGGTCATGAACTCCATCGTCCCGACCTCTCCG
>Ga0315296_10001328_pt1 | contig 21585 bp, 27 predicted proteins | sample YL17G14_18_MG_FD_203921 | JGI IMG/M metagenome (GOLD analysis project Ga0315296, IMG submission 203921) | Sediment microbial communities from Yellowstone Lake, YNP, Wyoming, USA - YL17G14_18 | ecosystem: Environmental > Aquatic > Freshwater > Lake > Sediment | place: USA: Wyoming | collected...
ATTTTCCGTTCTTCCACCAGTCCAGCCTCTCCCAAATCTTTAGCTTTCAAGTCGTCTAGGTTGTTGATGATTCTCCCACCTGTTGCCTTGGCCAGTTTCTCCATGTCAGATTCCTTGGCTCTTCTCGTGGCCATGATTCCCTCCTTGGCTAGGAGGTGTTGGGCTAGGTCATCGATGCCCTTCTGGCAGATTAGCACGTTAGCGCCTGCCTTCTTAACTTTCTCCACCATGTCCTTGAGCATGCGGCTCTCTTGGTCTAGAAAGGCTTTCATTTGGGTGGGTTCGGTTATTCTGATCTCGGCGCTGATCTCGGTCTTCTTAACTTCCAGAGCGGCGTTTATGAGGGCTATTTTGGCTTTCTCGATTCTCTTAGGCATGCCAGGGTGGACTATCTCTTTGTCTAGTATTATTCCCTGGATGAGCTCTGTGTCAGCTAGGCTTTTTCCCTCTTTCTTAATTATTTGGATGTTGTCGATGTCAGCAGTATTTTTCTCGCCCCTCTGCTCGACGATCTGTTTCACGGCGTCGACGGCGATCTTTGCCAAATGCTGCCTTGCTTCGCCCACCACTTTGCTCGCCATGGAGGTCACAGCGACCTTACGTAAAGTTTCCCGGTCCTCAATATCAACAGGGATTCCGAGCTTTTGAAGAACCTCTTCGGCCTTCTGAAAGGCCTTTCTGTAGCCGCTCACAACTGTAGTTGAATGAATTTTTTGATCCAACAGCTCCTGCGCTTTTCCCAAGAGTTCTCCCGCCAAGATCACGGCGGTTGTGGTTCCGTCGCCAACCATGTCATCCTGTGTCTCAGCCACCTCCACCACCATCTTAGCCGCTGGATGTTGCACATCAATCTCTTTTAGAATGACGGCGCCATCGTTAGTTATCTTGATGTCGCCCATACCGCTGATGAGCATTTTGTCCATGCCCCGTGGACCCAGAGTGGTCTTTATGGCTTCGGCAATAATTCTGGCCGCCATGATGTTGTTTCTCTGAGCTTCTTTTCCCCTACTTCGACCAGTTCCTTCCTTCAAAATGAGAACGGGCTGTCCTGTTTCCGTTGTTGTTAAATAAGCCACCTGTATTTCCTCCATTTCAATTAAGACTTGTATCTAGCTTCTGGTTAAATAAGCGTGCCTATTCTACCGATAGCGCTTCTTAAATTTTGCGTGCGCTAGCTGTTCCGGTTGCAATTCAGGGAGCGTCTGCGCGTAAAATGATAGGAAATGCAGACGTTTGAACGAGAGTTTGAAGCTATCCGAGACCACTCAAAATCTGTCTTTTGCACGCCCATTTACCAGTAAAACTGGTCTCCAAATTTAGCTCCATTAAAGGCAATTTGGAAAAGCCAAATAACAAGTTCTTTTTCCTCAAAGAGCCTCAAAACTGCCTCAGAAAAATGAGCGCCGGGGAAGGGATTTCAACATGAAGAACGAGCAAAAGCATTTCTAAATGGAACCATGTGGCTTGAGGTATGTTCGGGCGGATGGGCTTGGGCAGATGCCTTGGGATGGGTATACTGGAATTTCAGGCCTCCCTATACTCTTTACAATGCAAAGGTTTCCGCTCAGTTTATCACATATGGTTTCGTAGGCACGTGGTTTTCATCAGCTCATCTTTATTTCAAACTTGAGGTTTTGGACAGCGGAAAATCGGTAGAAGACCACGAGTGGTTTGGTAATTGGTGGGGCGGTGAAATTCCAAGAGATGAGACACATACCATAAACTTTGGAACGATGTACTCCAGTACTATATACATCATCAAAGCCACTATAAGAATCCACTGTGAAAACTCTGCCTTTGTCGATTTGGAATCACATGGTACGAAACCTATAATGGCAAAAGTAGACTATGAATGCTACGGTCGAGTAGCAAAGATAGTTGTTGAGGCACCATAAGGACTTGGCAGCATCTTTTTTATCTCCCCCTATCTCTGTAAATGTGGACGCCCTTGAAAGCCACTAGAAATGAGTCAAGAGGCATGTCTCTATGGAGATAGTAGCAACTGAAATGCTCGAAAAGAATTTTGGCACTGTAAGAGCACTGAACGGTCTGAATCTTAGAGTATCGAAAGGTGTATTTGGGTTCATAGGCGTCAACGGCGCTGGAAAAACAACAACAATAAAGATACTTGTGGGCGCGTTGAACCCAGACGGCGGAAAGGCATGTGTGCTTGGCTACGACTGCGTGGATGAGTCCTTAAGAATAAGGCAAAAGATCGGCATCTTGCACGAGAAACCATCTTTTCCAAGAAACACCTCCGGCTTAGACTACCTTATTTTTGTCGCTCGGTTGTATGGTTTATCTCAGAATGATGCAAAGAAGCATTCCCGAAATATCGTTGAGGAGCTGGGACTTTCCGCATTCGCAAAGCGGACTATTGACGGCTACTCTGCGGGAATGAAGCAGAGACTCGGCTTAGCACAAGCTTTGATGGGCAACCCTGAACTGGTCATACTGGATGAACCAACCTCGAATCTAGATCCAATTGGTCGGGGTGAGCTGCTTGGCAATATTCGAAAGCTCCACATGGACAAAGGAGTAAACTTTTTGATTTCAAGTCACATTCTTCCAGAGCTCCAGACCGTTTGCGATCAAGTAGGCATTATACACAATGGCGTTGTGCTTGAACAAGGTAAAGTTCAAGAAGTTGTGCAGAAGTATGCTGGGCACATTTTCAAGGTGAACGTATCAGAACCTAAGGCATTTATAGATTCGATTCAGCAATCCGGGCTTGTCTATGAAGTTCACAGGGTCGGTGATATCATCTGGATTAGAGCAAAAGAACCAATACTGTTTCAGAACCATGTCATGGAAATCGTTCGCCAGAAAAAACTGAGTTTATCTCTATTCCAGCGCGGAGACTTGGAAAGCGCTCTCAAAAACCTATTGGAGGGCAATAAAGACGATTAGACTAAATGTTTTGAAGCTGCTTCTGAAAAGAGACTTGAGGTCTGTAATCGAATTTCCTCGGCTGGAACTCATCATTTTGCCGACTCTGCTAATCTTTGTTGTGCTATCGCAAATCATAGCTTGGGGTTGGTGGGGCGCTGATTCAATAGCTGATAGACCTCAGATACTTATCCAAGCCATAATCGATGCAAGCAGGTTAATATTCACTTATCCAGTAGTCATCGTTTTCATTCCCATGATCATCGCTGACATTATAACAAACGAATACGAAAAGGGAACCATGCTAATGCTGGTCAGCTATCCCGTGAAGAGGTCGGAGATTCTCGTATCAAAGTTTGCGTCGGTTCTCTCGGTTTCTTGGATCGTGATTTTCTTTACATCGCTCGCAGGAATATTGGTGGTCTACAAGAATCATGCGATGTTACCACCTTTAGTATTAGTTCTGGCTCTGCTCATTTCAACTGGCATCTTATGCTTCTTTGTATGTTCAGTTTCAACTTTGATTTCAACCATCGCCAGCCACACTGTTGTTGCAGCCATGAGTTCCTTGGCAGTGTTGCTCTTGTGGCCCATGATAGTCAATGTTTTCTCGTGGCAGTTGAAACTTCCTCATCTTATGGCACTTTCGTACACGGGTTCAGTTCCAGAATTAATAGATTTACTGACTTTGAAGCTGGGAAGATCCGAAATTCCAGTGACTTCGCTTGGTTCAGTGATTATGCAGATTTTGCTCGCGTCATTTTTCCTATTTCTCAGCAACATTGTGCTTAATAGAAAAGAATTCAAATAGAGAGGCTATTCTCTTGAGAAAAATGGCTAGAGTATCAATCATGCTTATTGCAATAGGCACAGTACTTATCCCGGAAGCATACTCGGCCATTTCTGGCGAACTAAGTGGCATTGGGGTAATACATAGAGAGTCGCCCGAACCCCCTATGCTCTTTCTCTGGAGGGGGCAAGTGTTGCAAGGCAACGTCGCCGCGAATGCTTCACTAAATTTCTACATAATGGATGAACCGAATTACATAGCGCTCGTTGAAGGTCATCAATGGCAGCCCTTGATTTCCCTGCTGGACTTTTCAAACCAATCCTTCAGTTTCGTTGCACCTTATAGTGGGTATTATCGCATCATCATAAACGTGAGACCACCACAAGAAATCGCTGACCTAACCTTCTCAGCGACACACTATGGCATAGATCGTGACCACTACGACTCAGGAGTAGCATTTACGTCAGTGGGCGCCGTTCTTGGAATAATAGCCTTGGTCGATTTCCTGAGATCGAAACTTAAAGCAAGATGGCGCCGGGGAAGGGATTTCAGCACCAACTTACTAGTAAAGCCCATCATATAAAATTAGTGAGAGTTCGAATCTCTCTCGGGCTACCAACATAGCAGATCAAGAAATAAATTGGATTTTAAAGCCTGGCTTGGAGAGCGGGTTTCTGAAAGTTGGAGAAGACCGCTTACACATTGAGAGAATGATTGGCAAACAACTATATGATTTGCTTCATCAATATGGAGAGGTTTAGCCTTCTCAACTGTTTCCAACAACACAACAATGGAGAATGCGTTTAAAGCCTCTTTAGCATTTGCTAGCGAGCGGATGGGCGATTAAGAGTTTGTAAGCAAGCGCACCCAGCTATTCCTTTGACATTTAAGCCTTGACTAGTACATATGTTAGTGTCAGCTCAAGTCTTTTCTGTCTATTTCCACTTGGTTTTAGCACGAGTACTTTTATATTAAATGTGGTCAGGACTGACTAGTCCTTGAGCTATTAGGCAATGAAGAGTTGCGCTGTGCTGATTATTCAACGTGGACTCTGTACAGATCTATGTCTTCTCGCATTTCCGGTGTTGCTTCAAGGAACTCTCTGGCCGCTCGTTCAACATCTTTCGACTGTGTCACGTATCTTCCAACAACAATTATGTCCGCTCCGCTCTTCAAAGCTTCTTTCGCTGTTTCTGGCACGATTCCGCCCGCCACTGCGATTAGGATTTTCTTGTCTTTGAAAGTTTGCCGTATTTGTTGAATAAGGTCTAGTCCGAGGGTTCTTCCGCCGCCTTCCTGATCTATGCCTCTGTGTAAAACAACTATGTCTGGCAATTCTTTAATAGCTTTGAGCTTTTTGATGGGATCCTCGACATCTATCATGTCCACTGCTGCGTATATTCCAAGTCGTTTTGCTTCATAGATAAACGAGTCAAGAGTTTCCTTAGGCGCAGCTCCAGCAGCGACAACTGCATCAGCGGTTTCGTTATATGCTAGGTCGACCTCCACTTTTCCAACATCCATAGTCTTCAAGTCTGCAACAATGAATATGTCTTTAGCCACCTCTCTTAGCTCGTTGAGCACTTTTGTCCCGTATCTCTTGATCAACGGGGTCCCGACCTCCAATATTATTCGATCGCTTCTAGGCAATTGAGAAACAACCTTCTTTGTCATTTCTAACTCAGGCGCATCAAGTGAAATCTGCAGATATGGCGGTCTCCACAGACGGGGAACTTTAAATCCCATTATAGGATGTATGGCTCTATCTTTATCATCGAAAATTTTCTCCAATGAAGGATACTTCATCAAAGCCCTCCTCAAAGCCAACTTTGTCGCACTGTAATTGTAACGGTAAATCTTACCAAAGTCAATGGCTTGTGGGTGCACAAAAACGCTACACATTATCACCCAGTCATCCACCTTTTCATCAGGGATTATTCTCTCCTCAACTGCATCCGCAACAGCCTTCGCTACAGCTGCTTGTGCGGGGCCAAAAATCTTGCCAGCGTCTTCCAGATTTTTGACGGTGACTTTGGGTACAAGCAAGGTGTAAGGCTTTGGCGGAAGGTTAGGTCTTATAACCGCTAATAATGGGGTATGCCCCGCCGAAAGGTTGGACATGCCAGCGGCAAAAGCCTGCCCGACAGGGCCAACCTTACTGCCGACAAGGAGGTCAATATGTGCAACTTCGTTTCCCTCCCCGACAAGAGCTTCACCTATTAGATAGACTGGCTCTTCAAAATATCCGACAGTCTCTGCGCGGGCTGACATTGGAACGGACCTTGTTATCCCTTTGAAATCGACATTGAACTCGTTAATCCACGTGTGAAGTGTGTCCCTGCTTATTCCCAGAATTCTTGCTGTTGCCGAAACTGTCGGTCTACTCTTCGCAATACCTCCTGGTTCTATGACTTTCTTTGCAGCTTCCGTCAACATTCTGACGAATTCCTCTTTTGACTCTGGCTTCTTCATTCCCTATTCTCCATTGCAGTCTGTTTAGCAAGAATAGGCGTGAACTAGTTTATAAAAGCGTCGGACCCCCAGCTCAGAAGGATCTTTGGCCATTCGGAATGTCGGAAGCTGATTCTAGACACAAGATTCCAACAGTTTCAAGGTTGGATTTTGTCGAATTCCTTGGCAAAATGTGGTCCAGTATCGGAACACTCCACAGACGTGTCGGAGCAGTCGGAGCACTATAGAAAAGCTTTTATTTCTACGAGTAGAAACTACAAGCACATGAATGGGTTTTCGAGTTGTAAATTTGGATTTGGAATAAAGAAAAACTTTATTTTGAGCTCGACTATCCTTCTCTGCACTAACGGGGTTGAATAGATGCAGGAAAAGAAAGCAGTGTCAAACGATGTTTGTGCAGCTGGTCTTCATCAATTTATCGCAGTCGCAGCCAATATACTCTATTTGCTGAAGGGTGACCTAGGCAGCTTTCTTGCCCAGTCAAGAAGCCTCAGCCGCTCTAATATCGAATCTATATATTATCTGCATACAAAGGCCAATATTCCTGAAGCACTAGAGGACATTGGGAGAATCCAAGTAGGAACCAAGGACCTGATAATGAAAAGTGAATATCCAGAAGCGGTGAAATCTACTTGGTTGAAGTTCGTTCTTTTCTTTGAGGATTTCCTCAAAGGTATAATGAAGCACGCGGTTTGTAGTGGACCTCAAGAATATATTGAAAGTGCAAGAAAACTGTTAGACGTGGTTAATAGCTTTCAAGAGCTAACTGGAAGCTTTTCCACTAGTGTCGAATTGATTGCTGTAAGAGAGGAGCTGAAACAAGGGCTCAGCCATTTGCACAGATTTGAAAATGTCTTCGCAGCCACCCACAAGTTGGCACAAGACTGTGGTTTCATAACAGACCAGATACCGGAACAGAAGAAATAGAATATTAGAGTTCAACCAGAGGACGATATCTAGGCAGCTGGCATGTATGTCTGCATGGGAAAAAGCGTCCAAGGCGCTCATTACAAACCTACAGGATTCGCTCAAGCGTTCAACTACGGATGAGGTGGTGCGATTCTGCAGTTTCCTCATGGAAACCAAGAGCAGGGATGGCACAGTCTACTACATAGCGGCAGGACGATCTCTAGAGGTGCTCAATATGTTCCGTGCACGAATAGTGAGATCTCCATTGAACTTGGCGATGCGCCCCCTTGCTCTTTCGCCCAAACCTCAGATAAAGGATGAAGATTCTGCACTAATATGCACTGGAACTGGCGAAACCGCAGAGGTGCTTTCAAATACCAGTAACTGGCTGGTCATCAATAGGAATATAGGTTTAATCTCATCTTTTGCAGCCAGAGACTTCCCTTCGACGATTTTTTCTCTTGTCTCTAAACCGAATGTTCTGGTTCTTCTTTCAGGAATAACACCTAAAGATATCCAAAGGAGGAAGGATCACCCAGACGAGACTCTTACTCCGCTACTTGAGCTTTATTATGACAAAACGGTTTTTGTGCCGTCACCAACAATATTCGAACTGACAGCGTTGATTTTCCTTGAGAGCATCATCAAACAGCTTTTGATAGGTCAATGACGTAACATGGTTTGACTTGTTTGCTTTGCGATCTTCCTGCTCCCCAGACTCTTCCTGATTACTTCTCGAACGTGTGATATCTTTATATTACTCAACCAATGCGATAAATCTATGGCAAGGTTCAACATTGAAAGAGGATTTGATGAATGACTCTTGAAGAGCTTCTCGCCATACTTTCGGCTTTTTCAGCAGTTTTGGTGGTAGTTCAAGCATATCTGGTCTATAGAGTAGACAGAGCACGCCTGCGATTGGAAAGTTACTTGGGAATTGCAGAGAAATCTGAGTTAACGATAAAACCAATAATTGAAGCGGGACCAAACGAGGTGATTATGTTCACTAACAACGGGTTAATCCCCATCGACGAGCTTGAAGCGAGAATTGATATGACCATTTCTGTCAGAGAACAGCCAGACATACCATTTCATCTGGAATGGCAGGTAAAAACAAATTTGAGTTCAAAAGAATTTGCTACTATGCCATTATATGAGAAACTGGATAATTTCTTCAAAGAAAAGAAACTTATGACCACGGAAGAATTCGAGTTTCCCATTGAAGATCCAAAAAGTGGAGAAGAAGTTACTAATAAGTTGTCCGTTGCCCATCTGGTTAAACCTTTTTCGATGATGTTGCAGATAGAAGTTAAATCCATTTTGCAGGGGCAAAAGAAAACCACAAAAAGGAAGTTCAGACTTGGCTACAACTTTATATCTGAACCCTCCCCAGACTACGAACCAAACTACAGGATTATAGTACTTGAATATGTGGGCGAATGGAAGATTTAGTTAGTAATATCTCTGAAGGTAAGACAAACAGAGAGCAGATGGCATCTTCCGATATCTTAAAATGACATATGATCCTATCCCGCGTTATCACTTCAAAACCTGTCTTTCGCACGAATTATGTACCAGTAAAACCACTTTCAATCTTTACAGCATTATGGCGCGACTCAATAAGACCAAGAAACAATCTCATTTTGCTCAAAACACCTTAAAAAAACCGTAAAGTAGTAAACATGCGTCCTTAAAAGATTGGATTGGGGGTTAAGTTGTACCCTGCGTGATGCCTTAATGAACGTAGTGCTTCATCGATGGTTTACTACTCCAACGCCTACTATTCTTCAGCACAGTAAGTCGAATTCAATGCCTTCATTGCTTTGGACTACTTTCCCTACTGTTCCTTTCTTGTCAACCCGTTCAGGAAGTTTCCTCTCAACTATCCCCCGCGGTACAGTTCCACATTGACAAACAGGCCCATTTTTAGTAATGTTGGTAATGGTGTCAGCTCGAATGTTTTTTGCTGATCCCCATCCTTTAACCCTAACGCTGTCTCCAGACTTGATCTTAAGCGCGGATGGCGGCGAATAACAACTTACGGTATATTTCTCCACCATACTCTCAACCTCCACTCAACCACTGTGTCGTATACGCGGCGAGAACAGTCATTATGCCAAGAAACCACAACGTGAAATCACGCACATACGTTACATCTCTGCGTTCATTTTGGTATTCCGTTAATTTCGTTATTGCAAAGACAGCACGCAGCCATACAATGACTCTTGCGAGCGACATTACCACTGTTGCTACCCAAGATCCTATTGTTATCTGAACCACGAGACGCGTAATCGATGCCCATTTCCCTGGCATGCTCAGCTTCAAAACATCTAAGACGGAAGGAAGAAAATATGCTATCCCTCCTATCAAAAGCAAATCTACAATCGAAAGCACCCATCCAAGTTTACCAAATAACAAAGGTTGATCGGACATAAGTTATCAAAATGGAGTTTTTGGACACGCTTTTAACACTTTCGCATTTCGCAGTAAACACGCAATGCATTATCGGAAACGAATTTGATGCAGAGGAGACTCGAACCATTGAGGGTCGAAGACCCCGAGAACCATAACCTTTAAGATAAGACCAGTGATTTCAGCACCAATTTACCAGTAAAAAGAATGATCTCTAAAATTATGCCGATAACCTAACATTTGATGTCCAAGTTAATCTTTCTAGCCTCGTCTGAATTCGCCTTTGACAGTTAACCTGATTACAATGAAGGGTCTACCTTCACCTTCGATCGGATCATTCAGTTCTACATGCTCGAGTATTCTATCAACAAGCGTTGCTAGAGTGCTATTTGCCTGCACATAGGCCGATGTGTCCTGCTCGCCAGCAGTTTGGAAGAGTAGTTGAACAAGTAAAGACAGGAAAGGCAATTCAAGCGGGCCATGTATCGTATTTGCTTTTCTACAAGCCGACGCAACAAGATCAGTGCTTGTCGCACATGAAAGTGCACATCCGCGTATCACGAATAGGTATGAGGAAAACCATCGGTCACTGTGGTTTATCTGGAAATTTTGCAGAAGTGGATGCCGTTGACCTCCAGAGCGGGTATAGCAGGAACGTATATGCGGCCAATATTTATACAACTTCAACTGCGCTGGGTCAATATGCCAAGTTTGACTTTTTGATTTCTTGTCGACTTTAGCCTGTAAAAAAGCGACGTGCCTACTTGCTACTCTATGACTGTCCATGAACTTCGAAATGATCATGACGTCCCCTATCTCGCAAGGTGTTGCTGTTCCCTGGAAATCAACCCACACCCTCTTGTGCGTTTTGGCGCCATCAATTTCGACCGAACAGCATCCGGCTCTTCCAGCCAAATTCTTTGTCAAGGACTTGGCATTATTTCTTGAAAACGCCACAGCCTTTCTCAGGTTTTCAAGATAATCCTCTTCTCGCCCAGACTTTGAGATACTGGCAACTGCCATAGGCAACAGACAATCTAGGACTTTTCCAAAGTTGTCGGAGAGAACTGACCTAAAATCATCAACATAGCTCATTCCTATTTTCACCACATACTATTGAGATGCTACAGCGTTTCTTTAAAAGACTCTTCCGTTGCTTTCCAAGAGACAACGCTGTACCCTCTGATTGGTCGTGCCTGGAGGATTCCATGCATGGTCATACAGACTTTTCGCAGTTAACGATTTGCCAAGCCATTCCAAATCAGCCATATCCGAATATCTAGCATCAATGGGTTGAAGGTGACGTCGTGTAGTACTGTCGAATCCACAAAGACATCTAGGTCATGAAGACACCATGCGTCCAGTTCAAGTTGCTCATCCAAAACTGCAGACGAATTGATGAACGTACTAATATCAGCAACACCCTCTTGGCCTCCAAGCGAAGCAAAACAGTAACTATACTATGTAAGTAATCAGCTAGGCAGTAGAGGTGCAACCCAACTGATAAAAGAATGAGGTGTGCCAGAATGGAGAGAAGAGAACCAAGAATCTTCTATGTTCAAGAGAGAGAAGGGCAGAAAGCAACGCTGGTCTTTGACGCTGGGCATACAAATGGAGACATTCATGTTTACGAGCATGTCAAATCATGTTCGACAAAAGATGTTCAAGAGGAAGTTAAGGCATACCTCAAAGCGGATGATTTCCTCAAGGGATCGGAGTTCACAATACTGAGTACTTGGATAGAGAAGAACATCGGTCTTCCAATTTCATGGAAACTAGTATCTGAATAAATCAGATGCACAGTCAACACGTTTCTCACTTCAATGAGGTTATCACATATAACTTAACAGTATCCTTGAATGTCACCTTAAAATGCACGCTTTCCAAGTCATTGCCCTGCGTGGCTTGCGAATCCGGTAATATGCTTGACGCAAGAATCAAAAAGGTGAAAAGAAAAATTATCTTCTTAGCGGGCAGTTTTGTCTACTTCCTTCTGCCAGAGTTTGCGAATATTCTTCGGGTTGTGTTTGGGCATAGCGCTTAATCCCCAAAATCTACTACTCTTTACCTCTTTGGGATAGAGATCCACAGTTTGCTCGTTGCATAAGCATCCATTTTCCGGCGTTCTTTGAATTGTGAGAAAAGACGTATCAAGATCCCTCGTTGAGAATTCGACAAAATCCTCGTTGATCGGGTAGTCGTCCCTTGGCATTTTTGCCATTTCTGCCAGAATCAATACCGCCGCTGTTGCAGATAAGAAGGGGAGCACTCCTTGAATCGGTTTTCTGTGATTATTCTCGCCCTTTATCTCCACTTCACTGCAAACAGGGGAAAACTTGTGCTCGATTTCCTTAGAAAATCTGCACATGATACACCATTCCACCTTGGGTATATGTCTGCCAAAATTGACGCCCCAATTCGGCGTTGTCGTTGCATGAAACACAATAGGTGGAAGATTGTGTTGAATGTTTGCCCAAACGTTTTTCTCGTTAGCTAGGCAAAGAATGAGGTCCGGTGGAAAATCCAGGAATCTTTTTTCTTGGATAAACTCCGCATAGCTTCCTTTAAATTTAATTGGTCGTATTCCGCTTGATCTTAGCGCATCGGCGCAAGCATCTACTTTGTCTTTCCTCGTCACGGCATCATAAGCAGAGAAAGATAGAGACCGATTGCAATTGGTAACATTGACTTGGTCATAGTCTATAAGATGGGCTTTAGCCTTCCAGCGTGTTAATGAGATAAGAAAGTCGAGTGACGATGCAACAGCCCCGCAGCCCACCTGATGTATTCTTCCAAAATCGAACTGTGAGACATATTTTGGGCTTTCCAGTCGATTTTGACGTTCTATCTTGCTGAAGTCATAGAGCGAATACCAAACCGATCTAGCGCGTGAAGGAGATAGACCTATAGCTTGTCTAAATATTTCGGCTACACCTAGGCAGGAGGCAAATGCTGGTCCTATTGGATTATCTTCTTTGCTAGGTTCTAAATACGTAGATGGGGATCCATGACCTACGCCAGCGATCCACCCCGCGCCATCGATCCAGAGACATTGTTTGTTATTTAGCTCTTCTGAGCGTTCAGGCTGACCTATGATCAGAATTTGGTTGCAGTCGTCTATTTTGGAGTCGCTGAAATCAAATTGCCCGTATGGATCGATGTCTGATAATGCCTTGGCTAAGAGTTCTTTGAGATTTTGACTTTGGTGATAAGGCAGATATGAGGGGACATTGGATGGCATACGAACTTTCAGCTTTCGACACCATCTTGCAAGCAAGTTCAACGTGATTACGGTCATGACCTGAACTGAGTAGGATGACTGAACTTGGGAATTAACCATGACACCCAATGAAAAATCCTCAAATCCAGCAACTCCGTTAACTCTTCTTGTCCGGTCATCTCTAAGCCTATACCACACGTCTTTCTTCAATGGAAATTTATTCACTTTCTGAAATCCTCCAAATAAGAGCTTGGGGGATTTCTAATTACGAAATGACTGTCGATGTATTTGTTGGATAACCTTATGAAATCCCCTCTCGTGTAGCGATGTATTCCACATGCCGTCAAAGGCAACATGCCTCGATTGCAATAATCAGGCACTACTATCGAGAGCAGTCCTTCAGTCTTGAAGGCCGCTAACGCATCGTCTCCTGGCGAGTGATCAACCCAGTCGCTTGGGTGAGAATGAACTTGTGCTACTTGCACAAGATTGTGTCTATTCAACGTTCTTACGAAATCAAAATTGGATCTATGTGAAGTGGAAACCCTTCCGAAGTCAGATTCGGTCCGAGGTGCAATAACTGCTTGTACAGCGATTTTGTTTCCACCTTCAATTCCACCCCAATAGACCAATCCCTCATTAGCAGGTTTTATCCTGGCGTATTCCGTCAGAACTTTCTCCGTATCTCGTATTGCGCTTGTTGGAATAACGTATCTAGTGTTATCTTTTGGACTATAGAGTCTCTTTGGCTTGATTAAAAGATAATCACGCACGCATTCTTCCGCCATATTCTTCTTCGTTGCTAATCCTGGAGTATATTGCAAGCAAGATTGCCCTTATGTTGGTCAGTGATCCAACCTGCGGATTCTGCTGCCATCCTGTCAATGTCCAATCAGTATGTGGACCATTGGTGTATGCTTCTCTGTATACTTTTCTTGAGCAAGGGTGGCAAATGCATGGGAGCCCGTGAAAAAAGATGGTTTTTCCTTTGCTGGATGGGTAGGCATTTTTTGTGCCTTTTTCACCTGTTGTCGGATCGATGAATTCTATGTATAGTGGCAATTCCTTGTAGTTGTCAAACTTTATCTCGATTATGTATTCTTGGTTGTCGATAGGTGATTTCATCTTCACTGTAAAAATCTGGTTCTGTTCGTCTATTGGTGATATTTCCCAATGGTTGCGAATGGCATCTTTTTGGCAATCTTCAAGTTCCTTGCGGACGATAGTTACCGAAGTTCTTGGATCTACAGCCATACGGCTACACCTAGATCTGTGAATATTAGGGTGTCGCCGTCCTTGATTCCATAGCTTACCAGCGGGCGTTCAGGCTTCAGTGCATTATTTGGGTCGCTTTCCAATCGGAGTTCATAGTTACCGTTGGTTGCGTACTCGAAATGTTGGATTACGGCTTGAATTACTTCTTGAATCTTTATGGTCTTTGGAAAGGTAGTGTTTTCCCATGTGCCGCGTGTTGTTTCGATGTTAATTGTTAAGTCTTGATCTTTACTCAACTCAGCACCTCACCTCCATATGCCTCATGGAAACCTCACTTTAACTCCGCGGACCGCCAAAAGAACGACGATAGCTATCAGAACGATGGCCAGTCCAAAGAACTTGTCTCCAAGACCTTGTAAGGATGAGTTTGCCATGCTGGAAACATAGAGCATTGCTGATAATGCTAAATACAGAGCAATTATGCCTGTTGCAGCGACCTTTATGCCCACGGTCATTTTGTCAGCCTCTAAAGCCTACGTTAAAAAGAGGTTTGCGTATAAAAGCACCAATTATGTTGTAATGGTATTTCTATTTAAAATTTACTAGTAAAATGGCGCCGGGGAAGGGATTTGAACCCTTGAGGCGCAAAGCGCCACCGGCTTACACGCAGGTCTGAGCCCCAAACCATTACATCTCGAGGCCGGCACAATGGGCGGCTTTTCGCCTTTACCGCTCTGTCACCCCGGCAGTTGCTACAGGTTTGAAGCATCTTATTCTAAAAGGATTTTGTTTCTAGGATGAAATCGGGCATGCTTGATGCTGATCAATTCTTTGCAGATTTTCGAAAATTCAGACTTGCTGAGGTAAGCAATGTATGTTGGCTTCGTGTTATACGAGGTTCTACCAGGTTTTATCTGACGAACCTTTGGCTTAACCCCCAAACTCTCTAAGATTGCCACCAACTGTTTAACAAAAGCACTGTTCATAGTAGTTATACTCAGACCAAAATGCTTCGTACCTCGGTTATTATGGTGTACGAAGCCGTCCGTATCAATCAAACCGCTTATGAACCCTAACTTAAAACCTAAAGTCCATTTCTCAAGCCAATCAGGATCTTCCGTTTCTTTCCTTCGATTTCCTCATACTTTACAAAACCTAACAAAAACTCCAAAAGTCTTTGTGAATAAACTCTCAATAGAAACCAAGTTTCTTCCGTGTAAAGACTTACACGTTTACCAGCCTTAACAAAAAGTTCTCGCAGAAAATCACCGACTTCTTCATCGCCTTTGGAATCAAGCGCGAACTTAACGCCATAATGCCCACTCTTGCTTTCCGAAATCCTACTGCCATCACCAACAAAGGCGCCAACGATATAACCATGCTCTGGGTCGGTAAGTACATTGAGATTAATTCGACTTTGCCTTTTAGAATAAGTAGCAGCAACGCGATGAACCACGGAATATGGAACGCCTAACTCTCTAGAGACGTGTCTTAAAGATAAACCACTTTTTACTAGTTTCTGGATTTCTTCTTTCTCAGTAGACGTAAGTTGCCGAGAACTCTGGGTTCTGCTGCTTTTTACTCCTTTCAGGTCAGGAATCTCCATATTTCTCCTAATAGAGTTCCATTTGTTTCCTTTTTAAAATCTTGGTCGCAAACAGGGGATTCTGCAAACGCGAAGGGCATCATTGCCGCTCTGTCACCCCGGCACCACGCAAACAAGGTGAAAGGGCAACATAATCTAAAAGCATTTTCTATACCGACCAACCCTCCGAAAAGTAGTAGTCAACAAACACGCGGCGCAGACTACTACTTCTGAACAAGAACCAGTTCGGTATTATTACTTGCTCTAAGCGGAAGTGAATAACATCTGAAAAAGAAACCCGCCTCCACAACACTACAGCCCACATAGAAGTTGTACAGCACAGTTCTGCTTGTTCGACTACAACTGTCTAAGCTTGCAGCCCGCATCCGCAACATTCTAGGCGTTGATGTCACCCGGAACACTCTGACGATGACATCCATACAGCTTCAGCCGCACAACGCAATCCGACACGGGTAGAAGAAGGCATAAGGCGCTTATCTCCTTCTTCTTTTGAAATTCTCTTTTCCCGCAGAGCTAACCACCTTAGAGACGCCTTACAAACCTGCTCACCTGAACACTCAAACCAGCCTCATCCGACACAACCAAGAAATCCACCGCCCTACAATCAAAATACGCCAAGTAACGCAGAATAACACAGAATCACGGAAAATTACACCAAGTTACAGAAAACACGAAAAAACAACAAAAAAGTACCAATTTGACGAACCAAAGACCCAAATAAACCTAACTAATATATGTAACCCGGTCTTCCTCACTTCGCCGCATCTTCTGCGAAAACTTCTCCCGCCGCTCCTCAATCTCATGCATCTTAACAGCAATCTCCTTCGACTTCTCAATCTGAGCATCCAAAGTACCATAATCCACCTTCAAACCAAACATCCCCACCAACACTTCGAGAATACTCTTAGCAGCCACAGGATCAGGCAAATAACCACGCGTCTCACCCAACAAACACAAAGCATCAACCCTCCTGAACTTAGCCAAACCAAGCAGCAAGCCAGCGGTGCCAACAATAGGATTCCCCGAGGGACTGGCAACCGCCTTAGCCTGCAACGCCTTCTCAAGCAGCTCAGGGCTAGTTGAAACAGCAACTACCTGAGGCGCCTTATCAGCCTCCTGCCGATAACCCCCAATCGTAACAATAGTCCTAACGCCCAACTTGACAGCGTAATCAAGAATCGCATTCGTCACCTCATACTGCCCCTCAATAGTCTGCGCCTGGCTATCACCCACCAAAAACACAAGATCATTCTCTCCAGCCGGATTCTTACACGAAAAAAACTCGCAACGCAAAAGCCTGACGCTGCCCTTCTTATTCACCAGCACGTAATACGGAAAATGAGGCGAATACACCTCCGCAAACCTCACCGCGCCAAACTGCTTAATAAGAAACCGCACCGCAATCCTACCCACCATACCCATACCCGGCAAACCCTCGATCAAAACCGGGTTCTTCAGCTCAACTTTGACAGTTTCCCTAACATACGTCTCCTTCATCTTACGGCGCCATCCTGCCCCTCAACTTCAACCTTCAATGCCCTGCGATACTTGGCATACTTATCCTGAGGCGAAAACTTCGCCGGATGCGGAACACGAACCATACCGCCGCAATACGGGCATTTCTCCACACTCAAAGTATACTTGCTGCACTGCCCGCACTTCCTCAAAAGCCAAACCATCTACTTCCCCTTCTGAAAAACCCCAGACCCGCCAGCCTTAGTTATAGTCTCAATAGCAGCCTCAGTCACTACTTGAAGCGTCTTTTCCGCTTCCTTATAATCCTCAGCCCAAACCTCAACCGCATACTTAGGAGCAGCAACAGCGTAGACACGAACCTTCGCGTTCCGCGGCTTCTCAGCTTTCTGAGCGCTCTGCAACGCCTCCTTAATGAAAACTATCCCATTCGGCTTCATACACTGCAACTCAAGCCAGCCCTTAACCCTTACCATAGGAGCACGAATCTTCTCCCGAGCAACTTCAGTAAGAGCAGACGCCATATCCGCAGCCAACCCAGCTTCCACCAAAGGCTCTGGTCCCTCACGAGCGGCTTTTTCAAGACCCTCGTAAACCCCACCGAACTTCTCCTCTATCAAAGCGCTAGTCTTAGCAAACAACTCCTCAAAGGGCACATTCAGCTTCTCAGAAACGCTGCGAAATATACTCTCAGCCTTCAACTCCATCTTGCTCGAAAGAACCTTCTCACGCCTCTCCTGCCTCGAAACACGACGAAGCGAAAGATCAACATGCCCCTTACCCATATCTACGCGCAGAACTTTCAGCACAACCTTCTGTCCTTCGCGAACGAAAGTGCGTATGTTTCTAACCCAACCCGAAGAAACCTCAGAAACGTGAAGCAAGCCCTCTTTCCCATACTCATCCAACGTAACGTAAGCACCGTAATCAGTGATCCTCTGAACCGACGCTAGAACCAAGTCGCCTGGCTCAGGCCACTCCGCCTTCTTCGCAGCCATTCCTTCAATGCTCCAGCTTACTCCAGCGACGCCACAACTTCCCCTTTAATCGCCGACTTACCACCCGTTGGCTCAGCTAAAACAGCTCCACAGACACTGCACTTCACAACACTTGACACATTATTGAAAATAACCTGCTCGTTCCCACAATCTGGACACTTGACCCGCACAAACGTGCTTCGAGGTCTAGGCAAAAGATCATCCCATTCACTCATAACGTCATGCTCTCCAATTCGCATTATGCTATGTCGAGTTTTCGGATACGTATCCCCTTTTTATGTCTCATGTAGCCACAAGTCTTGCACTTGAGCCTCAACGTCTGCTTCTTAGTGGTCTTCGCGAACTTCTTCTGAAGCGCATACTTCTGTCCACCATATCCCCGCTTTTTCCGCTCGTGCTGCCGCTCGCCTAAAGCCATCGCGCGGCGTTTTCCAGCCTTGTACATGGACACTGCATGCGCCTGCTGCGTCTTGCATTTTGGACAGTACGTAGTGACTTCTTTAGGCGTCTTCATATCGGCTACGCTCGATTGATTCGGTATACAACAACAAGCCTAACCATATATACCTTTTCAGAACACTGCAAGAAGCGCTTATGTCGGTTCTAGTTTGACCTCAACCTCAACCGCAATACCCTGCTTGACCAAAATCTTAGCATTCTCAGCAGGCACAGAAGCCACATCCTGCGGCAGAAAAGGCCCATAAGTCTTCATGTCAGCGCCCACTATGGCAGGCGTCTCCTTAAGGAACCGCAATACTCGCCTCTTAGGTTTTTCACGACCCGCTTGCGGTAGCCGCCCGCTCTCCAACTCCTTCACAAGGCCCTGAAAAGCCTCAAACGAGGGCGACACATCATTCACCAGCTTCTCTTCCTCCCTAGTCAACCCTTCAACATGCACAGCTTCGCCTTTGGAAACCAAGGTAACAGCCTTGTCATGCCGAAGCGAAACAAGCTCCTTAACCATCTTCCTCACATTCTCTGCCTCACGCGTCAACAATCGTGCTCTAGTTGTTTTTTCGTCGAGCATGCGGCCCTCTTCCCTAATCTTCTTCACGTACTCAGCAAGCTTGACGTAGAAATCCTTTGGAAGCGGCTGCAACTCAACGCTGTCTTTCTCTTTCTTCCACGCTTCATATAATTCACTGTACAACCACAGGTTCCTCCAAAGCTTTGGCTACTCCCTTACACAAAAGAAACATCGCTGCAGCAGTGGGCAGTTCAACTCTCTGGTCCTTAAATGACCCGTACACGGTGTCGCCAAGCCTGAACTGAGGCGCTTCAGCAACCTCAACTCGAACAGCACCATCAGCAAAAGCAATCGCGCTCTTAAGCGGGTCAAAACGCTCAATCTCACCAGCGTCAAACTCAACTTTCTTAAGCCCCGTTTCACCATGCAACGTATTAGACAAACGGATCAACCGGTGAACATCAGTGGTGACAACAGTGTCGATCTTGACAGACTGCTTCTCTATTGCTTCATGGATTATCCTTTTCCAGTTACTCGAGCTAAGCTTACCAACCAGTACCCATGGTCCTTCTCCTTTCCATCTTCCAAGAGTTCGCTCTTTCTGCTGAAGAACAGACTTAATTTTCTTCGAACTTGGTTTCTCGCGCTGTTCTTGTGTTGCTGTCAGCGATTCGTATGCTGCTCTCGCTAACCTCCCTTTCCAACCGAAATCCTCGAGGCTGGGACCTGTGCCCCTTTGAAAATCGAAGCCTTGTAGAGCAGGTTCAAGACCGATTCCCATCATGTAGTCAACAACCTCTTTTCTAGCCGTTGCGCTAAGCATTCTTATTGCCTCATTTTCTATGTGAACATGATATCCCCTGTGCCCCGAAAAGGCGAGCTTTAGCTCATTGGGAGAGAAACCGAAGTCAGTATCTAGAACCTCTATTAGCTTGATTGTTTCCTTTTTGGCAACTTCCAAACAGATCTCGCAAGGCCATCTTATGACATCGAATTTCTGCCCGGCGCATTTTGAGCATTCCTCAGGTTTGGCACCTCGTCCAACAGTGCCACAGTTCCTGCATCTCCATGTATCGTGTTCCTTTTTACACGGAGTTGGTATGTGATCTGCATCAATGTCGAAGACCAGATCAGCGCCAGTCCAGCCTTTTGCGGACATTTCCTCTTCAGGACTGCTATAGTACGCGCAGGAATAATAGACGTCAGATGGCGATAGATCTTTGAGAGAGTCTCTGAAGGCTTCTGTGCGTTTGAATCCTTTATGTCGCAGCATTGTTTTTCCATTGAATAGTAGGAAAGCAAATTCTCTCTTTTCCATGGTCGATGGAGCTAGTATTCTGTTCGAATTCTGTCTGTACCATTGAGCAAACTTGCTTTGGATGAATCCTTGAGTGTTGTCCAAACCAGATCACTGACGAGAGGGATGAGATTTCATGAGTCTAATTTTCTTCTGATAGTATTGGAGGGGGCGCCAAGTTCTTTCGCATATTTCGTCTCCGCCTGTGCATATTCCATGCGTGCGAAGCGTGTCACATTTAGGTGGAACATATTTCTGTCCACCTCCTCTTCCCCCTGCGATATGTTCAACCTGGTATCGTGTCATTTTCTCGCTGAAGTCAGAGGCCGGGCGGAAGCACTCAACGACATTTTCTACAGGCATGCCTGCGTTCAAGAGGAAAGACGTAAGAGTGAAACGTTCGATGTGTGAAAGATGCCCCTTGTCCGAGGCTGTTTTGTAGAGCTTTTGAACGCATGGCGGAAAAGCATCAACCACGGTTTCTTTTGGCATCTCTTCCTCATGCATCTTTCTCAGAGCCAAATGCAGTTGTTTGAGTTTCTCAATTCTGTCAACAACATCTTGCGGGAGTTTGAGGTCAGTCTTGACGTCCAATTTCTCCTCCATGTGGGCTCGTATCTCCTCTGCTACCAAGCGAGCGATTTCATCCTTTGTTACCTGCACTTCACCGTGCTGCATAGTTCTGTTGACGAGTTTCCATTTGCGCTCGTGGAAGATGCCCGTGCCTTTCAGGTAGTTTGTGAAATCTAGGTAGAATCCAGACGAAGTTGTTTCGAGACTCTTAATGTATGTCTTGACTTGCTTCATGCTTAGGTTGAATCTCTTGGCGATCGTAGTTATCTTCTCTTCACTGTCTTGTCTCAACAAGTGATATGCTCGTTTAGCTTCGGCAAGTGCGTATCTTCTCTTGAGAAGCTTGTCATTCATATAAATGACCATCATCACTGCAACAGGGAAAGAAAGGAGCTCGACATCATCTTTTATGAGCCGGCTCCCTCCTACTGGTCCAGTTGTTTGGTCGCTCACCAAAGCGTCTTCTACTGCTTCCCTGATTCTTTCTTCAGCCCTAGCGATGATTCCGCCATATTCGGGATTGCATAGCTCTGTTGTTCTTAGGTCTAGCTCTTGCACGCGCTCTGCGGCTTCAGGTGTGAAAGGGTATTTGGCCAAGTCGTTTGGTGTGAGAACCAGCTTTTTTCCCAGCGCAGATAGTGTGAGCCGCGTTTTGTGGTGTTGCGGCGTCTATTCTACTTCAATGCGGGGTGCGAGATAAAAGGTTAGTTTGCCCTCTTTTGGCTGTTGGAAGTCGATGCGTATGGGCATGTCGTTGCTGAATT